>OQVI01002623.1_pt1 | contig 11335 bp, 8 predicted proteins | sample 1691651 | NCBI WGS metagenome assembly OQVI01 (sample SAMN03418287, study PRJEB22391) | human gut metagenome | biome: human-gut; feature: organic feature; material: feces | host: Homo sapiens | place: Italy | collected 2013-04
CGGTGTCGAATGTGGGGTGATCGGCTGTCGGCTCGTGCGGTTCGGTGGCCGGTTGGTCGGCGGGGTCGTAGCTGATGGCGACGCCCCAGAGGTTCTTGTCGCTGTCACGGATCGGGAACGCGACGGCGGAGAATTTGACCGTTCTGCCGTCGAGCGTGCGTGCCCTGGCCCATCGTGCGGCGGTCTTCTGCGCCTTGATCCTGCCGATGTGGCCGACCGGGAGGCTCCACCATTGGGGGTTGTCCCTGTGGCTGTGCATCGACGGGGTGGCTATCAGCCGGCGCGCGACCCTGTCCGCGGGTGTCTCCTGGGTTTCGAGGTATGGGGAGAGGTAGCCGTAATCGACCCGTTCGAGGCCGAGGTTCTCCTTGGAGTCGTCCAGGCGCAGCTCGGCCGGGCGGACCGGTTTGCGCTTCACGGGCTCGTGCCCCGCGCCGTCGTTCTGCGAGCCGGTCTGCATGTCGTACATCGCGTCATCCATTGGTATGCGTCCTTTCCATATGCAATGCCCGATGCGTATCCAATTCTATCCATCCGCCAGCCGATCCACCGCATGATCACACATCAACCGCCCGTATCCCCCACGCCATCACCAACCCCAATACGCATATCCATACGACCCACCATATTCCAGCAGCATCATCCGACCCGATACCTCACCCACAAAACTCCAATCATTAATCAATAGCAAGGTACTTATGCCCACTGCGTGGGCAAGCCGGTATCCAACGTGGCGACGGGGTAGAATTGGTGTCATGCGTGGGCATATCGTCAAGGTCACCACCGGGGGGCGTTCCCTGGAGGAGTACCTGAAAGGCTGCAATCAGGCCGGACAGGGCCTCGAAGCGTACCTTGGCGAGCATTCTGACGGTCTGCGCTTCCATCGTTACGCGGATGGCACGAAATGTTCTTCGAAGCGGTTGCGTGACGGCGGTTTGGAGATGCTGCTGGACGGGCGCGACCCGGACAGCGGGGAGCTGTTGAAGTCGTTTCGTGCTGGGAACGTGCGCGCCTATGAGATCCCTTTGAACGACAGCAAGGATCTGGACGTGGCGTCGGTCGTGTACGGGGACGTGCGCGAGGCCCGCATGAAGGCCCAGGCGCGTGGCGAGGAGGCGGTCAGGAGGTTCCTGGCCGAACGGCTGACGGTGCGTCTGCGCTGCGGGGACGGCAGGCGGCGGTGGGTGCGGCCGGACGAGGTGACGATGAGGACCCAGAAACGCGGGGTCTTGACCATCTCGCCCGGGGTGAGGTCGCCGAAGGTGCCGGCATGCGCGCCGCCCTTGGGGGCCTCGAAGCCCTCGGGCAGCCAGCCGGTCTCGGGGGCCTTCAGGAACAGGGCGGAGGCGGCGATCGTCACAAAGAAGATGACGCCGAGCGTCTTAAGGGCGCCAAAGATGCCCAGGCTCGGGATGAGCAGCGAGGCGAGCACCGGGGACAGCACGGCGGGACCGGCGGTCGAAGCGGCCAGGGTGATGCCGGAGGCGAGACCCTTCTTGTCGATGAACCACTTTTGGCCGGTGGTGAGCGCCGGGTTGTAGCCCAGGCCGTTGCCGATGGCGGCGACGAGCGAGAACCACAGGTAGAACTGCCACGGCTCGGTGACGGTGCCGGACATGAACCAGCCCAGGCCGTAGCACACGGCGGCGGCGATAACGACGTTGCGCGGGCCGATCTTATCGGAGATGCGGCCGGCGAAGATGCCCGTCACGGCCATGATGGTCTGAAAGACCGGGAAGGCCCAGGTGAGGGCGCTCGACCACTCGGGGTAGACGGCGAGCAGGTTCTTGCTCACGACGGAATACAGCGCGATGGAGCTGATGAAGAACATGGTGACGCACGCGGCGGAAAGCACGACGGCGCGACCCTTGTTGGAGTTGGTGGAAGCCATTGGACTCTTTCTGATCGATACGGGGGAGGAGCAGGCGTATTCGCGGGCCTCCCTGTCAGGTTGGTTTACTGGTCAGTCGGCTTGGCGACGCCGGACTCATCGGACCAAAGCTCGACACCCTTGTTCTTAAGGTAGTTGTCGGCATACGCGCGACGGCCGCCGGGCTTGGCGGTGAGGTCGCCCATCATGTTGGAGAAGCCGCCGTCGACCTTGATGGCGTCGCCGGTGGTAAAGTCCGAGCGCGTGGACGCCAGGAACATGACGGCGTTGGCGATATCGCTGACCTCGCCGATGCGGCGCGTGGCGATCAGGCGGCTGCGGCTCTTCTCGACCTCGGGGTCGGCGTAGAAGTTGGTCGACATGGGGGTCTTGACGAAGCAGGGCTCGACGCAGTTGGAGCGCACGCCGTACGGGCCCCACTCAGCGGCAAGCATCTTGGACATCATGTTGACGCCGGCTTTGGTGGAGCTGTACACGCCCGAGAACGTCTCGGGGGAGTGGCTGGCGACGGTCGAGATGTGCACCAGGCGGCCCTGGCCGGCCTTGATCATCTCGCGACCAAAGCGCTGCGAGGTGATGAAGTAACCGGTGAGGTTGACGTTGAGCACCTGCTCCCAGTCGCTCAGCGGCAGATCCTCCATAGCGGCAAAGCGCAGGATGCCGGCGGTGTTGACGAGGACGTCGACGCGGCCGAAGTTGGCGATGGTGGCATCGACGGCAGCCTGAACCTCGGCCTCGTCGGTGGCGTTCATCTTGTATCCCTCGGCGTGGATGCCAAACTCGGCAGCGAGGTCGGCGGCAGCGGCCTTGACCTTCTCCTCGTCCAGGTCGAGCATGACGACGTTGGCGCCATTGCGGGCGAACTCGCGGCAGATCTCGGCACCCATACCGCCGAGCGCGCCAGTCACGGCGCAGACATCGCCCTCGAGCTTAAGCCAATTGCTCATAGGAACTTCCCTTCTTGTGCCTCCCGGTGGGTCGCTCCCATTAACCGACCCACGTGGTTTTCGCTGGTTATCGTATGCTTTGCATTTGCGCAGGTGAATTGCATATTTGTTAGAATAGCGTTAACCGTAGGTTTATACTATGCGATGCAGTTTATTCTCAATTGAGCTCGTGACCTGCGAAAACAACCCCCTGTGGCACCATGCGGTCACGGGCGCGAAAACGGGAGATTGACGTGTACGATCGACGACTTGAGGCCATATCGGCCGCCGCGGAGCTGGGAAGCTTCTCGCGTGCGGCGGCAAAATTGCGCGTGTCGACCCCGGCGCTCGTCAAGCAGGTGTCGGGCTTCGAGGCCGAGTTCGGCATCACGCTGTTCGAACGCTCGCACTCGGGCGTCAAGGTGACGCCGGCCGGCGCACTGCTGGTGGACGACGCGCGCTCGATCATGCGGCAGTCCGAGGACGCGCTGCGCCGTGCTCGACGTGCGGCGGGTGACGGCGGTGCCGTGCGCCTGGGCGTGTCGATGATGTGTCCGGGGCGCCAAACGCTGTCGATGTGGACGGGCATCCACGATCTGGAGCCGTCGCTGCGATTTGAGATTGTGCCGGTAAGCGACCTCTACGACGAGCGCGAGACAGTCATGCGTAGCTTGGGCCGCGAGGTCGATGTGGTGCAGTCGAGTTTTTCTACCCCACGCTGGGGTGATGCCTGCCAAAAGCTCCGCATTGTCAACGTGCCGTTTTATATCGACCTGCCGCGCACGAGCCCGCTGGCGCGCAAGAATCGCATTTCGGTTGCCGACTTGGAGGGCATGCGTCTACGCGTACTGCGCCACGGCAACGACGCCATGGACAGCCTGCGCATCGACCTTTTGGCCGACGGCGGCGTGGACGTGATCGACGTGGATAGCTTTGACTTTGCGCTCTTTAACGAGGCAGAGGAAAAGGGTGACGCGGTACTCACCTGCGGAGCGTGGTCAGGGGTGCACCCTGCCTTTGTGGGCGTGCCGTTCCTATGCGGACGCGAGGTGCCGGTCTTTCTGCACTACCCGCTCGAGCCAACCCTCCAAGTACAAAAATTCGTCAACGCCATGGCCCAGCTTCTCAAATAGCTAATTTAGGACGGGGCTTTTTAGCTACTTTCGCCGCACTACCAGCACAATGCGAAAAATGATGCGAAAAATGACTGCAAATCGGTCACGCATGATTTTGCTTTTGCCCTGGGCTGGTTGTAGAATCAAAAAGCTTAAACGAACTACTTGTGCAGCTTGCGCGAAAGCTCGGGCTGCGGCTGGGGGGGATGCGCCCGTGCAGGGTCCTTTCGGTCATATTGCGTCGATGCGCCGCACCTTTATGATGTTGGCAGCGGCCTTATGCGTGTTCGTTATGGCCGGGGGGGGGGTGCCCTCGCGCGCGTACGGTGACGATGGCAACCTTATAACAAACCCAAACTTTCTTAACCAAGCTACTGGCTGGTCGACGACCTCTCCGAATGAGAGAATCGGCGAGACGATGAAGCTCGAGCTTTCCACGCAGCTCCTCAAGCCCCAAACGAACACCAAACAAGCTAACGGCAATCACTTTGCGCTTGCGTGGAATTTTAGGCCACAGGGCACCAATCTTTATTTTGAACCTGGATCAACCTACACCACCTTTTCCACCCAGAGCGGCGCCACGTACGAGTGGGGCCTAAACCATCGCGCCGCAACCGACCACGACGTGCTGATGCTCACGATGGGTCCTCAACAGGAGAATCTGTCGATTAACAGCGCAGGCCAAGACCAGCTTATGCAGCTGCGGGCTTGGCTTAAGGCGCAGGTCAAGATGCCCCAGGGAAATACCGTTGAGCAGTACACCGTTTACAGCGATCCCTTTGCTGCAAACGGCGGATTTGCTGGTAACAGTGCTGATGGATCCCACTTTTCGTTTGAACAGAGCGACGGTCGCATCGCGCTTTCTGTGTGGCTCGTAAGCTCTAACGGACAGGGTTGGTTCTCCTTTGGCACCAACAGCACGCATTATTATCGAGATCTTCCCGAGGAAGACGATGAGTTTGCCTATCAGGCTGACTATACCGCAGCGTCCGACAAAACGATGCTTGCGCTGACTTGCTACGATTCAAATCTTACGGGGGAGAACGAACAATACCGGGAGTGGTTTGGTAATCTGGTCAACGACGTTCACGTGGAAAAGCAGGGCACACGCGACATCTATAGCGACTTTGCCAAGGTGTATTGGGAAAATTCGTCCGAGACCATGACAACGCTCACAAACTATGCGTTCTCGACCTCGAATCTTAAGAACGAGAATACGAACATTGCTAACGGCAGCTTTGAAGAGGATATACATCTAGGGAACCAGAGGCCCAGCAAGTTTACGTTGTGCTCGCCCCATTGGCGTACGACCGAGACGGACCATCGTATCGAGATCGTTGCCAAGAACGACTACTATATCGACCCAGTTGGGCATTCTGTTACGTTTACGCCCTCCGATGGTGACTATGCAGCCGAGCTCAACGCACACGAGGCGAGTTCGCTCTACCAATATGTGACGACCGAGCCGGGAAAACAGTACGAGTGGGGGCTCGACCACCGCGGCCGCTCGGGTCGAGACGCCATGGCCCTTATCATCGGTCCGCGACAAGAAAACGAGCCGTACAAGGACAATCAAAAGGCACTCGATCAGTACCAGCAAATTGTTCAATGGATTCAAATGAGCGGCGACAACTATGTCGGCTTGGATGTGGTCAATTTTTCCCAATCGGGCTGCAGCAAAAAGATCATCCTGTATTCAACCAAGTTTGACAAAGTGGGCGGATTTGCCAATGCGTCCAGCGGAAGCGCGTTCTCATGGACGGCCGATGCGGAGCATACCGAAAAATGGTGCGTATGGATCATGGCGTCCGAAAACGACGCGTGGGCTTCCTACGGTTCCAACGCGCTCGAGCAGAGCAAAAAGGTTGACTACGACTATACCTACACCATTCCGGATGGCCAAAACCAGAGCGCCTTTGCTTTTGTGGCCTACAACACGGCCAACGGGAGCAATTCGACCGGCAACTTCCTCGACAATATCTCGTTTAGGGAGTTCTATCGCATCGAGACATACACGACGCCCAACGGAAGCGGAACGTATTTTTATAACGCCAATACCAAGACGGCGGACTTTACCTATGCCAAAAACTACGTAGGTAAACAGGAGAAGAACTCCTACTTTATGGTCGATGCCAAACGCGATGACGGGGCAGTCTTTATCGGTGCTTTTGTCAACGGCGAGTTCTATTCCGCAGACGACGACGCACATTGGACCAGATTGGAAGATGGTACCTATCGCTTTGAGGTCGACAAGGTCACAAAGCACTACAAAGTGCACCTCGTGTTTTCCAAGGCAGGCGTTCAATACGATGTGAACGGCGGCAAAGCGTATCACTACGATCCGTACAATGAGTCCACGGGCGATTTCGTACAGCTTTCTGGCGCTGGAGCGAGCTATACCTCCCATGCTGCCGTTGGACAAAACGACGACTGGAAGTTTATGGGCTGGGAGTACGCGGGCTCGGGAAAAGCCGTTCGCTTCGATGCCAAACACACGGTGACCCATGCAGCTCCCGAGGGCACCACGGATTCCGGCACTCTTACCATTAAGGGCAAGAAGGTCAATCCGGATACCGGTGCTGTGGGCGATGCGGTAACCGTCGAAAACATTCCCGAGAGCCAGGGCGCGACGTTCGTGGCGCAATGGAAGTATCGTCAGGCCTTTGTTGCCCAGCTTAAAAATGCCGATGGCACGTGGAGCAACGTAACGACGGGCGGCACGGTCAGCTCCAAGCTTAAGGGGGCAAAGGGCTCCATCGATGCCGGGGATGGCTCGGGCAAGGACGAGGACGCGTACAAAAAATCGGGCGTTGCCTACTTTGTGGATGACGGCACGTTTGTGGAGGCGGTGGCCGCTCCCAAGGAGGGCTATCACTTTGAGGGTTGGTACGACCTATCGAATCCGGACGCCCCGGAGCTGCTGTCGTCTTCACCCACCTATACGTACAACGTAAAAGATCGCCATACGGGATGCGTATACGCACGATTCACCCCGCGCACCTACACACTCAAGGTTTCCAAGAGCGTTACGGGCAATATGGGCGACAAGCGTGCCTACTTTAAGATGACGGCGACCTTTACGGGCCTCAAGGCTGGTCAGACCTACGCCATCGAGTATTCGGATGCGTCTGCCCAAGGCAGCCATGCGCTCGTGGCGCGACCGAATGATCGGGCCGAGACCGTGGAAAACAAGACGGCCTTTACGGCCGATGGCCAGGGCAAGGCGACCGTGCCGTTTGCCGTTAAGGACGGCCTGACCGTTTCGATTAAGGCGCTGGATTACAACGCGGTCTATACCGTGAGCGAAGACGATTATTCGTCGTTGGGGTACCACGCCGAGCTTACGGGTGCGAGCGGCACGCTCAACGGTCCGCGTGTGACCGTTGCCGTTGAAGCTAAGGCCACCAATTCCCGACAGGTCGCGGTGCCTACGGGTATTACGCGCAACCCCATCTATGCCCTGGCGATTTTGGCCGCCGGCGTGCTGTTGGCTACGGGCATGGTTGCGCTGCGTTTACGCCGCGGCTCCAAGAGGGGCGGGCGCCTATGAGAAGACATGGCGCCAGCAATGCTGGTGATGGGCCAGCCGCACGAGCGGCCCCGCAGGGAAGACCCCGGGGCTCGCGGTATTCGGCCGCGTCGAACGTGAGGTTGGGCGCCCATGCGGCGCCAGATCTGGGAGAAGCGGACGACCGGCGCGATATCGTGGGTTTTCTGGCGCGCTTGGCATTTTTTGTCGTGACGCTCTGGCTGCTCTTTGGCGTGGTCTTGGGCGTGGGTGCAGTCACGACTGGCGAGATGGCCCCGCGTATCTGTTCGGGTGACGTCATGCTCTACTGGAGGTTCAGCCAGAGCTTCAACGAGGGTGACGTGGTGGTATACACCGCGGATGGCGCAGAGCGCCTAGGCCGCGTGGCTGCCCGTCCCGGTGATGAGGTCACGATTACCGAGGAAGGCGAGCTCATGGTTAACGGGGCTGTTGTTGTGGAAAGCGACATCACCACGCCGACGCCGCGCTATGAGTCTGCTGTGGACTATCCCGTGCGCCTGGGAACGGATGAGTTCTTTGTACTGGCAGATTTGCGTGAGGGCGGCCACGACAGCCGCCTGTACGGGCCGATTGCCCGCTCGCAGATCAAGGGCAACGTGATCAGCGTGCTGCGCAGGTCGAACCTGTAGGCACGGAGATTGGTTTTATTAAGGGCATATGCCCGAGAGGAAGGATACAACATGAAAACTGGAAAGAGACGACTGACAGCATTTGCAGTTGTGGCTGCCACGATGCTGCTGGCTTTGGTGGGAGTTGTCGCGCCCGCGTGGGCGGAGGACAGTGCCGCTCAACCGCATCTGCCGGTAAAAGACAACAAGGTCACGATCACCTCGACGCTTACCATGAATGAGAATGCCGTGGTGCCTAATGCGACGTTTAACTATTCGATTGCGCCGGCGGATGAGGAGAGTGAGCTTACGAGCACGAGCGGTATGCCCGTTTATGCTGGAGTGACAGACGCCGTCACGCTTTCGCCGACTTCCGTTAATTTTTCCAACAAAGGCCTTACAAGCACAGAGAATACCGGTGAGAAAACTAAGACAATAACCGCCAAACTGAGTGCCGAAATTAAAACCTCTCTGTTCAAGGCTCCGGGTATCTATCGATATAAAATTACGCAGACGCCGTCAGGGCTGGACGGTCTCAACGTTACATACAAGGAGCTCTTCCTGGATGTTTACGTAGAAAACGAAGAGAATGGCGGTTCGGGCTATGTTGTTAAGGGCTGTATTCTTAGAACAGAAGCAGGCTCGGGCGAGAAGACCGCAGGTTTTTTGAACAAATATGTCACCCATAAGCTGACCATCACAAAGGTCGTCAAGGGCAACCAAGGTGACAAGAATAAGGACTTTAATTTTACCTTCACGATTAAAGGCGCTGACGGGGAGAGCTATGAGTACGCCACTGTGAAAAACGGTGCCACCACCATGAGCCAAACTCCAGCTACGTCGGGAACTGCGGTTACCGTAAGCCTTAAGCATGGGGAATCCGTCATCGTTTACGGTCTCTCATCGGAGGATAAATTCGCCGTAACTGAGGCGGATTATCATGGCGACGGTTATAAGACGTCGTACAAGATTGGTGATGGCACCAATTCGACAGAAGGTAGCTCTATTGTCGAGGAAGCTATCGGTGCTTACGACACCACGGTGATCTTTACCAACACCAAGGATGTTACCGTTCCGACCGATGTTATTCGGACGGTCGTTCCCTATGCGGCAATCGTCGCGTTTGCTGCCGTGATGGGCGTGGTCTTCTTCCGTCCTCGTCGTAATCGTCGTTAAAACAGCGAGGATTACAGCCGATGGAGCTTAAACGCATAGCTCGGCTGGCGAGAGCCGGCGACCGCGTGCTTACGTGGTTTGCCGGCTTTCTCGTGCTGCTCATGCTGCTGTACGGGGGCTATTCGCTGTGGGATACAAACAACGTTATGAACGGCGGGTTCATCAGCGATGAGCTGCTGCACTACAAACCCACCGGGACCAACGATTGCGCACGCCTGCAGGATCTGATGGCCAAAAATCCCGACGTTGTCGGATGGGTCACCATCGATGGCACCAACATCGATTATCCCTTCGTTCAGGGAAAAGATAACCAGGAATACCTCAACAAAAACGTGTTGGGGGAGTCCGCGGTTTCGGGAGCGGTGTTTTTGGATACGCGCAACAGCCGCGCGATGACCGATCCCTACAATCTGCTCTATGCGCACCACATGGATAACGGTGCGATGTTTGGCGATGTCGATCGGTTTCTAGACAGGGGCTTCTTTGACCTGCACCGCACGGGCACGCTCTACACAAAGGATGGGGCGTTCCGGCTGCGCATCGTTGCCGTGTGTTCGTTTGCTGCGAGTGATGACATTATCTTTGGGCCGGGAAACCTGGACCAGGCCTCGATGCAGACGCTGCTCACGCATATCTCGCAGACGGCGGTGCATGCGGACATGGATGACGTTGGCCCTGATTCGCGCATCATCGCTCTTTCTACCTGCAGTGATAAAACAAACGGGCGCCGAGCACTTATAGCAGAGGTCTTGTAGCTCATTGAATATTCCGATTAAGCTGCGCCCCATAGGCTGCATCAAGTTTGAGGCTCTCGGTCCATCATGGTAGAGTTGTCCGCGCGTGAATTTCGGCACACTGCGCGCTATCTGCGCTTTTACCGTTTGGAGGAGTGAGCTTGTGAATGCTTCTGTCGCCAAGAAGGCCAGCCAGGCGGTGCGCCTTCTGATGATGGCGCTCACGGCAGTTCTTATCTTTTTCTTCATCAATGTCATGTTGCTCGTCTCCGACATCCAGGGCACGGCGCGCGTGGTCAACTACGCCGGTCTGGTGCGCGGCACCACGCAGCGAATCGTTAAGCTCGAGGATGCAGGCCAGCCACAAGACGACCTGCTCAAGGCCGTTGATTCATACATTAGTGGTTTGCGCTACGGAAGCGACGACCTCAATCTCGTCCGTCTCGATGACGATGAGTATCAGGCAAAGATGACCGAGCTCGCGAGCTATTTTGACAAGCTTCGCACCGAGATTGCCCGTGTGCGCGAAGTCGGCTACGAGAACACCGACATCATCGCCATGAGCGAGGAGTTCTTTGGCATTTGTGACGATGCCACGAGGCTTGCGGAGGACTACTCCCAGGAGAAGGCCACGGCGCTCAATCGCCTTGAGGGTTTGGTGATTATCGACATCGTGGGCCTGGTGGCGACCTTTGCGGTCGAACTTGCTCGCGCGGTGCGCACTGCCGCGCTCAATCGCGAGCTGCAGAACAAAGTCTATCTCGATGAAGCCACGGGACTGCCCAACAAGAACAAGTGCGAGGAAATCTTGGGGCAGGGGCATCCCGTTTCCGCCGAAGCGCCTGTTGCGCTGTGTGTTTTCGATCTTAACAATCTGCATACGGTCAATAACAGCTTTGGCCACGAGAAGGGTGACGAGTACATCCGTTCTTTTGCCCAGCAGCTGGGGTGCGTGGCGTCCGAGACCTGCTTTGTGGGCCGCGACGGCGGCGATGAGTTTATCGCGGTGCTGTGGGATGCCGATCGAGCTGCCGTGGAATCCTGTCTCGCTCGGATTCGTGCGAACGTGAGCGAGTATTCCGAGGCTCACCCCGACATGCCTATCAGCTACGCGGTGGGCTATGCGCTTTCTAGTGATTATGATGAACCGCCCACGATGCGCGAGCTCTTTTCCCAGGCCGACAAAAACATGTACATCGACAAGAACCGCATAAAGATGGCCGAGCCAGCCGGGCCGCAACGCGAGGAACGGTAAGCCTGTAACAGAGAGCATAGAAAAGCCTCCGCAGCCCGTGTGGCTGCGGAGGCTTTATTCGTTGCGGCGCATTGTGTTTG
>OQVI01002625.1_pt1 | contig 11329 bp, 9 predicted proteins | sample 1691651 | NCBI WGS metagenome assembly OQVI01 (sample SAMN03418287, study PRJEB22391) | human gut metagenome | biome: human-gut; feature: organic feature; material: feces | host: Homo sapiens | place: Italy | collected 2013-04
AGTCCGCCATGGAAAACCTGATGCTCAACACGGATGATGCCTACTTCCCGGCCGGCTGGCATGAGGAAGAGGTGACCTCCATCTCGGACGACGATGTACAGGTGATGAACGAGGACGGTACGCCCAAGACCCGCACCGGCGACGACGGTACCGTTTACTATTACCGCAATGTGCGTACTCAGGCAGCCATGGTCACGCTGGACTATGACGGCAATGTGATCGCCATTGTGGGTGGTCTGGGCGAAAAGAACAAGAGCCTCTCGCTGAACCGTGCCTACAGTGTCACTCGTCAGACGGGTTCTACCATCAAGCCTATCGGTGCGTATGCACTGGGTGTAGAGTATGGTCTGGTGAACTGGTCCACCATGCTCAACAACTCGCCCTTGTATCAGAAGCAGGATATGGTGATCCGCGATGAGGATTACTGCCGCAAGAACGGCCTGATGGGCCTTTCCGACAAGCAGCTGCGCGCTTATCCCAACGCATGGCGCAGCTGGCCCCGCAACTATGGCGGCAACTACGGCGACAACAGTGATGTGCCGCTGTGGAACGGTCTGGCCCGCTCGCTGAACACCATTGCGGTGCGTGTGGGTGATCTGGTGGGCGCAAGCAACATCTTCAATTTTGTGTACAACACCCTGCAGCTGAACACGCTGGACCCGGTAAACGATGTGGGTCTGGCGCAGATGGTCATGGGCAGTCAGACCCATGGCGTTACGCCCACGGCGCTGGCAGCTGCGTTCCAGATCTTCTACGATGGCCAGTACACCACCCCGCACCTGTATACCCGCGTGCTGGACCGTGACGGCAATATCTATCTGGAGAACAACTCCACCAGCTATCAGGCCCTGACCCCGGATACCGCTTATGTGATGAACCGCCTGCTGAAGAACGTTCTGTACTCCAGCGTGGGCACCGCCGGCGGCCGCTATCCCAACTCCAACGGCATGGAAGCCTTTGGCAAGACTGGTACCGCCAGCGACGAAAAGGATCTGTGGTTCGTGGGCGGCACGCCGTACTACGTTACCGCCGTGTGGTGGGGCTACGATGCACCCTATGATATGACCAAGACGCTGGGTAAGCAGCAGGCCAAGACCCGTACCTGTGTTATGGCGTGGAAGGCCCTGATGGAACAGGTGCAGGCAAACCTGCCGTATAAGGCATTCCCGACCTCTGCCGGTGTGGTGGAGCGCCGCTACTGCACCCAGAGCGGCCTGCTGGCAGGCGGCTCCTGCCCCAGCACCGCCGTGGGCTACTACCGCGCCGATGATCTGCCTGGTACCTGCAACTACTCCCATGCAGCAGCTCCTGCAGCGGCTGCACCTGCGGAGACTACGGCACCGGAGCAGGCTGTCATTCCTGCGGATACAGGTAATCAGGATACAGACTGATCTGTAGCCACATGAAGGACAAAGGCGTACTATCGGCACCGGCGCGGGGTGAATCCGGCAAGGAAATACCGCGCTTGCCGCAGCAAAACTGGATAATCTGACAAAAACGCATCCGACCTCTTGCATTGCAGGGGGCCGGATGCTATTATATTCACTGCAAGAACACTTGTGTTTGTGAGGTGAACAAGTTGGAACGCCGCTTTTATCTGGTAGATGCGCAGGTGCTGCCTGAGGTTTTTCTCAAGGTGGTACGCGCCAAGGAACTTCTGGCCAGCGGGGAGGCACGCAGCATTTCCGCTGCCACCCGCGCAGTCGATCTTTCGCGCAGCGCTTTTTATAAGTATAAGGACTGCATTTTTGACTCCGAGAATGGCCGTGAGGTGATCACCGTCATGGCTACTCTGCGGGACGAGACCGGTGCACTGCAGAGCCTGCTGGCCGGCATCAGCGCCGCAGGTGCAAGCATTGTGACCATCAACCAGTCCACACCGGAAAACGGTGCCGCACTGGTGGCAGTCACCATCCGCACCGATACCATGCAGATGACCCCCGAAGAGCTGACCGAAAAACTTTCGCGTCAGCGTATGGTGGTAGGCGTGCACTGCGGGTACAATCTGTAAGCAGTAAGCAGTCTTCAGAAAACGAGGGAGAACAACAATGGCTAAAATTGCAATTCTGGGCTTTGGCACGGTGGGCAGCGGCGTGTACGAGGTACTGTGCCGCAACGCTGCGGGTGTCTCCCGCCGTGCAGGTGAGCCGGTGGAGGTCAAGTACATCCTTGACCCGAAGGATTTTTCAAACCATCCGGCTGCACACCTGTTTATAAAGAACTTCGATACCATTCTGGAAGACCCGGAGATCAAGGTGGTGGTGGAGACCATCGGCGGCACCCGCTTTGCGTATCCGTATGTAAAGGCCTGCCTTGAGAGCGGCCGCAGCGTATGCACCTCCAACAAGGAGATGGTGGCCACCTACGGCGCAGAGCTGCTGGGCCTTGCCAAAGAGCACGGCTGTGCCTTCCTGTTCGAGGCTTCTGTGGGCGGCGGTACGCCCATCATTACCCCGATGCACCAGTGTCTGGCGGCAAACGTCATCACCGAGGTGGAGGGCATCGTGAATGGCACCACCAACTTCATGCTCACCAAGATGGTGCGCGAAAATCTGGGCTTTGACGATGCGCTGAAGATCGCGCAAGAGCTGGGCTACGCCGAGACGAAGGACCCCAGCGACGATGTGGACGGCCGTGATGCCTGCCGCAAGATCGCCATTCTGTCCTCGCTGGTGTGCGGCCATCAGATCTACCCCCAGAACATTCCCACCCGCGGCATCCGTGCCATTACCACGGCAGATGTGGAAGCGGCGGAAAAGCTGGGCTGTGTGATCAAGCTGATCGCATGGATGAAGCGCGGCAAGGACGGCAGCGTGGCTGCCGGTGTGGAGCCGTGTCTGGTGCCCAAGGCAAACCAGCTGGCCAGCGTGGACGATGTGTTCAATGCAGTGCTGGTCAAGGGCGATATGCTGGGCGACGTGGTGTTCTACGGCAAGGGCGCAGGCAAGCTGCCCACCGCCAGCGCCGTGGTGGCCGACGTTGTGGATGCCCTGAAGCATGGCTCCAAGGTGCACGACAGCCTGTTCTGGCAGCCTGCTGAGCCGGTGGAGGGAATGCTCACCGACCCGGCTCCTGCTGCATATTATGTGCGTGTAGCAGGCATTGCTCCGGCGGTGGTGGAAGCCATCTACGGCTATGGCAGGGTGGTGGACGAACGCTACGAAGGCTGCGCTTACTTTGTGGAGCGAGCCGACGAAAAGGCACTGGCCGAAGCAGCCCGCAAGGTGGAAGCCGTGGGCGGCAGCGTGAAGCTGGTGCTTAAGCGTCTGCCGGAAGAAAACTGATAACGGAATAAGGAAAGGTGCGGCGGCTATGAAGATCAAGGTTTCTGTCCCGGCCACCAGTGCAAACATCGGCTCCGGCTTTGATGCGCTGGGTCTGGCGGTGACGCTGTATAATACGGTCACCTTTGAAGAGAGCGAAGTGCTGGATATCTCGTCTGCGGACGGTACCCGCATCCCGCGCGGTGAATCGAACCTCGTGTACCGTTCGGCAAAGGGGCTGTTTGAGAAGGTGGGCAAGCAGATCCCGCCCCTCAAGATCACCCAGACGAATCCCATCCCCATGGCGCGCGGCCTTGGTTCTTCTTCGGCCTGCATCATCGCGGGTCTGCTGGGTGCCAACCGGATGCTGGGCGATGTGCTCAACACGCAGGAGCTGCTCACGCTGGCCACCTCCATTGAGGGCCACCCGGATAACGTGGCCCCGGCTCTGCTGGGCGGTCTGACCAGCAGCGTGTTTGAGGAGGGCAAGGTGTACTCGGTCAAGCGCAATGTGGATGAAACGCTGTGCTTCGCCGCCATCGTGCCGGACTACAAGCTGCTGACGGAAGCCGCTCGTGCGGCCCTGCCCAAAGAGGTCTCCCACAAGGACGCAGTATATAACCTTTCGCGTGCTGCGCTGGTGCCCGCCGCCTTCTGCGAGGGCAGACATGACCTGCTGGCCATTGCCACCGAGGATAAGCTGCACCAGCCCTACCGTATGCCGCTGATGCCCGGCTCCAAGGAAGTGTTCGATATGGCACGCCTGTGTGGTGCAAAGGCTGTTTACGTTTCCGGTGCGGGCAGCACCGTGATGGCCGTAGCGGAAAAGGCGGAGGCCGAAAAGTTCTATTCCAAGCTGGAAAAGGGTCTGGAGCTGCTGGAAGGTCTGGACGGATGTGAAGCATTTACATTGCTGCGTTTGGATGCCGATAACACCGGCGCAACGGTGGAATGATAAATGGGTAAGGGAAGTGCAAGGCGCTGCTGACCGCTTCCGCCCGGTGTACCCCCTTTTGACAAAGGGACAAAAAGAGGAGAGTGACAAGATATGGCGTTGATCGTACAGAAGTTCGGCGGTTCTTCGGTGAAGGACCGTGACCGTATCTTCAACGTGGCACGCATTGTGGCAAACACCCACAACGCGGGCAATGACGTAGTTGTGGTGGTGTCCGCTCAGGGCGATACCACCGATGACCTGATTGCCAAGGCTGGGGAGATCACCCACAACCCTTCGGCCCGTGAAATGGATATGCTGCTGGCTAGCGGCGAGCAGATCAGCATTTCGCTGCTGGCCATGGCACTGAATGAGCTGGGCTGCCATGCCATCAGCCTGACCGGCTGGCAGGCTGGCTTCCGCACCGACCGCGCCTATACCAAGGCGCGCATCACCCGCTTGGAGACAGAGCGCATCTCTTCTGAGCTGGAGCGCAACCGTGTGGTCGTTGTGGCGGGCTTCCAGGGCCTGAACAAGATGGATGACATCACCACTCTGGGCCGCGGCGGCTCCGACACCAGCGCTGTTGCCATTGCAGCAGCCCTGCACGCAGACCGCTGCCAGATCTTTACCGATGTGGAAGGCGTTTACACGGCCGACCCGCGCAAGGTGCGCAACACCCGCAAGCTGGATGAGATCACCTTTGACGAGATGCTGGAGCTGGCATCTCTGGGTGCACAGGTGCTGAACAACCGCAGCGTGGAGCTGGCCAAAAAGTATAATGTGGAGCTGGAGGTGCTCTCCAGCCTGAATCCCGTGCCCGGTACGGTGGTCAAGGAGGTTACAAAAGACATGGAAGGTATGCTGATCAAGGGTGTCGCAAAAGACACTGATGTTGCTGTTATCACGATTCTGAACGTTCCCGATGAGCCGGGTATGAGCTTCAAGATCTTCGGTCTGCTGGCCCAGAAGAACATCAACGTGGACATCATCCTGCAGTCCACCGGCCGTGACGGCAAGAAGGATATCAGCTTTACCTGCTCTGAGGGCGAAGCCGATCTGGCCATGCGCGTGCTGAAGGAGAGCGCACACTTCAACGATGTGAGCGTAGACACCACCTGCGCCAAGGTCTCCATTGTGGGTGCCGGTATGCAGAGCCACAGCGGCGTTGCTTCCAAGATGTTTGAGGCACTGTCCAACAACAACATCAACATCAAGATGATCTCCACCAGCGAGATCAAGATCTCCTGCATCATCAACCGCGACGATGCCGACAAGGCTGTTTCTGCGATCCACGATATGCTGTTTGATTAAATAAAAATATAGGAATGCCGCATCGCCTTTTAGGTGGTGCGGCATTTTTGCGTGGAAAACTCCTCCAGTCGCCTGCGGCGACAGCCCCCTCTGAGAGGGGGCCTTTGGCAGAGCGGGAAACTTTTCTGTTTCGCCAGAGCCTCCCTCATTGAGGGAGGTGGATGCGAGCGTGCGAGCAGACGGAAGGAGTTTTTTCGGTCATACTTATTTTACACTTCCGGCGTTTACACAAAATGCAAAGGGGTGTATAATATACACTGTATCTGTGCGGCGCAGTGCGCTGCAAATTCTGCAAAAGGAGCTGCAACGCACCATGGAACCGACTGATAGAAATGCTGCAAAGCCCCGCCTGACCCGCGCTCAGTGGAAGCGCCGCAAGCGGCTGCGGCTGGCCCGCAATTGGGCCATTCTCATTCTCCTCTGCGCCGCCATTGTGGCGCTTATGACCAAAGGCATCCTCTGGCTGCTGCCAAAGGTGAACGCCATGCTTGCAGGGCCGCAGAGCTTTGATGCGGCCAGCTACGATGGCACCGGCTACAGCTTTGATGCTGACGATGAGCGCTTTGTGCTGGTAAACACCAATCTGCCTTTTGCCGAGGAACCCTCTCCGGCCCTTGCCGATGCCGATGAAGCCAGCGGTATCCAACTGGAAGCCGAAGCAGCTGCAGCCTACCAGAAAATGGCTGCGGCTGCGGCCGAGGACGGCGTTGCACTGGTGCTGACGGCAGGCTATCAGGACGCAGATGCCCGCAGCGCGGCCTATGAGACGCAGAAGCAGCAGTATCTGGAAAAGGGCAAAACCGAGGAAGAAGCCGCCAGCCTTGCGGCAGATATCCAGCCGCCTGCGGAATGCAATGATCACGGCACCGGCTATGCGGCGGATATCCTCAGTACGGACTACCCGACCCGTGATACCGGCTTTGATACGACCCGCGCCTACGAGTGGCTCACCGCCTACGCCGCCGAATACGGCTTTATCCTGCGCTATCCGCAGGACAGGCAGGCTGCTACCGGCGTGGTGTTTGAGCCGTGGCACTGGCGGTATGTGGGCGTTGAAAATGCCCTTGCCATCCGTGCCAGCGGCCTGAGTCTGGAAGAATTTCTTGCCTTGCAGAAGGCATCATAAAAATAAAAGCTCCCTGTGAAAGCAGGGCGGAGGAACAAATTGGAACGTACTCTCATTGCGCCGGGTGTGCATCTTTCCTGTGACCCGGCGGAAAAATTCAACCGCTGCCGCATCAGCGTCCACTTTGCCTTTCCGGCAAAGCGGGAAACGGCCACAGCACATGCGCTGCTGCCACTGGTGCTGGAGCGCGGCTATGCCGACTGCCCGGATATGACCCGCCTGACCAAAAAGCTGGCCAAGCTCTACGGTGCAGACCTCACAGTGGATGCCCGGCCCATGGGCTGCAGCCACAACCTGTGTGTTAGTGTTACCGGCATCAAGGATCAGTTTGCGCTGGAAGGGGAGACCCTTACAAGGGAATATGCATCCATTGCACTGGGTGCGGCCTTTCACCCGTATTTTGTGGGCGGCACTTTTGATCCGGAAGCCGTGGGCATTGAAAAGCAGATGCTGAAAAAGGCGCTGGAAGATGAGATCAACGATAAGCGCCTTTACTGCCTGCATCAGGCCAACCGGGAATTCTTTGGCGACAGCCCGGCGGGTGTGCGGCAGGAGGGCTATCTGGAAGAGGTGGAAAGCCTGACACCGGAACAGCTTACCGCAGCCTATTACGAGATGCTGCGCACCGCCAACATTGAACTGCTTGTGTTGGGCTGCACGGCAGAGCAGACCGCTGCGGTAAAGGATGCACTGCTGGCAGAGCTTGCGGCAATTGACCGCGCACCGCTGCCGCTGGCGGAAAACATTGCCATGCCCCGCCGGGAGCCGGTGCACAAAACCGAAACCTATGATATGGTGCAGGCGAAGCTCTGTATGCTGTTCACGCTGGGCGAACCCATGCGCACCGAACAGCTGGCTGCTGTGCGCCTTGCCATGGCGCTGTACGGCGGCAGTGTGACCAGCCGCCTGTTCCTGAATGTGCGCGAGCGTGACCACCTGTGCTACTACTGCTCGTCCTCGTTCCAGAGCTTTACCGGAAGCATGGCTGTGAACAGCGGCGTGGAGCACGCCGACGCAGCCCGGGCAGAGCGGGCCATTTTGAAGGAACTGGCCGACCTGTGCAATGGCCCCATCACCGACGATGAATTTGAGGACTGCCGTCGGGGTCTGCTGAGCGGGATGCAGGGGGTAGAGGATACCTTGGGCGGCATCGAGACATGGTATTACATTGAAGTGCTGCGCGGCGGCGACCCGGCCAAGGTGCAGACACCCGCCGAAGCCCGCGCCGCTCTGCAGGCCGTGACCAAGGACGACGTGCGCGCCATCCTGCGCAAACTGACCCTCTCGGTCAGCTATCTGCTCACAAAGGAGGTGGCCGCTCATGCCGCAGAATAACCAGACCCTGCTGGAAAAGACCGTGGCTGACCAGTGGCAGACCCTGCCCTCCGGACTGACCGTTATCGTGCGGCCCATGCCGGGTTATTCCAGTACCCATGTCATTTTTGCTACCCGCTTTGGCTCTATTGACCGGGATTTCCGGCTGGACGGCAAAGAGGTGCATCTGCCTGCAGGCGTGGCACACTTCCTCGAGCACAAGATGTTTGAAGATCAGGACGGCGATGCCTTTGCAAAGTATGCCAAGACCGGTGCCAATGCCAACGCATTTACCAGCTTTGACCGCACCTGCTACCTGTTCACTGCGACCCAGCAGCTGGACGAAAGCTTGGATGTGCTGCTGGGCATGGTGACTCATCCGTACTTTACCGAGCAGACCATCGCCAAGGAGCAGGGCATCATCGGGCAGGAGATCAAAATGTACGATGACAGCCCGGACTGGCGGCTCATCACCGGCCTGTTCGAGTGCTTATACCACGAGCATCCCATCCGCAGCGATATCGCGGGCACGGTGGAGAGCATTGCTGAGATCACGCCGGAGATGCTTTACGACAGCTGCAAAGCCTTCTATGCACCGGGCAATATGGTGCTGGCGGCTGCCGGCAACACTACCATGGAGCAGATCCTGGCTGCCTGTGAGCGCCACGGCCTGATGAGACCGCGCAGCACCGAAAGGGTGCAGCGGCTGTGGAAGCCAGAACCCATGACGCTGGCGGCAGCCCATAAGACCCTGAAAATGCCGGTGTCCAAACCCTGCTTCGGCGTAGGCTTCAAGGAGAAGCCGTTGCCCCCGAACGATCTGCGCACTGAAGCGCTGTATGATCTGATCCTGAGCTGCATCACAGGCGGCATGTCGCCGCTGTACCGCCGCCTGTACGACGGGGGCCTTGTGAACCCCGGCTTTGGCGGGGAAGTGCTGCGGGTGGACGGCTGCTGCTGCATCCTGTTCACCGGCGAGAGCGATGCCCCCGATGCCGTGAAGCAGATGCTTCTGGACGAGATCGCCCGCATCCGCGCAGAAGGCGTGGACCGGGAGATCTTTACCCTGTGCAAGAACGAAAAGTACGGCCAGCTGATCGAAAATCTGGAAAATGTGGAGGACTCGGCCAGCCAGATGGCAGACTTTGCCCTCTCCGGCCAGACGGTGGCGCAGCAGATCACCATGCTGGCAGGGCTGACTGCCGAGGATGCGGACGCTGCGCTGCAGCACATCCTCAGCACCGACCGCATGGCTGTGATGGATATTCTGCCAGATGGCACTGCGCCGCTGGCCGAGAACGAGGAGGAAGCAGAATGACAAATCTGGTGCAGTTCCCGGGGCTGGGCCTGAGCTTTGAGATCAACCGCGTGGCCCTTTCCATTGGCGGGTTCAATATTTACTGGTATGGCGTGTGCATTGCCTTTGGCATCTGTCTGGCGCTGGTATTTGCGTTCCGCCACAGCATCGAGTTCGGCGTGGACCCGGACAGCATGGTGGACGTGATCTTGATTGGCATCGTGCTGGGCATTGTCAGCGCCCGCGCTTACTATGTGGCCATGGCACCCTTTAAATACGAAAGCATCTGGGAGATGATCGCCATTCGGGATGGCGGCCTTGCCATCTACGGTGGCATCATCGGCGGCTTTCTGTTCGGTGGCTTGGCCTGCAAACGGCGGGGCGTGCCGGTGCTGCCCATGTTCGACCTGACCGCTATGGGCTTTCTGCTGGGACAGGGCTGCGGCCGCTGGGGCAACTTCTTCAATCAGGAGGCCTTTGGCTGCAACACCACCCTGCCGTGGGGCATGTTCAGCGAAACGACCCGCGCTTACCTGATGGGCAGCACGGTCACGGCCCAGAGCGGCGTGACCATTGACCCGAATCTGCCGGTGCATCCCACCTTCCTGTATGAGAGCATCTGGTGCTTCGTGGGCTTTCTCCTGCTGTTCCGTTATATTAAAAAGCGCAAGTTCAACGGTGACATTGCCCTGCGGTATATGATCTGGTACGGCGCGGGCCGCTTCTGGATCGAAGCCCTGCGCACCGACAGTCTGATGTTGGTGCCCTCCATTGGTCTGCGGGTATCCCAGCTGGTGGCAGGTATCGCTGTGGTGGTCGGTGTGGCTGCGGAAATTTACTTCACCCACAAGTTCAAGGACAAGCCCCTGATGGTAAAGCTGGCAATGACGGCGGACAACAAAGCCGCAGTCAATAAGCTGAGCAAAGAAAAAACTGTTATCGGTCTGATGACGGATACAGATACTGAACTGCTGGCCTCCAGCCCGCGCAAGCTCTTCGTGGAGCGCACCGAAGCCTACAACGCGGAAGTAAAACGCACCATCGCGGAAAGCGGGAAGACGGAAAAATAAAAAATCCTTCGGAAAGAGGAAAATTCCTCTTGCATTTCCATCGTTTTTTTGCTATAATATTCTAGCCGCATGGTGTGGGCGCCTGAAATGGCCCAGTGTAAGGGGCCTGCCTTTACGACCAGCGAGTACAACGAAAAGGAATGAACAAAATGTACGCAATCATTGTTACCGGCGGTAAGCAGTACCGCGTGGAGCAGGGCGACATCGTCTACATCGAAAAGCTGGACGTTGAGGCCGACTCCGAAGTGAAGTTTGATCAGGTTCTCGCTATTGGCGAGGAGGGTTCTGTGAAGGTTGGCGCTCCCGTTGTTGAGGGTGCTACCGTTTCTGCCAAGGTCATCAAGAATGGCAAGGGCAAGAAGCTGAACATCATCACCTATCGCGCAAAGAAGCACAGTGCTCGCCGTATGGGCCATCGTCAGCCCTTCACCAAGGTTGAGATCACTGCGATCAACGGCTAAGGAGGTAAATTACAATGGCACATAAAAAGGGCGTAGGCAGCACCAAGAACGGCCGCGATTCCGCAGCACAGCGTCTGGGCACCAAGCGTGCAGACGGTCAGTTCGTTCTGGCCGGCAACATCCTGGTTCGTCAGCGTGGCACCCACATCATGCCGGGTGAGAACGTTGGCAAGGGCAGCGATGACACCCTGTTTGCTCTGGTGGACGGTACCGTCCGTTTCGAGCGCGTGGGTAAAGACGGCAAGAAGTGCAGCGTCAAGCAGTAACTTCTTTCGGATAACTGCAAAACGTAGAGAGCCGGACCCTCGTGGCCCGGCTCTTTTTAATGAAGAATTCTCTTTTTGACTGTCTGGCAGAAACTCCCCCAGTCGCCTGTAGCGACAGCCCCCTCGGGGAGGGGGCCTTAAAGCCTCCCTCCTTGAGGGAGGTGGCATCGTGCAGCGATGCCGGAAGGAGTTCCCGGCAAGGGAAGGGGAATAAACGAACATATAAAACTAAGGAGGGGCTGTATGGCAGCACAAACCAACTTTATCGACATCGCCACGATATG
>OQVI01002653.1_pt1 | contig 11247 bp, 9 predicted proteins | sample 1691651 | NCBI WGS metagenome assembly OQVI01 (sample SAMN03418287, study PRJEB22391) | human gut metagenome | biome: human-gut; feature: organic feature; material: feces | host: Homo sapiens | place: Italy | collected 2013-04
AAACACTGCATACCATATGCCTCGAAGCAGTCCAAACTGTGGAATAAAGCGGCATGCATATCCTAACGCACCAATGCCTTCTACCACAAGTGATCCCTTTACGACATACTGCAGTATTCCGACAAGACCACGCATACTGTCGCGGTTAAAATAATTTTGCAGCATCACGCGTTCCTGAATGGTGAGTTTGACTTTCATAAGAACAAGCACATACGTCACACAGACAATAACGCCCCAGCCTCCGACTTGAATTAAAAACAGCATGACCAACTTTCCCAGAAATGTAAACTGAAATGCCGGGACAACAGTTACTAGTCCTGTCACACAGACACAGGTACATGATGTAAACAGTGCATCTGGAAAATTGAGCCACTTTCCATTGGCATTGCATATCGGCAGCATTAAAATGCATGCACCTACAAGTATCAGCGCCAGAAAGCCAAATACCATAACCTGTGTAAATGACCATTTCTTTATACTTTTCATGTCTTCCTCTACTTTCTTTATGTATTTTCCCTCATTATAGCGATTTAGGTGTTGATATGCAACTGGAAAATATTACGATGATGTGACACGTAAATTTCGCAAGGGCGCATAAGCGCCCTGATTAAGTTACAAAAACTCCTTCATCCTTCCCATAAAATCTTCTTCAGTGTGTATCAAACCTTCTGCAATCTGTCTAGCTTCCCGGCTTGCATCCCTACACTCATTCTGACACTTTGCAATGCTTTGAATCCCCATGTTGCATCCATTCATCATCAGTTTTGCTACCTGATGACAATCTCCCTTCATCATAAGCCGCATCTCTGTTGTAATCCATGAAGATGCAGATGCCACAGGACTTGGATCCTTCTCTGATACACCCGCCTCCATTAAAAGACGCGATGTTTCCTTCTCTACTCGCTCATGCTCTCTGCGATAATCCTCTACAGCTTGCTCTAGCTCACTGTCCTCAAGATAATCTTCTACCTGTGTCATACTTTGAAGCGCCATCTTGCAGCCTACATTACACTCCTTTAAAAGCTTTTTTGTCTGATCATCCATCAGTTTGTTTTCCTCCTGTAAATAACGGATAGTTTCAAAAAGCTTAGCTAAAAAGCTTCTCTCTTCCACAGTATTTATCAAGAAACAAGATTTTATACACAATCCCTAAGATACAAAAATCCCCCGAAACGATGTTTATACACCATTTCGAGGGGAAAATTTTTACTATTATTTTTCGTAAAATTCACGAGTAGGATCTCATTACTTACCGGGTTGAATTATTACTTATCTCTGTACACGAGCTCCAGCTCCGCCCATGATAGCCTCTACTTCCTTCTTGCTTGCCATAGTGGTATCACCAGGAGTTGTCATAGCCAGTGCGCCGTGAGCTGCACCATAGTTAACAGCCATCTCAGCGTTCTCAGTAGTCATTAAACCGTAGATCAGACCAGATGCGAAGGAATCGCCGCCGCCTACACGGTCCATGATCTCCAGGCCGTTGTAATCCTTAGCCTTGTAGATCTCACCATCTGCCCAGCAAATTGCGCTCCAATCGTTAACAGTTGCAGTCTTAACCTGACGAAGAGTTGTAGCTACAGCCTTGAAGTTCGGGTAAGTCTTAGCAGCCTCATTGATCATCTTCTTGTATCCGTCAAGATTCAGAGTCTTTAAGTTTGCATCGTTTCCTTCGATCTCGAAGCCAAGGCAAGCGGTGAAGTCTTCCTCGTTACCGATCATAACGTCAACGTACTTAGCGATCTCCTTGTTTACTTCCTGAGCCTTAGCCTGTCCGCCGATAGCGCTCCACATAGATGGACGATAGTTTAAGTCGTAGGATACGATAGTTCCATACTTCTTAGCGGTCTTGATTGCAGCTAAAACAGTCTCGCAAGACTGCTCAGACAGTGCAGCGTAGATACCGCCGGTATGCAGCCAACGAACACCTAATGTTCCGAAGATGTACTCAAAATCGAAATCATCTGGAGTAGCCTTAGAAATAGCAGTGTTTGCACGGTCAGAGCAACCTACAGCACCACGGATTCCAAATCCTCTCTCAGTGAAGTTTAAACCGTTACGGCAGATACGGCCAATACCGTCAGTCTTCATCCACTTGATAAGGGAAGTATCTACACCACCCTGGCAAATGAAATCTTCCATCAGCATACCAACTTCGTTATCAGCAAATGCAGTGATAACAGCGGTATTCATCTTGAAGCACTTTCTTAAACCACGGATAACATTGTACTCTCCGCCGCCTTCCCATGCGCGGAAGGATCTTGCAGTACGGATTCTGCCCTCGCCCGGATCAAGACGAAGCATAACCTCGCCCAGAGATACTGCATCAAATTTGCACTCACTTGCTGGTCTTAAATTTAAATTCATTTTTTTCTAAACCATACCTTTCTTTTTTCATCATGCAAGCATGATCAGCTTGCGACTTTTCGACCCTAGCATTACACTTAGCCGCGGATTTCCTTAACCTTTGCAACTGCTTCCTTGGTCATAGCAGTGATCTTATCGAACTCACCAGCCTTGATCATGTCGCCCTTTACCATCCAGCTTCCGCCACAGCAAAGAATCTTATCACAGCTTAAGTAGTCTGCCAGGTTCTTTGTATTGATTCCACCAGTCGGCATGAACTTAACCATGGTGTACGGAGCTGCCATAGCCTTGATCATAGCGATTCCGCCAGCCTGCTCTGCCGGGAAGAACTTAACAACCTTCAGTCCGCGCTTAACAGCCTGTGCAACCTCTGATGGAGTGATGCAGCCTGGCAGTACCGGAATGTTGTTCTCTAAACAGTAGTCAACGATCTCTGGATCAAATCCTGGGCTAACGATGAACTTAGCACCTGCCTTAACAGCACGGTTTACCTGATCGATTGTCAGAACGGTACCTGCACCAACTAACATCTCCGGATAAGCCTCGCTCATAAGACGAATGGACTCCTCTGCTGCATCTGTACGGAATGTAACCTCTGCACAAGCAAGACCACCCTCTACTAAAGCCTTTGCTAACGGCAGTGCATCCTTTGCATCGTTCAGTACTACAACCGGAACAACGCCATACTCTTTAAACTGCTCATTAATTGTCATTTCTTTATTCCTCCTTTTGCCCAGCCCCTAAAAAAGGGCATACTATGGGCGTGTTTACAGTACATCGTTCTACGTGATGTTACATATCTTTATACTACCATTTTTTTGCGTATTCGCCAATAGGAGACATGTATTTCTGTGTTTTGACTAATTTGCATCAGAAAACACCCATTATTTTTGTTGATATTTATTTTTTTATCACAGTCTTTTTTCAAAGTTGCCTGACATGACAGAAACACCTTCGTCAGCAATTACGAACGCTTTCGGGTCAATACTGTGAATAATTTCGACAAACTCTGCTGTCTCAAATTTATTGATACAGCAAATCATGATTTTTGTTTCTTCTTTTGTGTAGGCACCTACACCAGTCCACTCTGTCACACCGCGTCCTGTCTGCTTTAAAATCTTCTGATCAATTCCTTCCTGCTTTGTAAAAATCATCAATCGAACAGTGATATTTTGATAATGGACCCTATCCATCATAAGTGTAAAAAATACCATATAAATAAGAGAATAGATAACAATCTCAATATCAAACATCAAAAGAAGACTTGCATATACTACCACATTGACATACAATGAAATCTTTCCAACAGATGCATTCTTGAACTTTCTAGCTGCCCACATGCCGATGACATCTACACCGCCGCCGCTGCCGCCAGCTACAAGCAGCAGACCGACACCAAAACCAGTGATAATACCCGCAATCAAAACTGAGGCAACAACAGAATCAACGATTGGCGTTGCCGGAATCGGAATGATGCTTGCAAATATACTGATCGCTACTGAGCCTATCAGTGTCTTAACAAGAAAGCCTTTTCCAATTCCTTTCCATGCCAAAACAAGAAGCGGAATATTAATCAAAAAGTAAACGATACCATACACATTTTTGCCGCCAAAATCTATGATCTTTCCAAGCAAATATGTAAGAACCTGTGCAATTCCGACACCTCCGCCGCTGTAAAGACCATACGGAATCAAAAAATAGTTCATACCAAATGTGTATAAAAATGAACCTGCGATAATAACGGCGAGCTTTGCCCATCTTGACTTAATCTTTTCCATGATAATCTCCCCGATTATATTTTTAAAGTGCTTTCTTTATCGCTGCCATCAGTTCGTCATATGTCTCAAATGCCAAAAGGTCTGGATTTTCATTTTTGATTGCATCAGTACTTCGAAATAAAAATCCCGCTTTGCTCGCACGAATCATTCCAAGATCATTATAGCTGTCACCGCTGGCAATCGTTTCTCCATCCTCTGCGACCTCAAGCGTGTTGCAAAAGATTGTTGGCCACCCAAGCTTTTTCATAAGCGGTGCTGCAAACTGTGTAAACGTATCACTAATAATGATTACCTGTGTCATACTTCTTAACTCATCAAGAAATTCCTTAGCACCAGGCATTGGATCGATCTGTGCTATAGTCTTCTGAATCTCCTTTAAGCCAAGGCCGTGTTCCTTTAAGATGCCCAGTCTCCACTTCATCAGCTTATCATAATCCGGCTCATCCCTTGTTGTTCTTTTCAGTTCTGGGATATTGCTTGCCTTAGCAAATGCAATCCAGATCTCCGGTACCAATACACCTTCTAAATCCAAACATACAATATTCATTGTGTTCTCCTGCCTTTCTCAATTTATTTGCTACTCCTCTACCTCAATGTCAAGTCCAAGCTCCTTCGGCAGAAAACGCGGACATACATTGTCTGTTGTAATGATAACAGATGCAGCAAGACGTGTACCGATTTCAACTGCTTCCTTTAATTCTTTGCCATATGTCATGCCAATGGCAACACCTGCAAAGAAGGCATCTCCTGCTCCTGTTGTATCGCGCACTACTACCTTGCGCGCCGGATAAATACCTTTATTTCCCTTACAGTCTGCATACACGGCGCCTTCACCGCCCATCGTAACAACAATTGATGGAATCTGAGCGCTCACAACATTTGCTGAAATAATCTCGCAAAGTTCCTGCGGTGTCTTTCCCTCATAGTCCTCTGCAAAGAAAATGCCTGCCTCAATCTGATTGCATACAAAGCAGTCAAAATGCTTTAAGTAATCACGTCGTTCCACGGCAATGCTCATATTTGTGACAACACCATACACCCTCTTATTATACTTTTGTGCAAGCTGGAATGTCTTTTTTATGATTTCCTTATCAATGTCCATTTCCAGTACGATGGAATCTGCCTTAGAGATGATCTCATCTCCCTTTTCCTCAAGAGTATACAAAATCGGATACAAGTTTGGTCTTTGTGAGATAGACCCTGCCAAATCACCCTTGTTGTCAAATACAGCCAGCCATGTTCCCATTCCACCCGGAACACTCTTCACATAGCTTGTATCTACCTTATGTCTTTTTAATTTGCGTACAACATCTTCGCCAAGCGCAGATGTATCTACTATGCTTACATATGTAGGCCTAAGCTCAACATTTGCAATGTCCTCCACGACATTTCGCGTTACGCCTCCGTGTATGTATTCAATCCGTCCCGCATTGCGGCCCTCCGGCACATATATATCCTCAGGAAAGCCTTTGATATCCACAAATACGGCGCCGATTACTACAATTCCCATGGTTTGTCCCCCAGTATATTACAATCTTGGAGCCATCGGCAGCTGCCGGTGACTCCTATCCATTATTGTACAAAACATTCCACAAAAAGCAAGCATCATTTTAGTTTTGTCCATTGCTTTTTTTGCATAATATAGTAGAATATAACTATCTCAAAAACTTGACGAGAATAAAAAGGAAGGTTGGTATTACATATGAAATTTTTTGAAGTAAAAGATGGTGCGCTTTTCTTTAAGCGCCGCCAGGAAATTATGGAAATTTGTCCATGGGGTGCCGGACTTCGTGTTCGCGCTACACAAAATCGAAGCTTTTCTGATAAGGATTGGGCACTCGATGTTCCTGCAAAGGCAGACGGAAAAATTGAGCTTTTTGACGATCATGCAATCGTGAGAAATGGCAGTATCTACGCTGTTGTTACAGACTTTGGACGTATCAGTTTCTATAATGAAAAGAATGAACTTTTACTAAAGGAATATTATCGCAGCTGGGATTATGGAACAAAGGATTGGAAGGATCTTGATACAATCATTATGCAGCGTGCTGCTGCAAGAACCTACCATGCTGTTGGAGGCGACAACTATGCATTAAGTGTACGTTTTGAGGCAGATGATAACGAAAAACTCTTTGGCATGGGCCAATATCAGCAGCCACAGTTTGATTTAAAGGGCTGTACACTTGAGCTTGCTCAGAAAAATACTCAGGCAAGTGTTCCTTATCTTGTATCTAGCAAGGGCTATGGTCTTTTGTGGAATAATCCTGCAATTGGACGCGCAACGCTTGGTGCTAACGTAACAGAGTTTACTGCTGAATCTACACGCCAGATTGATTACTGGATTAATGCAGCCGATACACCTGCAGCACTTGTAGAACAATACACAGAGCTTACCGGACGTGTCCCGATGATGCCTGAATGGGCTATGGGCTTTTGGCAGTGTAAGCTTCGCTATCAGACACAGGATGAGGTATTAACTATTGCACGTAAATATAAAAAATTAAATATCCCGCTGTCTGTTATCGTTATCGACTTCTTCCACTGGACACAGCAGGGTGACTGGCGTTTTGACCCAGAGTATTTCCCAGATCCAAAGGCAATGATCGATGAACTTCATGAAATGGGGGTTCGCGTGATGGTTTCCATCTGGCCGACTGTTGACCGTACAAGCGTTAACTATGAGGAAATGAGTGAGCGTGATCTTTTAATCCGTACAGACCGCGGCTTAAATGTTACAATGGAATGCTGGGGAATGCAGTGCTTCATTGACCCTACAAATCCTGAAACACGTGAATTTGTATGGCAAAAGGCAATGGAAAATTACCGCTCACACGGTGTTGATCTGTTCTGGTTAGATGAAGCAGAGCCAGAGTACACTGTTCAAGACTTTGATCTTTACCGCTACTATGATGGTCCGGCATTAGAGTGTGCAAATGAATATCCAGTTCGCTACTCTCAGACCTTCTTTGACGGTATGAAGAAGGAAGGAATTGAAAATCCTCTGAATCTTGTTCGCTGTGCATGGGCTGGTTCCCAACGCTATGGTGCACTTGTCTGGTCCGGTGACGTTCCTTCTACATTTACTTATCTTCGCTATCAGCTGACAGCTGGCCTAAACATGGGTCTTGCCGGAATTGCATGGTGGACAGCAGATATCGGCGGCTTCCATGGCGGAAATGTACATGATCCAGCCTTCCATGAGCTTTTGATGCGCTGGTTCCAGTTTGGTGCATTCTGCCCTGTTATGCGTCTGCACGGCGACCGTGATCCTCACTACAAGCCACTTGGCACAACAGGCGGCGGTAAGGTTGCTTCTGGTGCCGACAATGAAATCTGGAGCTACACACCTGAGATTCAGGATATGATGAGTTACTATATCCTGCTTCGTGAATCCATGAAGGGTTATATGACAACTGTTATGGAAGAAGCTCATGAAAAGGGAACACCTGTTATGAAGCCGCTGTTCTACGATTATCCGGCAGACAAAACTTGCTGGGAAATTGCAGACGAATTTCTCTTTGGTCATGATCTTCTTGTTGCTCCAGTTCTTTATGCTGGTGAGCGCACACGTACTTTGTATCTGCCAGAGGGACGCTGGTGTGAATATGAGACAGGTAAGGTTTATGATGGCGGCTGCACAATTACTGTGGATGCTCCGCTTAACCGCGTTCCATTATTCGTAAAAGAAGGCAAGACAATTTTTGTGAAATAACTATATAAGGATTTTTAAATGAAAAAAGAAGGCTACTATTCTTCTGGACAGTTCGCAGGGATGGCTCATGTCACCCTGCGGACCATCCGCTATTATGACAAGCAGGGTATTTTAAAGCCCTCTTTTGTAAATGAATCTGGTGCACGCTTTTACACTGATGAAGATTTTGCGCGTCTCCAGCAAATTTTATTATTAAAATATCTTGGCTTCTCACTTGATGATATTCGTGAAATGATCGTAGACACAAAAGATCTTCACTACATGCAAAATTCCCTCAACATACAATTAAATCTTGTGCGCGACCGCATTGAGCAAATGCAGCTTGTAGAAAAAGCGATCCTTGAAACATCAGATGCCATAAACAAGCAGCACAGCATTGACTGGAGCCGCATGTTAAATTTGATCCATCTGACTGGCATGGAGGAAAGCTTAAAAAAGCAGTATCAAAATGCCTCGAATATCTCTGCCCGCATCAATCTTCACCGCCTTTATTCCCAAAATAAACAGGGATGGTTTCCATGGATTCTGGAAAACTGCCATCTGGCGCCAGGGATGAATATTTTGGAAACTGGCTGCGGTGACGGCACGCTCTGGTGTGAGGCAAAGAAACAGTTTTCCCAGAATAATTGTCCAGATCACACCAAAGCTCATGATCAGCAACCAGATCTTCTTAAAACTTGCTCAATTATGCTGACTGATATCTCAGAGGGAATGCTTCGTGATGCAAGACGTGCAATAGGCGATGGCGATGAATTTTCATTTCGTGAATGCTTCTGTGAGGCACTTCCGTTTGCAGATGAATCATTTGACCTTGTTTTGGCAAACCATGTTCTTTTTTACTGCAGTGATGTGACACAGGCGTGCCGCGAGGCCGCTAGAGTATTAAAGCCCGGCGGACGATTCTTATGCAGCACATATGGTGCAGACCACATGAAAGAAATCAGTCGTCTCGTGTCTGACTTTGACTCGCGCATTGTACTGTCGGCAGATTGTCTTTACGAGCGATTCGGGCGCGAAAATGGAGCCGAGATTCTAGCGCCATATTTTAGTGATGTGAAATGGCTCTCCTACGAAGACTCACTTCTCGTTCCAGATGCCGAACCGCTGATTCTCTATATTCTCTCCTGCCACGGCAACCAGAATCAATATTTGCTTGACCACTTTGCAGAATTTCGAAGCTTCGTCAAGAAAAAAACAGATGCTGGATTCTCGGTCACAAAGGATGCTGGAGTGTTTTGTTGCACGAAATAGCTGCCGTTGAGCCACTTATCTTTGTGCACTTTTCACAGACTTTGTTTTTTTCTAAAAAAGCGCTTGAAGATGACGTAACGTCACCTTATATACTGTGTCTGTCAAAGAGAAACAAACGAACCACTAGGGACAGATAAAAAGCCATCATCCCTGTCCACATTAGAAAGGAGTTTATTATGACCATTATCGTTACCGGCGGAGCCGGATTTATCGGAAGCAACTTTATTTTCCATATGTTAAATACTTACCCGGATTACCGCATTGTATGTTTAGACTGCCTGACCTACGCTGGAAATCTTTCCACTCTGGCACCGGTTATGGACAACCCGAATTTCCGTTTTGTTAAGGAAAGCATCACTGACCGTGAGGCTGTCTACAAGCTGTTTGAGGAGGAGCACCCAGACATCGTTGTTAACTTCGCAGCTGAGAGTCATGTTGACCGTTCCATCGAGAATCCGGAAGTTTTCTTAAACACCAACATTCTTGGAACTGCAGTTTTGATGGATGCTTGCCGCAAGTATGGTATTAAACGTTATCATCAGGTTTCCACTGATGAGGTTTACGGTGATCTGCCGCTTGACCGCCCAGACCTGTTCTTCACTGAGGAGACTCCAATCCACACAAGCAGCCCGTACAGCTCTTCTAAGGCTGGCGCTGACTTATTAGTTCTTGCTTATCACAGAACCTATGGTCTGCCTGTTACCATCAGCCGCTGCTCAAATAACTACGGTCCATATCACTTCCCGGAGAAGCTGATTCCGCTTATGATCGCTAACGCATTAAACGACAAGCCGCTTCCAGTTTATGGTACTGGTGAGAATGTTCGTGACTGGCTGTATGTTGAGGATCACTGCCGTGCAATCGATCTGATCATCCACAAGGGACGCGTTGGTGAGGTTTACAACGTTGGTGGACACAACGAGATGAAGAACATCGACATCGTTAAGATCATCTGCAAGGAGCTTGGAAAGCCAGAGAGCTTGATCACTTTCGTAGGCGACCGTAAGGGACATGACATGCGTTATGCAATCGACCCGACCAAGATCCACAATGAGTTAGGCTGGCTGCCAGAGACTAAGTTTGCTGACGGTATCAAGAAGACCATTCAGTGGTACTTAGACAATAAGGAGTGGTGGGAGACCATCATCTCTGGTGAGTATCAGAACTACTACGAGAAGATGTACGCAAACCGCTAATGGAGGTCGTTATGAAAGTATTTGTTACTGGAGTTGCCGGTCAGCTCGGACATGATGTAATGAATGAACTGGCTAAGCGCGGCTATGAGGGAATCGGAACTGATATTGCACCAGAGTATTCTGGCGCTGCTGACGGTACTGCTGTTGTTTCTATGCCATATGTTTCTTTAGATATCACTGATGCTGATGCTGTTGATCGTGTTATCTGCGAGATGAAGCCGGATGTTGTCGTTCACTGCGCTGCATGGACAGCTGTTGATCTGGCTGAGGATGAGGACAAAAAGGATAAGGTGCACGCAATCAATGCGGATGGTACTGCAAACATCGCAAAGGCCTGCAAGAAGACTGGCAGCAAGATGGTTTACATCAGCACCGACTATGTATTTGACGGTCAGGGTACTACTCCATGGACACCAGATTGCAAGGATTATAAGCCACTTAATGTTTATGGTCAGTCTAAGCTTGACGGTGAGCTTGCTGTTTCTAGTACTCTTGACAACTACTTTATCGTGCGTATCGCATGGGTATTTGGCAAGAACGGAAAGAACTTCATCAAGACTATGTTAAACGTTGCCAAGACACACAGTACCTTAAAGGTAGTTAATGACCAGATCGGTACACCGACATATACCTTTGATTTGGCAAGACTGCTTGTTGATATGATTGAGACCGACAAATACGGCTACTATCATGTAACAAATGAGGGCGGCTACATCAGCTGGTATGATTTCACAAAGGAAATCTTCCGTCAGGCTACCCTTCTTGGACGCACTGAGTACAGTGAGGATAATGTTACTGTTCTTCCTGTTACTACTGCTGAGTATGGTCTTTCAAAGGCTGCAAGACCGTTTAACAGCCGTCTTGATAAGTCCAAGCTTGTTGAAAATGGATTTACTCCACTTCCGACCTGGCAGGATGCAGTTGCAAGATATTTAAAGGAAAT
>OQVI01002659.1_pt1 | contig 11216 bp, 9 predicted proteins | sample 1691651 | NCBI WGS metagenome assembly OQVI01 (sample SAMN03418287, study PRJEB22391) | human gut metagenome | biome: human-gut; feature: organic feature; material: feces | host: Homo sapiens | place: Italy | collected 2013-04
GGTGGACAGCAGCATTTTTTCACAGAATGCGGTAACGGTTGTTAATTTCTGGTTTGGATGAAGAGTAGTGTTTATCACTTTGGGACAACGGCAAAACGGCATTCTCATTTATCCTGTTTCCTGAAATGCCGCATATTGCATCGTAAAACATGGCTTTTCAGCCTTCAAAAGCTTACCTTTTATGATGCAATAGGTTACCTTTTGCAAGCATGTAAAATTGTTAGCAATTATAGTGTTGTTGATAATGTTTTTAATGATTATTTTATTAAATACCAATATAATATAAGTTAAGGCGATTTAATATGTGGACAGAAGTTCCGCAGGCTGCGTTATGGATAATTGTATGGTGCCGGTGTTGGTATTTGCAATTATTTTTGTAAGTTTGCATTTGGTATGGATGTTTTTTCAAAAGTGAAACGCAGCAAGGTGATGGCCGCTATCCGTTCAAAGAATACACGGCCTGAGATAATTGTGCGTAAATATCTTTTTGCTAAAGGTTTTCGCTTTAGGATAAACCATCCGCGCCTGCCCGGTCATCCGGATATTGTATTGCGCAAATATCGTACCTGTATTTTTGTAAACGGTTGTTTCTGGCACGGGCATGATTGCCAGTACGGGCATCTGCCTAAAACTAATGTTGTTTTTTGGAAAAACAAGATAAACCGTAATCGTGAACGCGACAGGGAGGAGCAGCGCAAGCTGGCTCAGATGGGCTGGCACTGCATTATTGTTTGGGAGTGTGAGTTGAAGCCTTCGGAACGCGATCGTACTTTGCAGTCGCTGGAATATACGCTGAACAGGATTTTCCTTGAAAACAATGCCGTCAAGTACAAGTCTTTTGTCGATAGTGATAGGGGCATGGCTGCGGAGCCAGGATAGGATGGGTATTTGTGGTATTGTTTTTGTCGTCGCAGGATATGGTGCTGGCTTCTCGTATGTGTTTCTCTTCTTTTTAACTGGATATAAATTCTTTTTTATGATAATATTTATTTTATTTGATAGTTTGGGAAAACTTCCCGGATCTGTTTAACATATAGGCTAAATCTTGATATTATCTATAATGGCTGAATACTTAAAGAGGCGGTGCCTGGATATAGAGTTAATGATTAAAAACGATTATAATTTTATGATAGGGATAAAATCAATTGCGATAGCATTGTCAGTTATTACTTTTTGCTTGTGTGCCTGTCAAGGCCAACGTGGAAATGGACAAGTGGATGGAAATGTTTCAGACACTATTGACTATGGTGAAGTTAATGACAGCCTTGTCATGAAGTATATTTCATGTCCTAAAAGTATTGTTGACACACTTCTTGACAAAGGCGATTCAATTTATTTGCATGCGAATGAGTATAAATTGGAATTTCTTGGTCTCGACAATGAAGAGTATAACAGGAGGCTGGTAGCTAAATATGGAGATACAATCCCTGCCATCGTTTCTATTTATGAGTCTTATGACTTGTTGACAAGTTATGGAGAAGATGAAGTTTGTGCATCTTTCGTGTGGCAGGAGGTGGCAAAAACACATATTTACCGTTTCCTCAAACATGGAAGTAAAACAGTTGTTTCAAAAGATTACGCTAAATTCTTCCATGTCATAAATGATATTATGGACTATTATTCCGGCGGTACGCAACGCGACATGACTATTGCTGCCAGACGGTTGATTTTGGTTGCCGATTACCATTTGATTGAAGCTTATAAGCATTTGATGGATTTATATGATGATCATGAAATAAAAAAGTTGGTACATGAAGATTACAGGTATGTTCTTAAGACGTATCGCGAGTATGTGGATTTCAGATATGAGCAGTTTACTTATTCAGATCTTCCGCGTCAGTTGAATTGTTTGCTTTATGGAGTACTTAATGCAAAGGCTGCTTCTATAAACAACCTTATAAAAAGACATGCAGGCATCAAAACCGTGATGAATAACCTTCGTGGGCATTATTGCCAATTAGACAATAAGATGTTTAAACTTACATTCATGTCGCTTGAAGAAGAAAAATGGAATATTTATTGAATTAGCAATTATGACAATGTTGTCGGCAAAAATATAAATTAGAGAGTCATTTGTTAACAGATTTTATTCTGCATATTTTGTTTGATGATAGATTTATAATATAAAAAGTTTATTTTGTTGTTGGGATTTTTTGTATTTTCGCATGCAGATTTGTCAAACACATATAGAAACTTATGCTTATATCAACAACACCGACAATTGAGGGACGCCATATACTTGAGTACAAGGGCGTTGTGACTGGAGAGACTATTATCGGCGCTAATGTGCTGAAGGATTTTATGGCCGGACTGCGTGATTTCTTCGGAGGGCGCAGCGGAACGTATGAAAAGGTTTTACGTGAAGCAAAGGACACCGCTTTGCGCGAAATGGAGGATCGTGCCAGGGAACTTGGTGCAAATGCCATTGTGGGTGTTGACCTTGATTATGAGGCAATAGGGCAAAATGGCTCCATGTTGATGGTGATGTGCAGCGGAACGGCGGTTGTCATTTAGTCTGCGGAAATGACAGAAGTTGACAATTAATGATTAAGTACTTCTGCTCTATATTATACATTATTATAATAATACAGATGGAGCTGTTACGCTTAATCCTTAATTGTCAACTTTTGTCGAAGCATCAGCTTTTCCTAACTCGTATGCTTTGGCTGCCATGCGGTTGATGATAAGCTCTGCTGCTTCTATATCGATTTCACCTAAGTCTGGACGGCGTGTGTATGCGTTGACGTGTTCGTCTTCTGTCTCTATGCGTCCGGAAAGCAGGTTCGTGAAATTGCGGCGGTACTCTTCAACCATGACGTCATACATGTCGTCTGTGCGACAGGCAAAGCGGACGAGGTCCATATCGGTGGTTTTTGTTGTAAAGAAATCTTTCAACAGCGATTCTATCTCTTCACTTTTATAATTCATCCGCGATATTGCGTAGAAGGCTTCGATGTTGAATGCTTTTGATATACGTTCGTAGTGGTTTAGCATTATGCGCTTGATGCTTTTGGGCTCGAAGCGTTCTTGCGGGTCTATGTCGTCGTGTGCTTCAAGTACGCCTGTAACGTAATATTTGAAAAACGCGCGTACAAGAGCGGCTATGGCGATGTCTTTGGTTATCATTATTCTTTTCGTTATTTGGTAGGGTTGTTGTCATTAAGCAAGGCTGAGCAGATATTCCTCATCAGTCCTTCATATTTGGCTCTTTTAACCGCGCTGCCTTTAAACAGCCGGCGGTACTGTTCGATGGAGAGTTGTTGCCAGTCGGCACGGGTCATATCGAGCAATTCCATAGGTGGCTTCAGTTGCGGGTCGTCGGTAGGTGTGGCAAAACGATTCCACGGACATGCGTCCTGACAGCGGTCGCATCCGTATATCGTGTTGCCCATTTTCCCGGCAAATTCAGTTGGTATGTCACCACGATTTTCAATGGTCAGGTATGACAGGCACTTTGACGAACAAAATGTGCCGTCGTGGCTTAAAGCTCCTGTCGGGCAGGCCTTTATGCAAGCGTCGCATGTGCCGCAGCGCGGCTTTACGGGGGCGTCGTACTCGTCGGCTTCATTTGATACGAACAGTTCGCCGAGGAAGAACATTGTGCCTGAGTGGGGGATTACGAGTTGGTGGTTACGTCCTGTCCAACCCAATCCTGCCTGCACCGCCCAGTATCGTTCAAGTACGGGTGCTGTGTCGCAGAAAGCCCTATATTCAGTTATACCGAGGCGACAGGCTAAGGCGTGCAGGCGTGACTTGACAATGTCGTGATAATCTTTTCCCAAAGCGTATGACGCAAGTTGTAGTTCGCCTTCTGGCATGTGGCGCGACGGGGCGTAGTTCAGGGCAACGCAAATAATTGTCTTTACGCCAGAGACGAGCATGGTGGGGTCGAGACGTTTGTCGGTATTGCGTTCCATGTAATCCATGCCGGCGTGACCCTTGTTGGCGAGCCAGCGGCTGAACGTCGTGGCGCATTCATGGCTGACTGGTGCAGCTTTGGCAAGTCCGCAAGCGAAGAAGCCGAGGAATTTAGCCTCGGCTTTTGTTTGTTCACTCGAAAGTCTTGAACTCATATCCTTGCTCTTTCATCCACTTTAGTGCCTGGGGCAGTGCGTAACGCAGTTTGTCAATGCTCTTAAGCGAATCGTGAAAGGTTATTATCGAACCGTTGCGTGTGTACCGTTTGACGTTTTTCAGTACGTCTTCCGCCGTAAGCCATTTGCTGTAATCGCGTGTGACGAGGTCCCACATTACGATACGGTATTTTCGTCCAAGCCAGAAATACTGGTCCCAGCGCATCCATCCGTGAGGTGGGCGGAACAGACGCGACCCAATCAGCTTGTCAGCCTTTTCGGCGTTGGCGTTGTATGATTTAGTAGAGTGCTTGAATCCACCCCAATGGTTGAACGTATGGTTGCCTACCTGGTGGCCTGCATCAACTATTTGTTTGAATAGTTCGGGATATTTCCTGACGTTGTCGCCTACCATGAAAAATGTTGCGTGTGCATCGTATTTGGCAAGCGTGTCGAGGATGAAAGGGGTCGACTCAGGTATGGGACCATCGTCGAAAGTCAGGTAAACCGCTTTCTCCGTTTCGTCCATACGCCATGTAGCCCGTGGATAGAGCCAGCGTAGCCATTTGGCAGGCTGCTCGATAATCATTTCTCTTGTGGTTTATGATAATTATAAAGAGCCGGGAGGAGTTCAAGACCCAGTCCGTGTCTTGCCGCTCCTTCCGGCTCTATACCTTATTTTATTTATTGTGGCATTACTCCGCCTTTGTTGTGGTAAGTCGTAACATCGGCAGTGAACAGCTGGTTAAATTTGTTTGCAAGGGTCTTGTCAAACGTATCAGCAGTGTCAACACACATGTTCATGATGAATATGTGCATGATGCAGTCTTGCTGGGCTTGGGTAAACCTGCTGCCAGTAAGAGAGTTGTACCACCTCATGTACTGGTGCGAGTTGTCGAATATTGCCTTTAGTGTCTCTGTGGCTTTAGCCTTGTTGCCTAAATGTGCGTATGCCTTGGCAATGTCGAGTCCTCCGCTGAGATAATTCATGGGCACGTTGTATGACGGTATCACCTTTTCTGCGTATGCAAGGGTCTTCTTGGCCTTGTCCAATTTACCTTCGGCAATCAGGTGTAGGGCCAATTGGGCGAAAAGCCTGCGGTGTGTGTAGCACATGCGCATGACAGTCTCGTCAAGGTAGATGCCCTTCTTCTCAAGTCCGCCGTACTTAAAGCGTGTCATCATGTTTGTATATACGCGTTCGGTGTCGAAGTTCTTAGCTCCTGCCACGTTGGTCGTGAACGGCGTAATGCGGTTGGCAAGACCTTCCTGTACGAAGTTGTCGCCAAGGTTCATGTAATTCTCGGCTCCTACTGTCGTAGCTACGTAGATAGGACGTGTCCAGTTGCACTGGGCAAGTATTTCGAGCATCATCAGGTCGTTCTTGTAAAGCGCGTTCTTGCCTTTGAGGGATATTACCATCCTGTCAGGTATTGAATCTGCTGCCATCATCATTCCACTCTTCTTTACAGCCTCTTTGTCGATAGTAACGTAAAGAGTGTCTGTCGGTATGAAGTGGAAATCCTCGTCCTTGGAGCGAACCCAATGCTTCATGATATTCTTCAACTCGAAAGGATTGTCGCCGAAGGCTACTTTGGCTTCATTGGGATTTGTCTTGTAAAGCTCGAGTATCTGGTTCTTTGCCTCCGGACGAACTTCGACGTACTCGTTGGTACCTGAACAGTAGTCGAGGCGAGGCCATGTTATAGGCACGGCTGGTGAGTCGTAAGCGTCACGGCACATCTGGTCGATATACCAGTCGGTAGCCAGATAACTGAGGTTACATACCCTGGCTTCTGTCCTTACACCTTCAACTTCCTGGTTGTACCATAGCGGGAATGTGTCATTGTCGCCGTTGGTGAAGATTATCGGGTTGCCCTTGTCTTGCATCGACATGAGATAATTCTGTCCGAAGTCACGGCATACATAGCGTCCGCTGCGGTCGTGGTCGTCCCATGTCTGGCTTGCCATCTGTATTGGTACGAGCAGGCAGAGTATTGATACCACGGCTGCTACGGCTGTGCCATTGAGCTTGAGGTATTTCTTTAACAAGTCAATGATTGCTGCCACTCCTATACCGCACCAAATGGCGAAGGCGTAGAATGAGCCGGCATATGCGTAGTCGCGTTCGCGTGGCTGCATCGGTGTCTGATTAAGGTATAGAACGATGGCAAGACCTGTCATGAAGAAGAGGAAGAACACAACCCAGAATTGGCGTATGCCACGCTGTCCGCGGTAAGCCTGCCAGAAAAGGCCGATAAGGCCAAGCAACAGCGGCAGGCAGTAGAATACGTTGTGTCCCTTGTTGTTCTTCAGGTCGTCAGGCAGTTTGCTTTGGTCGCCGAGACGCATGTTGTCCAGGAACGATATGCCCGAAATCCAGTTGCCGTGTTCAAGCTCTCCGTTGCCTTGTATGTCATTTTGGCGTCCTGCAAAGTTCCACATGAAATAACGCCAATACATAAAGTTGCATTGGTATGAGAGGAAGAAGCGCAGATTCTCCATCATTGTAGGAACCTTCACGCTTATAAGCTCGCCGCAACGGTCGTAAGGCACTTGTTTGCCATCCACACCGCCCATCCAGCTCTCATAAGCTTCGGCATGCGATGAACTCCACATACGTGGGAACAGCATGTTTTGCGCATATTTGTAATCACGTTTGCGACTTACAATGAAGTAAGAGTCTTTTTCGTCGGCTGATGCCTTTTCCTTGCGCTGGTATATCGGGGCGCCTTCAACCATGTGTGGCTTGCACATGCCGTCCTCGATGTCGAGCTGTACTTGTGACGTGTAAGCCTGGCCGTAGACAAGCGGGTTGTCGCCATACTGGTCGCGGCTGAGGTAACTGCCAAGGGTGAAGATGTCTTCAGGTGAGTTCTGGTCCATCGGCGGGTTGGCCGAAGAACGGATTATGATAACTGCGTAGCTGGAATAGCCGATCATCAGCATTAGCATGCAGAGCAAAACAGTATTCTTGATGCGTGCGCTGACAAACGGTTTCTTCGTCTTGTCGATTATGACCTGGCGGTTTACGACAAACCATAAAACTGCCAACACGACGACACCGATGAAGAAGGCTGACCATCCGTATCCGTAGAACGGTACGCCGAGCATGGCTACGGAAAGCACGAACGATATGTTGCTACGCTTGAAACTCTTGTTTACGTAGCTTTCGTATATTGCCCAGATAACAGTTGAAACGAGCAGGATTACGTAAATAATCACACCCGTGTTAAACGGACATCCGAGTGTGTTGACGAAGAACAGCTCGAACCAGCCGCCTACTGTTATGATGCCTGGCACAACGCCGTAAAGTATTGCGGCAATAAGCACGAACGATATCGCCAAAGCGACGAGCGAGCCTTTGAGGTTGGCGTTGGGGAACTTGCGGTAATAGAAAACCAGCACAATGGCCGACACGCAAAGCAGGTTGAGCAGGTGGACGCCGATGCTCAGACCAGTCATGTACATGATAAGTATGAGCCAACGGTCGCTGTGTGGCTCGTCGGCATGGTCTTCCCATTTAAGTATGAGCCAGAATACGACAGCTGTAAATGCTGAAGAATAGGCATATACTTCGCCCTCGACAGCACTGAACCAGAACGTATCGCTGAATGTGTAAATCAACGCACCGACAAGTCCGCTCGCCTCGATGGCGATGAGTTTGGATGTTGTAAGCGAACTCCAGTCCTTGAGTATCAGCTTGCGCGTAAGGTGGGTAATCGTCCAAAACAGGAACAATATGCAAGTTGCGCTAAGTAGCGCACTCATTGTATTGACCATGCGTGCAACCTGTGTGGGGTCGCTTGCAAAGTGTGAGAATAAGTTTGCAGTGAGCATGAAGAACGGTGCTCCTGGCGGATGTCCGATCTCGAGCTTGTAACCTGTTGTGATGAATTCAGGACAGTCCCAAAAACTGGCTGTCGGCTCAATCGTGCTACAATATACAAAGGCTGCTATCAGAAAAGCCAACCAGCCCATTATATTGTCCACTAACTTAAATTGCTTCATTTAATTAATGTATGTGTGAAATTAATATATTTCTGATTTTGATTGGGATTTTTATATAAAGCGGTGCAAAGATACAAACTTTGTGTCTTGTAACGCCGAGTTTTTTATTTTTTAACGTTGCTCCATTCCGCTGTTTGACCTATTTATATTTTATATCTTTAATCTCATTCCAGATCGACAACGGTTATTCCTGCTCCTCCAAACTGTACGTGCTCGTCATGATAGGACGTTACGACCGGAACTGTAGCTAGATATTGGCGGATCAGTTGGCGCAGTATGCCAGAACCTGTTCCATGAAGTATGCGGACCCGGCTCATGCCGACAAGTATTGCGTCGTCGATGAAATATGTGACGGCCGTAATTGCTTCGTCGCCGCGCATACCTCTGACGTCAATGTCCTGCTTGAAGTTGAGCTTGCGGTTGTCTATTGTCTCGCGTGTCTCCCTGCCGACGGTCATGTATGCTTTGGGCTCCTCGCTTTTGGGGGCTTGGGCGTGTTCGAGCCGTTCAGCACGCATCTTTGTGCGCATGTCGCCGAATATTACAGTAGCCGTCTTTCCGTTGATGCTTTCTAATTTTCCAACAGTCGTAAGGCCTTTTATTCTTACCGTATCGCCGGGTGACAGTGGGGCGTTTGCTTGTGGCTGTGAGGGGACTGTTTTCCCGCTCTTTATTTTCCTTTCCTCGTTTTCCTTCTCTTTTTTCCTTTTTTCGCGCCTTGCCTTACGCTCTTGTATCTGTTGCATCTTCTTGGCAATCAGCTCGTCGTTTGCGGCGGAGTCTATGTCTTTTATCCCTGCTTTGAAAGCCTCGAGTTCTTCGCGAATCTTTTTTGTCTCAGCTTTCTCGGCTTGGCTTTCGCGTATGTCCTTTATGGTTTTTTCTATCATGCGGTTGCTTTCGCCGAGCAGTTGTTCCGCTTGTTCTTTTGCCTTACGGATTATTTCTTTCCTGCTTTGCTCAAGTTCTTTGACTTCATTTTCATACTTTGCGATGGTCTGTTCGAGGTTTTTCTCCCGTTGGTGTATCGTCTGGCGCTTGTTCTCCCAGTATCGTTTGTCGCGTACGATGTCCTGCAGGTACTTGTCGCTTTGTATGTAGTCTCGGCCAACAATGTCGCTTGCTTCTTTAATGACACTGTCAGGCAGTCCTATTTTTCGGGCTATCTCGATGGCAAACGAGCTTCCGGGATTGCCTATCGAAAGTTGGAACAACGGTTGCATCTGTTGGCGGTCGTACAGCATGGCGCCGTTGGCAACGTATTTATGAGTATCGGCAAAGTGCTTCAGGTTTTGGTAGTGTGTCGTAATCACTCCGTACGCCTTGCGTTCGCAGAATTGTTTAAGTACAGCTTCGGCGATGGCTCCGCCAATCTGCGGCTCCGTACCGGTTCCGAACTCGTCGATGAGCAGTAGCGTTGAATCGTCGGCGTATTTCATCATCTGTTTCATGTTCATAAGATGACTTGAATACGTGCTGAGGTCGTTTTCGATGCTTTGCTCGTCGCCTATGTCGATAAAGATGTTTCCGAATACGCCTGTATGCGAACGTTCGCCGATAGAAACGGACAGGCCGCATTGCAGCATGTATTGGGTTAGTCCGACGGTTTTAAGGCAGACGGATTTTCCGCCTGCGTTGGGGCCTGATATTATCAGTATGCGTTTTTCCCTGGTCAGGATTATGTCAAGCGGCACAACGTTCTTACCCTGTTTCTTTAATGATAGCTGGAGCAAAGGGTGGGCGGCCTGTATCCAGTCGATGTGTGGCTTTGCCTCCACGTCCGGTTCGATGCCGTTTATAAGCTGCGCCAATTTCGCTTTTGCGTTTATGAAGTCTATCGTGGCAAGGAAACCGTACGATTCCAAAATAGGTTTAACGTGCGGACGCACAAGCTTTGAGAATTCTGTAAGGATGCGTATTATCTCTCGTCGCTCTTCTGATTCAAGCTCCCTTATCCTGTTGTTCGCTTCCACGACCTCTGTCGGTTCGATGAATACGGTTTTACCCGATGCCGATTCGTCGTGTACTATACCTCTGATTCGTCGTTTCAGTCCTTGCGTTACGGGTATCACGAGTCTGCCGTCGCGTATGGCGGGTGTTACGTCTTTATCGACGAGCCCCTCGCTTTGCGCGGTGCGTAATATGCCGTAAAGTGTTCGTGAAATGTTGCCTTCGGTGCGGGCAAGCTCACGGCGGATGTTTGCCAGCTCGGGCGATGCGCTGTCTTTTATCCTTCCGAATTTGTCGAGTATGCGGTCTATGGCCTGTACGAGTTGCGGAAATGTCATGACGTCTGCCGTCAGCCTGTGCAATGCAGGGTAGGGATACGTCTTTACTTCTTCGTCATCGTCGTCGGTAGAACGGTTAAGGTAGTTGACAATCGAGCAAATTGTATCCAGCGAACGCCGTAAATCAAACAGTTCGCCCTCGTCAAGGTGTGTGCCTTCAAGGCGCAAGCGTCCCACTGAAGAACGGACGTCGAAGAAATATTGCATCGGGAAGTCGTCCGCCTCTTCCTGAAGCCTGCGGAATTCACGCACTTGTGCCAGCAGTTCGTTTATTTCACCGGCATCATTGCTAGCCTCCATTTCGTCAACTTTTTCTTTCCCCAATGTACTAAGGCATCTTTCCCGTAACAGGGAACGTATTTCGTCGAAGCCAATCTTACTTTCAAAAGTCTTTGGATAAATCATGTTGCAAAAATACTCATTTTGCCTGTTATGGCAAAGTTTATCAGATGCCAAAAACGCAATATACGTCTCTTTAGTTTCTGTCTTTATACCCGTTGGCGCAATTATTAGTACCTCTTTGTGTTAAATACTTACAGTTTGTTGCATATCGATGACTTTTGCTTACGGTTTTAGCCCGCTCCCGACGGGTTTGCAAAAGGCATCCTTTTATAGTGTGAAAGGTTGCTTTTTAAGAGATGAAAGACCGTGTTTTGCAAGCTGAAAGGTCATCATTTGAAACTGTAACCAACGTAAATCCACTCGAAATAATTCCGCCAACGGGTGTTTTTATAGAAAAATATCTTATGTTGATGAATTTTCTTTGAAAAAATTTGGAGGAATAAGAAAAACTCATTACCTTTGCACTCGCTTTAGAACACAAAGCTTGTCTTCTTGACAAAGG
>OQVI01002667.1_pt1 | contig 11174 bp, 9 predicted proteins | sample 1691651 | NCBI WGS metagenome assembly OQVI01 (sample SAMN03418287, study PRJEB22391) | human gut metagenome | biome: human-gut; feature: organic feature; material: feces | host: Homo sapiens | place: Italy | collected 2013-04
CTGATACTGGTTCGACAGCTAGACCATGGGGCAGCGGTTCCGGTGAGCTTGCCATGGATTTTGCCTGTGACGCGGACTATCTGACCGCAGCTTTTCAGCAGGCTTACCACATCGACCTTACGGCAGAGCGCATCCACTGGTGGCGGTTTCTGGCTCTGCTGCGGGGGCTGCCGGAGGAAACCACCATGGCGAAGATCATGTCCTGGCGCACGATGGACACCTCCGGCATGGAGGGCAGGCAGCGCCAGCAGTACGAGGACCTGAAGGAGACCTTTGCCCTGCCCAAAGAACTGCGGCACACCCGGACGGCAGTCACGGTGGCCGACCACAATGCCGCCTTCCTGCAGCGGCTCAGGCATGGCGATGACGAGGAGGTGAGCGCCCCCAATGGCTGATTTCAGTATTACGGGTGATGTCCGGCTGAACAGCGACCCGGCAGAGCAGAGCGTCAATAAATGGACGGTAGCCGCCGGGCAGATGATCGCCGATTTCGCTAAGAAAGCCGCCGATGCCCTGCTGAGCGTGGTGAAGAGCGGTCTGTCCTACAACCGGGACATGGAGAGCTACCTCACCAATTTCAAGGTCATGCTGGGTGACGAACAGCTTGCCGCCGAAAAGCTGGAAGAGATCCGCAAAATGGCAGCATCCACACCCTTCACCCTGTCTGATCTGACTGAGGGAACCCAGACCCTGCTGCAATTCGGCATTGCGGCAGACGACACCACCAACGTGCTGCAGATGCTGGGCGACATTTCTCTGGGCAACGCAGACAAGATGCAGACCCTTGTCCGGGCCTATGGCAAGATGTCCAGCGCCCAGAAGGTCACGCTGGAAAACGTGAACATGATGATCGACGCGGGTTTCAACCCGCTCAATCAGATCTGCGAGGCCACCGGCGAATCCATGGCCGACCTGTACAAGCGCATCTCGGACGGCAAGGTGGGCTTTGAGGAATTGCAGGCCGCTGTGGAAGCCGCCACCAGTCAGGGCGGGCAGTTCTACAACGGTATGCTGGAAGCCAGCCAGACCTTCAGCGGGCGGCTGTCTACCCTGCAGGACAACGTGGCTGCCCTTACCGGCAAACTGACTGACGGCCTGTTCTCGGCTCTCGGCGACCTCATCGTCAAGGCCAACGAGCTGGTGGTCTCCATCACGGAGGATGACCAGAAGCTGGCCAAACTGAAAGACACCATTGGTCTGGTCATCACCGTTGTCACCTCTGTCGGCGTGGCATTTCTGACCTACAAGGGCTACCTGACCGCCACCTCTGCCGCCACTGTTGTGCAGACGGCAGCCACCACAGCCCTTGCCGCCGCACAGGATGCGGCCAAAAATGGTGCGACCGGCCTGGCTATCGCACAGGAAGTCCTAAACAAAACACTGAAAGCCAACCCCGTCGGGCTGGTGGTTTCTGTTCTGGCTGCTCTGGCAGCGGCCCTTGTGACTGCCTACCAGACAAGCGAGACCTTTCGGAACATCGTGGACGGGGCCTTTCAGGCTGTGGCGAACATCGCAAAGAGCTCCATTGGGGCGGCCATCGGCTGGCTGGACAAGCTCCGTTACAAGCTGAACAGCTTCCTCGGGAAAGATGGTTATACCGGCTTTTCCAGCTACGATGACTACAAAGCAGACAAGGATGCACAGGCCGCAGCGGCCACTTCCAAAGCCAACCGGGAGGCACGGCACAAGGCAGCCCAGGCCGGGCAAGGCATCAGCACCAAGAGCTGGACGGAACTGCAAGAGGAGGCCAAAGCTGCACAAAAGACCACTGAGCAAGCGGCCAGTGCTGTTTCTGCATCCTCGAAAAAGGCCAGTTCTTCCGCCAAAAAGGCTGCATCTGAGGTAGTGAACTCCATTACCTCCACCAGCACGCAGATTGAGAACGGGGTCACCCGTACCACCGAAACGGTCCATGAGACCCTGAAAAACGGCACGAAACAGCAGAAGCAGACCGTCACCGAAACCAGCCGTCAGATGGTGGACGGGGTTCTCTCGGACGTTAAAACCATCACCACCACGGCAGCGGACGGCAGCCAGAAGGTCACCCAGAGCATCGAGGCAGTCCGGGATGTGGTATCCACCACTAAGGACACCCAGACCGCCCTCGTAGACGGTGTAAAGACCACCACCGAGACCACCACGAAACTGCTGGCCGACGGTTCTGAACAGGTCGAACAGACGATCACCGCCACCGGCACTGAAATCATCGACGGCGTGCAGCGCACGGTCAAGACCGTGACCACCATCGCCGCCGACGGCACCCAGACCGTGGCAAAGACCATCGAGGATGCCGGGCCCCAGTACGGCAGCATGGGTGAGCTGCTCACGGAGCAGTTCCGCACCAAGCTGGACGAGGGATGGGCGCAGATCCAGGCCGACATCCAGACAGATGCGCTGGGGGCCATCGAGACGCTGGCAACGGCCCTCAAGGATGGCGACCTCGAGCAGCTGGGCCTGTGGGCGGCTTCCTACTTCTGGCAGGCCTGCACCAAGGAACAGCAGGCGCAGATCCAGAGCGTGGCCATGGGGGCGCTCAACCAGCTGGGCAGCGCTTTGGGCGGCGTGTTCGGGAACCTCGCCAATCTGGCCATGGGTCTGGTGGCGCAGTTCGTGCCCGCCGCAGCCAGCGCCACAGCCGGGCAGACTGCCCTGAACGTGGCCATGGATGCCAACCCCATCCTCTTTGTCATATCCCTTATCGGGATGCTGGTGGGTGCCCTGCTGAACTTCTCCGGCAAAAACAAGGATGTGGCCAACGCTTTCCAGAATGTCTGGGCCGGTGTTGAGGACTTTATGAGCTACATCTTCGAGGGCCTGATGCGCATCGTGGCGGCGGGCATCGAGGGCTTTGTCATCCTCATCAACGGCCTCATCGGCCTGTATAACTCCGTGGCGTGGCTCTACGGTGGTACGATTGATTACATCTCCAATCCGGCGTGGGACTACGCCAATAAAATCGCCGCAGACCGCAAGGCCCGGCAGGAGGCGCGGAAGAAACAGCAGGAGGCCATCAACAACCCCAGCAGCTCCGGCACTTCTACCAACTCCCAGAAGGTCATCGAGAGCATGACCGACACCAGCAAGACCACCAGAGCAGACGGCAGCACCGTGACCACCAAGGTGCTCACCGAGAAGCTGCAGGATGAGACCGGCAAGATCACCCAGAGGGTGACCAAGACCGTCACCGAGGCGGGTACCAAGCTGGTGGACGGCGTGGAGCGCTCCTACAAGACCGTGACCACCTATGTGGACGGGGTTCAGACAAAGTTGGAGCGCAGTTTGGATGACATCGCCAAGACCACCACAGGCACAAAACCCGGCTCCACCACGCCGACGGCCCCCACCCCGGACAAAGACCTGACCGACGCTGTGGAGGCCAACACCGAGGCCCTGCTGGCCGCAAACAGCAAGCTGGCCGAGATGGTGCGGCAGGCCAACAGCCTTGTCCTCAGTGACAACATGGCCATCAGCCGGTCTGTGGCCGCATCCGGCACGGCACAGGTGGCCGCAGCCGCCAACAACTACCACCGGGAGGGTGACACCAACATCATCCAAAATATCTACTCCAAGGCCCAGACGGCGGCAGACCTCCAGCGGGAAGCACGCTGGGAAGCCGACCGGGCCAAGGCCCAGAAACGATGAAAGGAGGGCTCCACAATGCCATTCAGAAAAGACCATTTGCAGCTGGTCACGGATGCCGGGGCCACTCTCGACATCGGGTGGGCTTACGGCACGCCCTACTCCCTCGACCCCATCAATGGCGTAGACGTGGACGTGCAGACCGCACAGGGCGTGAACCAGGTGGGCGTGAGCGTGGAGTGCCAGAGCGTGGCCGGGGTGAGCCGTGAACTCGTTATCCACTGCCACAGCTCCCACGGCGATGCGGATGCGGAAATACTGCTGGAAAAGCTGCCCTATTTCACCAGCGGCACAATGTATCTTGTGGATAAATTCTTCTGCCGTTTTGTGCTTTCCAAGACCCCCTACACAAAGAGCATCCACCCCTACCCGGTGCTGGACTTCATGCTCTTCTGCCCGAAACCCTTCTGGTACGACCTGACCGCCCAGAGCTTCTGCATCAACGGCTTTGTGCCCAGCTTCAGGCTGCCGGTCAACTACTCCAAGCCCCACCGGTTCGGTGTGCGTACCTCTGTCGGCTGGCTGAATGCCTATAACCCCGGGGCGCTGGCTGTGCCCTTCACGGCCACCCTCAAGAGCGACGGTGCGGTGGTCAACCCGTGTGTGCTGAACATCATCACGGGCCAGAGCATCCGCATCCTGACCACCCTGACCCCCGGGCAGGTCATCGAAATCTACCGCACCACCACCGACAAGCTGGCAGTCAAGCGGACGGAGGACGGCACGGAGGAGAACATCTTCGCCCTGCTGGATGAGGACAGCGACCTGCTGGGGCTGGCCCCCGGGGACAATCTGCTCAAGGCCACCGCCGACAGTGGCGAGACCAGCCTGCAGGTGACGGTGCGCTTCTATCCCATGGTGAGCGGTATTCTGCCGGAGGTGATCTCGTGACACTGGACGTTTTGGATGAACTGACCCTTGCCCGGCTGGGCCGTATTGAGGTGTGGGTGAGCCTTTACTGGGACGAGCCCTACAACACCGCGGGCGAGTTCACGCTGGAAGTCAGACCCACCGAGGAGAACCTGTCCCTGCTCCGGGAGGGCCGCTGGCTGCGCCGCAGTGACAGCGATGTGCCCATGCGCATCTGCCACCGGAGCAACGAGAACACCGACAGCAACTTAGTGGTCACCGGCTTCCCGGGAACGTGGATCTTCACCAAGCGGGCCTGTACCAGCATCGTGAAGAACGAGAACGCTGAAGCCGCCATGCGCAGACTGGTCAACGCAATGCAGCCGTGGCCCAAGCTGGAGCTGGGTGCTGCTGTGGGCTTCGACACCACCTACACTGCACAGACCTCCGGCGGCAGCATCATGGAATACCTGATGACCATCGGCGCGGCCTGCGACCTGGGCTTCCGGGTGCGACTCAGTGGTAAAAACGACCAGAAAAAACTAACGTTCGAGGTCTATCGGCCCACCGCCGACCCAAACAACAGGCTCAGCACAAAGTGGGGCAACCTGCAGCAGGCTGCGTGGGCCTTTGGCGACAGCGACTACGCTAACGTTGCCATCGTGCAGGGCGCTGGCGAGGGCGAGGCCCGGGCCACCGTCACCGTGGGCTTGACCGATGCCACCGGTGCTGACCGGCGGGAGCTGTATGTGGATGCCCGGGACGTGCAGCCGGACGAGGAAAAGGGCGAGACCAGCAAGAGCCAGGCCTACCTCGAGCGGCTCATGGCCCGGGGCACGAATAAACTGCTGGAGCAGCTCCGCACCGGAAGCATCGAGCTGACCATCGATGCCGAAGGGCTCTCCCCCGGGGATGTGGCCTACTGCACCATCCCGGAGCTGGGCTACAAGGCCACCATCCGGGTGGCCGATGTCATCACCCAAAGCCAGAGCGACAGCACCACCCGCACCGTGCGGCTGGGTACGCCGGTCTGGCGCAAGCTGTAAGGAGATGATCTTTTGAGCAAAATCGTTTTATATCCCGCCAACGGCTACGACTTCGATGCCGCAGACGTAGCGGCCTACCTTGCGGGCCTCATCAGCGGCGTGTTCAGCGGAGATGAGGACTTCCCGGTGACAGCCGCAGGCGGGCTGAAGGTCACCGTGGGTGCAGGCCGTGGCTGGGTGCACCCCAGCCGATTCACCGGCTACTCCATCACCAAGCGGGAGGCCGACACCCTGACCATGCCGCTGGCCGACCCGTCTCTCCCCCGCATCGACCGCATCGTCATGCGCTATGATGCCGGTGCCAGAGCCGCCAGCCTGCAGGTGCTGCAGGGCACGGCATCCAGCACACCCACGGCCCCGGCCATCTCCCGCACCGAGCTGATCTACGACCTCTGCCTTGCCGAGATCACCCGCCCGGCAGGCTCCACCAGCATCTCTACGGGCCAGATCACTGACACCCGGCTGGACGAGGCGCTCTGCGGCATCGTGCGGGATGGTGTGACCGGCATCCCCACCGACGAGCTGCTGGCCGCTGCCAAGGAGCGCATCGGTGGGCTGGAGGAGAAAGCTACCAGCAGTGCCGCTGCCGCCAAGGACAGCGCGGAGGCAGCCAAGAGCAGCGAGACCAAGTCCGCCGCCAGCGAGAAGGCAGCCAAGACCAGTGAGACCGCCGCCAAGCGGGCCCTGCAGGACACGGAGACGGAGCACACCACCGCCTTGCGGAACATCGCACAGGCCCGCACCGCGGCCCTGAACGACGTGGCCAACTCCACCAGGACGGCCACCGCTGCGGCAGAAACCGCAACCCAGCAGGCCACCGCCGCTGCGGGGAGCGCTTCCACCGCCGTCACCAAGGCCGGGGAGGCAGAGAAGAGCAAGACGGCAGCGGCTACCTCTGCCACCAATGCAAAAGCCAGTGAGGAAGCATCCAAGAACTGGGCGGAGGAAGCTAAAAAGGCGGCAAACACCGACACGACCGTCTCCATCAAAGGGGCCCCCGCCGATGCGGCGGCGGTAAGAAAGCTGATCGAAGAATCCCTTGCCGCTCAGCGTGCGGAGGATTACGCCAGAATCAAATTCTGGGCCAGCAACGACTCCACCAGCCCGGCAAGCTTTATCGGCGGCACATGGGAGCGCGTCGAAGGTGAGTTTATCATGGGCGCTTCCAGTGCCTACCCTGTGGGCACCACCGGCGGCAGCGCCACCCACACCCAGACTACTGCCGAAATGCCGAGCCATAGCCATAGTGGCAGTACCGGCAGCGCTGGTTCCCACAGCCACAGTGCATCCACCGGCGGCGCAGGCGAGCATAGCCACAGTGGCACGACCAACAGTGGGGGTTCGCATAACCATAAGGTGAATGCCGAGTATAAGAGTGGCGGCGATGATGGCGAATCGTACCGTATTAGGAACTATGGAGCTTCCTGGGCTAATTATACTTTTACAACCAGTTCTGATGGTTCCCACACCCACGGCTTCAGCACGAACAGCGCAGGCTGGCACAGCCACTCTGTGAGCATCGGGGACGCTGGCGCTCACACTCATACCGTGAGCATCGGCAGCACCGGCAGCGGGCAGGCAATGAGCATCCTGAACCCTTACTATGCCCTGTACATCTGGGTGCGGGTGGATGATGCCGCATGAAAGGAGTAGCTATGAAAATAATTGATGAGTCCGGCACAATGCTTACAACAGAGCCGGATCTGCAAGTTGGCTATCTAGTAGATGATGTGGAAGTTATTCACCACGATGCCGTAGAGGGCACAGCTCCGCAGTGGCACAGAGAGACCGCAAAGCTGCCGGACGGCTCTCTCGCCATCTACTACCGGGATGGTAAAGAGATTGGCCGGGACATGGTGAAGGTCATCGATGTGCCCGGTGTTGACCCTCAGCCCGCCTGGGATGAGGAAGTGCCGGTGATGCGGTACATCCGCTACACCACCGAAGAGCTGGCCCAGCGGGAAAAGGAGAAGCAGGAAGCTCAACAGCGACAGGATGCGCTGGACAAGTTGCCCGAAACACTGGCCGCCCTGCAAGCCGCCCAGGCAGATGCGGATGCGTTGAATGTTGACCAGGCCTACCGGCTGACGCTGCTGGAGCTGGGGATCACGGAGTAAAACCCTCTGCCAAGAGGACGATAACATTTTTTAGATGGGGCACTGCCCCGGAAAGGACAAACCTATGCTGTACCGTACCTGTAAACGCATGATCGAACGCGGCAATCTGGAGGGCATGAGCACCAAGCTGGATGTTTTCTATGCCGCTGGCAAGCTCACCGATGACGAGTACAAGGAGCTGACCGAGCTGCTGGCCGAGAAGGAGGCGCAGAGCAATGCCAAGAACAATACTTGACGTTTCCCGCTGGCAGGGCAGCATTGCCTGGGACAAGGTCAAGGCAAGCGGCCTTATCTCCGGCGTGATGATCCGCGCCATGGGCAACAGCAAAGAGGGCAAGCCCAGCAAGCCCTACATTGACCCCTATTTTGCCCGCAACTACGCCGAGTGTGCCCGGCTGGGCATCCCGGTGGGCGTGTACGGCTACTTCAAGGCTACCACCAAGGCACAGGCCGACAAGGAGCTGGCCCTGTTCAAGCAGGCGCTGACCGGCAAAACCTTCCGGCTGCCGGTGGCCGTGGACATCGAGGACAAGCTGCAGGAGGCCCTGAGCAAGTCTGCCCTGACCGATATCGCGGCCCACTGCCTGAGCGTGGTGGAGAGCTGGGGCGTGTACGCCATGCTCTACACTGGCCTGAACTTCGGGCAGACCAACCTTTACCTGGGCGGCGCGGCCCTCAAGCCCTACGACGTATGGCTGGCGGCCTACCGCACCAGGAAGCCCACCCCTGACTGGGCCTTTGGGATGTGGCAGTACACCAGCAGCGGCAAGATTCCCGGCATCGCCAAGGGCGCAGACCTGAGCGTGGCCTACAAGGACTACGCGGGCATCATCCAGCGGGCCGGGCTGGGGCAGGTCAGGGGGTGAGACCGATGGCAAGTTATCTGATTTCAGATGCACCATACGCACCCTGGCTCTCAGAGGTTCTAGCTACACTGGAAGAGCACAAGATCGACCGCATCACCATAGCAGCGCCCCTGGCAGACGGTGAGGTGTTCACGGGGTACTACAACATGAATACCCAAGACAAGGCCCTGCTGGCATCCAATATCCAAGCAGATGCCGTTCTGGATGCGGTGTGTCACAACGGACAGCGCATCCAGCAGGCGTGGGAAGATGACGAGGAGGGGTGAGACCGATGTGGCAGTTTATCACGGAGTATTGGGCCGGGTGGCTCTGTGCTCTGATCGGCGGCGCGATCCTTGCCGCCATCCCCAAGATCAAGGCCCTGTGGGACGCGGTGCTGGCCCTGCTGCACGACCGCATCTATACCGAGTGCTACCGTTTTATGGAGCTGGGGTACATCACCCGCGACGGCCTGCGCAACCTGAATTACCTCTACAAGACCTATCATGTGATGGGCGGCAACGGCACCGGTACGGAATTGTACAAGAGAGCCTGCGCTTTACCCATCCACGACTGAAGAAAGGAACTGACACTATGAACGCACACATCCCTGAGAACAACACCCCCGCCATCCCCGCCGCGACCATCGCCCGCACTGTTGTGCTGGCACTGGCCCTCGTCAATCAGCTGCTGAGTGCAGCAGGCAAGCCGGTGCTGCCCATCGACAGCGCCAGCGTGGAGCAGTGGGTGACCGCTGGCCTGACCACCGCTGCCGCCATCTGGGCATGGTGGGAGAATAACTCCTTCACTCCTGAGGCCATCCGCGCCGATGAGTTGCTGGATCAGATGCAGGGGAAGATCAAGTAAGAGTACATAGCAGCAGCCCCGGGGAGCCTGATGGTTCCTCGGGGCTGTTTTCTTTTGGCATATTTCGGCATATTCCGACGCATTCCGCATTATCCGGCACATTCTGACATTTTCCGGTTAAAGTTGGATAGAAAGGATGTGTAAACTATGCCCGACGTGAAAATTTCGGACTCCCCTGCCCAGCTGGATCAAATCCTCCGGCCACTGGGAATCACCCGGAGCTCAAAGAATTACCGTGTTCTCTGTGACTGCGTGGCTCTGATCTGTGAGCAGGAGGACCGGCTGGAAGCCGTACAGAAGGAGATCTATACCCCCATCTCAAAACAGCGGCACTGCAAGTGGTCCGCCATTCAAAGTGCCGTCCGGCGTGCAGCAGAGAAAGCCTGGGCGCTGAACCCCGAGGGCGTTCAGCAACTGGCTGGCTACCCACTGACCGGTGCACCCAGCGCGGTGCAGTTCCTAGAGATGCTTTACAATGTCGTGGTGAGAGGGTAACGAAAAGGCTGCCATGCGAGTGTGATGCGTGGCAGCCTATTTTTGCTGATTTTCGCATAGTTTCCCGCAAAAGTGGGTTTAACTGTGGGTTACAGCAAAAGAAAAGCACCCAGAAACTTACGTCTCTAGGTGTTTTATCTTGGTGGGCGCGGGTGGATTCGAACCACCGAAGCTGAAAAGCAGCAGATTTACAGTCTGTCCCCATTGGCCACTCGGGAACACGCCCATATTCTATTTGCAGTCATCGCTGACTGCCTGTATATTTTATCATCTGAAGTGGCATTTGTCAACTACTTTTTCCACAGATTTTCTCTTTTTCTGTCGTTCTCTATTTTCCTGCGTTTTACCGCAATAAAAGCACTTTCTATAACAGCAAAAGACCCCAAAACGTTTTCCGTTTTGAGGTCTTTTTGGAGCTAGTGACAGGAGTTGAACCTGCAACCCATTGATTACAAATCAGTTGCGCTGCCATTGCGCCACACTAGCATCGGTTACCTAGATAGTATACCACCAGCGGGCGGGTTTGGCAAGGCTTGATTTCTGATTCTACGGTTATTCCACGGTCACGCTCTTGGCGAGATTGCGGGGCTTATCCACATCACAGCCGCGCAGAACAGCCATATAGTAGGCAAACAGCTGCAGCGGAACGATGAGCTGCAGGGGCATCAGCAGGTCATCGTAGTCATCCAGACGCACCACATAGTCGGCCACGCCATCGGGCACCACGGCATCCTGGGTGGTGAAGAGCAGGACTTTTGCGCCACGGCTCTTGGTCTCCTTGGCGTTGGAGATGGTCTTTTCGTAGACCTGCTTCTGGGTGGCAAGGGCGATCACCGGCACGCCATCTGTTACCAGACTGATGGTGCCATGCTTGAGCTCGCCCGCCGCATAAGCATCCGAGTGGACATAGCTGATCTCCTTCAGCTTCAGGCTGCCCTCCAGCGAGAGCGAATAGTCGAACCCGCGGCCGATGAAGAAGCAGCTCTGGGTATTGACGAAACGGCTGGCCAGATACTTGATCTGCTCACAATCGGCCAGGCGGGGCTTGATGACTTCCCCGGCCCGGAGCAGCTCTGCCGTCAGGCGGCGGATCTCGGCATCGGTCTGCATTCCCCGGGCGTAAGCCAGCCGCAGGGCGAACAGGTAGAGCACGCACATCTGCACCATGTAGGCCTTGGTGGAGGCCACAGCGATCTCAGGACCGGCATAGGTGTACATGACATAATCCGCCGCGCGGGCAATGCTGCTGCCCACCACGTTCACAATGGCCAGCACCGGCACGCCCCGGCTCTTGGCCAGCTTGAGGGCGGCCAGCG
>OQVI01002682.1_pt1 | contig 11132 bp, 4 predicted proteins | sample 1691651 | NCBI WGS metagenome assembly OQVI01 (sample SAMN03418287, study PRJEB22391) | human gut metagenome | biome: human-gut; feature: organic feature; material: feces | host: Homo sapiens | place: Italy | collected 2013-04
AATTCATTACTTGTGATGGTAACCAGGCTGCTGCACATATCTCGTATATGTTCTCCGAAGTAGCTGCCATCTACCCCATCACCCCCTCTTCTACGATGGCTGAATACGTAGACGAATGGGCTGCCGCAGGTCGCAAGAACATCTTCGGCGAAACAGTATTGGTACAGGAAATGCAGTCAGAAGGCGGTGCTGCAGGTGCCGTTCACGGCTCTCTGCAAGCCGGTGCGCTGACTACTACTTACACAGCTTCACAAGGTCTGTTGCTGATGATCCCGAACATGTACAAGATTGCCGGTGAATTCCTGCCTTGTGTATTCCACGTATCAGCACGTACATTGGCAAGCCATGCACTGTGTATCTTCGGTGACCACCAGGACGTTATGTCTGCACGCCAGACTGGTTTTGCCATGTTGGCCGAAGGTTCTGTACAAGAAGTTATGGACTTGGCAGGTGTTGCCCACCTAGCCACCATCAAGGCCCGTGTTCCGTTTATGAACTTCTTCGACGGCTTCCGTACTTCTCACGAAATCCAGAAGATTGAAATGTTGGAGAACGAAGACCTCGCTCCGCTTATCGACCAGGAAGCTTTGGCTGAATTCCGCGCACGTGCATTGAACCCGATGAACCCGGTTGCCCGTGGTATGGCCGAAAATCCTGACCACTTCTTCCAACACCGTGAATCTTGCAACAACTACTATGAAGCAGTTCCGGCTATCGTTGAGGAATACATGAACGAGATTTCCAAAATCACAGGCCGCAAGTATGGTTTGTTCGATTACTACGGTGCAGAAGATGCAGAACGCGTTATCATCGCCATGGGTTCTGTAACGGAAGCTGCCCGCGAAGCTATCGACCACCTCGTTGCCAATGGCGAAAAGGTTGGTTTGGTTGCCGTTCACTTGTATCGTCCGTTCTCTGCCAAGCACTTCCTTGCCGCCGTTCCCAAGACTGCCAAGAAGATTGCCGTACTGGACCGTACGAAAGAACCGGGTGCTAACGGCGAACCGCTGTACCTCGACGTAAAAGACTGCTTCTACGGTGCAGAGAATGCTCCGGTTATCGTAGGCGGCCGTTATGGTTTGGGTTCCAAGGATACTACTCCTGCTCAAATCCTCGCCGTTTACAAGAATCTGGCTATGCCGATGCCGAAGAACCACTTCACTATCGGTATCGTGGACGACGTTACCTTCACTTCTCTGCCCCAGGAAGAAGAAATCGCATTGGGCGGCGAAGGTATGTTCGAAGCCAAATTTTACGGTTTGGGCGCTGACGGTACAGTAGGTGCCAACAAGAACTCCGTAAAGATTATCGGTGACAACACCGACAAGCACTGCCAGGCCTATTTCTCTTACGACTCCAAGAAATCAGGCGGTTTCACTTGCTCGCACCTGCGTTTCGGCGACACTCCTATCCGCTCTACATACCTGGTAAATACGCCTAACTTCGTGGCTTGCCACGTTCAGGCTTACCTGCACATGTACGACGTAACCCGCGGCTTGCGTAAGAACGGCTCTTTCTTGCTGAACACCATCTGGGAAGGCGAAGAGCTTGCCAAGAACCTGCCTAACAAGGTGAAGAAGTACTTTGCACAGAACAATATCACTGTTTACTATATCAATGCAACCCAGATTGCACAGGAAATCGGTTTGGGCAACCGTACCAACACCATCCTGCAATCCGCATTCTTCCGTATCACCGGCGTTATTCCGGTTGACCTGGCTGTAGAGCAGATGAAGAAGTTCATCGTTAAGTCTTACGGCAAGAAGGGTGAAGATGTTGTCAACAAGAACTATGCAGCTGTTGACCGTGGCGGCGAATACAAGCAGCTGACCGTTGACCCGGCTTGGGCCAATCTGGCAGACGACGCCAAGGCTGAAAACAACGACCCTGCATTCATCAACGAAGTGGTTCGTCCTATCAACGCACAAGACGGTGACTTATTGCCGGTATCTGCATTCAAGGGTATCGAAGACGGTACTTGGGAACAAGGCACTGCCAAATATGAGAAACGTGGTGTAGCCGCATTCGTTCCCGAATGGAACGCTGAGAACTGTATCCAGTGTAACAAGTGTGCTTACGTTTGTCCTCACGCTTCCATCCGTCCGTTCGTACTCGATGCTGAAGAGCAGAAGGGTGCCAACTTCACTCAACTGAAGGCTGTAGGTAAAGCATTCGACGGTATGACATTCCGTATTCAGGTAGACGTTCTCGACTGTCTGGGTTGTGGCAACTGTGCCGATGTCTGTCCGGGCAACCCGAAGAAGGGTGGCAAGGCTCTGACTATGAAGCACCTCGAAAGCCAATTGCCGGAAGCTGCCAACTGGACTTACTGTGCTGAAAACGTGAAGAGCAAACAACACTTGGTTGACATCAAGGCCAACGTGAAGAACTCTCAGTTCGCCACTCCGTTGTTCGAGTTCTCAGGTGCTTGCTCCGGTTGTGGTGAAACTCCGTATGTGAAGCTGATTTCCCAGTTGTTCGGTGACCGCGAAATGGTAGCCAACGCAACAGGATGTTCTTCCATCTACTCCGGTTCAGTACCTTCTACTCCTTATACCAAGAACGAAAAGGGTCACGGTCCTGCTTGGGCTAACTCATTGTTCGAGGACTTCTGCGAATTCGGTCTGGGTATGGAGCTTGCCAACGAAAAGATGCGCGCACGTATCGTGAAGGCTATGGAAGATGCCATCGCAGCAGAAGGAACTCCGGCCGAATACAAAGAAGTATTCCAGGCTTGGATTGAAAACATGTACGATGCAGACAAGAGCAAGGAACTGGCTGAAAAGATTATTCCGATGGTAGAAGCTGCCAAAGACAAGTGCGACAGCTGCAAGACTATCGCCAGTCTGTCTCAATACCTGGTAAAACGCAGCCAGTGGATTATCGGTGGCGACGGTGCCTCTTACGACATCGGTTACGGTGGTCTCGACCATGTAATCGCAAGCGGTAAGGATGTCAACATCCTCGTACTGGATACTGAGGTTTACTCCAACACAGGCGGTCAGTCTTCCAAGGCTACTCCGGTAGGCGCTATCGCCAAGTTTGCCGCTGCCGGTAAGCGTGTACGCAAGAAAGACCTCGGTCTGATGGCTACTACTTACGGTTACGTATACGTTGCCCAAATCGCTATGGGTGCCGACCAGGCTCAGACTTTAAAGGCTATCCGTGAAGCAGAAGCATATCCCGGTCCGTCACTCATCATCGCTTATGCTCCGTGTATCAACCACGGTCTGAAGGCAGGTATGGGCAAGAGCCAAGCAGAGGAAGAAAAGGCCGTTAAGTGCGGTTACTGGCATTTGTGGCGTTACAACCCGGCTCTGGAGGCTGAAGGCAAGAATCCGTTCACGCTGGATAGCAAGGAACCGGATTGGAGCGGATTCCAAGACTTCCTGAAGGGTGAAGTTCGTTACGCATCCGTAATGAAGCAATATCCGCAGGAGGCCGACGAGCTGTTCAAGGCTGCTGAAGAAAACGCTAAATGGCGTTACAACAGCTACAAGCGTCTTTCCAAAGAAAATTGGGGCGCTGAAGTTACAGAGTAATTCCGATTACTAAATAAAGAATAGAGGCTGCTCCTGAATAAGGCGTAGTCTCTATTTGTTTTTAATTAACAATACTAAATATCACAGGTTATGATTGGATTTATCATTTGGATTATCGGTGTGGTTCTGTGTGTCAAAGCCGTACTTGAAATCATGAAGTGGCCGGTAGACGGCGTGAAGAAACTATTAGTTGCAATTATCATCCTGCTCACAAGCTGGATTGGAATCTGTGTTTACTACTTCTGGGGAAGGGAAAACCTGCCTCAAATACTGAAATAAGTTCCAGTATCATTTACAGAAGTAAACAGACGTGTATTAAGAACAAGGGGGATAGACAACAGCTATCCCCTTCTTTTCAGAAACTCGGTAGGACTCTCCCCAAACTGTTCCTTATAGCATTTCGTGAAATAGGAAGGTGACGAAAAGCCCACTTCATAGGCAATCTCCGCTACCGTCATGTCAGAGGAGGCAAGCAGTGAGGCAGCCTTTTTCAACCTCATCTGGCGCAGCAGCTCATTCGGCGAATAGTTGGTCAGCGATTTCAGCTTACGGTAAAGCTGCACACGGCTCATACCCATATTCCGTCCCAAATCCTCCACATTGAGTTCCGCATCTTTCATTCTCTCCTCGACAAGCGATTTGAAGCGAGAGACGAATCCCTTATCCAAATCACTGATGGCTTCCTTCTCAATAGTCTGGTTATCTCCGAAGAACTGCCTCAACTGACGGCGGTTTGCAATGAGATTGCGGACACGAGACAAGAGCAACTGCGAATTGAATGGTTTGGAAATATAAGAATCGGCACCGCCATCATAGCCCTGGATACGCTGTTCGTCCAGCGAGCAGGCCGTCAGCAGAATCACCGGGATATGGCATGTCTGTAACTCCCCCTTCAAGCGGCGGCAACATTCCACACCATCCATACCGGGCATCATTACATCCGAAATAACCACATCCGGCACATACTTCATGGCCAGCCGGATACCCTCTGTCCCGTCTGCAGCATCCAGCACGCGAAATTCTTGCGTCAACAGTGACTTCACATAGTTGCGAATATCCGCATTATCGTCAATTACCAGCACAGTAGGACAATCAGCCTCAACCACCTCTTCGCATGCCTTCACTTCCGTATCTATCAGGGTGGACGACACGTCCTTCTCTTCGGCAGGCAACGTCACTATGGTGGGATGGTACTGCGAAACATCCTGCTTCGGGAAAGTGACGGTGAAGGTAGTACCCTTATCATCACTGTGTGCCGCAATGTTGCCACCATGCATCTCTACAAAAGCACGTACCAGCGCAAGGCCGATACCGGTACCTGCCTGATGTCCGTCCACTTGATAAAAACGCTCGAAGATAGCTTCCACATCGGTCGAAGAAATGTAACTGCCGGAATTGAAGACGGACAGACTGTAGTTCTGTTCCGACTTTAACAACCGTACGGTGATTTTCCCGTTCTCCGGCGTATACTTCACGGCATTGGAGAAGAGATTAAAGTAAATGCGCTCCATCTTCTCCGCATCCGCCATCATCCGGAAGTCCGTATCGGGAGATGCCTCAAAGCTGAAAGCAATATGTTTCTTCAGCAACGCCATGCGGAAAGAGTCGTTCCAGCCCCGGAAGCTGTCGAGCAAATCAAAAGGTTCGAGATGGAGATCCATGCGCCCGTTCTCCACCTTCCGGAAATCAAGTATCTGGTTGACCAGGCGAAGCAGGATATGCACATTCTTTTTCATCAGCTCGAGGAGCTGGCGCGGCTGTCCGTCGAGGGTGCGGTTGGCAAGAAGCTGCTCTATGGGATCGGCTATCAGCGTCAGCGGAGTACGGAAATCGTGTGAAATATTCGTGAAGAACACCAGCTTGGCATGCGTAGCCTCTTCCAGTTCATGGGAAAGCTGTTCCAACTGCGACTTCTGCACTTCCAACAGTTCCTTCTGCTGTATCAACTGGGTTTTCTGTTCCTCCAGTTTCTTTTTCTGCATGGACAGCTCACGGTTCAACCGGTTCTTGGCACGCAAGGAGAGGTAGACAGCCACCAACAAGCCGACCAGCAACAATAGGGCGGACAGACTGCCGTACAAGACAACCTGCTGCGTGGCATAACTGGCTAAATACTGGTTTATCTTTCCGTTCAGGGTTTCTATCTTTCCATCCAGGGTGCCGATGTGGGCGGTCTGCATCTTCATGATGAGAGCATTGTCGCGGTCGACGACGGAAGTGCCCAGGATAGTTTCACGGGGGAAATCACGCTTGTTCAGAATATCCATGGCAATCTGCATCACGCGGTCGCCACCGGTAGGATATATAAACGTGGCATCCAGTTCGCCGGCAAGCACTTTCTCCACTCCATAGTCTTTGCCGGACAGGGCGTCTATGCCGATGAACCGCATATCCTTTTCCCGCCCCTCTCGGGCAGCGGCAGCATAGGCTCCGGCCGCCATACGGTCATTCTGCGCATACACCAGGTCGATATGCGGAAAGCGGCTCAGCAGAGTATCCATTTTCTCTCCGGCCTTGAGTTGCAACCAGGCACCGTCTTCAACGGCCAGCAACCGGATACCGGGATAAGCGGATATAGCCTTCACAAATCCTTGATGACGGTCTACGGCAGGTGTGGAGCCCACCAAACCTGAGATTTCCACCACATCTCCCTGCCCGTGCAGCACATTGGCCACATACTCTCCCACAGCTTTCCCTATCTCGTAGTTGTCTGCACCAACGTAGGCCGTGTATTTGTCCGAAAGGATTTTACGGTCCACTACAATCACCGGAATGCCCCGGTTGTATGCCTCCTCCACAACCGGAGTTATCGGAGTGGCTTCATTAGGGGCCACAATCAGCAGGTCCACCCCTTCGGCTATCAGTTCACGAATGTCTTTTGCCTGACGGTCATTATCGTCGACGGCAGTACGGATGTCCACCTCCACATCTTCGTAGAAATGGGCTTCACGGAGTATCTCACTGTTCATCTGGCGCCGCCATTCATCCTCGCTACATTGGGAAACGCCGATACGGAAACGTGCCTCGCGCCGGGAGCAGGCAACCGCCACTCCCCAAAGCACGAGCAGAAAGAATAAAATCCGAAGGTTATGCTGTCTCATCTTCACTTTCCTCTGATTTAAGATTGCAGATGAGCAAAGATAACGAAAAATGTGAAAAGAATAAGAAAAATCTATGCCAGCCTTTCTTTCAAGGCGTCCGGCAATTCCGGCATGGCACCGCTCTGGGTACATACATAGGCAGAGACTTCCACCGCCAGTTTATGGGCATCGGGCACCTGCTTCCCGCTGAGAATGGCAGCGGTGAAGGCTGCCGTGAACGAGTCACCGGCTCCAACGGTGTCCGCCACCGGTACCTTGGGCGTCTCCTGGAAGGAAACCACTCCCGGAGTGAACACATAGCTGCCGTTCGTTCCACAAGTCAAGATAAGCATCTTCAGGTTATACTTGGCCAGCAGAATCCAGCATTTGTCCTGCAAGTCGATGCCCGGGTAGCCGAAAATACGGCTGATGGTCACCAGCTCCTCATCGTTTATCTTGAGGATGTTGCAGCGGCGCATGGATTCGCAGAGTATCTCTTTGGTATAGAATCCTTGGCGGAGATTGATGTCGAATATCTTCAGTTGCCCCTCCGCATCGGGCATCGTGTCGAGAAAACGGTTGATGGTGATGCGGCTTGTTTCACTGCGTTGCGCCAAAGAGCCGAAACATACGGCACGCGTGTTCAGTGCCAGACGCTTCAGTTCGTCGGTAAAGGGGATGTTGTCCCAGGCCACGCCTTCTTTTATCTCATAGCACGGCACGCCCACGGCATCGAGCGTCACCTGCACCGTTCCCGTGGGGTAAGGCACGCGCTCAATCTGCGTGCGCAGCCCCTTCCGGGCGAACACATCCAGAATCTCGTCCCCATCCGCATCGGCACCTACGGCACTGACCACACGGCTGTCGAAACCAAACTGCGATGCATGGTAAGCAAAGTTTGCCGGAGCACCGCCTATCTTCTTTCCTTCGGGGAGGCAGTCCCACAGAGCCTCGCCCATACCTACTATTATCTTATTCATAATATTATATTGTTTAATGAATGATATATTTTATTCACGGCAAACTCAATGTCCTACCCGCTGCAAACCTAATAAAAAGTTCCTAACTATAGAATGAAAAGTTGCCAACTATCTATTAAAAAGTTTCTAAGAACCAAGGATTATCTCTATCCCAAGGCTTGGGATAGACATCCTCAACCTTGGGACAGATATCCGCAGCCTTGGGATATGTGTCCGCAGCCTGCGAACAAAGATTACCGCTTCATACGCAGCATATAGAAGAACAAGTACACTACCCCTACCGTCATCACAGCCACGGCACCGCTTTGTCCTACAGCATCACTTGCCAAGCCCATTGCTATCGGAAATACCGTACCGCCGAAGAGCCCCATAATCATCAAACCGGAAACCTCGTTCTTCTTTTGTGGCATAGCAAGCAACGCCTGAGAGAAGATAACCGGAAAGATGTTCGAATTGCCGAAACCGATAAGGGCAATGCAAATGTATATCATTGTCTTTTCATGGAAAACGAACAACCCTACCATCGCAGCCAACATACATAACACGCTGATGCCGAAGAAGGTTCGGGGAGCCATCTTCTGAAGAATGAAGGCGCCGAGAAAGCAACCCGCCGTGCGGAAAATGAAGTAAAGGCTGGTGGCAAAGCCGGCATCGGCCAGCGTCATGCCCAGACGCTCCATCAAGATTTTGGGCGCTGTGGTATTCGTACCTACATCAATGCCCACATGACACATGATGCCCAGGAAGCAGAGAAAGATAAACGGCTTGCCCAGCAGGGCGAGGCACTCCCCGAAGGTGGAAGGGCGTCCCTCTTCCTTTTCCTCGCGGATGGAAGTACCGCTCAGCCAGAGAATGGCAATCACCGCAATGACCATATAGAGCGGGAACAGCACCCTCCAGCCTATGCCCAGAGACGGAATGGCCTGCGTAGCTCCCCACATGGCGATGTATGGAGCCAGAAACGAAGCAATGGCTTTTACAAACTGTCCGAAGGTGAGCGAACTTGCCAGCCGCTCGCCGCTTACGATATTGGAAAGCAGCGGGTTGAGCGACGTTTGCATCAGCGCATTGCCGATGCCCAGCAATGAGAACGAGAGCAGCATCAGCACGTAGCCGTCTCCGAAAACCGGGAGAAGCAAAGAGGCAAACGTGATGACAAGGCTGAGAAGCACCGTCTTCTTGCGTCCGATGCGGTTCATCAGCATACCCGTAGGTACGGAGAAGATGAGGAACCAGAAGAACACCAGAGACGGGAATATGTTGGCTTGCGAGTCGGTCAGGTTCAAGTCGGCCTTCACGTAGTTGGAGGCGATGCCCACCAAATCCACAAAGCCCATGGCGAAGAAGCAAAGCATGACCGGAAAGAGCTTTGCCAAAGAAGAATTCTTAGTATTTTCCATGCTGAAGATTATTATCTGTTATTTTAATCCGAGTTTGTACACAGTAAACGAGGTGACATTGCAGCTTCCACCTTTAGCATAGAAACTGATGCGGTTGTAAGGTTCCGACGGGAATACAAGATTTGTCATGGCAAAACGTCCGTCGTTGCCAAACGCTTCAATGCCCGACTTGTCTACGAACAAGCGGAGTTTCATTTCATTGCCACCCTCGACAGGAGCCACGGTCACTGCAGGGAAGTCCTTGCTGAACGACACCTCACCACTCTTGATACGGTCCATGGTGAACGTCTTTTCCGCCAGGTTATAGTACATCTCCACCTCCTCGCCTTTCGAGTTAAAGAGCTGGAATCCTATCACATCCGCATCCTTGTTCTTGATGGTCATTTCGATTTCATACGTTCCGGAATTGTCATTCAGCAGTTTGTCCAGATTATACGTGCGGTCTACCTTGAAAGCACGCTTCTTGCTGCCTTTATCCCTCAGTTTCAGCAATTCGGGAGACGGGGTTACCTTTACATAGGTTTCACCCTCCGAGGTATAGAGCGAAAGGTCGCGCGGCACGGAGTTGGCACTACGGTATTGGCGGGTGGGCACATCGTTGGCATATTGCCAGTTGCTCATCCATGCCAATGCAATGGCACGTCCTGCAGGAGCATTGCTCCAAGTGACAGTTGCATAATGGTCTTTTCCCCAGTCCATCCATTTCGTCACTGCGGGAGACTCGTTCACGAATCTCTTTCCGTCAAATGTCCCCACGAAATATTGTGTGGCAGAGCCACCGAACGGTCCACCCGGATTGAGGTTACAGACGAGTACCCACTTCTTCAGTTCCGTACCTTCAACCGGCAGTTCAAGCAGGTCGGGACACTCCCAGACTCCGCCGTGAGCACCTTGTCCTTCACCGAATTTGCTCTCCAGCGTCCAGCTCTTCAGGTCGGCAGAAGAGTATATCTCCATTTCCTGCCCTACGGCAAGAACCATGATCCATTTCTTGGTATCTTCGTGCCAGATGACTTTAGGGTCACGGAAGTCGCGCTGCGTGGAAGTCAGGATGGGATTTCGCGCATACTTCTTGAAGGTCTTTCCGTTGTCAAGGCTATAGGCCATGCTCTGCACTTGGCGGTCGCTTGCCGATGTATAGAAAGCAATGACGGCACCGGCACCGAACCCGGCCGTATTATCCTTGTCGACAACACAAGAGCCACTGAAAATTGTTCCCAGCGCATCGGGCGAAATAGCATCTCCGTGATGTTCCCAAGTGACGAGGTCCGTACTGGTGGCATGTCCCCAATGCATGTTCCCCCACATGGAGCCGTAGGGATTATGCTGGTAGAACAAATGGTAGACCCCGTCTTTGTAGAACATTCCGTTAGGATCATTCATCCAACCGTAAGCCGGGCTGAAATGATACACCGGACGGTACTTCTCCCGGTTCGAAACATCGAATTCATCCGACAGTTTCATTTCTTCCCAGCATAAGGCCGAATCCGGAATAAGCTGGAAGTTGAAAGAGAGATGTTTATTATCGAAGCCGGTCAAATCGACCGGAACAAAATAGTCAACCTTATTGACTGCCAATCGCACGTTCATACTGCGTACAACATCATTGTCCGCTATCATATACAATTTTGCCTCCGGAGAAGCCTCTTCCACCGGCAGCAGCAAAAACTTCTTCTGCTCGTCAATTTGGACGATACTCTGTCCGTCACCCAGATGTTTAATCACGAAAGGAGGATTTATGGCCTGGCATGTGAAGACAGCCACGGTAGTTCCTAATATAAATACGGTAAGCGTCCTTCTGATTGTCCGCCAAAAGTCTTTTAAATGAATCATGTTTCTGTTGGTATTAAATTAATTATGTTTTTCTAGCATGCAAAGATACGCCACCAAGCAGCAGGAGACTATCTTTTTTGTTTCAAAGCATACTACAAATGTTACATTCCATCCTTAAAAAGGTATCTGTATGTCACTGGGGAACATACATAGAATTCAATTCATGAATTGTCAACTGTTTCAACTTTGTTTGTCCGCCTTCAACTGATATGGTGACAGAAGGAGTGTTTTTTTCAATCAGATGATAGAAAGCAGCAGACAGTGCTCCTTGATTGACGAAGATTTCTACAGAAGCAA
>OQVI01002685.1_pt1 | contig 11124 bp, 8 predicted proteins | sample 1691651 | NCBI WGS metagenome assembly OQVI01 (sample SAMN03418287, study PRJEB22391) | human gut metagenome | biome: human-gut; feature: organic feature; material: feces | host: Homo sapiens | place: Italy | collected 2013-04
CACCGAACCGGCAGACGTGGCGCGGCTGCACCTGCTGGACTGCGCCTGCCTGCTGACGGCGGCGGACTTCCGGGGCAAGCAGGTGGTGGACGTAGGCACCGGGGCCGGATTCCCGGGAATGCCCCTGCGGCTGCTGGAGCCGGATTTTGACCTGACCCTGCTGGACAGTCTGGGAAAGCGCATCGACTTTTTGCAGGAGACCGTGGACGCCATGGGCCTGCAGCGGGTCCGGTGCGTCCACGCCCGGGCGGAGGAGTTCGCCCGGCAGCACCGGGAGCAGTACGACATAGCCGCCTCCCGGGCCGTGGCCCAGCTGAATGTACTGTGTGAGCTGGCCCTGCCCCTGGTGAAGGTGGGCGGTCAGTTCCTGGCCATGAAGTCGGTGGACACCGACGACGAGATTCAGCGCGCCAGAAGCGCCATTGCCCAGCTGGGGGGCAAAATTGGAAAAATCTGGGATTATGCCATCTCCGGAACGGACGTGCGGCACCGGGTGGTCATCATCCGGAAGGAGCGTCTCACCCCGGCAGCCTATCCCCGGCCCTTCGCCCGCATCAAAAAAGCGCCGTTGGGCTGAGTCCCCAACTGTATACGAGGTACCTGGATATGGGAAAAATCATTGCAGTGGTCTCCGGCAAGGGCGGCACCGGAAAGACCTCCTTCACCGCCAACGTGGGGTTGGCGCTGGCCGCCCTTGGGAAAAATACCCTGTGCCTGGACTGCGACATCACCCTGCGGAACCTGGACCTGGCCCTGGGGCTGACGGACAAGGCCCTGATGGATTTTTCCGACGTCATCGCCGGCCGCTGCTCCCTGTCCGACGCGGCAGCCGATCACCCCAAGTATCCCAAGCTGCACCTGCTGACCGCTCCCCTGTCCCCCGGGGGACAGCTGGACGTGACCGATGAGCAGATGCGGCAGCTGCTGGACCAGGTGCGCCAGGAGTATGACTATTGCCTGATCGACGCCCCGGCGGGGCTGGGTCAGGGCTTCCGGCTGGCCACCGGCTGCGCCGACTGCGTGGTGGTCATCACCACCACCGACGCCTCCGCCCTGCGGGACGCCCAGCACACGGTGATGCTGCTGGACAAGCGCTTCACCACAGAGAGTCTGTTTCTGGTGGTGGGGCGGGTGCAGAAGAAGCTGCTCCGGGCCCTCCACAGCACCATCGACGATGCCATGGACGCCGCCGGGCTGCCCCTGCTGGGGGTGGTGCCGGAGGACAGCGACGTCCCCTATGCCCTGAACCGGGGCATCCCCCTGCGGGATATCAACTATTACGCGGCCCGGGCCTATGAAAACATCGCACGGCGCATCACCGGGCACCAGGTGCCCCTGATGCGAATCTGAAAACACGAAAGGAAGTGCCTCCATGAATATCGCACTGATCGCCCACGACAACAAAAAGGAACTGATGGTCCAGTTCTGCACCGCATACTGCGGCATTCTGGCCCAGCACACCCTTTGCGCCACCGCCACCACCGGCCTCCAGATCGGGGAGGCCACCGGCCTGCGCATCCACCGCTTCCTGTCCTTCGACCACGGCGGCGGCCAGCAGATTGCAGCCCGCATTGCCTATAATGAGCTGGACATGGTTCTCTGCTTCAGCGACCCCAACCAGAAAGTCCCTGACGAGGACGTGGCCAATATCTTCCGCCTGTGCGACCAGAACAATATCCCCTATGCCAGCAATGTGGCCACCGCCGAGATGCTGGTGCTGGGCCTGGCCCGGGGCGACCTGGCCTGGCGCGACATTGTCAATCCCAAAACCAAGCCCTTTACCGCTTGACAAGCGGGCCCGAATGCCATAAAATAGGAAGAACGACCGCCATAAAGGAGACAGGAGTACCTTCACCCCCACCGGCACCAGAGAGGCGCGACACCGGCTGAAAGCGCGCCCCGGCAGGAGAAGCGAAGACAGTCCCCCAGCGGGGATGGAAACATCCACGGCCCGCTCCCCGTAACAGGAGCTGCGAGGGCCCCTTTACGGGCTGAATTTGGGTGGCACCACGAAGCGTATTCATGCGCTCTCGTCCCAAACACGGGACGGGAGCGCATTTTTTCGTACCAAAACCGAAATACACAACAGAAAGGAAATATTTCACCATGGCAACTGTGACCCCCCGGACTCTCTCCGGCTTCATGGAGCTGCTGCCTGCCCCGCAGCAGCAGATGGAGCGGATGATGGAGATCCTGCGCACCACCTACAGCCGATACGGCTTCACTCCCCTGGACACCCCGGCCATCGAGGCCAGCGAGGTGCTGCTGGCCAAGGGCGGCGGCGAAACCGAGAAGCAGATCTACCGCTTCCAGAAGGGCGACGCCGATCTGTCCCTGCGGTTTGACCTGACGGTGCCCCTGGCCAAGTATGTGGCCCTGCACTACAACGACCTGGCCTTCCCCTTCCGCCGGTATCAGATCGGCAAGGTATACCGGGGCGAGCGGGCCCAGCGGGGCCGCTTCCGGGAGTTCTATCAGGCGGACATCGACATCATCGGCGACGGCAAGCTGGACATCACCAACGAAGCGGAGATCCCCTCCATCATCTATCAGACCTTCACCTCCCTGGGCCTGACCCGGTTCCAGATCCGGGTCAACAACCGGAAGATCCTCAATGGATTTTACGCCATGCTGGGCCTGACGGAGCAGTCCGGCGACATCATGCGCACCGTGGACAAGCTGGACAAGATTGGGGCCGACAAGGTCCGGATCTGCCTGACGGAGGACGTGGGACTGACGGCGGAGCAGGCCGACGAGATCATGCGGTTCATCTCCATCACCGGCAGCAACCGGCAGGTGCTGGATGCCCTGGCCGGATATCAGGGGCGGCACGAGCTGTTCGACCAGGGTCTGGAGGAGCTGAACACCGTCACCCGCTATCTCTCCGCCTTCGGCGTTCCGGAGGAGAATTTCGCCGTGGATCTGACCATCGCCCGGGGCCTGGACTACTACACCGGCACGGTGTATGAGACCACCCTGCTGGACCATCCGGAGATCGGTTCCGTGTGTTCCGGAGGACGTTACGACAACCTCGCTGCGTATTATACCGACCGTCAGCTCCCCGGCGTGGGTATCTCCATCGGCCTGACGCGGCTCTTTTATGTGCTGGGCGAGCAGGGTCTGCTGAACCCCCAGCTGCCCACGGCTCCCGCCGATGTGCTGATCCTGCCCATGACCCAGGACCTGACTCCCGCCATCCGGCTGGCCACCCGGCTGCGGAGTGCAGGCGTCCGCACCCAGCTGTATACCGAGCAGAAAAAGTTCAAGGCCAAGATGAACTATGCCGACAAGCTGGGGGTCCCCTATGTGGTGTTCCTGGGGGACGACGAGATCGCCGCAGGGCTGGTGGCCTGCAAGGATATGACCTCCGGCGAGCAGACCAAGCTGTCCTTTGAGGACACTCTGTCCCGGATCACCCAGGGACTGTCTCAGCGGAACCAGGGCAAGGTCATCCTGGAAAAATAAATACAAACCGAAATATCTGAATGAAATATTTCAGTTTGTAATCAAGCAATTCAATACAGAACGTGATATTTTAACCATACTATACAAATCTTAATCAGAACAGGAGCGATTCATATGATGCAGATGCGAACCCATACCTGTGGGGAGCTGCGGCTGGCCAACGCGGGTCAGCGCGTGAAAATCGTGGGCTGGATGGAAAACGTCCGGGTCGTGGGCCAGAACTTCGCCTTTGTGGTGCTGCGGGACTTCTACGGCACCACCCAGGTGGTGGTGGAAAACCAGGAGATGATGGACATCATCAACGGCCTGAACAAGGAGTCCACCATCAGCGTGGAGGGCACCGTCCGGGAGCGGGCCAGCAAGAACCCCAAGCAGGCCACCGGCGACGTGGAAGTGGTGCCGGAGAAGATCGAGGTCCTGGGCCGCTGCCGGTACAACAGCCTGCCCTTTGAGATCAACCGCAGCCGGGAGGCCGACGAGACCCAGCGTCTGAAATATCGTTATCTGGACCTGCGGAACCCGGCGGTGAAGAGCAACATCATCCTGCGGTGCCAGGTGGTGTCCGCCCTGCGTGCGGCCATGACCCAGCACGGCTTCCTGGAGATCACCACCCCCATCCTGACCGCCTCCTCCCCGGAGGGCGCCCGGGATTATCTGGTGCCCGCCCGGAAGCACCCCGGCAAGTTCTATGCCCTGCCCCAGGCTCCCCAGCAGTTCAAGCAGCTGCTGATGACCGCGGGCTTCGACCGGTATTTCCAGATCGCCCCCTGCTTCCGGGATGAGGACGCCCGGGGCGACCGCTCCCCCGGCGAGTTCTATCAGCTGGATATGGAGATGGCCTTCGCCACCCAGGAGGACGTGTTCGCCGTGCTGGAGGACGTGCTGCCCCCCATCTTTGCCAAGTTCGGCACCTATAACGTGGCCTCCTCCGCCCCCTTCCGCCGCATTGCCTATCGGGACGCCATGGAGACCTACGGCTCCGATAAGCCCGACCTGCGCATCGACCTGACCTGCAAAAACGTCACCTCCCTGTTCACCGAAAGCGAGTTCGAGGCCCTGCGGGGTCAGACCGTGAAGATGGTCCCCGTGTCCGACTGCAGGCTCACCCGCAAGCAGATCGACAAGCTGCTGGGCGACTGCGAGGTGCAGTCCGGCTCCAAGGCCTACTGGTTCAAGATGGACGAAAACGGCCAGCTGGCCGGCGGCATCGCCAAGTTCGTCACCGGTATCCAGGAGCAGCTGACCCAGGCCCTGGACCTGAAGCCCAACACCCTGGTGCTGGTGGCCGCCGGGGCCGCCGCCACCAAGTCCGTGGGCGTGCTGATCAAGACCTTCGGCGTGGCCTGCGAGGGCCACATGGACAAGGAGCGCTATGAGTTCTGCTGGATCGTGGACTTCCCCATGTACGAGATCGGCGACGAGTCCGGCCAGCTGGAGTTCTGCCACAATCCCTTCTCCATGCCCAGCGGCGGCCTGGAGGTGCTGCTGAAGGCCGAGCGGGGCGAGATCGACCCCCTGATCATCACCGCCGACCAGTATGACCTGGTGTGCAACGGCGTGGAGCTGTCCAGCGGCGCCGTCCGGAACCACGATCCCGAGATCATGGTCAAGGCCTTTGAGCTGGTGCGCCTGGGCGAGGAGGACGTGAAGAAGAAGTTCCCCGCCATGTACAACGCCTTCTGCTATGGTGCGCCTCCCCATGCCGGCATCGCCCCGGGCGTGGACCGCATGGTGATGTTGCTGGCAGGCGAAAGCTCCATCCGGGAGATCATCCCCTTCCCCATGAACAAGAACGCCCAGGATATCATGATGGGCGCCCCCTCCACCGTGGAGCAGAAGCAATTGGATGAATTGCACATTGCTATCGTGGGTGACGTGGAGGAGGACTAAGCCGTATACGCCCGGGTTCCGGCGGGGCACATGGGCCCCGCCCTACCGGATTTTTTGAAAATCATAAAATAAGCCAGAACGGCAGGGCCGAAGTCCCGCCGTTCTGGCTTTTATTCTCTTATTCTCCGCTTCGCTCATACACGGCCCGGACGTATTTCCGGCCCCGCCAGATGGTGGCCAAGCACACGGCCATGGTAAACCCGCCGCACAGGGACACGCACAGCCGGTAATCCAGCACCTCCCCCAAGGCCCCGATGGCCAGGGACAGCACCGCCGCCGCACCGGTATAGAGCATGGACTCGAAGGCGTTGACCCGGGCCCGCAGCCGGTCCGGGATGTACCGCTGCACCGCCGCCTGGCGCATGGTGGCGCTGTTGATGCCCAGAAAGCCGCACAGGCCCCGGCTGACCAGCATCAGGGGGTACGGCAGCCACAGCAGGAACAGATCCACCGTCTCATACAGCATATACACCAGAAACGCAAAGCCGTACTTTTTCTTCTCCGGAATTTCCGTCCGGTACTGCACCATACCTCCCAGGCTGCGGCCCAGAAACTCCGCCAGAGACAGCAGGGAATACATGGTGGCCGTCATGCCGGGGAAGGTGCGGAAAAAGGCCACCAGAATGGGGGAATAGCCGCTGGCTACTCCGTTGGTCACGGCCATGTAGGCATAGATGTTCATCAGGCCCTTTTCCCGGCGCAGATACTGGATGGCCTCCTTCACGTCGGCCCACCAGGTTTTCAGGCCGGAGCCCTCCTCCGACGGCCGGCGCTGCTCCTTTATGCGGATGCCGCTTTCCACCGCCGCCGCGCACAGGGACAGTCCCCCCTGCCCTACCAGCAGCCACGCCGCGCCCACCGCGTCCAGCAGTACCGCCGACAGGGGCAGCATCACCACCCGCAGCACCGGGTACAGGGTGGAGGCCACGGCATACCCCTTCTGCTGGGTGCCCTCCGGCAGCAGCATGGGAAAAATGCTGTTGTAGGCTAGCTCGTCAAAGGAGCTGAGGGTGGCCAGCACCAGGGAAAAGGCCAGATAGCCCACATAGGAAAAGGCCCCCCGCAGTAGATACAGTCCCAGCAGCAGGTACATGATCCCGTTGAGGACGTCGCCGCCCACCAAAAAGGGCTTGCGGGGCATACGGTCCATCCACGGGGCAATCACCAGGGGCAGCAGAAACCCCGGGATCAGCTGGGCTGCCAGCACCAAGGCCGAGGCCATGGTGCTGCCGGTTTCGTCGAACACCAGAAACGACATGGCAAAGCCACCGGCGATGCCGCCGATGGCCCCCAGGCCGGTGGCGGCGATCAGCAGAGTAAAATTGCGGTTCCATAGCTTGGTTTGCATCTTCTCTCACCTCCGCTTTATCATAGCACACGGGTAAGAGAATGAAAACGGGGTATATATGGGAAAGTTTTCCCTGACAATCCCTATTCAATCAGTAGATTAGGCAGTTTAATAGGAAAGTCCCGCAGAAGCTCATAGGCCTGCTTATACTGCCGCCCGGCGGTGAGCCACTCCAGTACCCGGGGCAGGTGAAAGGCCGCGTATCCGATGGGCAGCTCCCGGCGGCAGCGGTTGAATACGTCCATCAGCGCCGCGCCGTAATCCGGGTCCCGCAGATAGCCGGGGTTTTCCAGCCTGCGCCGCACCAGCCCGCAGATCCCCATGCACAGAGCCCGGTCCGGATACTCCTCCGGGGCCGTCTCCGCCCGGTCCAGGGCGTCCAGAGCCTCCCGGGTCCGGCCCAGCCCCTCGCAGCACACCGCCAGCTTGTGCAGCTCCATGACCCGGGGGTGCTCCAGGGCGGCAAAATAGCCGTAGGCCTCCTGATACCGGCCGCACTCCACCTGGGAGGCCGCCCGGTTATAGGCCATGCTCCGCAGATCATCCTGCCGCCCCAGGGCCCGGGCCATACGCTCCGCCGCCTGATAATGCGTCTCCATGCCACCCAGGTCCAGCTGGTTGCAGCAGAGACTCCCCATGAACATCCAGCACTCCAGCATCAACCGCACCCGGCCGTCCCGGGCGATGGCGTCCAGCTCCGGCCACAGGTGCTCCAGGGAGTCCGGCACCGGATTCAGGTTCGGCATGGCGCATACGGTGGTATAGCCGCCGTGGGCCGCCGCTAAAGAGCCGGTATGGATGGTCTCCTTATAAGAAAAACCCGGCTCCCGAAGATGCACATGCACATCAACGAAACCGGGTAATATGGTAAAGGAAGAAACATTCAGGGACGAAGGAAAAACAATATCCTTGCAAAAAACACGATCCCCAAAGGAAACGGAAACATCACCGCCGCTGAAAGCACCTCGGTGGAACACCTGCGCACCCTTCAAAACCACGGTCACGACGATCACCTCTCTTTCCTCAAGTTTTTGATAGAATACCACGCGAGGATCGTCTTGTCAAGACAAAAAAATGGTTTTTCGACGATAAGTTTTCTCAAGACGCGATATAAGCGTATCTTATGAATTGTCATAACGATACAAATATAGCTAAGATTTTCTATCTTCTTTCTCCTTTTTGCGGAATGGACGAAAAGCCGGGCGTATGGTACACTGAATTCAAGTTGAGCCCCTTGTAACTGACGGAATGTGGGCTACCACGGGGGAACAGGGAGCATCGCTCTGAGGCGGCGCGTTTCAGAGGCCGACCGTCCGGGCACTCCAACTGCAAAGGGCAGCGGAGCACCTATTTTTATGTTTGAGGGAGGGAACGCAAATGAGAAAGGTTGCGATCGTTATGGGCAGCAAGAGTGATCTGCCCGTCGCGGAGAAGGCCGTAGGCGTATTGCGAGACTACGGTGTCCAGATGGAAGTGCGCGTATTATCCGCTCACCGCTGTCCGAATGAGGCAAGGGAATTTGCCGCGTCGGCTCGGGAGGGCGGATTTTCTGTTATCCTCGCGTTCGCCGGCATGGCGGCGCATCTTGCCGGCGCGATGGCGGCAAACACCACGCTGCCGGTGATCGGCGTGCCGTGCAGCGGGACGAAGCTTGACGGCATGGACGCACTGCTCTCCACCGTGCAGATGCCGAGCGGCATCCCTGTGGCGACGGTGGCGGTGGACGGCGGGAAGAACGCCGCGCTGCTGGCGGTGCAGATCATGGCGGTCTCCGACGCGGAGCTCGCCCAAAAGCTGGACGAGGCGCGGACGCGGGAACGGGACGCCGTGCTGCGCGCGGACGAAGAGGTTCGGGCGCTTTATCAGTAAATAAGAAATACACTTCAAGAAATAAAAGGAGAGCTGAAAGCAATGAAACTCGTATATACCGGAAAGACCAAGGATGTATTCGCACTGGACAACGGCAACTACCTGCTCAGGTTCAAGGATGACTGCACGGGCAAGGACGGCGTGTTTGACCCCGGCGAGAACAGCGTGGGCCTGACCATCGAGGGCGTGGGCAATGTCAACCTGCGCATGACCAAGCACTTTTTTGAAGAGATCAACGCCGCCGGCATCCGCACGCACTATGTCTCCGCGGATCTGAAGGAGACCACGATGGAGGTCCTGCCCGCGAAAGTCTTCGGCCACGGGCTGGAGGTCATCTGCCGTCTCAAGGCGGTGGGGAGCTTCCGCCGCCGCTACGGTGAGTACATTGAAGAGGGCGCCGACCTGCCCGCCTATGTGGAGACGACCTTCAAAAATGACGCGCTGGGCGATCCGCTGGTGACGAAGGACGGCCTTGTGGCGCTGGGCGTGATGACCGAGCAGCAGTATGACGACATCAAGGCCATGACGCAGAAGATCACCGAGATCGTCGCGGACGACCTGCGCGAAAAGGGCCTTGTCCTCTATGACATCAAGTTCGAGTACGGCTACGCGCCGGATGGCAGCGTGATGCTGATCGACGAGATCTCCTCCGGCAATATGCGCGTCTATCGGGACGGAAAGTACATCGACCCCATGACGCTCTCCGAGCTGTTCTTTGCGTAATGGGGGGCTTTTTCGGCGCGGTCTCGGACCGCGATGTCGCGCTGGATGTCTTCTTCGGCACGGACTATCATTCTCATCTCGGCACGCGCCGCGGCGGAATGGTGCTCTTTGACAAGAAGGAGGGCTTCCAGCGCCAAATACACAACATTGAAAATACGCCCTTTCGGACGAAGTTTGAGCGGGATCTCGCGGACTTCCGCGGCCACGCGGGGCTCGGCTGCATCAGCGACAGCGACCCTCAGCCGCTGCTCGTGCGCTCCCATCTGGGCCTGTACGCCATCGTGACGGTCGGCATCATCAACAACACTGACGAGCTGGTGAAGACTTATCTCTCCGACAAGGGCCAGCAATTTCTGACGCTGAGCAGCGGCCGCGTGAATGTCACCGAGCTGACCGCCGCGCTCATCAATCAGGAAAACGACCTTGTCTCCGGCATCCTCCACGCGCAGGAGGTCATCGACGGCTCCATGACGATCCTGATTTTGACCGAGGAAGGAGAGCTGATCGCCGCGCGTGACAGCATGGGACGCCTCCCTGTGCTGATCGGACAGCGCGAGGACGGCTACTGCGTATCGTTCGAGTCCTTCGCCTATCATAAGCTCGACTATCAGGACGCCTATGAGCTGGGGCCGCGGGAGATCGTCCGGCTGAACGCCAAGGGCTTCCAAACACTCTCTCCCGCAGGGAAGCAGATGAAGATCTGCGCCTTTTTGTGGACCTATTACGGCTACCCGAACTCTAACTACGAGGGCGTGAATGTGGAGCTGATGCGCTACCGCAACGGCGCGATCATGGCGCGGGATGAGGCGGAGCGCGGCGGCGTGCCCGAGGTGGATTTCGTCGCCGGCGTGCCGGATTCCGGCGTGCCGCACGCCATGGGCTATGCCAACCACAGCGGCAAGCCCCTTGCGCGTCCCTTTGTGAAATACACCCCGACCTGGCCGCGCTCCTTCATGCCGGAGGATCAGCAGGTGCGCAGCAGAGTGGCGCGCATGAAGCAGATCCCCGTACCGGAGCTGATCGAGGGCAAGAAGCTCCTCTTTGTGGACGACTCCATCGTGCGCGGCACGCAGCTTCGTGAAACGGTCGAGTTTTTGTACAGCGCCGGCGCGTCGGAAGTGCACATGCGCTCGGCCTGCCCGCCCATCATGTATCCCTGCCGTTACCTGAACTTCTCGCGCGGCAACAGTCCCATGGACCTGCTGGCGCGCCGCATGGTGCAGGAGCTGGAGGGCAACGAGGGGCAAAAGCATCTGGAAGAATACGCCGACAGCAGCTGCGAGCGCGGAAAATGCCTGCTGCACGCCATCTGCGAGCAGTTCGGCTTCGACTCGCTGTCCTACCAGTCCCTTGAGGGAATGCTGGAGGCGATCGGTATTGACAGGGAACAGGTCTGCACCTATTGCTGGACCGGAAAGGAATAACAATATGGGCATTTCTCATTCGGAAGCATACGCGGCCGCTGGCGTGAATATCGAGGCGGGCTATGAGGGCGTCAAGCTGATGAAAAAGCACGTGCAGCGCACGATGATCCTGGGCGTGGTGTCCGATCTTGGCGGCTTCGGCGGCCTGTTTGCACCTGACCTTGCCGGCATGAAGGAGCCGGTGCTTGTCTCCGGTACGGACGGTGTTGGCACCAAGCAGCGCATCGCGCAGCTTGTGGACAAGCACGACACCGTCGGCATCGACTGCGTTGCCATGTGCGTCAACGACATCATCTGCTGCGGCGCAAAGCCCATCTTCTTCCTCGACTATATTGCCATCGGCAAGAACGAGCCGGAGAAGGTCGCAACGCTTGTCTCCGGCGTGGCCGAGGGCTACAATGCCGA
>OQVI01002696.1_pt1 | contig 11102 bp, 9 predicted proteins | sample 1691651 | NCBI WGS metagenome assembly OQVI01 (sample SAMN03418287, study PRJEB22391) | human gut metagenome | biome: human-gut; feature: organic feature; material: feces | host: Homo sapiens | place: Italy | collected 2013-04
AAATCGACTGACCTTTCTTTTTTACCCAACAATATCTTTAATTAAGGGAGACGGGACAATCCCATTTACTGCGGTAAGATTGCATTTGGTCGCCGCAAGGTTGAAAAGAAACTCGGCACTCGAAACGAAATGCACGTTGTGAAGCAATCCGAGTTTCCCGTCTATGTCGGTCAACATGAAGCCATCGTTTCCGAGGACGACTGGAATCTTGCACAGACTAAGCGTCAGCGTACCACAGGGCGGCGTGAAAAGGTCCGTGACCCAGACCACGCACATATTCTTTCCGGCATTCTGAAATACCCCTGCTGTGGACGGAATCTGTACGGAAATGTCTCTAAGGCTCACAGCAAGGATAACAAAACTCGTTACTACTACTTCTGCAAAAGCATCAAAGGGCAGACTGGACACGAATGTTCTTTCCGGTTGAACATTGAACAGAACGAAATCAATCAGATGGTCGCATCCATCGTATCCGCTATGGTTCACGACCCACGCTTCGTAGACACCATCAAAGAGAAAATTGGTTCCGCAGTCGATACCAGCGAGTTGGAGCAGCAGGCCGATGCAATCAAAGCGCAGCTCCGCCAGCGACTCAGTACGAAATCTCGTCTGGAGCACCAGATGGACACACTGGACTTTAATGATCCCTATTATGACCGTAAGTCTTTGGATTTGCAGCGACGTTACGATGAGCAATATGAACTGATTGAGGACATGGAAACCCAGCTCGCTGAAATCCAAGGTCAGATTGATGACATTCATCAGGAGAAGATCACAGCTGACAACATCTATCACCTGCTTCTGGCCTTCGATGAAGTCTACAATGCCGCCACTGAGGTGGAGCAAAAGGAATTCATGCGCGCCTTCATCGAGCGCATTGATATTTTCCCGGAAAAACAGCCAAATGGCAACTGGATTCGGAACATTGTATTCGCCTTCCCTGTTCCCTATAATGGAAAAGAGATTCGAGAATTTCCCTTGGAATCACAATCAACCGTTGAGTGTATCACGGCATTAACCCGCATGAAACCTTGATTTCTAGCACTTTCAAGGTTTGAAGAGCAGTAATTTTCCACCTTTGAACCGGCTCCGGATCTGCCAGAATAATCTTCACCGTCTCATAGAACTGCGAACAAGAAAACCGCCCTGCCGTATAGCTACGACAGAGCGGTTTTCTGCTGTATGGACTCGAAGGGAGTCGAACCCTCGACCTTTCGGATGCGAACCGAACGCTCATCCCAACTGAGCTACGAGCCCTCAACTGTCCTCTGACCACTAGAGCCAGAGGACATCGTTCATTTTGACTTTATTATTTTACTGCTTCTGGAATCATTTGTCAAGAGTTTCTACCTTCCGGCGAAGCAGACTCATGGGGGGCAGCTCCGGGGTGGGGATGGTGTACTTTTCCATGGCGTGGGGGGTGGATTCCACGCTCTCCCCTGCCTCGTTTTTGATCCACTCCGGGTGCAGCGAGATGCTGCGGCCATCCGGGCAGAGCACCTCCAGCGTGTCCCCAAGGCTCCATTTGCCACGCTGCTGGCAGGAGGCAACACCATTCTCCCAGCTTTCCACAGTGCCCACAAACTCCCACTCACGGATATAAGTAGCGCTGTCGGTTGCCTGGCGGGCCTGCTCGCGGCCAAAGTAGAAGCCCGGGGAGTAGTGCCGGTGGCTGGTACGGGTCAGCTCGGCCAGAACGTCATCGCTCAGCTCAAAGTTATCGTTGAGAGGGTCGGCCAGATACTGATCCAGAGCCTTGCGGTAGGCGGCGGTGACGCTGGCGACATAGTAGAACGTCTTGGCGCGGCCCTCGATCTTCAGGCTGTCCACACCTGCCTTGCAGATGAGGTCGATGAAGGGAGCGGTGCACAGATCGTTTGCATTGAGGATATAGCTGCCGTTCTCATTTTCGCCGATCTCATACAGCTGGCCCGGGCGGGTCTCCTCGCTGAGGTAATACTTCCAGCGGCAGGGCTGAGCGCACTGGCCCCGGTTGGCATCCCGGCCTGCCATGTAATTGGAGAGCAGGCACCGGCCCGAAATGCTCATGCACATGGCTCCGTGAACAAACGCCTCGATCTCCAGCTCCGGCGGGGTCTTATCGCGCAGGGTGGCGATATCCTGCAGGCTCATCTCACGGGCCAGCACCACACGCTTTGCACCCATGTTGTAAGCGGCACGCGCAGCGGCCCAGTTGGTGATGCCGGTCTGGGTGGACATGTGGACATCGATCTCCGGGGCGAACTGCTTACAGGCTTCCAGCACACCCAGATCGGCCACGATAAAGGCATCCACACCGGCGGCAGCAGCAGCCTTGATGGCTTCGGGCAGACGGTCAGCTTCCTCATTGGTGGGCAGCGTGTTCATGGTCAGATAGACCTTGCGGCCGCGGGCATGGGCATAGATCACACCCTCGGTCAGCTGCTCCGGCGTAAAATTGGCAGGAGCCGACCGCATACCGAACTCCGGCAGGCTGCAATAAACAGCGTCTGCTCCATAGTTGATGGCATAACGCAGGCGCTCCAAGTCGCCTGCCGGGGCCAGCAGTTCCGGGATCTGTAACATAAAATCGTCCTCTCTTTTTAACACCCTCTCTGTCATCGCTGACGCGATGCCGCCTCACCGGATCGGTTTCTGCAAACCTGACTCCGGAGCCGCAGTTGGCACTCCCCTTGGGAGAGCTGTCAGCGAAGCCGACTGAGAGAGACTTACTTCTTCAAACTCTGATTGACTTCAGCCGCTTTCCGGCAGTTGGCCTGATGTTCAGCATAGGTCTTGGCGTAATAGTAGTGACCGGAAAGATCCGTAACAAAGAAATAGCAGTCCTTGACTTCCTCATCACACTGAGGTGCCAGAGCAGCCTGGATTGCGGCAAGGCCCGGGTTCGAGATGGGCCCGGCGGGCAGGCCGGTGCAGGTGTAGGTATCGTAGGCATTCCGGATGTTCTCGGGGATCTTCTCCCAGCCGCCATAATACGGAGCCACCCAGTTCCAGAGGTAGTTGTTGTCCTCATCGCTCTGGACATAGCTGGAGGTATTGCTCTGGAGCTTGGGGTAGGGCGAACCCTCGGCCAGACGGTTGCGGAACACCTGCGCCACATTGGAATCCTGATCGTTGCCCGCTTCCTCTTGCACAAAAGAGGCCAGTGTAATGACCTCGGGCAGGGTCAGCTCCTGCTTTTCCAGTTCCCTGTACATCTCGTCCGTAAACTGCTTATCGAAGTGTGCATAGAACGTTGCAACATAATGATGCACGGTATCGTCCGTCAAAAACTCATAGGTGTCCGGAAAGAGGTAGCCCTCACACTTCATAAAGCGATTGGGGGCATCGGCATCGTCTGGGACATACTGCCAGAAGGTGTACTCACTGAAATCTCCGGTGTTGGCTTCTTCCAGAAACTCCTCGGCAGTACACAGACCGGCTTCCTCCATTTTCCGGGCAATGGCAATGGCAGTGGTTCCCTCCGGGAAGGTCAGACGCACCGAATCCGCCTTGGCATACGTGGACAGCTCTGTGATCAGGCCATCGTAGGAATATCCGCCGGTTTGCAGCGTAAAATCACCGTACTGCAGTTTTCCGGCGGCACCCTTGTGCCCCACATACCAGCGGAACAGATAGGCCGAACGGATCACTCCAGCCTCCTTCAGCTCCTTTGCGATGGCAGCAACGCCGCTGCCCTGGGGGATGCTGACGGTCACCTCTGCACCGGGCTTTCCACCATTGCCGTTGATCTCGTTATACGCAAACACGCCTGCCGCACCGGCTGTCAGTACCAGCAGCAACAGCACGGCCAACAGGATCTTCAGCGCACTGCCTTTTTTCTTTTTCTGGTGTTTCTCTGCCATATCCACGTTCCTTTCAGTCCATCATCAGGCGCATGTAGCTCTCCGAAACATCAAAAGGTTCTCCTTCAAAGCGGATGAGGCCATACTCCTGCCGGGTTCCCTCGCCCAGGAACAGATTCTGGGCAGCCCCCACCGTGATGACAGCCTTTTCCACAATGACCTCTTTCTCCCGGGCGGCTTCCATCAGCACCTCGGCAGCACGGTCATTTTCCGCCATCATCTCCACAAAGTAAAGGGTATCCTCCCTGCGGAAATAGATGCCGTAGCCCTGCTCACTGGATACGATGGTCGCACCACGGGCATACAGGTCCCGCAGAACTTCCCCCATCTGCTCCGGCGGCAGCTGAACGGTGTCGGGCCAGTATTTTGCCCGCAGCTCGCAGAGTTTTTTTGCCGTCACGGAATCGAATTCCGCCTGGCTCCACAGGTTGCGCTCCACCTCCCGGGGCAGGCAGCGCAGGGCAAAGGCTTTCTGGAAGCCTTTATCCTGCAGCAGCGTTGATTGTTCCGGGCTGGCGGGCACTGCCACCACAAAGCCTGCGCCCCGCAGTTTCTGCTGGGCGCACAGGGTATCCACCAGGCCCGCAAGGAGCAGGCTGCCCTGCCCGCACAGACCGAACAGATAGCTGCCCGGGCGGCCCTGCAGGGTCACTGGCACAGCCAGTGCCACAGCCTCAATGTGGTCGTTTTCCTCCGCGACGTAGACATTCTGCACCCCGGCAAAGCGCTCCACAGCGCCACGGACAAACTCCTCCGTGTCGCCGCGCTGGGCCTGCCACAGGGCCAGCACCTCCGCCCAATCGGACGGCTGCATCAAACGGTACATGATATAGGATGCCTCCTTTTGTTTCAAATAACAGCGAGAGCAAGAGTTCTGACCTCTCCCTGAATATCCTCAATGCTTCGCATCTTCTCCCCTGCCGTGCAGTGGACGGTATCCCAGCCGAGGTGAGCGGCGCAGTATTCTGCCGCCCGGCGGCTGCGGGCCAGATATTCGGTGTCCTTTTCATGGACATCCTTCCTGGTCTCATCGCCATGGTAGCGGGCAGTCATCAGCCGCTGGCTCACCGCCGGGTCAACCTGCAGATAAATCACCTTATCCGGTGCAGGCAGGCCCAGCAGGTGGTATTCATAGTCAAAGAGCCACTGCAGGAATGTGTCCCACTGCTCCGGCGGGAGCTTCGAGCACTGATGCACAGCATTGGAGGTGGTGTAGCGGTCAGCGATCAGGATGCCGCCTTCCTCGTAGAACTTGCCCCAGTCCGACTTATACCCCGCATAGCGGTCCACAGCATAAAAGCTGGATGCCGCGTAGGCGTTGACATCGTCAGGCTTGTCGCCAAACTGCCCGGCCAGATACATCTTGACCAGCGCACTGGAATCACTGTCATAATCCGGGAAAGTGATCTCTCTCACCAGATGATCCGTCACCGTCAGGTGCTTTGCCAGCAGCTTAGCCTGCGTGCCCTTGCCGCTGCCGTCCAGCCCTTCCAGAACGATCAGCTTGCCTTTGCTCATACACCAGCCTCCTGCTTGATGGCCTCATACTTTGCGCGGACTTCGGCAGTTCTGCCGCAGCACATCTTGCCCTCGGGGCAGGGGCCGCTGACACAGGCCGGACCGGCCTTGGCAAAGATATGGGGTGCCACCGGGTAGACCAGCCGGAACATTTCCTCAGCCAGCTGACGGATCTCCCACTGAGCGCGGGAGCAGCAGCGCAGATGGAAGAAATTCTGCAGACTGCGGGCGTTCATGGTCACGACCATCTTCGTCTCGCAGGCGTTGGGCAGCACAAAGCGGGCATCCTCGTTGGCCTGTTTGGAGGCCTTGGCGCGGGCCTGCTTTTCCGGCATCCCCTCTGCCATCAGGCGGGCAGTGTGGCCGTCCTCCAGCTTTTTTGCAAGGTCCAGGTAGCGCTTCGCATCCTCATCCATGCTCTCAAGAAAGGCTGCCTTTGCCTCAGGGATGGCCTCGATCTCCGGCGGGATGACATAGTGGAAGTCGTCCAGCCGGACATACCGCTGGCTCTGGACACTGAAGGATGCGATGCGGTGCCGGGTGATCTGGGCCAGCAGCGTGCGGCTCACACCCTCAATGCCAAAGGTGAAGCTGGCATGTTCAATGGGGCTGGCATGGCCCAGGTCGCTGAGCATGGTCAGGAACTTGGCCGTTTTCTCCTCAGTCAGGCCGTCCAGCAGGTCGGTGATATGGGCATCGGAGTAGCAGAGCTTGGCCGCTGCCGCAACCACCTTTTCCGGTTCCGGGGTATGTGCGATTAATCGAACGGTCATCATAGTTTTCTCATTCCTCCGTGATTTTCGTCAGCGGCGCAAAATTTGCCATGGTTTTCTTCACGCCGACCTTTTCAAAGTTGATCTCCACGATCTGGTCTCCGGCAGCGGCCTTGACCGCCAGCACCTTGCCCCGGCCAAAGACCTTGTGCTCCACAATGTCGCCCACCTCGTAATGCTTTGGGCCGGTGGATGCCGGGCGGGAAGCTGCCGGGCTCCCCGGAAAGCTCACGGGTTTGGACGCTGCCTTGGGGGCCGCGGGGCGGCCATAGCCCACACCAAAACCGGAGGAGCCGGACGTGCGCGGGGCGCTGCTTCCGCTGCCAAGCCCGGAAGCACTGCTGCCACGGCCTGCATAACCGGAGGCGAAACCGCCGCGCTCAGAGGCATTGTATTCACGGTTGAGGTAGCTGCCGCCGGTGCGGCCGCCGAAGCGGCTGGAATTGCGGCCCCAGCCAGACGCGCCGGAGTAGCCCGAGGCCCCACCGGGAACGGTATCACTGTAACCGGAACCCCAGCCCATGGAAGAACGTCGTTCCAACGCCGGGCTGCGGGTCTCTTCTATATACTCAGGCTCGATCTCGCGCAGGAAGCGGCTGGGCTCGTTGCGCTGGGTGCGGCCGTAGAGCATCCGGGAGACGCTGTTGGAGATATACAGCTCCCTCTTGGCGCGGGTGATGCCGACATAGGCCAGACGGCGCTCTTCTTCCAGATCTGCCTCGGAGTATTTGCTCATCTCGCTGGGGAACACCCCCTCCTCCATGCCAATGAGGAACACATAGGGGAATTCCAGGCCCTTAGCGGAGTGGATGGTCATCAGAACCACCTGGTCAGCGCTCTCGTTGTAGCTGTCAATGTCGCTGATGAGGGCGATATCCTCCAGATAGCCTTCCAGTGAGGCCTCCTCGCCGTGCTGATCGCAGTAGTTTTTGACGTTGTTGACCAGCTGGCCCAGGTTCTGCAGGCGGTCTGCCGCATCCTCGTGGCCCTTGGCCGCATCGGCTTCCAGCATGGCCTTGTAGCCGGTCACCTCAATGACATCCTGGGCAAATTCGTCCAGTGTCCTGGTTTCCAGCGATTCCTGCAGTTTTTCGTAGATCTGCCAGAATTTCAGCAGCGGCATAATGGCACGGCTGAGTTTGGCGTATGCATCCGCGTGGGAGATGACTTCCAACATACTGATTCCCTGCTGGGCGGCAAGGTCAGTGATCACATCGACAGTGGTATTGCCGATCTTCCGGGCAGGCTCGTTGATGATGCGGCGCAGGCGCACATCATCCCGGGCATTCGCCACGATGGACATATAGGAGTGGATGTCCTTGACCTCCTTGCGGTCATTGAAGCGCTGGCCGCCCACGATCTTATGGGGAATGCCCGCGCGGGTAAAGTAGCTTTCGATGGGGGCCGACTGGGCATTCATGCGGTAGAGCACCGCATGGTCCGCCAGATGCCCGCCCTCTTTCAGGTGCTCACCGATGACATCTGCAATGTGCATGGCTTCGTCCTGCTCATTCTCGGCAGTGTAGACCTGCACCTTGTCGCCCTCGTCGTTCCGGGTCCACAGGGTCTTGCCCTTGCGCTCGGTGTTGTGCTGGATGACGCAGTTGGCAGCATTCAGGATGTTGGAGGTGGAGCGGTAATTCTGCTCCAGACGGATGGTCTTGGTGCCGGGGAAGATGCGCTCAAAGTTCAGAATGTTCTCAATGGTGGCACCGCGGAAACGGTAGATGCTCTGGTCATCGTCACCGACAACGCAGATGTTCTTTTCCGGGCCGGTGAGCAGGCTGACCAGCCGGAACTGGGCCACGCTGGTATCCTGATACTCGTCCACCAGCAGGTAGCGGTACTTGTTCTGGTAGAACTCCCGCACATCCTCGTGCTCCGCCAGCAGCTGCACGGTCTGGTAGATCAGGTCGTCGAAGTCGAAGGCTCCTGCCTCCCTGAGCTTTTTCTCGTAGGCGGCGTAGACTTTGGCGGCAATGGCTCCCTTGGTGTCCCGGGCCGGGGTGCGCAGCGCCTCCTCCGGGCTGACCAGCTGATCCTTCCAGCGGCTCATCTGGTTGATGGCGCTCTTGATGGGGAAGAACTTGTCATCCACGTTCAGGTCCTTGTACACTGCCTTCATCACCCGCTGGGCGTCGTCGGTGTCGTAGATGGTAAAGCTGCGGGGGTAGCCGATCTCCTCCGCCCAGCGGCGCAGGATGCGCACACAGGCCGAGTGGAAGGTGGAGGCAAACACCTCGTCCCCCTCTTCGCCGCCCAGCATATTGCGCAGGCGCTCTTTCAGCTCCCCTGCCGCCTTGTTGGTAAAGGTGATGGCCATCACGTTCCAGCTGCGGACAGCATTCTGCCGCAGCATCCCGTCCAGCCAGGCGGGCGCATCGGTGCCGGTCATAATTGCAGTTTTCAGAGCCTTGACATCATCCTCTGTTACCTCACGGGGGGTCCAGTCAGAGCCATGGGCCGAGCCAAACCGGATCAGGTTTGCAATGCGGTTGACCAGAACAGTGGTCTTGCCGCTGCCTGCACCGGCCAGAATGAGCAGCGGGCCGTCGGTGGTAAATACCGCCTGCCGCTGCATATCGTTCAGGCGGCCAAACTGCTTTTCAATATAGGTATCGCGCAGAGCGCAGAATTCCTGTTGGAGACTTGCTGCCATTGTTTCACCTGTTCTTCTATAAAATCACTTACTTTATAAGTATATCACAATTCAAGAGGGTTGTACATAAAAAACCGCCCTTCCTGTACAGCACAGGAGGGGCGGCAGTGTTCAGATAAAGCTTAGCCGAAGATGTTGATCAGGATACCGGCAGCAACTGCAGAACCGATAACGCCAGCCACGTTGGGGCCCATGGCGTGCATCAGCAGGAAGTTGGAGGGGTTCTCGCTCTGGCCGACCTTCTGAGAAACACGGGCGGCCATGGGAACAGCGGAAACACCAGCGGAACCGATCAGGGGGTTGACCTGACCGCCGGTCAGGGCGTACATCACCTTGCCGCACAGAACGCCTGCAGCGGTACCAAAGGAGAAGGCGATCAGACCCAGCACGATGATGAACAGGGTGCGGCTGTTCAGGAAGGTGTTTGCAGAGGTGGTGCAGCCAACAGACAGAGCCAGGAAAATGGTGATGATGTTCATCAGCTCATTGCCGGCAGTCTTCTGGATACGATCCACAACACCGGACTCTTTCATCAGGTTGCCCAACATCAGCATACCGACCAGAACGGCAGCATCAGGAACGATCAGAGAAACAATGATGGTGACCATGATGGGGAAGATGATCCTCTCGGTCTTGGACACGGTGCGCAGCTGCTTCATTACGACCGTACGCTCTTTCTTGGTGGTGAGCGCCTTCATAATGGGCGGCTGGATCACGGGCACCAGAGCCATGTAGCTGTACGCCGCAACGGCAATGCTGCCCAGCAGCTCAGGTGCCAGACGGGAGGTAACGAAGATGGCGGTAGGGCCGTCTGAGATCAGGGGTGCGAAGTCGGTCATGGTGCCGATGCCCAGGAAGATCAGCGGGGGGTATATGCCCAGCTTGACACCCATGTAAAGCATATCGGCCAGACCGCCGTTGTTCAGGATCTCGATCCACATCGGGTGCTCGAGACCATCACCAACGAAGTACTGCATATGGATAATGCCGCTGCCGGGCAGGTTGGCAAGGATCATGCCAAATGCCATGGGCAGCAGGATCAGGGGCTCAAATTCCTTCACGATGGCCAGGTACAGCAAAAAGCAGCCCACGCAGATCATGATCGCGTAGAGGTAGCCGCCCGGCTCACCGAACCGTGCAAAGCCGGAACTCTGGAAAATACCGACCAGAGTATCGATAAACTGTGTCATGTTTTTCCTCCTGTGTTAAAAAGGTGCGGTGGTGTCGTTGACACCAGCCTTGCTCCAGCCATTTGCAGCACGGCGCACGGCCTTCAGGGTGTACTTGCCATTGCCCATGGCATGGATGGCAGCCATAATTGCGGCAACCACATCGCCGGGAATGCCTTCCTCCACCACAGGGGCGGGAGCAGCCTGCTGCACGGGGGCGGCAGGCTTTGCGGCAGCCTTGGGAGCAGCAGGCTCCTTGGCTGCCTTCTTCTTGGCGGCCATACCGTCGAAGATCTTGCCTTCCAGCATGATGATGAGCATCAGCAGGACGAGGATGGCAAACACCAGCACGATACCGGTAATGGTGATAACCACATCAGAACCCAGATTCATGGTCTTCCTCCTAATAATAATTTACTCCGCACTCCGGAGCAGACCCCGGCGCGCAAAAAGCGATTTGAAAACATTATACAATATTTCCCGACCTGATTCAACAAGTATGAACAAAATTTTGTTGCAACTTTTCCAATTTCTTAACAAGCCGGGGCAGGGCCCCGGTTAACGGCGGCCCATGCGGGGGGTCGCATCCAGGAAGCCGGTCTCCAGCTTATCGTTCAGGCCCAGGCTCATGGCAGTGCCCAATGCCACGCAGTTCGCGGGATCGGGCGAGACGGTCACATCCACCTTGAGTTCCTGGCTCAGGTATTCGGGCAGGCCGTGCAGCTGTGCGCCGCCACCGGTCAGCACCACACCATTGCGGAAGATATCGCCTGCCAGTTCGGGCGGGGTCTTTTCCAGCACCTGATGGGCGGCAGTGCCGATCTGCTCACTCAACATCATCACAGGCTCGTAGAGGTCGCTGGTGGAAACATTCACCTTGATGGGCAGGCCGGTCAGCAGGCTGCGGCCCTTGACCTCCATCGTCTCGTCAAAATCTGCTTTCTGGGGGCAGCAGGCGACGTTCTTTTTCAGCTGCTCTGCGGTACGCTGGCCGATGGCAATGCTGAACTTGTTGCGGACATGCTTCAGGATCTCGTCATCATAATGGTTGCCCGCCACACGGACACTGGTGGCCTTGACCTTGCCGCCCAGAGACAGGACAGCGATATCGGTGGTGCCGCCGCCGACATCAATGATC
>OQVI01002702.1_pt1 | contig 11084 bp, 10 predicted proteins | sample 1691651 | NCBI WGS metagenome assembly OQVI01 (sample SAMN03418287, study PRJEB22391) | human gut metagenome | biome: human-gut; feature: organic feature; material: feces | host: Homo sapiens | place: Italy | collected 2013-04
TAAATAGTCAAGTCCTGTTCTTCCTTTATCTTCACCCCGGCGGCAAATATCTCGGTGAAAAGAATTATAATAACCAGGGATGTGAAATCCGTATCATGCGATGCAACCACTTCATAGCCCAGCAGAGCCACTTGCTTCACTGCTTCAAGATGATTCAGCCAATCGTGCAAAGTCATCAAGCCGTACAATGCAGCAAACGAATAAGTAAAGAAACGCAACCGGGCTACATTATCCGAAGTAAACACTTCCCGCTTTGAGATGGATACCAGCAAACGTATCAGACAATAGATTCCTACAAAGAAAGGAATGATGGCAAACATGGCAAAGAAGTTCACTATGGAACTCCAGACAGTGGGGACAATCACAGTGCCTATTCTCTTTACCTGATAAGGTACTGACTTATCGGCAAAACGATTCGTCAAGGAATCGACTGCTGTCGTTTCCAAAGGTCTTACATCCACATATACCTTATCAAATAAACCGGAATACTCCGGCTGTGGAGTTCCCGAATGCACATTTACACTATTGTAACCCTCAAGAAAACTATTCTTCATATCCACCCAGCCCGCTATCATCGCATAGGTAAACTCTGCAACAATGACCAATATAGCCAGGATACTTATCTTTTTCATAATCCTCCCCCCACATTAAACCGTTAAATCCTGCTCTTCCTTTATCTTCACGCCGATGGCGAATATCTCGGTGAACAATGCCAACAGCATATAATTGAACCAAGCATACTTGAAAGAATAAGGCAACACCTCGTATCCCTCCAGCTGCACTTGAGAAGCCAAGTCATGATAGATGCCCCATTGCTGCAACTCGAATAAAAGACTCACCGAAATCAGCGCATAGACAAAGATGCGCATCCGACGCACATTCTTGTGCACAAACACCTCGCCTTTCGTGGCAGTAAGCACCAGCCGCGCCACACTATAGAACCCGTAAAGCGCAAACAGTCCCGCAGGAAACAGCAAGAACGATACCCACCGCCACTTCGTACTACGGAAACCTTGCACCGATACCTCACTTGTATTGCAATACATGGGCGTATCCTGTGCCGCACTAATCAAAGTATCAGCAGGCAGCGTATCATCTGCCCGCACCAAAAGTGACACAGAGGGTAAGGCATGAAAATCCTTCTGGTCGCCCGCCTCATTCCAGCCGTCCATAAATCCACTAAACATATCCGTTACAACACTACCAATAAACACTACCAAAGCCAGGAAGGCACATACTCTGATTTTATTCATATCTCTGTCCGTTCTTCTTATTATTAAATCGTCAAATCCTGCTCTTCCTTCATTTTCAATCCAATGGCAAACACTTCACCTACAATCAGCGAACAAAGCCCAAGTACCAGCGTGGTAGTGCTCACCAATTCTGAGAGGCTCAGCTCGTAACCATGCAGCGAGAATACGGTATCGATACCTATAAAATCAAGATATGATGACGCAAAGGTACAGCAGAAGCTGACAACCAGTGCCATTCCCAATCGACGCAGCCGACGTACATTCCGCCAGTTGAAGATGTCGGACTTGTTGATAGAGATTATCAAGCGGATAAACAATACTACCGCCCAAAGGGAAAAGCCCAAATGCAGATATATCAGCAAATACTTTGCCACCACTTTCCCGACAGAATCATGAGAATCTACGCTGACCATCAACGAAGAGTAGGCTGCAGGCACATAACTCCTGCTTTTCTCATTGTAGACGGAATCCCTGAAGAAATCAAACGACTCCATGGAAGAAGGTATCAGGTTGACAACCTTTAGGTTCATCAGTTCCTTGTAGGCAGCAATGTCACTCCCTTTCTTTCCCAGCTCCAGTCCGGTCTGCGCCCCCATCTTGGCTCCCAGAAAGATATAGTACCCCTGCTCCAATACCGAGTAACTCAGTACAAGCATTACCACCAGGCAGAGAATGTTCAATCTTCTTTTCATAATTCAGTTGTTGTATTAGTATCAGATATATTATATTTATTCAGTTGTTTCAAGGAGAGTAGAAGCAACAATATGAAAACCACTGCCCAAACCAGTACATACGGGTTACTCAGCAGATGTGTCACATCCTCCATTTCAGGATGTTTCAGGCTCAGATAGACAGACAAGCCGTTATTCATGATATGTATCAGAATACATGCCATAAGACTCCGTGTCTTATAATAAAGCCAGGCAAGCAAGAAACCGATGAGGCAAGCACCTATTATCTGAACCGGATTCAGATGAAAGATACCAAATATCAACCCGGAAAACAAGATAGCCTTTGCCGGGCTATATCTGCGAAGCAGCTCCTTGGTAATGGCACCACGGAAAAGCAGTTCTTCCAGTACGGGTCCCAAAACAGAAATACAGAGAATACCCAGCCAACCGGATTGCAGTATATCAAATGTCTGGTCCAACAAATTGGGCAAAAAAGTAAGTTCGGACATCAGAAGACCTATTATACATATGGAAGTCATTCCGGCAAGCAGGCTCCATGCCAGATAAGGGACTGACACCGGAGAATACAGATGCTTGTCTCCCGTCAGGTAGTTCTTGCGCCACAAGTACAGTCCCATGAAAACAAAGCCCAGCAGCATGGTAGGCGCCACAGCAATCTGACCAGCCTTGTCCATGTCGAAAGTTCCATAAGCGAAATACGTATACAGCAGACAGAAAGGTCCTGCAAACAGTGCTCCTACAATCTGCATCAAAAAGTAAATCAATACTAGTTTTATTGCCGTTTTCATTGTTCTATTCGTCTAAAAGTTCGCAAAGATACACATTTTCTCTGTCAATCCGTCAAGCTGTGGCAACAAGTCCCATCAGCAGCACCATCACTGTAGAAAGTGACAATACCAATAGTGTAATACTCATGAATGCTCTTCTCATAACCTAAACCCCTCCCTCATTTCTATATTGTTCTTCATTTATTTTACTGCCAGGAGCAATACGTCTTCCTCCGCAGTGGCATGTTCCACCAACAGATTCCAGTCGTTGTCCTTCTTACTCCATTTGTAACTCAAGTAGTTGATGTCATCTCCCGCCTGCAGATAAACAGCTTTTTCCTTCACATCGGAGTAGGCATTCGTCTTGTTGTCCCACAAGGCATATTCCACATCCGTACCGGCTTCCGTATAATTGTAGTTCAAGCAATAGAAGCGTTCAAACGCCTGCTCAATCTCGTTCCATCTCAACGCCTCCTTCTGTATCGTACGCCCTTGGGCATCATAGGTGAAATTGTATTTCAAATGGTTCTGCAGAAACTTACCGTTCTCTACTTTATATACAATTTGGGACTCCACCTGATTTCCGTTCATCACTTCATTATAGGCAAAGTTTTCCTGGATATTACCACCAAAAGCATTTATCACTACTGTCACTACAAAAATTGTTGTCATTACTAAAGTTTTCATACCGTTATTGTTTTATTAGTTCTTTATTTTGTTTTTCGATAATCATTTATCGTTTTTCGATATGCAAATAAAAGGCCTTTTTTTGATATGACAAAGAAAAACAGAAAATATTTATCGAAAAACAATAAAAAAAACGCGTTTTACGATAAATATACAGAAAACAAACACTTCAAACGGGAAAATACATAGAACTGCAAGGGGATAAATGACCTCGCCTTATGTTTATAAAGAAAGAATGGATTTAATCTCCACCTCGTCACGGTGAAGCTGGGCAATAAGTTCTTCTATACTGTCGAATTTCAGTTCAGGACGGGTGCGGCGCACAAAGGAAAGACGCATCGGCTGCTGATAAATATCAGCATCAAACCGGAATATATGGACCTCAATACTGCGATCGGGTCCGTTCTCCAACGTAGGCCGGTAGCCAATGCTTAGCATACCGCCGTACTCCTTGCCTTCAACACAGACACGGACGGCATACACACCATCGCAGGGAATCAGCTTGTCAGGATCGGAAACACGGAGATTAGCCGTAGGGAAACCTATCTTACGCCCCACCTGATAGCCACCGACAACCGTACCGTCCAAAAAGAAATCATATCCCAGATACTCGGCAGCTTCCGAAACGTTTCCCTCCAGCAACAGACCGCGAATAGCCGAGGAGCTGACAGTAACCTCCGTTACCGATGTCTCCTTACTATAAGAATACGCGCGCGCAAGAAGCACCTCCATACCCAATTCGCGACCATAGTGCACATAGTCTTCAAAACCCTCGCTGCGGTTATGCCCGAAACGATGGTCGTACCCCACTACCAAAGCTTGTATCTGATAGCGATCCTTCAGTATGGACATGAATTCCCGTGCCGAAAGCCGGGCTATTTCAGGAGTAAAATCAAGCATCATGCAATAATCCACCCCAGTCTTGGCAAGCAGGGAAACTTTCTCATCACAAGTGGTCAATAACTTCGGATGATAATCGGCCTGCATCACTTTACGCGGATGTACCGGAAAAGTCACGACCGACGAAGCAAGCCCACGCCCGGCAGCTACCGCACACACTTGCTCTATCAGGTAGCGGTGTCCCCGATGTACTCCGTCAAAGAAACCGATAGTGGCTACACTTGGACGGGAACCAATGTCCGATGTTTCACAAAACAACTGCATGTCTCCAATCCTCGTGGGCCTTTGGCGTATAGGTAGAAATACCCAACGCCTCCGCTGTCCGGCAATTGGCCTCAGAATCGTCAATGAAAAGAGTCTCGTTGGGAAGAATACCGGTCTCATCCAGTACTTTCTGAAATATATCGGCATCCGGTTTTGCCATCTTCATCTCATAAGAGAGATAGATATGCTCAAAAAAGTCCTCCGCACGGAAAGCCTTGTAGCGAAACGCGTGCAGACACGACCATTGCCAATGGATTTCATTGGTGTTGCTCAGCAGATAGACCACATATTTTTTGCGCAGTTCCAACAGTAAATCCAATTTAAAAGTAGGAATACTCACTAGGAAACTGTTCCAGGCGTCATCTATCTGGGCATCAGTCACCGGTTTCCCTATCTTTCCACGAATCACTTCCCGGAACTCCGCACTGGTAATCAACCCTTTTTCATATTTCTGGAAGAAATCCTGCTGGTGATAGAGGTCCAACATGACTTCCACGTCCGGCAATCCCAGCTTTCTGAAATTCTCTAAACAGCGCTGGCGGTCCAAATCAATCAGAACTCCGCCAAAATCAATAATAAGGTTCTTGATTCCTCTTCTTTTCATCACTATTTCTGTGTTAAACGTCGGATAAGGCGAACCAGTTCACCTATCCACAAAACAAACGAAGTAGAAACGACAATCGTCATCCAAGTCATAAAATCGAGCGGCACTGTGCGGAATACAGCTCCACCAAACTGTACAATCAGTATCTGTCCGCCCAAAATGGCAAGTATAATCAGCTCCATGCCATAAGATTTGGAAATGCCCTTGAACGCCGAGTCCGAAGTGCCGAACACACGTGCATTGAACAAGTTCCAGAACTGAAGCATAACAAAGAACGTGAAGAACACAGTCAACCGATAGGTAGTCATCCCCCCCTCTTCACTGTTAAACCAGAAGAGCATTCCCATAAGTAACACCAGGAAGGCAGACCCCATTCCCAGAATGTAATACCTCATGGACTTGGTTATAATGAAATCCGTACTCTTACGCGGTTTTTCCTTCATCACGCTCTCACTGGGTGGAATGGACGCCAGGGCCAGGGCCGCAAACGTATCCATAATCAGGTTCACCCACAACATCTGCGTGACGGTCAAAGGAAGCGTCGTACCCACCAGTGAACCCAGGAGAACGATAAACAAAGCCACAAAATTGATAGTCAGTTGAAAAACAATGAAACGCTGTATATTCTTATATAGAGAACGTCCCCACATCACGGCCGTACCTATACTGTTGAAGGAGTCATCCAGCAACGTGATGTCGCTGGCCTCCTTGGCAACGGAGGTTCCAGTACCCATCGAAAGTCCCACTTGCGCATGGTTCAACGCAGGAGCATCATTCGTGCCGTCACCCGTCACAGCCACTACCGCACCTTTCTGCTGCAACAGTTGCACCAGACGCTGTTTGTCTGTGGGGCGTGCACGCGACATTATCTTCAAGTCCATCACACGGTCCAATGCCTCCTCATCCGTCAATTCGGCAAATGCAGCTCCCGTAATGCGGTTCTTTTCCGTATCCTCCGGTTTCCACAGACCAATCTGACGTGCTATCTCGGTAGCTGTACCCGGTGTATCTCCCGTCACAATCTTCACGCCGATACCTGCCGACTGGCATTTGGCAACGGCCGCAGGCACATCCGGACGGATAGGATCACTGATGGCAACCACACCGAGGAACGACAAGTCATTTTCAGCAACCAATGACACACAATCAGACGCTTCCGCATCATCCACAATCTTGAATGCAAAGCCAAGTGTACGCATAGCCATATTCTGGTAGTTGAGCAACTGAGCCTCCACTGTAGAACGGTATTCCACCGCATCCACACGCTTGCCGTCCAACATGACATCCTTGCATTTACCCAAAACAATCTCGGGAGCTCCCTTCACATACAGCACCTTCTTCCCAATCAGGGGGGATTGCACCAGGGTAGCCATGAATTTCCTTTCCGTAGAGAAAGTCAGCTGGTCGATAACCGTAGCTTTCTCACGCAGCGCCAGATAGTCGCATCCTTGGCTGTTCAGCCAAAGCAGCAGTGCCACCTCCGTGGGGTTACCCACCCCTTTCGGCTTCTCGCCAGTCACCTCTTCTTCGAGAAAAGCAGTAGAGTTAGCACTGATACCTTCCATTACCAGCTTGCTGAGGTCATCATTCCCCAGCTGCCCGTTATTCTTCAAACCATAGAAATTGGGTTCATGCACCTGCATCAGATTTTGGGTCAATGTACCGGTCTTGTCGGTACAAATCACTGTAATGGCTCCCATCGTCTCGCATGCATGCATCTTGCGCACCAGGTTGTTGGTGGAGAGCATGCGACGCATATTCAACGCCAGACTGAGTGTCACGCTCATCGGTAAGCCTTCGGGCACAGCCACCACAATCAGGGTAACCGCCATCATAAAGTATTGCAAAGTAGCCTGCAAGGCCGGCAGCCAATCACGGAAGGTATGAAATGAAGAAAAGTCATAGACCAGTACCACATCCTTTACAAAGAAAATGAGAAAAGCCAGACCCGCTACGGGAAAGCCAATCTTTCCAATCAGATTGGCCAATTTGGTCAACTGAATATTCAGCGGAGTAGGTTCCGTATTCTGTTCGGTACTTTGACGTGCCACTTTACCGATTTCCGTAGCATCGCCCACAGCCTCCACACGCATGGTGCCATGTCCGTCCACCACCGTTGTACCGCGCAAAATGCGGTTGGAAGCATACGTAGCCTCTTCGTCAAAGTCAGCTTCTACGGTAGTTTTCGTCACTACCGGCTCACCGGTCAGATTCGATTCGTTCACTTGCAGGGAAATGGCTTCCAGCAATTCACCGTCCGCCGGAACCTCCTCACCGGTTTCCAGCACCACTATATCACCCACCACTACATCTTTACGGGGAATCTCCTGCACATGTCCGTTACGAATTACTTTCACCAAAGTTTCTTCGTTCACTGCATTCAGCAGGTCAAACTTCTTTCCGGCATCATACTCAAAGAAGAAACCGATACCGGTAGCCAGCAGAATGGCTACTATAATGCCGATAGTCTCGGCATATTCATTCTCTACAATGGAAATAATCAAAGAAAACAGAGCGGCAACCAGCAATACCCTTACTACGGGGTCCTCAAACTTCTCCAGATACAATTTCCATAAGGAAGGCCGTTTAGGAGGCGTCAATAAATTTACTCCATGTTCGTCGCGGCTCTTCCGCACTTGTTCGTCGGTCAGTCCGACATGATAATAATCATCCTTTATTGCAGTCATGCAAGTCTTTAGGTTTAATTTTGGAACGCAAAAATACAATAATAATCCGGGAAAACAATACCTATATAATGATTAGTGATTAATTGACTGTCATTGATTCTCTTTTTCCCTCACCAGTTTCGGTCTGGTTGCAGGCTCCCACGGCAATATGAACCAGAAAGTCGAACCTGTCCCTTCTTCCGATTCCACGCCTATTTCGCCCCCCAATTTGCGGACAATGGTCTGGCAAATGGAGAGTCCCAGTCCGGTACCGTTCTTTTCCTGCTTCAGCTTGACGAAACGTTCAAAAACATATGGCAACTTTTCCTGGGGAATACCGGTTCCTGTGTCTTTTACGTAGAAATAGAGACCTTCCTCATAGGGTCTGAATCCGAGGGTAATACTGCCTTCCTGGGTGAACTTCAGGGCATTCGTCATAAAATTGGATACCACTTGTGCAAGCCGGTTTCTGTCTGTATGCATGGTATATTCCTTCTCAGAAGCCTCCCGGACAATCTGCACTCCACTACCCAGCTCGGCCACCCGCATACGGAACTGTTGTTCCAAATCGAACATCATCTGGTTGATGTCCACATCCGAGAACACAAATTCCAATGTTCCGGCTTCTATCTTCGAGAGGTCCAGAATATCAGCAATCAGCTGTTGCAGCATTTCATTGTTACTTTGCACAATTTCCAGGAACTGTGTCTTCTCCTCGTCTGTCGATGCAGAGGCCAGCAATTCCGAGAATCCGACAATTGCGTTCAGCGGGGTACGGATTTCATGGCTCATATTCGCCAGGAACACCGACTTGGAGCGGTCGGCATTCTCTGCCTTCTCACGTGCCAGTTTCAATTCAGCTTCCACTTGTTTCAGTCGGGTAATGTCATGCACGGTAATCACCATGCAGTCGCGGTCCTCAATCTCCATATACTCGCCGGAAACATAAGCATTGCATTCTGTAGTTCTACCTTCGCTATCCCTAAGATTCAGAATAGCTGCCAAATCCGTGAAGTTCTTCCGCACCACAAAGGCATTCTCTATGGCATTCCGCACGGGGCAGTGCTCACACAAATCGTGAGTGCCGCAACCTCCTGCTGCCGACAAGGCATTGTTACAGCGCAGAATATCTCCCACCCGTCCAGTTTCGGCAGGCTTTACAGCTCCGGTAATATCGTAGTAATTGGTGTAGAATACAGTGAAGTCGCGGTTTATCAGCAGTACATAGGCGTGCAGATTCCGCATAATCGCCCTGAACAGCTTGTCGGTCATTTTCATAAAATGTTGTTTTAATAGAGAACAAAAATAAACTATTTTTGTTCAACAATAGAACAAAAAGGGCTTTTAAACGTTATTATAGGAGAATAAACCTAAAAAAAGAAATTTATGGAAAAGTACATTTGCACTGTATGCGATTATGTCTATGACCCTGAATTGGGCGACCCTGAAAATGGAATAGAACCGGGAACATCTTTCGAAGACCTTCCCGAAGATTGGGTTTGCCCCTTGTGTGGAGTAGGCAAAGAAGAATTTGAGAAAGCGTCCTAAGACGCTTTCTTTTCTTTTATATCGCTGCTGGCTTCCACTACATTCACCACATAGTCGCCCAGCTTTTCACATTCCGCAATGATGTCCATATAGTAAACACCCATCTGGTAATCATATTCCTTGTTGTTCACATCCAAGATATTCTGGTTCTTCAGCTGATTGCGGTAATTATTGATTTCGTTCTCCAAATTAAAGGACTTGTTCACATCCGCGCCTGCATGCTCCGGATGTTCCACCACGACAATCATCTGCTCCAAGGCATCATCCGTCAGCTTCATCATGAAATGGATATGCTCGTACTGCTTCTCGGTGAAATCCTGATTGGTCTGGCGCTTGCGGTTGATGGTACGTGCCAGGTTATAGCAGCTGTCGCCGATGCTCTCTATCTCCGTCACTTCACGCAGCATGGCACGTATTTGCAACTTACTTTCCGAACTCAGGCGCCCTTCGGACACTTGATTCAGATAATTGGCAATCTCCAGCTCCATGCTGTCACTGATATTCTCGTACTTCTCCACACGGCTGAACACTTTGTTGAAATCATCATCCTTCTCCGTATGCAGCAAGTCCTGCACCATTCCGAACATACGGCGGGTACGTTCGGCAAAAAGATGTATTTCCTTGCTTGCCTGCAGGATGGACAGCTCTGCCGTAGAAAGCATACCGCCCGAGATAAAACGCAAGCGATATTCCTCGTCCTGCTCCTTCATTGGAATAATGGCACAGACCGTACGTTCGATAAACTTCACGAACCATATCAATATCAGCACGTTGCAGATATTGAAGCAAGTATGGAATGCCGAAAGCTTGAAGGATACGGCCACAGCCGGATCTTTAGTGCCCATCACGTTCTCCACGAACCATGACACAGCCTCGGTAAAGGGGGTGAAAAGACACAACACCCATATCACACCAAACACATTGAACACCAAGTGGGCCAAAGCAGCCCGCCTTGCCTGCGTATTACCGGTCAGCGCCGCAAGGTTTGCCGTGATGGTTGTACCGATATTCTCTCCCAAAACCAGTGCTGCCCCCAATTCGAAACTAATCCAGCCGTTGGCGCACATAATAAGCGTAATGGCCATAGTTGCCGCAGATGCCTGCACAATCATGGTCAACACCGTACCGATACCCACAAAAAGAAGTATGGAGATAAAGCCCATGTCGGTATAGTCCTGCACAAATGACAGCATATCAGGATTTTGGCTCAAGTCAGGAGCATTGTTTTTCAAATAGGAAAGCCCCATGAACAAGAATGAGAAACCGAAAATAAATTCACCGACAGACTTGCGGTTACTTTTTTGAGAGAAGAGGAGAGGAATGCCGAAAGCAAGAAGAGGAAGAGCAAAGGCGGCAATGTCCACCTTGAAACCTAAAGCTGAAATAATCCATGCCGTAACAGTCGTACCGATATTAGCACCCATTATGACACCTATGGACTGTGAAAGCGTTAACAACCCCGCATTGACAAAACTTACAACCATCACCGTGGTTGCAGAGGAAGATTGTACAAGTGCTGTAATCAGCACGCCCGTCAACACACCGGTCACTCTGTTGGTTGTCATTGCGGTCAATATTTTCCGCAGTCTGTCACCGGCAAATTTTTGAAGCCCCTCACTCATAATCTTCATTCCGTAAAGAAACAGTGCCAATGAGCCGAGTAGCTTTAAAAAATCATAAAAAGAATATTCCATCTTTAATTA
>OQVI01002704.1_pt1 | contig 11079 bp, 10 predicted proteins | sample 1691651 | NCBI WGS metagenome assembly OQVI01 (sample SAMN03418287, study PRJEB22391) | human gut metagenome | biome: human-gut; feature: organic feature; material: feces | host: Homo sapiens | place: Italy | collected 2013-04
AATGAAAACCTATCAGAGACTAAAATTAAAAATGCTAGTATTACGGCGGTGTAAGTATTATAGTAGGTATCAGCTAAATTAGACGGACGAGTAGTTGTTGCACCTTTGGCATAGTTAGCAGGCGGCATGGGTAGGCTTTTCCCGCTTACAGAATCAGAAAAATTAAAATTCCAAGCGTGTCCTGTTCTATTAGAAAGTGCAGTTGTTGTTACGCCACTTCCAGAAGTAGCATTATCATAGTCCGTAATAGTGTAGGCAACATAATAATACCCTGTTTTTGCAGGAACTGTCCATGTGTAATCTACGCCATACTCACTGTTGGATGTATATGTATGGTAAACAGAACCCCCAACATTTGAGTAAGAGCCGGATAATGTTGTAAAACTCCCCTTTAATTGAGCTGTCAATTTAATATTTGGTTTCACAAAAGGAGAGGTTGGGCAATCAACATTAAAATACCAAGTAAATTCGCCACCACTGGTTTTTTTAATTCCAGCACGGACAAGATAAATTTCAATTCCTCGCTCACTGGGAGTATCAGCAGATCCTTTAGGAACAGGGATGGCAACTTCGTCGAAAGTAAGAAGTTCACCATCCTCAACAAGCATTTCACCCGTGGTCGTATCGTAATGAGTGACTTGCCCGGAATCAGCGGGAGAGGTATCCATGACGGCTTCCAACTCATTCTGGTAGGGTTCAGCCGCAATAGCAGTAATCGACATTCCTATGGCCATCATGGTGACAAGCACCAAACTCACAATTTTCTTTAAGTGTTTTTTCAACATACAGTCATTCCTCCTTATTAGGTATCGTAAATAGAAAATGCCATCAAACTATCATCCCAATGGAATCACCTCTTTCATTCATTTCAATCGCGCAATCCCCTTATGTTTTATGGTAAAATTATACAAATTATGAAGTATAAAGTCAATATTATATGAACAATACAGTGTAATATACTAAAAAGCGCCGGACGCAGAGGCCATACAGCCACCGCGCCCGGCGCTTTGCTATACTTGGATCACTCGTCCGTGAAATGGAACTGCCGCGCCTCAAAGTCGGCGTCGTGCATGGCGTCCAGCTTGTCGGCGGTCTGGCGGGCCACCGCAGCCATGTCCTCGTCCATGTCCGGCAGGGCGGCCCGAATGTTGGCCGCCGTTCTGCGCCGGTCGCTCTTGTGATACATACAGATCAGGTTTTCTTCCTCTACGGTAAACTGCATTGTCATACCTCCAATTCGTTTTTCTTGGTTCTGGCCGGGGCCTTTTTCGGGGCTTGGGCCTGTTTGGTTTCGGATAGCTGCCTGCGGATGGAAGCGCGGGGCCTCCGCACTTCCTTGTCCCGGTTCTCGTCCTTGCCGATCACCGCATACAGGCCGTGCCGGTCTTTCATGCCGGTAAAGCACAGGGATTTATAGGGCAGCATAGAAAACAGCCGGTCGGTGTCCTTGCTGGACGCAATCTGGACGAAGTACGGGGACAGCTCCACCATGAAATGCGTTTTGTTGGGGCTGTTGGGGGCGGACAGATCTTTCAGCCCGGCCACGATCCGCTGCGCCTCGGCCAAAATCATGCCGTCATGCAGCGCCGTGCTGTGGGCCTTAAAGTCGCCGGGCGCAAGCTGCGCCCGGCCTTTCTGTTCCTGCCGCAACAGCTCTCGCAAGTGTTCCGGCTCATTGGGCTTGGCCTCATACCGCAGGAACGCCCCCAGCTTGGGATCGGGCCGCCCGTCGAAGTACAGACTGGCGGGCTGCTCTCGATCGCCCTTTTCATAGTGCAGGATGATGTTGTCGGCCTCTACCGCCTCGGCTGCAACGTGCCGGAAGTGCTGGGGATAGTCCAGCTCATAGAGATTGCCGCGAATGATGCCCCGCACATTGCCGGTCAGCTCCACGGCGTAGGCCAGCACCCGGTCACGGGTCTGCTCTCCGTAAAACTTCCATGTGTTGTGCTGCCGGGTGCCTTGCAGGTACACATCACTTTCCCGGAAACAGTGCGTCCCGGACGGGCGGGACATCCACAGCAGCGTCTTGTCCTCGGCCTTGTCGCTGGCAGCGGCCCGCCCGATGATCTCTTTGTCGATCTCAAAATCGCTTTGGTAAAAGGCGGTGTTCTGCCGCATGAGCTGTTCCAGCGCGGCCAGAATATCCACATTCTCAAACCTGTTCATGGTGTCACACCTCCAATTCCTGTGTCTTTTCCCGCTGCGGCGGTTTCTTCTGCTGTTCCTCCTTGGCGGCTTTGAGCTGCGCCCGGATGGACGGCTTTTTCTGTTTCTGCGCCGGGCGCTGGGGCTGCTTGGGCTTTTTGGCCTCCGCCTTGGCTGCCTCGGCCACATCAAACAAGGAAATCTGTTCCCCAGCTTTGGCCTTGGCTTCCAGCTCACTCATGGTCGGGGCATTGTTCAGAACGCCGTCGATCATGTTGTAGTTCTGCTCGGTTGTCATTTCAGCGGCCTTGATGGGGCTTTCCTGCTGGGCGGGGATGGCAAAGGCGTCTGTGCCGTTGCCCATGATAAGATACTTGCCGTCCTCGGATTGATGGTGGAAACCATAGCCTGCGGCCTCCAACTGCTCCCGGCTCATGTCGGTTACAAGGAAGCTGCCCCTTGGGGTCTGGATGCTCTCGCCGGTCAGCAATTCCCGTGGTGTAAGCTGCTTTTCCCGCTGCAAGAAGAACTCCGGCACCGGCGTAAAGCCGAAGCTGTCACAGTAGTGGGCTTCCTCCTTGCCGCTGCGGGTCAGCACCACAATGTCGGAAACGGAAAGGCTGTGGCCGGTGAAGTCGGCGGGACGGTCAAGGTTGAATGTACGGTAAATGTCCTCCAGCGTGGTTTTGCCGTCCAGCGGGGCCGTGTAAACCAGATCGTAATTCTGCCGGTCAACGGCCAGCCCCGCTTCCTGCAAGCTCTCGTAAGCCTCAAAGCGATAATCCCGCGTTTCCGGCCCGCCTTTGATCTGGTAGATGGCAAAGATGTCGCCCTGCTCCTGTGCCGGGGGATCGACGGTGAAATACGGGTTTTCCCATTGGGTGAAAGGCATATCCGGCATGGCCTTGTAGCTGCCGTTCTCCACCACATAGGGCCGCACCCGGTCAAAGCCGATTTCCTGTGCCACACGGGAAAGGCTTTCCAGTACCACGGGATCACTCCGCAACCGTTCCATGCGAGTGAAGTCCTCCACAAGATAATTCTGGCCCGCCCGTACATGAAGAATATCGGCGGCGCTCATGCCGTCCTTGCTTTCCATGCCCAGCGTCAGATGGGCATAGGGTCGGCCATCGGTGTTCAAATCCTTGGCCTCGCTGTTATAGGGCTGGCTCCGCAGCTCGTCGAACCGGGCCTTGGCTTCCTCAAAGGTAGCGAAATGCTCTATCGGGGTCTGCTGCTCGGCATTGGTGGCCCATGTTTTCAGATCGGGAATGATGTAAAAGCCCCATTCCCGGCTTGCCTCCGGCGCGGCGGCGCTGCGCTCGGCCAGTGTCTTTTCGGCACGTTCCCGCACATCGTCCCGCAGCGGCACCGTAAAAGCGTCCTTTCTTTTTTGCTTATATCGATTCGATTTAAGACAGCGCGCCCTTTTCCAGCCACTTGCCCCGGGCAAGGCGGATGAGGAACAGCAGGCCCCGGATGCTCAGTTCGCAGCACATGGCACCCCAAACGCCCATCAGGCCCAGCCGGGGAGCCAGCAGGAACGCAAGCGTCAGCCGGATGCACCACATACTGAATATGTTCAGCACAAAACAGGAGGTGCTGTCGCCCGCACCCTGCATGGCACCGCTGGCCACGATGGAAGCACCGAACATGGGCTCGGCCCAGGCTTCGATGCGCAAAACCTGAGCACCCAGAGCGATGACAGCCGCATCGGTGGTGAAAAGGCTCATCAGGGTGGGGGCAAAGATCCACAGGCCAACGCCGGAAAGGGCCATGACCCCCATGCCAAGGCCGGTGCACGGCCAGGCAAACCGCTTGGCCATATCCTTCCGGTTGGCACCCACGGCCTGGCCGATGAGGGTGACGGCTGCGCTCTGGATGCCGTAGCCTGCCATGTAGCACAAGCCCTCGGCGTTGACAGCCAGGCTGTTGGCGGCAATGGCCACGGTACCCAGGCCGGCCACGATGCGCACCACCACCACCTGCGCCAGAGAGATGGCGGCACGTTCTCCCGCCAGAGGACCGCCGACCCACAGCAGGTTCCGCAGGCAGGAGCGGGTGATCTTCCAGGGGGCAGGCTTCCGGATGCAGAGGGGGCCTTCCCGCAGCAGCAGGATGGCCAAAGCCAGCAGGCCGCCCACCACGGTGGCCAGGGCGGTGCCCAGGGCTGCGCCGGGCACACCCAGCCCGGCACCCCAGACGGTGATGCCCCACAGCGTCCGGGTGGGGTTGATGAGGAAGAAGTTGAAGATGGCATCCAGCACACAGACCAGCACGCTGATGAGGCTGGCGGTCAGGGCGTTGCCTGCCGCCCGGAGGATGGAGGCGTACATGCCCATGGCCATGGTGAAGGGCAGCGCCGCTGACCAGATGGCAAAGTAGGCTGTGGCGTTTGCCCGCAGGGAGGGGTCAGCTCCCAGCCACCCCGGCAGAAAGGGGCTGATGCCCAGGCCGAAGAGGGCGGCACCCACGCCCAGGATCACATTGAAAAGCATGGCCTGCCGCAGCACGCTGCGGGCATCATCCTGCCGGTCGGCCCCCAGATACTGGGCGATCTGGATGGAGAGGGCAGTGTACAGGCCCACCAGAATACCGTGGAGCAGCCAGGTACTGGAGCTGACGATGCCGATGGAAGCAGTAGCTTCTGCACCGATGTGGCCCACCATGGCAGCATCGATGTATCCCATGGCAGTGACCACCAGCTGCTCCAGAATGGAGGGGATGCTCAGCGCCAGAGCCACCTGGGCCGTCTGGCGGGAGGGGATGGTCTCACCCTGCCGCATCCGGGCCGAAAGCTGTTCAAGTGAAAGTTTCATGTCTTCTCCTTTTTCTCCGATTTTCCTGTGAGACAAAAAAATACCCTCGAAAGGGCGTTTGTTCTCCCATTATAGACAGGGAGGCGAAAAATGTCAACCCATCTACCCCCGGGGTAGACCTTGCCCCGGAGATTGATTTTTTGGCCCGGGCGTGATACACTTCATTTGTATCCAGCCGTGAAAGAACAGGAACGGCCTCTGCCGCTCCGGGAAAGAGGAAAAAAACTATGCTTCAACTGCTTTCTGGCAACCCGCGCACCGTGGATGCGCTGGGCTTTCTGCTTGCATTTGCGCTGACCGCGCTGATGGACTCGGTGTTCCACGATAAGCTCCCCCACGACCATGGCCGCGCGTTTGCCGTGAACGGCGAACTCTCCAAGGGCAAGGCCCGGGGCTCCGGCCTCATCTTTGTGCTCTGCATCGCACTGGTCACGCTGGCCGTGGTGCCCTTTAAGGCAGAGTACGTCATCTACACCGTCCTGCTCATTGCGTCCATGCTCTCCGGCTATTTTGACGATGCCGCCGAGACTGCCTGGAACGAGTACAAAAAGGGCCTGATCGATCTGGTCATCGCCGTTGTGGCGGGCGTGACCTACCTGAACTTCAACGGCACGGAGGTCAACTTCCTGAGCTGGAGCTTCAGCCTGCCCTATGCCGTCTACCTCATCCTGATCATCGTCCTGATCTGGGCCAGCATCAATGTGGTCAACTGCACCGATGGCGTGGACGGCCTTTCCGCCAGCCTTGCCGTGGTCAGCATCGGCACCTTCCTGCTGGCCTACTGGGAGGAGCTGGGCGATTACGCCACCGCAGGCATCGTGTTCATTGGTGCCCTGCTGGCCTACCTGTGGCAGAACGCCAAGCCTTCCACCCTGCTGATGGGTGACGCGGGCAGCCGCGCCATGGGCTTCTTCCTGGCCGTTCTGGCCCTCAAGAGCAGCCATCCCTTCGCCTTCCTGCTGGCCGCGCTGGTGTTCATTGTGGACGGCAGCCTGGGCATCCTGAAGATCAGCTTCAAGCGGTTTTTGCACATCTCCATCCTCAAGAACACCCTGACCCCGCTGCACGACCATGTGCGCAAGCGTCTGGGCTGGAGCGATGAGCAGGTCGTGGCCCGCTGGCTCATCCTGCAGGCTGTGGCATCCGCCTGGCTGCTGCTGTTGGTGCGGTAAAACCCAAAAGGAAATGCAGCGCCCGCACAGGAAAGCTCCTGCGCGGGCGTTTTGCTGTTCTGGTCCGGGAGGAAAGTTCCAGCTTCCGGGCCAGCGTTTCCAGACAGGCTGGGTCACGAATTTCCTGCATGAGTTCACCTCATTTCTTTTATTTCATTGTGCCATGTGTCACAAACAAATGCAAGCAAAACCTTTATAATAGGGACGAAAGTGGAGGAAAAACCAATGGATTCTATTTTTGATCTCGATCATCTGTACCGCACCTATTTCAAGATGGCGCTGCCCTCGGTGTTCGGCCTGATGGTGAGCGTGGTGTATAACCTTGCCGATACCTTTTTCATTGCGCAGTCCAACGATACGGCGCTGATTGCGGGTGTTTCGCTCTGTGCGCCGGTGTTCACAGCCCTCATGGCCTTCGGCAACATCTACGGCCAGGGCGGCAGCTCACTCATTTCCCGCCTGCTGGGACAGGACGACCGTGAGGGCACCGGCCGGGTCAGCTCGTTCTGCTTCTATGTGGCCCTGACCACGGGCGTGGTGTTGGCAGCCCTGATGATGCTGTTCCGCGTCCCGCTGCTGGGCATTCTGGGTGCGACTGCTGAGACGATGCCGCACGCAGAGGCCTATTACACCGTGCTGGCCATTGGTGCCCCTGCCACGGTGCTGAACTTTATCCATTCCAACCTCGTCCGCTGCGAGGGCATGGCCACCCAGTCCATGATCGGCAGCATCGGCGGCACGGTCATCAACATCATCCTCGATCCCATCCTCATCACCACAGTGGGCTGGGGCGCAAAGGGCGCGGCCATTGCCACCATTGTGGGCTACCTGTGCAGCGACCTGTACTTCCTGTGGCTGCTCCACAAAAAGAGCCGCTGCCTGTCTGTCAAGCTGTCCCAGTGCCACGTCACGGGCAGGGAGCTGCAGCAGATTTTGGGCGTGGGTGTTACTGCCGCGCTGAGCAACCTGATGCAGAGCCTGACTGTCATTGTGATGAACCAGTTCCTGTTGCCCTATGGCAACGATAAAATTGCCGCCATGGGCATTGCCAGCAAGGTGAGCATGATCGCCCAGCTGGTGCTGGTGGGCTTCTCGTTCGGCGGCATCCCACTGTTCGGTTACCTGTACGGCGCAAAAAAGCGGGACGTGATGCGCAAGCTCATCCGCTTCTGTCTGACCTTCCTCGTCTCCATTGCCGTGGTGCTGTCCCTCATCCTCTGCCTGAATTCCGGGGCGCTGATGCAGCTCTTCGTGCAGGATGCCGGGATGATCGCCACTGGTGCGCAGATGCTCCGCTGGCAGGTCTACACCGCAGCCTTTGGCGGCGTGGTGCTCCTGCTCACGGTGCTGTTCCAGGCAACTGGTAAAATCATACCGTCCTTCCTGCTCTCCATCAGCCGTCAGGGCGTGGTGTTTCTGTTGGCACTGGTGGTCTGCGTACACCTGTTCCAGTATCAGGGCGTGCTGATGGCTCAGGCTGTGGCCGACATCCTGAGCGCTGCGCTGGCCCTTGGCCTGCTGGCGGCCAGCCGTGATATCATTGCAAAACAGTAAACACAAAAATGCCCGGAGGGCCGCTGAAAGCTGCGGTTCTCCGGGCGTTTTTCAGTATTCGATGCCTTTGCGCGCCTTGATGCCCTTCTGGTAGGGGTGGCGGCGGCATTTCATTTCGGTGGAGTAGTCGGCGGCATCCAGCATCCACTGCGGGGCCTTGTGGGCGGTCAGCACGCATTCCTGTGCGGCGGGACGCTCCAGAACGGCCCGCCGGAGCAGGTCTTTGTCCACCATGTCCAGCTCCCAGGCTGAACCGGCCTCATCTAAAATGAGCAGGTCGGCAGGCTCGGCCAGTGCGGCGGTCAGGTTTTCGTTCTGCACGGCCCGGGCAGCGTCCTTTTCCGCTTCGTTCATCTGGAACACGAACTTCTGCCCGCCCTTGCCCCGGAAAATTTTTGCCCCCAGCTGGGCCAGCAGAGGGATCTCGCCGCTCTGCCCGCCCTTGAGGAACTGCACGATGACAACCCGTTTGCCGCTGCCCAGTGCGCGGAGGGCAAGGCCCATGGCGGCGGTGGTCTTCCCCTTGCCGTCGCCCCAGTAAAGATGCAGCAGGCCCTGTTCCATCATCCGTTCTCCTTTGTGTACTGCACGGTCTCCACCAGGTGCAGGATATGCTGCTCCGGCCAGTCCCGGGCATCCAGCACATAGCCGCCCGCGTTGGGGCCGCACCAGTTGTGAAAGCTGCGGCGGGGCACGCCAAACCGCTCCAGTGCAGCCATTTGTGTGCCGCCATGGGCCACGATGACCAACCGCTCCTGCCCTTCGGCAAGGGCCTTGTCAATGAGGTCAGCCAGCGTTTTGCACACCCTGTTGCAGAAATCGCTCCTGCGCTCCCCGTCCGGGTGGGCGGTGTGCTCGTTTTCCTGCACCCATGCCAGATATTCCGGGTCCTGCTCCACCTGGACGAAGGGCTGGCCCTCAAACCGGCCGAAGTTCATCTCCTTCAGCCCGTCCACCGGAATGAGCTTTGCCCCGGGAAAGAACACCCGCGCCGTCTGGGCGGTGCGCTGCAGCGGGGTGACATAGACCACCTCCGGTGCAAAATCTGCCTGCCGCAGCTGGGCGATGCCCGCGGCGGAAAGGGGGATGTCCCGCTGGCCCTGATATCGTTTTTGCGCGTTGTACTCCGTCTGGCCGTGACGCAGCAGATAAATGAGCATAATCGTTCTCCTTTTTGGTTTGTTCTGCACCATTATAGCCTATTTTGCGGTTATTTTCCAGCCATGCTCTTGCAATTCTTCCGCATTTCAGATATATTGAGTGGGTATGAAATTTCAGGGGAGAGAAGTGTCAATGGAGATCCGGGACCGGAAAGCAGCGCAGCGCCGGGCGGGCATCCTGGCCCGCAGGGGTCTGCCGCAGGCAGAGAGAGCGGCGGCCAATGCAGCCATCTGTGCCCGCCTTCTGGCCATGCCCTGCTTCCAAAAGGCAGAGAATCTGCTGCTCTACGCCGCTTTTGGCGGGGAGGTGGATCTTGCTGTGCTGGCAGAGCAGGCGGCCCGGCTGGGCAAAACGGTGGCCTATCCGGTCTGTGGGGAAAACTTTACCCTGACCGCTGCCGTACCGGGGCCGGACGGCTGGGAGGTGGGGGCTTACGGCATCCGCACACCGGTTCTGGAACGGGCGGCGCTCGTCCGGCCGGAGGTGCTTGATCTGGTGCTGGTGCCCTGCACTGCCTTTGATGCGGCCTGCCGCAGGGTGGGCATGGGCAAGGGTTACTATGACCGCTATCTGCCCAGGTGCCGGAACGCCGTGGCGCTGGGCGTGGCCTTTGAGGCCCAGCGGGTGCCGGAAGCGGCTGCAGAGGAACAGGACTGGCGGCTGGATGGATTTGTAACAGAGAGGAAAGTATATCGTGGAACTGATGAATTTGAGCTGTGAAGGTTTTCTGGAGGAGCTGGCCAGCAAGGCGGCGGCTCCGGGCGGCGGCGGCGCTTCGGCGCTGGTGGGCGCGGCCGGTGTGGCGCTGGGCAGCATGGCGGGCAGCCTGACCGTGGGCAAAAAGAAATATGCTGCCGTGGAAGCGGACATCATTGCCCTGAATGTCCGGGCCGAGGCCCTGCGCAAGCGGCTGGAAGTGCTGGTACAGGCCGACGCGGAGGTCTTTCTGCCCGTGGCGGCGGCCTACAAGCTGCCGAAAGAGACCCCGGAACAGCAGGCCCACAAGGCCGCGGTGCTGGAAAAGGCACTGGACAGAGCCTGCGCCGTGCCGCTGGAGGTGATGACTGCCTGCGGTGAGGGCATCGCACTGGCCGCAGAGTACGCCGAAAAGGGCAGCGTGCTGGCCCGTTCCGATGCCGGATGCGCGGCGCTGTTCTGCAAGGCAGCCATGCAGGCGGCAGGGCTGAACGTGAAGGTCAACACCCGCCTGATGGCAGACAAGGCCCATGCGGATGCGCTGGAGGCCAGAGCGGAACAGCTGCTGGCCGAGTTTGTGCCGCAGGCTGACAGGGTCTATCAGACCGTATCAAATGAGTGAGGGGAGAAGAAAATGGCTCAGATCTTGAAGGGTGCGCCCGTGGTGGCCGCCATGAACGAAGCAAACGCCGCGCGCTGTGCCGCGCTGAAGGAAAAGGGCATCGTGCCCACGCTGGCTGTGGTACGGGTCGGCGCGCGGGAGGATGACATTTCTTATGAAAAGGGAATCGTCACCCGGTGCGGTAAGGTTGGAGTGGAGGTGCGGCAGTTCCATCTGGCGGAAGATGTTACGCAGGAGGAACTGCTGGATGTGATCCGGCAGATCAATGGGGATGCATCGGTTCACGGGTGCCTGATCTTCCGGCCCCTGCCAAAGCGGTTCGATGACCGCAGGGTCCAGGAGGCGCTTGCCCCGGAAAAGGACGTGGACGGCATCACGGACGGCTCGATGGCCGGTGTGTTCACCAATATGCCCATCGGTTATCCGCCCTGCACGGCGCAGGCCTGCCTTGAGATCCTGAAACACTACAACGTGCCGCTGTCCGGCAAACGGGCCGTGGTCGTGGGCCGCAGCCTGGTGGTGGGCAAGCCCGCAGCCATGATGCTGGACCGGGAAAACGCCACCGTGACCCTCTGCAATTCCCGCACCCGGGACCTGCCCGCCCTCTGCCGGGAGGCCGATGTGCTAGTGGTCGCCATGGGCAGGCGGGGAGCCATCGGGGCCGATTGCCTGCGGGAAGGTCAGGTCGTGGTGGATGTGGGCATCCACGTCAATGAAGAGGGCAAGCTCTGCGGCGATGTGCGCTTTGATGAGGCAGAACCCATCGTGGAGGCTGTCACCCCGGTGCCCGGCGGTGTGGGCACAGTGACCACCTCTGTGCTGGTGGGCCATGTGGTGGATGCCGCATCCGCACAGTAAAACAGAAAACAACAGGCGGTGCCAGAAAATCGCCCAGCCAGCAGAGAAT
>OQVI01002714.1_pt1 | contig 11046 bp, 10 predicted proteins | sample 1691651 | NCBI WGS metagenome assembly OQVI01 (sample SAMN03418287, study PRJEB22391) | human gut metagenome | biome: human-gut; feature: organic feature; material: feces | host: Homo sapiens | place: Italy | collected 2013-04
CATCGTGCTTGTTATCTTGATACTGCTGGTTTATTTGATCGTCCGCCGCAGTGGAAAGAAGCGGGTATCAGGAGAAAAAGAGGAGGCGGAAAAAAGTGGAAAAGAGAACTAAGCGGAAAAATTTTTTAAGCAGCTTTCTGGCAATTCTGGTAATGGCTGTGATGCTGATCGGCAGTATGGCGCAGGCAGTTTTTGCAGATGATTATGTAGCCGGGAAAACCGGAAATATCAATCTGACGATCCAGGAGACCGGAGAGGACGGAACCGTGAAACCGATTCCTAACGTGAATCTGACCCTTTATAAAGTGGGAAGTGTGACGTTTGACAGGAATGTGCATTTTGTGGTTGACAGCGCACTGCAGTTTACGGGAATTGATTTTGAAAATCTGAAAACAGCAGATGAGTGGTATAAAACAGCAGATACGCTTTCCGCGGCAGTGAAGAAGGCCGGACTTAGCGGAAGCGAGATGCAGTCAGACGCAAACGGAAAGATCGTCTACAGCAATATGGCTGAGGGCGTATATCTGATCGTACAGAGCAACCCGGATGACCCGAATGTATCGGTTTCTCCGATGGTCCTGACCGTTCCTTTTGTGGAAGAGGGTACGGGCTGGACTTATGATGTGCAGGCTTATCCCAAGGCTGTAACCCGTGACGGTGATAAGGAAACAAAGATCCAGGTTACAAAACGACTGTACTATATTAATCAGGATACTTTCGATGTTATCGAAATGGAAGCAGATGATGCAACCTATAAAGTTGGTCTTTTCCTGGATGATAAGGGAACAATCCCGTTCAGAAGTGACTACATGAAAGATATCCGCCTTGTAAAAGCAAGCAGCGGAACGGCTACCTGGGCAAATGTACCAGATGGAAAATATTATGTATTTGAGCTGGACGAGAATGGCGATCCGATGACTATTAATGATTCGATCATTATAGATGAAGGAAAGTCCTATTACTATGATGTAACTGATTCCAATGAAAATGCGACCAATGAGGCAGAGATCAGCCAGAATGGTTCTACAGAATCGGTATCATATGTAAATAACTATTATTCTTTCATTCCGACTGGATTTGCGTTGAAAGGACATATTACGATCAATAAGAAGGTTCTTGTTGACGGACAGAAGACAACGGTACCGGATACTTTCTATGCAGCTGTATTTGAGACAGGAGCAGATGACTCTCTGAATCTTGTTGAGGGTACGATCAGAGAACTGAATCAGAACGGTTCTGTCGATATAGAGGTTTCTTTCCCGGAGAATACAGAACCTGAGTCAGTTACCTATACAGTTATGGAGACTGATAAGGATGGAAATCCGGTTGATCATGATTCTTTCGCATATGAGATCGACGGTGAAGGTGATATCATTCTGAACGAAAGTGAGAGTTATGAAAACTCCATGGATATCACTAACAGTAAGAATACAACACCGGAGCCGACGGTAACGAATACACCGGTACCGAGCGGACAGCCAACAGTAACACCTTCTGAGAGAACAAGTACACCAGTACCTGGAGGTTCTACATCAACCAATAATGATGGAGGCGGAACAACAGGACGTACTTCTGTAAAGACCGGCGATAATACACCGATCGGTGTATGGGTTGGCATCCTTGCAGCAGCGATCGTAGTTGGCGGTGCAGCAGGTTTTGCAGTAAAAAGAAAAAAGAAAAAATAATAAAATGAATCATTGTAAAGAATGATCATCAGAAAGGCCAGACAGAGATGTCTGGTCTTTCGCTGGATATGGAGAACCGTTTTACGAATATTTTTACTGTAACGGCGGATGAGAGATAAACAACAGGGAATGGGAATATTGTCTTTTTTTTATCAAAAGAGAGTTTTACATAAAAAATTTCTTGACATTTGGTAAGGAGAAGTATATTGTATGTGTTGCAGTAATTTCATAAAAGATAGCCTTTTATTCAGAGTGGTGGAGATACAAAGGATCTGAGAAGCCACGGCAACCCCGGAAATCCAGGAAGGTGCCAACCTGAGCGAGCAATCGAACAATAAGAGGATTGTTTACAGAATTTAAACAGTCCGATTGTACGGGCTGTTTTTTATGTGATTTATAACCGTTGTATAAGTACAAAAGGAGAAAAACATGGAGAAAATTTTATTTACTTCTGAATCTGTAACTGAAGGACATCCTGACAAGGTTTGCGACTCTATTTCCGATGCCATCCTTGACGCTATGATGGAGCAGGACCCAATGAGCCGTGTTGCATGCGAGACTGCTACTACTACAGGTCTTGTACTTGTTATGGGTGAGATCACAACCAAGGCTAACGTTGATATCCAGAAGATCGTTCGTGATACGATCCGTGAGATTGGATATGACAATGCTGATTATGGTTTTGATGCAGATACCTGTGCAGTTATCACAGCTCTTGACAAACAGTCCACAGATATCGCTATGGGTGTTGACAAGGCGCTTGAGCAGAAAGAGGATAACATGAACGAGGATGAGCTGGATTCCATCGGTGCCGGTGACCAGGGTCTTCAGTTTGGTTATGCTTCCAACGAGACTGAGGAGTATATGCCTTATGCCATCAACATGGCTCATAAGCTTGCTCAGCAGCTCACAAAGGTTCGTAAAGATGGTACTCTGAAATACTTAAGACCGGATGGTAAGACACAGGTTACTGTTGAGTATGATGAGGCTGGAAAGCCGAAGAGAATCGATGCTGTTGTATGCTCTACACAGCATGATCCGGATGTGACTCAGGAGCAGATCCATGAGGACATCAAGAAATATGTTTTTGATGCGATCATCCCGGCTGATATGGTTGACGCGGATACCAAATATTTCATCAACCCGACAGGCCGTTTTGTTATCGGCGGACCTCACGGTGACAGTGGCCTGACAGGACGTAAGATCATCGTTGATACCTACGGTGGAACAGGACGTCACGGCGGCGGTGCTTTCTCCGGTAAGGACTGCACAAAGGGAGACCGTTCTGCAGCTTATGCAGCTCAAAGAACATTGTTGCAGCCGGTCTTGCTGACAAGTGTGAGATCCAGCTTTCCTATGCGATCGGTGTTGCGCATCCGACTTCTGTCAGTGTGAATACCTTCGGAACAGGTAAGCTTTCTGAGACCAAGCTTGTTGAGATCGTTCGTGAGAACTTTGATCTTCGTCCGGCTGGTATCATCAAGATGCTTGATCTTCGCCGTCCGATCTACAAACAGACTGCTGCTTATGGTCACTTTGGCCGTACAGATGTTGACCTTCCATGGGAGCATCTGGACAAGGTTGAGACTCTGAAGAAGTATCTTTGCAACAGCTACGAATAATCATTTCAGAAGAATAAAGAGTGAAGCCCCCGGTAGTGCCAGTACCGGGGGCTTCTTGCATGGTGAGATGGGGTTTTTTATAGAAAATTTAGAGATAGGGAATATAGTTTATGTTATAATACGTGTATGTGAATGTGTGAATTTATAAAGGACGGAGATACAGATGAAGTTAAAAACACGTATTATTGTGGGCTTCGTTGCGATCATCCTGCTGCCGCTGCTTCTTTTTTCCGCAAGTCTGTACGGGTTTAGCCAGACGCAGGCGAAGCATGTGCAGGAGAGCAGCAGCCAGGCTTCGGATTCCAGCCAGATGGTCTATGATATTTCGCTGCCGCAGTCTTCCAGCAGCCAGGTGAAGCTGATGGCCAAGGATATGATCCTGACCGCAACGATCATCCTTGTTTTTACCGCGTTGTCCGTAGGGCTGTGGATCTATCGGAGCATTGCGGTTCCGCTGGTGAAGCTTAAGAAGGCTACCAAGAACATCAAGGAGGGGAATCTGGATTTTGTGCTGGAGGTTGAGGGGAATGATGAATTTTCCCAGCTTTGCCAGGATTTTGAGGAGATGCGTAAGCGTCTGAAGGAGTCCACGGAAGAGAAAATCCTGATGGATAAGGAGAATAAGGAGCTGATCAGCAATATTTCCCATGACCTGAAGACGCCAATCACTGCGGTGAAGGGTTATGTGGAAGGGATCATGGATGGTGTGGCGGATACGCCGGAGAAGATGGACCGGTATGTGCGTACCATTTATAATAAGACCAATGAGATGGATCATCTGATCAATGAGCTGACCTTTTATTCCAAGATCGATACCAACCGTATTCCGTATACGTTCAGCAAGCTGAATGTGGAGGATTATTTTTCGGATTGTGCGGAGGAGCTTGGGCTTGAGATGGAGACCAGGGGGATCGAGCTTGTGTATGCCAATTATGTGGAGAAGGGTGTGCAGGTTATTGCGGATGGTGAGCAGATCCGCCGTGTGATCCATAATATCGTGAGTAATGCCATTAAGTATATGGAGAAGCCAAGGGGGATCATCCAGCTTCGTGTGAAGGATGTGGGTGATTTTATTCAGGTGGAGATCGAGGATAACGGCAAGGGTATTGCCGCCAAGGATCTGCCGTATATTTTTGACCGTTTTTACCGTACCGATGTTTCCAGAAATTCTTCCAAGGGAGGAAGCGGTATCGGACTTTCCATCGTAAAGAAGATCATGGAGGATCATGGTGGAAAGGTCTGGGCTACAAGCCGGCTGGGGATCGGAACGATCATGTATTTTGTTCTCAGAAAATATCAGGAGGTACAGCTGAATGAGTAGAATTTTGATCATAGAGGATGAGGAAGCGATTGCGGATCTTGAGAAGGATTATCTGGAGCTTTCGGGGTTTGAAGTGGAGATCGAGAACCGTGGTGATACAGGTCTTGTACGTGCCATGAAGGAGGATTTTGATCTGATCATTCTGGATCTGATGCTTCCGGAGGTGGACGGTTTCGATATTTGCCGACAGGTCCGTGAGGAGAAAAATACGCCGATCATCATGGTTTCCGCGAAGAAGGATGACATCGATAAGATCCGTGGACTTGGACTTGGTGCGGATGATTATATGACCAAGCCGTTCAGCCCAAGTGAGCTGGTTGCACGTGTGAAGGCGCATATGGAGCGTTATAACCGGCTGGTTGGTTCCAATGTGCATAAGAATGATGTGATCGAGATCCGTGGTATTAAGATCGATAAGACGGCCAGGCGTGTGTGGGTCAATGGTGAGGAGACGACGTTTACTACCAAGGAGTTTGATCTTCTGACCTTTCTGGCTGAGAATCCGAACAGGGTTTTTACAAAGGAGGAGCTTTTCCGGGAGATCTGGGATATGGAGTCTGTGGGTGATATCGCTACGGTTACGGTGCATATCAAGAAGATCCGTGAGAAGATCGAGTTTAATACGGCCAAGCCTCAGTATATTGAGACGATCTGGGGTGTGGGATACCGGTTTAAGGTGTGAGTGTATCGGGAAATCTTCAGATGGAGCTGCTGTATGCGCGTATGAATGCAGAGCGAAATAAAGGTGTACATTTTACCAGGTGTTTTTGAGAGGAGTGGAAATATGCCGCTGTTGAAAGAAAAAGTTTATACGATAGAGGATATTTATGCTCTGCCGGAGGGCGAAAGAGCGGAACTGATCGATGGACATATTTATTATATGGCGCCGCCGAATACGATGCATCAGAGGATCTCAAGTATCTTGTCCAGAAAGATAGGTAACTATATAGATTCTAACAAGGGCAAATGTGAGGTGTTTGCCGTACCGTTTGCGGTGTATCTGGATGAGAAGACGAATACTTATGTGGAACCGGATGTTTCTGTTATCTGTGATCCGGATAAACTGGATGACAGAGGTTGTAAAGGAGCTCCGGACTGGATCATTGAGATCGTTTCTCCTTCAAGCAGGCGTATGGACTACTACACGAAGCTGTTTAAATACAGGACTGCCGGTGTGAGAGAATACTGGATCGTGGATCCGACGAAGAATCAGATAATGGTATATGATTTTGAGAATGAAGATACGGAACAGTATACATTTCAGGATTCGGTTAAGGTTGGAATTTATGAGGATCTGAGGATTGACTTTACTGAGATGTGATAAAACAGAGGGGAATATCGTTTTGATGATAGCCCCTCTTTATTATTATCTGGACGAAAGGGAGAATTATGGAAGACAGATTATATAAAAAACTGGAGGCATACGGCAGAAGTGATTTTTACCCATTTCATATGCCCGGGCATAAGAGAAATCCACTGGCTGTGGATGGAGATTTTCCGGTAGAGAGGGATATTACGGAAATCAACGGGTTCGATAACCTGCATCATGCAGAGGATATTCTGAAAAGGGCCCAGGAGGATGTTGCACGGCTTTATGGTGTGCCGGAGAGTTTTTACAGTATTAACGGAAGTTCCGGGGCGATTCTGGCGGCGGTGTCTGCGGCTGTAGATAAGGGTGGTCAGATCCTGGTGGCAAGGAATTGCCATAAGGCGGTTTACCATGCAATTTATCTGCGGGAGCTGAGTGCCACGTATATTTATCCACATGAGGATCCGAAATTGGGGATAAACGGAGGGATTTCACCCGGCCGCGTGGAAATGTATCTGGCGGAAAATCCGGAGATCCAGGCGGTGCTGATCACTTCGCCGACTTATGACGGGATCGTGTCGGATGTGGCTAGGATCGCGGAGATCGCGCATCACTATGGTGTGCCGCTGATCGTGGATGAGGCTCACGGGGCGCATTTTCGGTTTTCGGAGTATTTTCCGGTGTCTGCGGTGCAGCTTGGTGCGGATGTGGTGATCAACAGTGTGCATAAGACGCTGCCCTGTCTGACCCAGACGGGGGTGATCCACCTGTGCAGTGATCGTGTGAGCCGGGAAAAACTGAAGCGTTTTCTGGGAATCTATCAGAGCAGCAGTCCTTCTTATATTCTTATGAGCAGCATTGATGCGTGCATGGATAAGCTGGAGCGTGAGGGGGATGAGATGTTCCGTGTGTTTACGGAGAATCTGGAAAAAGCACGCAGGCGTCTTTCCGAGTGTAAGTATATCCGGCTGGTAACGCCGCAGGCCTGTGAGTGCCAGAGAGTTTTTGATTTTGACAGATCTAAGATATTGCTTTCTACTGTGAACAGTTCGCTGAACGGCCGGGAGCTGCATCAGATCCTCCGGAGGGAGTTTCATCTGGAAATGGAGATGGAGGCGGAGAATTATGTGCTGGCGCTGGCGGCTGTGGGTGATACGGCGGAGGGCTTTGAGCGGCTTTGTGATGCTATTGAAGAGATCGACCGCCGTGAATCGTTAAAATACAGAGAAGAGGCTGTGGCGAAGGAGCCTTTGAAAAACGGAAAAATGAAGCAGGTCATGCGGATCTCCCAGGCTATGGATGCGGAGAGTGAGCGGTGTCCGCTGGATGAGTGTATCGGACGTACGTCCGGGGAGTTGGGGGTTGTGTAGGGGCCGGGGGTCGCTCTGGGCGTTCCGGGGGAACAGATTTCTGGACATTTCGTAAAAAATGTGAGAAGATACCTGGAACAGGGCTTTGAGGTACAGGGCCTGAGTGACCAGACAAGTGAGACTGTGTGCGTTGTGAAGAATGAAACATGAGATGTATGACAGTGATAACTGACAGTGAAAATTCTGTGTATTGCTGATCTGTGGGAAGGCAGCAAACGGATTGTCTGCTTTGGCTATGGGATATATTGGATTGGGCTGAAGTGTGAGCAGTAATGCGCGGAAAGCAGAGGAGACAGAGTGGGAAAGATTTTTTACATTATGGGAAAAAGTTCTTCCGGTAAGGATAGTATTTACAGGCAGCTGGAGGCGGACCAGGAGCTGGGACTGAGGCGGCTTGTGATCTATACCACCCGGCCGATCCGTGATGGAGAAGAGAACGGAAGAGAATATTTTTTTGTGGATGAAAATAAACTGAAGGAGTTCCGGAGAAACGGGAAGCTGATCGAGGCCAGGACTTATCAGACGGTTTATGGTCCGTGGACATATTTTACAGCGGATGACGGGCAGGTTTCCGTGGGAAATGACAGCTATCTGGGAATCGGTACGCTGGAGTCTTTTGTGAAACTTCGGGAGTATTATGGGGATGATGTGATGCGTCCTGTTTATATAGAAGTGGAGCGTCTGGAGCGTGCCCTTGCCCGTGAGAGAACTCAGGAAGTGCCGAAGTATGAGGAGATGTGCAGGCGTTTTCTGGCGGACCAGAATGATTTTTCAGAAGAAAATATTCTGAAAGCTGGTATATGGAAGCGCTTTCAGAATCATAATCTGGATGAATGTGTGAAGGAAATTGGAAATTATATAAAATCTGTACAATAGGGAAAAATAGTTTTTTTTATACAGAAGATTATGTTATAATTAGATGAAAGATGTCCGCCGGGTATGACGGAGGACACAAAAGGCAGAAAGAGGTGATTCTTATGGCAGGATTTCATGACATCATCGGCCATGACGATATAATCAGGCATTTGAAGAATGCGATAGAGACAGGGAAGGTGTCCCACTCTTATATTTTTACAGGGGAACCGGGATCCGGCAAGAAGCTTCTTGCGGGGACTTTTGCGGCAGCACTGCAGTGTGAATCAGGAGAATCTGAACCGTGTATGACCTGTGATTCCTGTAAGAAGGTGATCGGCAAGAATCATCCGGATATCATTACAGTAACTCATGAGAAGCCTGGAAGCATCAGCATTGACGAGGTGCGTGACCAGGTTGTGCGTGATGTGGATATCAAGCCGTACTGTAGTCCGTATAAGATCTATATCATTCCGGATGCGGAGATGATGACAGTACAGGCGCAGAATGCCCTTTTGAAAACAATCGAGGAGCCGCCGGAATATGCGGTAATCTTGTTGCTGACCAGCAATATCGACAGCCTTCTTCCTACCATCCGTTCCAGGTGCGTGCGTCTGGATCTGAAAGTAGTGGATGATGGTCTTGTGAAAAAATATCTGATGGAGCATCTTCAGGTGCCGGATTATCAGGCTGAGATCGATGCGTCCTATGCACAGGGCAGCATTGGCAAGGCGAAGGAGGCCGCTACTTCCCAGGAGTTTGCGGATATGACGGCCAATGCACTGAAGATTTTGAAATATGCCAATTCCATGGAAGTTTATGAGCTGACAGAGGCAATTAAGACTCTGACTGCTGATAAGAATAATATCAATGATTACCTGGATATTTTTCAGTTCTGGTTCCGCGATGTTCTGATGTTTAAGGCAACAAGGGAAATTGACAACCTGGTTTTTAAACAGGAGATTAATTTTATCAGAGAGCAGGCCAGCGAGCGTTCTTATGAGAATATCGAAAAGATCCTTGAAGCACTGGAGAAGACCAAGGTGCGTCTCCGTGCCAATGTTAATCTCGAACTTGCCCTGGAGCTCCTGTTCCTGACAATTAGGGAGAAATAGAATGGAAAAGGTAGTTGGAGTCAGATTTCGTAACGTTGGTAAGATTTATTATTTTAATCCGAAGAACTATAAGGTGAAGGTCGGCGATCATGTGATCGTGGAGACTGCCCGTGGTATGGAGTATGGCCGTGTTGTTCTGGAGCCGCGCAGTGTGAAGGAGGACGAGGTGGTGCATCCGCTGAAGGAAGTTCTCCGTGTTGCGACAAAAGAGGACGAGGAGCATGAGGCTGAGAACCGTCTGAAGGAGAAAGAGGCTTTTAAGGTCTGCAAGAAGAAGATCCGTGAACATGGGCTTGAGATGAAGCTGATCGATGCGGAGTATACGTTTGATAATAACAAGGTGCTGTTTTATTTTACAGCGGACGGGCGGATTGATTTCCGTCAGCTTGTTAAGGATCTGGCGTCTGTGTTTAAGACAAGGATTGAGCTTCGTCAGATCGGTGTCCGTGATGAGACGAAGATCCTTGGTGGTATTGGTATCTGTGGAAGGACGCTTTGCTGCCATACGTATCTTTCCGAATTTGCACCGGTTTCCATTAAGATGGCGAAAGAGCAGAATCTTTCTCTGAACCAGACGAAGATTTCAGGTGTTTGTGGACGTCTGATGTGCTGTCTTAAGAATGAGCAGGAAACTTATGAGGAGCTGAACCGGAATCTTCCGGGAATTGGTGATATAGTGACTACACCGCAGGGTATTACCGGTACAGTTCAGAGTGTGAATGTTCTCCGTCAGATGGTTAAGATTGTTGTGGATGTTAACGATGAGAAGGAGATCCAGGAGTTTCCGGTTCGTGATCTGAAGTTCCGCCCCAAGAAGAAAAAAGGTAAGGGTGGTGCAGGTTCTGCTGACCACGATGAGAAAGAGGCTAAAAAGGGAGATTCAAAACCGAATGAGAAGTGATCTTGTTAAATGCGGTGAGCGTGTGGATGATCTTCAGAATGGGTTGTTTGTGATCCAGGATCCGAAGAAGTTCTGTTTCGGGATGGATGCGGTTCTGTTGTCTGGTTTTGCCCGGGTGAAGAAGGGTGAGGTTGCACTGGATATGGGGACTGGCACGGGAATTATTCCGATTTTGCTTTCTGACCGTACGGATGGGGAGCATTTTACGGGTCTGGAGATTCAGCATGAGTGTGCGGAGATGGCTGACCGTAGTGTGAGGTTTAATGGCCTTGAGGACAGGGTTCGGATCGTTGAGGGTGATATCAAGGAGGCTGCCGGGATTTTTGGGGCGGCTTCTTTTGATGTGGTGACGTGTAATCCGCCGTATATGATCGGACAGCATGGGTTAACGAATCCGCATGTTCCCAAGGCGATTGCGAGGCATGAGATTCTTTGTACTTTTGATGATGTGGCCTGTCAGGCTGCCCGGGTTCTGAAGGACCGGGGGAGGTTTTTTCTGGTGCACAGGCCTTTCAGACTGGTGGAGCTGATGGCGACTTTGACGAAGTATAAGCTAGAGCCTAAGAGGATGCAGCTGGTGTATCCTTTTATTGATAAGGAGCCGAATATGGTGTTGATCGAGGCCTGTAAGGGCGGGAATTCCAGGATCCAGGTTGAACGGCCGCTGGTGGTTTATGAGAGGCCTGGGGTTTATACTAAGGATATTTTGGAGTTGTATCGGATGGTGTGAATGTTGTGATGTTGTGGCTTAGGGTGGCTGCCTGGTTGGTTGTTTGGTTGTGAGAGATTGGGTGGCTGCTCGGGAGGTTTTGGGCCGTCGGCGCTGCGCTGGATGGGTGACGTTAGCGGAGCCCCCGTCAGCGAGGTGAGG
>OQVI01002721.1_pt1 | contig 11033 bp, 10 predicted proteins | sample 1691651 | NCBI WGS metagenome assembly OQVI01 (sample SAMN03418287, study PRJEB22391) | human gut metagenome | biome: human-gut; feature: organic feature; material: feces | host: Homo sapiens | place: Italy | collected 2013-04
AGAACCGTCACATCGTGCTATCATAAAAATCGTGAGTAAAAGAAATCTTCAGGGCGGGGTGCAATTCCCCACCGGCGGTAAAGCCCGCGAGCGACCTTGGTTGCCGATTCGGTGAAATTCCGAAGCCGACAGTATAGTCTGGATGAAAGAAGATAAACGATTTGTGAATGTCAGAAAACCCTGAGTATCTTTTTTGGTACCCAGGGTTTCTTTAATTTAGAAAGGAGGCTGTTATGACAAATCAAGATTACATGAAACGTGCCCTGGAACTTGCAAAAAAAGCGATGGGATATACTTCCCCGAATCCGATGGTCGGCTGCGTGGTTGTGAAGGATGGCAGGATTGTCACCGAAGGATATCATGAGCGGTGCGGCGAATATCATGCAGAGCGCAACGCCCTCACAAAATGCAGCGAAGATTTAACAGGAGCCACAATGTATGTGACGTTAGAGCCGTGTTGTCATCAGGGAAAGACGCCTCCGTGTACGGATATTATATTGGAGCGTGGCATTGGAAAAGTATATGTTGGCTCGATGGACCCGAATCCGAAAGTGGCAGGAAAAGGTGTACAGATTTTAAGAGACCATGGCGTAGAAGTAGAGACCGGTCTTTTAGAAGAAGAGTGCCTTTCGTTAAATGAAATATTTTTTCATTATATTACAACAAAAATGCCTTATGTGGCGATGAAGTATGCGATGACGTTAGATGGTAAAATTGCTTCGTTTTCCGGCGATTCCAAATGGGTGACCGGAGAAAAGGCGAGAGAACATACACATTTTTTGCGAAAAAAATACCGCGGAATTTTAGTGGGAATCGGAACCGTGCTTGCAGATGATCCGATGCTCAACTGCCGCATTGAAAATGGTGTGGACCCGGTTCGGATTGTATGTGATTCGCATTTGCAGATTCCACTTGAGTGCCAGCTTGTGAAAACGGCAAAGGATATCGAAACGATTGTCTGCTATGCCGAAGAAAATGAGGAAAAGCAAAAAGCACTCATGGAGGCGGGTGTTCAGTTAATTAAGGCTGAAAAAGATGGACAAGTGGATTTGGAAAAGCTGATGATGGAATTAGGCAGTATGGAAATTGACAGTGTTTTAGTAGAGGGCGGCGGCGCCATCCATGGTTCCTTTTTGACATCCGATTTGGTGCAGAAAGTTTACTGTTATATTGCACCGAAGATGATTGGCGGCAAAGATGCATTATCGCCGGTTTTGGGAAAAGGAATTGAAAAAATGAGTGACGCCGTGGAAATTACGGATGTTACGGTACAAAACTTTGGCGGTGACATCTGTGTGAGCGGGCATGTGAAGCAAAAAAAGGAGGGATAAGCGGTGTTTACAGGAATTGTAGAAGAGATGGGAACTATTCAGAAAATTGAACGGGGAAGCCAATCGGCGGTCTTATCAATTCGCTGTGAAAAAGTGTTAGAGGGCACGCAGATTGGTGACAGTATTGCTGTGAACGGCGTGTGTTTGACCGTGACAAGCCTGCGAAGTGATGGTTACAATGCCGATGTGATGGCGGAGACGATGAACCGGAGTTCCCTCGGTTTCCTGCAGCCGGGAAGCCGTGTGAATTTAGAGCGTGCGATGCCGGCGGATGGACGATTTGGCGGACATATCGTGGCAGGGCATGTGGATGGGACCGGAACTATTGTCAAAATAGAAAAGGACGAAACGGCGGTGTGGTACCGAATTGAGGCGGCACCGGAAGTGCTTCGCTACATTGTAGAAAAAGGCTCCATCACAATTGATGGAATCAGTCTTACCGTGGCGACAGTTTCCGATACGGATTTTCAGGTGTCAATTATTCCGCACACTCAGGCGAATACGGTGCTTTCTGACCGGAAAACCGGCGATGTGGTAAATCTGGAAACAGACATTATTGGAAAGTATGTGGAAAAACTTTTGCAGCCGCAAAAAATTCCTGAAAAAGAAAGTAAGATTACGTTAGAATTTTTAGCAGAAAACGGATTTTAATACAGAAAGGAACGAGGATAATGGCAGGATTTGCAACGATTGATGAGGCGTTACAGGATTTAAGAGATGGGAAATTAATTTTAGTGATTGATGACCCGGACCGTGAAAATGAAGGCGATTTAATTTGTGCCGCAGAATTTGCTACGACAGAAAATGTAAATGCGATGGCAAGTCTGGCAAAAGGATTAATCTGTATGCCGATGAGTAAAGAGATGACGAAAAAACTGGGACTTGACCAGATGGTAGCGGTGAATACAGATAATCATTCGACGGCATTTACCGTTTCGATTGACCATGTGGACACAACGACCGGTATTTCTGCGGTAGAGCGTTCGCTGACGGCAATGAAGTGTGTCGAAGATGACGTGAAACCGGAAGATTTTCGAAGACCGGGACACATGTTTCCTCTTGAAGCAAGAGAAGGCGGCGTGTTAAAGCGTGCGGGACATACAGAGGCAACGGTGGATTTGATGCGGTTAGCCGGTCTGAAAGAATGTGGTCTTTGCTGTGAGATTATGCGTGAGGATGGTACGATGATGCGTACAACCGAACTTTTAGAATTTGCTAAAGAGCATAATCTTCATGTAATTACAATCGAGGATTTAATTAAGAAACGTTTGGAAAAAGAAAGTCTTGTAAAAAAAGAAGCCGAGGCAAAACTTCCAACGAAATATGGAAATTTCCGGATTCACGGATATCAGAATATTACAAACGGTGAGCATCATGTAGCCCTTACGATGGGGGATGTGTCGGACGGTGAACCGGTGCTTTGCCGTGTTCATTCAGAATGTCTGACCGGTGATGTATTTGGCTCTTGCCGCTGTGACTGCGGCGAGCAGTTAGAAAGTGCCATGCGCATGATTGCCAAGGAAGGCAGAGGGATTCTTCTTTATATGAGACAGGAAGGCAGAGGAATCGGCCTTTTGAACAAATTGAAAGCTTATGAACTGCAGGAACAGGGATATGATACGGTAGAGGCAAATGTAAAATTGGGATTTGCTCCGGACTTAAGAGAGTATGGAATCGGTGCCCAGATTTTATATGATTTGGGCGTGAAAAAACTTCGTCTTTTGACGAATAACCCGACTAAAATTGCAGGACTTGCCGGCTATGGAATTGAAATTGTGGAGCGTGTTCCGATTGAAATTGCACCAAAGCCGGAGGATTATAAGTACCTTGTGACAAAGCAGGAAAAAATGCAGCATATGACGCACTATGATGTAACACGTGCGAAAAAAGATAAATAAAAGAAAGTGAGGAAATGAAAATGAAAACATTAGAAGGAAACGTAATTGGAAAAGGACTCAAAGTTGGTATTGTGGCAGCAAGATTTAACGAGTTTATTGTAAACAAACTGATTGGCGGTGCAGAGGATGCCTTAGTACGTCATGGCGTGGATACAAAGGATGTGGAACTTGCTTATGTGCCCGGCGCTTTTGAAATTCCGATTGTTGCACAGAAGATGGCAGCAAGTGGAAAATATGATGCAGTAATCTGCCTTGGTGCCGTAATCAAAGGTTCAACTTCTCATTATGATTATGTCTGCGCAGAGGTAAGCAAAGGAGTTGCAACCGTTGGTTTAAATACCGGAGTACCGACTCTGTTTGGTGTATTGACAACCGATAATATTGAGCAGGCAATTGAGCGTGCCGGTACAAAAGCAGGAAATAAAGGATATGATGTTGCATGTTCTGCCATTGAGATGGTAAACTTAATGAAAGAGTTATAAAAAGAAATAACAAAAGGGGGCAGCAGGGGTGATGGATTTTCATCAGATTAAGTCGAACATGGAGAAGGTAATCGTTGGAAAGTCTGAGACGATTGATTTGGTTCTTGCGGCACTTTTAGCAGGTGGTCATATTCTGCTTGAGGATGTGCCGGGAACCGGAAAGACGATGCTTGCAAAAGCCTTAGCAGCATCACTTTCACTGGATTTTCAGAGAATCCAGTTTACACCGGATTTACTTCCGGGGGATGTGACGGGAATCCACTTTTTTAATCAGAAAAATTCAGAATTTGAATTTCGTCCGGGTGGTATTTTCACGAATATTCTGCTGGCAGATGAGATTAACCGCGCGACGCCGCGTACGCAATCAAGTCTGTTAGAGAGTATGGAGGAACATCAGGCAACGATTGACGGTGTCACCATGGAATTACCGGACCCGTTTTTTGTAATTGCGACGCAGAACCCGGTAGAATCTTCCGGTACATTTCCACTTCCGGAAGCACAGCTTGACCGTTTTATCATGCAGATTCCGATGGGATATCCAAACCGCGAAGGAGAGCGTGAAATTCTGCATCGTTTTGCAGCAGATAATCCGCTTTTGACACTTGAGTCTGTCTGCACAAAAGAAGAATTGGCGGCGATGCAAAAGCAGTGCGAAGAGGTTTATGCGGCACCCGTGATTGAGGATTATATTTTAGATCTTGTGGAAGCTACCCGCAAGCATAATAACATTGCACTCGGCGTAAGTCCGCGTGGAGCACTTGTATTTTTGCGTGCAGCAAAATGTTATTCGGCATTAAAGGGTGAGCATTTTGTGACACCGGAGACGGTGAAGTATCTGGCACCATTTGTGCTTTCACACCGGCTGATTTTGGAAGACGTGTACAGCACAAATAAAAAAGCGTCCGATTACATTGAGGAAATTACGCATTTTGTAACAGCACCGACGGAGGATTTTGCCAAGTGATAATCATGTTATTTCTTGCCCTTGTGCTGTTTACCGTTTATTTCATTCATACGTTTCATTACAGCAGACATTGGATGGAAAACTTTGAAGTGACACTTGCCTTTTCGGAGGAACAGGCAGGAGAGGGCGATACGTTGTTTTTATATGAAACAGCAGTGAATAAGAAAAAAATGGGTCTGCCGATTATGTGTGTGAAGTTTTTAGCCTCCCGCTTTTTGCAGTTTGAGGGGGCGGAGAGCGGAACGGTTTCAGACCATTTTTACCGGAATGATGTCATGAGTGTGGATGGCTTTGAGAAAGTGCGCCGAAAATTAAAATTTACCTGCAAAAAACGTGGATTTTATCAGATTCAAGAGGCAGAACTAGTCAGTTATGATTTGTTCTGCCGTCATACGTTTGTCCACAAAATTCCGGTGGAAGTTTCGCTTTTGGTATACCCGTCCCGTATGAATATTCGAAAATTGATGCCGGTGTTCCGGCACATGACAGGTTCGTGTAAAACGAATGTGCCACTGTTTGAAGACCCGTTCTTAAGTGGTGGTGTCCGAGAGTATACGCCGGAAGATTCGATGCGTAAAATTCACTGGAAGGCGTCGGCGAGAATGGGGAATTGGCAGGTAAAAACAGCGGAATATACGGCTTCTACTCCTGTCGTAATCCTGCTCAATCTGGAATCGCCCGGTGTTTTTGTCTCTGTTGATTTGATGGAAGAGAGTATTCGTCTTGCGTATTCCTTTGTTTATTATTTAAGCAAAGAAGGTGTAGAAACAAAGTTAGTTATTTCCGGTGATGAGAAATATTCCATGGAAGGAACCGGAAGAACCCAGATTGCGGCGGCACGCCGTGCTCTGGCATTGATTTCTTATGAGCACCCGCTTAGCAAAGGGGAAGATTTTGTGATAAGAGAGTGCGAAAAAATCCGCAGGGAGCAGCATGTGATTCTCATTTCTGCGGCAGGAAAAAAGCCAATGCAAAAGGCAGTTTCCGATATGCTGCACCGGAACGAATCTTTGACGTGGATTGCTCCAACTTTTTCGGAGTATGGAGAGGATAATGAATTTCGGGAGATACCTCCGTCAATTGCAAAATGTCTTGTGAAATGGAGGGGTATGTAGTGAAAATCCGCAGGCGGTGCCTTTTTTTGGCATTTCTTTATTACGAGCTGTTAATTCTTGGAGTGGTTACCTCTTTGGTTCACTGGTTTGATGCCGGCGATGTGTATTCTTATGGGCGTTTTGTCTTTTTTGTTTTTGTGCCAATATTATTTTACCGGCATTTTTATCAGAAAGAAAAGCGGGAGGAAAGAAAAGTTGCGTCCTGTCATGTGGGGGCACTTGTGTTAGCCGGACTCTTTATGATGCCGGGAACTATTTTAGAGGCGGCCGATGATAGTTTCTGGCTGTGCAGTATTTTCTATCTGGCGGCGATTGTTGTTGGATTTGCCGGTGAATACTGGCGTGGGCAGTATCTTGTAGTAGGCTGCAATCCAAGTGTTTCTAAGGAAACGAAACGCCGCATAAATGTGAATCGCAGGAAGGACTGGATTCCTTTCTATGCTGCGGGATTTCTTACGGTTTTGCTTTTATTTGTGGCGGCAGGATATAAACCGGAATGGAATTTTGAAAGGGATTCAAAAGAAAAGGCTGCGGTAGAGGAAACAAAAGAGAAGGAAGAGCCGGCAGCGGGACCGGAAAGCCAGTCAAGAGAGTCTGTGGTACGGCAGCAACAGGAAGAGCAAAAGGGTAATTTCTGGCTTACACTACTGCGGTATACTGTATTGATTGTACTGATTGTGGCGGTAGTTATTCTGGCTGCTTATGGCATTTTTAAATTGATTTGTTATCTGGTATTTCACCGCAAAAAGCCTTCCTATGAATTTGTGGAACAGGTGACCATTACAAAAGAGGATGAGGAACATATACGGCTTGTACCGGTGGCAAAACGGGAAAAGAAGTTCCCGGCAGGTAACGATGGATTTGTCCGAAAGGCGTTTTACAAACAGATTCAAGCTGGTGCACAAAAGAATTCGGTTCCGTGCTCACAGACGCCGCAGGAACTAAAGGAGACTTATTTATCCGGGGAAAAGGCGGATGAATATTTGACTCAATTATATGAAAAGGCAAGATATGCGAAAGAGTCGGTTGAGACAGAAGAAATTCGCAAATTACATGAATTGGAGGAACAGAAATGGAAGAAAAATGGAAAAAAGTAAATCCGGTGCTCCCGTTGGATTATCCGGACCCGGATGTAATTCGGGTAGACGACACGTATTATATGGTAAGTACCACGATGCATTTTATGCCGGGATGTGTGATTCTGCGCTCCTATAATCTGGCGGACTGGGAAATTTATTCTTATGTGTATGAGACACTTGAACTTACGGATCAAGAGTGCTTAAAGAATGGTGAAAATGCTTATGGACAAGGAATGTGGGCTGCCACACTCCGCTACGAAAAAGGTATGTTTTATCTGATTTTTGTTGCCAATGACACGGGAAAAACTTATCTGTTTCGTGCACCGGACTTAAAAGGTCCATGGCAGAAAAATGAAATTGAGGGCTTTTACCATGACTGCTCGCTTTTGTTTGATGAGGGCCGTGCCTTCCTTGCCTACGGAAACCGTCAGATTTATGTGACGGAATTGAATGAGGAAATGACGGCGCCGAAGGAGGGCGGTTTACATAAACTTTTGGTTGAGGACCCGGATGAAGTGTATCTTGGTTACGAGGGAACCCATTGGTACAAAATCAATGGGAAATATTATTTGTTTTTTATCCATTACCGCAAGGGGGACAATACGAGACGTTCACAGGCCTGTTATGTAAGTGATTCGCTCGCAGGTCCTTATACCGGTGGTGATGTGCTTGACACTGACGGCGGTTACTGCAATCAGGGAGTTGCTCAGGGAGGAATTGTGAGTACAACAAGTGGAAAATGGTATGCCATGCTGTTCCGTGACAGCGGTGCCGTGGGAAGACTGCCGGTTCTTGTTCCGGTTCATTTTGAAAATGATTTTCCGGTATTCGGCGTAGATGGAGAAGTAGAAGATAAACTGCTTTTAGAGGATGCAAAACCGGCTCACAAATATGCACCTCTATATGGAGATGAAGATTTTTCCTCTCTTCATAATTACTGGCAGTGGAATCATGTGCCGGATGACAGCAGGTGGAAACTTTTGAATCACCGGTTGATTTTGCAGACGGGAAAAATATGTAATAATGTAACACAGGCACCAAATACGCTGACTCAGAGGATGCCGTATCCGGGAGGTGTTGTAACGGTAGCCGTAGATGGTTCGGCGTTATCCGATGGCGATATAGCGGGACTTTGTATGCTGCAAAGCGACTATGCATTGGCCGGAATTACGAAAGAAAATGGAAAGTATTTTCTTGTGAAACTGGCAAAAGATGGCGTGGCAGATGGACAGATGAACCCGAAAGAAGATGACAGTCTGCCGGCAGTACAGGAGAAAATTCCGCTTTCTTCTGCCAAAGTTACACTTCGTGTGAGAATTGATTTTACAAGGATGAAAGATACGGCGGTGTTTGAGTGGAAGCAGGATGGTAATTGGCAGACTCTTGCAGAGCCATTTTCTCTGTATTTTAAACTGGATCATTTTTGCGGTGTGCGTCCGGGACTTTTCTGCTATGCAACGAAAGAGCCGGGAGGCCAGGCAGCATTTTCAGATTTCACAATGAGAAAGGAAGAGACTGATGAATAAAAAAGAGGGCATTAAGTTATGTGAATCCGAGCTTAAGGTGATGGAACTTCTGTGGGAGGAGGGTGAACTCCGCGCGGGTGAAATTGTTCCGATTTTGTCAGCGCGCGTTGGCTGGAACCGCAATACGACTTATACAATTATTAAAAAGTGCGTGGAAAAGGGTGCCATAAGGCGGATTGAACCAAAGTTTGTCTGTCAGCCTCTTGTGACGAAGGAGCAGACGCAGGTTTATGAAATAAATGCATTGGCAGAGCGGCTGTTTGATGGGAGTTTGGAAAAGTTGCGGAAGGTTGTGGAGGAAATCATGTAAGACGGCGTTTGCAAAGTGGATTATTGAAACATTACTTGATATGTGTTAGTATATGACATATACAGCATGGTAAATTTTGTAAACGTAATTTACCAATTTGTTTTGACGATAGAACATAAATCAAATGAAGCAAAAAAAGGAGGAATCTTTGTGAAAAGAAGAAAAACAACACGCCTGCTGGCAGGATTACTTGCGCTGGTAATGGTGCTATCCCTGTGCGAGATTACGCTAGGACAATTCACACCGGTTAAGGCAGCAGTTAGTTTACAAAACCCAACTACCGATGGAAACGGCGTAACAACATGGGATTGTATCTATTTTGGAAACTACTGGCAGAATGATACAAAAATGATACAAATGGCGATGGAAAAGCTGACCAGAACGACCAAAAAGAACCAATTAAATGGCGAGTCCTTTCTGTAAATGGGAATGATGCTTTTTTACTGGCAGATCAAAACTTGGATGCTAAACCGTATAATGAGAAATATACAAGTGTGACATGGGCAACCTGTACTCTTCGTACATGGTTGAATGATACATTCTTAAGTACGGCATTTACATCGGCAGAACAGGCTGCAATAAAGAACACAACAGTTGTGAACGATGACAATCCATACTATGGAACAGAAGGTGGAGAAAATACCATAGATAAAGTGTATCTTTTGTCCATTGCAGAAGCAAGTAATACTGCTTATGGATTTAATGGCGAGTTTGGAACGGACAGTGAAACAAGAGTGGCAACGAATACTGCATATGTAGCCAGTAAAGGTATGAATGCAGTCGGCGAAGCCGACTGTTGGTGGCTGCGGTCGCCGGGCGGTAGTAGTGGTCGTGCGTCCAGAGTGAGTAACGATGGCTACGGCTATGACGCTGGTACTTTTGTCACTCATGGTTATTATGCGGTCCGGCCCGCTTTGCATTTAAATCTTTCCTCTTCTACTCTTTGGAGTTATGCAGGAAAAGTCACCTCGAAAGGGGAAAGTGGGTCATCACAGGCTACACCGACGCCTACCCAAACATCAAAACCTACACCAACACCGTTTGTTATTGCTGAAGACAAGAAATACATTACCAATATTGAAAAGTCATTGCCGGATTTTTCAAACCTTGGATCAGCCGAATTAAAAGGACCGGAAATCAGTATTGGCAACAATACATTCAATATTTTTAAACAAAAGATGTCGATGGATTTATCCTTTTTCGATGCCGCTAACATGACAGTGAATATTGATGCTAAGAATAAGACCGCGGAAGTATTATTAGGAATTAAGTCGAATAATAGTGCCACTGTGAAAAAAGACCCAAATGACACCTATTGGCGTGAATCGTATCAGGAAGTAAAATCACTGGTTAAATCCTGCGGTGGGAAAGTTAATACGACGAAATTATGGAATCGTTTTTCCAAACTTCGAGGAAAGTTAAAGAAAGTAAACGGAAGTGCGGCTTTCCATGTGAATGGCAATGCGGCGGGTTATGTAAAACTAAAATTAGATGATAATCCGGGAAAGATCACAGAACGTTAGGGAAAAAGTATTTATCGCAAAAAAAAGAAATATGTGATATACTTTCACAGAAAAGATGTTATACATATTATAAAGGAGACTAAAATATGTGTGGAATAGTAGGTTTTACAGGTAAGCATCAGGCAGCACCGATTTTGCTGGATGGCCTTTCGAAACTTGAATACAGAGGATATGATTCCGCCGGTATCGCAGTGCGTGACGGTGATAAAGAAACAGAAGTCATTAAGGCAAAAGGTCGCCTTAAAGTTCTGATCGAGAAGACTAATGGAGGAGAATCGGTTCCGGGAACCTGTGGCATTGGCCATACGAGATGGGCAACACATGGAGAGCCATCCGAGACGAATGCACACCCGCATGTCAGTGAAAATGGAAATGTTGTTGCCGTACACAATGGCATCATTGAGAACTACCAGGAGCTGAAGGCCAAACTTCTCCGCAAAGGATATACTTTTTATTCTGCTACGGATACAGAAGTTGCGGTAAACCTTGTGGATTATTATTATAAGAAATATGGAGAATCACCGGTTGAGGCAGTCGGCCATGCAATGGTACGTATCCGTGGTTCTTATGCACTTGCAATGATGTTCCGTGACTATCCAGGAGAGATTTTTGTGGCAAGAAAAGACAGCCCGATGATCCTCGGAGTAGGCGATGGGGAATCTTATATTGCGTCAGATGTTCCGGCAATCCTGAAATATACAAGAAATGTTTATTATATAGGGAATATGGAGATGGCCCGTGTGAGTAAGGGCGAGATTACATTCTATAATCTGGACGGTGAAGAGATCGAGAAAGAACTGAAGGT
>OQVI01002726.1_pt1 | contig 11029 bp, 20 predicted proteins | sample 1691651 | NCBI WGS metagenome assembly OQVI01 (sample SAMN03418287, study PRJEB22391) | human gut metagenome | biome: human-gut; feature: organic feature; material: feces | host: Homo sapiens | place: Italy | collected 2013-04
CGCTGCACCTTGGTCGCCTGTGGCTGACGCTGCACCATAGTCGCCTGTGGCTGACTTACCCTTCTTCCACTTGCATTTTTCAAACGTAAACTTAACGGCTGCGTCTACAATACTCTTAATACTTAGTTCCGCTCCTATGTGGATTTTTGAGCAAGCAATTTTCGTATCATCCGTATCTACGTCCATATCGCCAGTCCCCTCAACCTCATGAAACTTATTCATACCAACTTTGGCAGGTGGATAGTAACTGAACACGTCCAACGGATGGAGGCAGAAGTGAAATCCGTTATCGCAAGCCATTATATCGCCTGTTTCTTCGTAGTCCTTACCTTCTTCGTATTGAAAATCCCTACATGTCATATTGGGGCTAAAACCTTTGTATCCTTTGATTTTGATAAATTCCTTTGGCAGGGTAACGTTATCCGGCAGGTTTGCTCTAAGTACCATGTACGCCATGTAGTTGGCATCAAATCCGGCTATCCCGGTGCCAATGGCAGTTAGGAGGAATTCCTTTTCCGGATGCTCGTTAGCGTAATTTCTGAAGTTTCCTAAAAATACTACCAGATCTTCTTCAGTTACCTTCTGCATATCCTTGTCCAGCGTAGGAATAGCATAGGACCGGCCTTGTATCCCTTCTGCCTTCCCCATAATTGTACCAAACTTCTCAACTGCCAATCTAGCTGCACCTCCGGCGTGATTGCCGTTCATATTGCTTCCAAAAACGAATATTTGATTCTCTTTCAGTTCCTGAATATTCTCAGGTGTTAATTCTCTTTTCATGATTCTTGTTTGTTTCTGTATTACTTTTAATTAATGGTTCCTACAAACTTCTCTAGGTTTCCACTCTGACGGTACTTTAGCCCACTCTCTGAATGCCTTATCAAATCCATCAAGGTCAGAGAACATATCCATCTTGGCGGTATCAGTAGTAATGAGGGTGGAGAACTCCTTGAAATACTTATCGGCAACTTTTACGAAGTCATTGTGCAACTTTTTTAAATCTCCAAGCAGAAGGGAGTTCTCTGCCATTAAATCGCTCGCTTCCTCTACTAAGTTATTGGCTTCGCAATTCAACAGGTGAGCGGCTGAAAGCAGCATATTCAATCTATCTATGCTACCATTGGCTATGGCGGCATCTATTATTTTTTTCTTTGGTTTCATAATTGTATATTTTCACTTTACATTTCCTTTCATGCGGTTAATACTTTCGTTCTCCTTTTTATTAATTTTGTCAATCCACCTTTGGAATTTGGCAGCTACAAGAGGGCAGTGTATGCGCAGGTTTCTGTCGCGTTCCGCTTCCCATTCACGTATCTTTCTCTGTATCTCGGTATTCATAAATTTCTCCTTTTTCGTTATAATTCTTTCTTTAGAAAACTGTTGCAAATTTGCCCATATCTGTCACAGGCACACACTCTATGCCCTTTAGCCTTACAATACGCAGAATTATCCCCGAAGTCCGAGGCATTCTTGCAATTCCGGCATTTGACATATACAATTTCCGGTTTGACTTTCTTTGGCATACTTAAAATGGGTTGTTATCATCTTCAGTGCTATTACTTGATATGGGAATAATGTTCAAGTCGTAAAAGTGAGTAGATGCAGCATTGAAGCCACAAATAAACTTCAATAGTCCTATATTTCTGCCTTTAGCTATATCAATCATGGCAGTTCCTTTTGTGTCCACGTCTGAAAACTCATCAGGATACCGCTTCCCTTTTACCTCAGGACGATAAATCAGCATAACTATATCTGCTGCTTCCGCTATCTGTCCACTATCCCTTAACCTTGCCAATGTAGGTACAGGGTTAAGATTATCCCTATTCATCTGCGACAATGCAATAATCCATATATCCAAATCCTTTGCCAGATTCTTCAGCCTTCTTGCAACCTCTCCCATCTGCTGTTCTTTGTTACTTCCCTTCATGTTAACATTCAAAATCTGCAAATAATCTACCACAGCCCCGTCTATCCCATTTTTAAATTTCATCTGACGGATTGAAGATATTATCGTGTCGATATTGGACGTGCTCCTATCATCGAAATAGATTTGCATTTTTGATACAGTATCCACAGCCCGGTCTACATTTTCCAACTGCATTCCGGAAAGCGGTGAGTAAAGTATGACATTTGAAGGAATACCACTTATCATTGAAATAATTCTAGACGTAATTTGTTCCTTCTTCATCTCCATTGAATACATGGCTATCTTAGCACCTGCTATTGCAGCGTTTTTCATCATGCTTACAGCCATTGACGTTTTGCCAGCACTAGTTTCACCTGCAATAATTATCAAGTCTGATTTTTGAAGTCCACCTGTTTTCCCATCTATCTTGTCAAATCCGGTCGGTGTACCTGTTAAGTCTGTTTTCCCTGACATGTTGCGGTTTATCGTTTCATATACGGATTCTATGCATTCCTTGACCGTGCTGATAGAATTACAATTGGATGAGAACAGATTAGCAAGCTGATCTGACACTTTTTGCACGACGTCGGCAATATCTTCCTTCTCATTAAAAGCGTTACTGTCGAGATAACTCCCAATATCAAAGAACCGTCTCCGTATCATCAGATCATGAAGTCTGCACGCATATTGATACAGATCGAATGTGTACATTCCTGAAATCTTTGTCAGCTCATATAAACTAAAGTCTGGATATGAGAACTCCAGTTTTGATTTCACACTGATGGCATCAGCTCTTCCACCGGAATCCGTTATTTCCAATACAGTCCTGTATATCTGCTTGTGAAAATCGTTATAGAAACAATTTTCAGTAAGGATATCCCTCACTTCGTAAATGGTATCTCTCTCGCTTAGAATGGTCCCAAGAACACGTTTCTCACACTCTTCATCTCTTGGCAATATACGCATTCCACTCGGCATTATTTCATCTTTCATCTTTCATAAACTTGAGTTGTTTTAAAATAGCATAATACAAAACATCCCATTTTGAACGGATGTCTGCTCTGCCCTCTATTGTGCGCAATGCGCTTTTAAACATATCGTTCCCATATTTGTCCCGTAAAAGCAAAAATTCTTCTTCCGTAGGCAATCGCATATTGGAAAAACAATACGGTGCTTGTTTCTTGATATATGACAGGAATTTATAATAGGCATTGTTATCTTTAGAAGATTCCAACAACGCATCATTCGTATCTTGGAACAAATTTGTAGCCCCCTTTTTTATCTCGGTCAATATCCAGTTCCTAAAATACTCCATAAAACCTTTCCTGTCTTTCGAGATAGTCCCTCCGGCTTTTAGGCTTATCACGAACTTGTCAAGCCATAGAAGAAACATATCATGGTCGAAAACCTTTATCCCGTTACGGTACAAATGAAGCCTTATTGCTTCCTCCCATCCGCTGTCTGATGACAGCTCATGTTGCAATTCACTGAGATCTATATCACAACTTCCAAAATCAGAACCCATTTTTTCTTTTGCTCTATTTATAGAGCTTTCTTTATTATTTCCTTTTCTTTTCTTTTGTGTACTTTTCTCGGAGGAAATGCCTGTTTCTTCGGAGGAAATGCCTGTTTCTTCGGAGGAAATGCCTGTTTCTTCGGAGGAAATAAGTCCGAACTCATCAAATTGACATACACGTCTCAACTGGTCACAAATACTCTTATAACGTTCCTGAATCCCCTTCGATGTAATTACTTTGTCAGAATCATACAGTTCTTTAGAAAACAACCCGACTATCAGGCAGCATTTAAAGACTTCCTGTATATACGCCTCTTCAAACCCGGTTTGTTCCGAGATAATAAAGGGCAACTCATCATCCCACCTCACGTAGTACCCTTGTTTGTAGATAATACATAGCAGGAGAGCATATACAGTTACAGCTTTACCGCCTTGATACTTGATTAGTTTTCTAATGCGTATATCCTGAAAGAAATCCACGTCCATAGGGAAGTAATCAAGTCCTACTTTTCTATTTCTTCCCATGACCACTTTTCATTATTCCAATTAAATAAAGCAAATTGACTTCCCCACTTTTAGGGCATTTAGGTATATGTTCTATTTCATTCATTATTTCTCCTATTGTTTTCATAATTTATGATATAAGAGGTGTGGCAGCCTTGTATAAGGCTACCAGCACTTAGTTGATTATATTTTTGTTATTTCTTGATTTGTTTTATTTCAGCATCAGTGATAAGCATTCCGATTATTGCTTTGTAGTGGTCCACTCCTTTGTAGTTTTCACTGAACTTCTTAAAATCCTCAAACAGTCCGTTTGTTATTATAAAAGAATATGCTTCATTCTTGCAGTCTTTCTCAATATCATACTGCTTTTGTAATTCATTTAAAAAGTCACTGAATGTTGGTATTAAATGAGAATTTGAGCATTCAATCTCAACGGTTGCTATTTTCTTTTTCATAGCAGACCTCCTTTCTTCGCTGAAATGAAGCAAGAGATAAACGGTAATATAAACAAGATAGGATTAATGATAGTGAGTACTAACATTATCAACACGAAAATGGCTTTTACGTTAGCCGATAACGTAGATGTAGAAGTTACTGTACTTCGCTTCTGCTCTAATTTCATGGAGTTTGGCATACGATGAAATTTGAGTTATGTATAAAAGGAAAGCCGTTAGCTTCCCAAAGTCGCCAAACTCCGACTAAATTCGCATAACGAAAGCAGTCCGTAGGGAAAACTAACGGCTATATCTTTGCGATAAAAGCTGTCAAGTAGATATAAAATATCCACTTTCGATATGCTATATAAAATCAAAGTTTGGCGAACTTTTCACCGCAAAGATACAACTCAAATTCAAAACTCCAAAATAAAATTCAAATATCTTTCAAATAATTATCCACCACTTTAATAAACTCGTCTAATGACCGGACAACGATGTATTTGTTACCATTTGCCTCACATTCCTTTTGCCATTCTTTTTGGACTGGTCTTTGGTATTCTCCCGGCTTTTTCATTTCCACACACAAAGCTCCATAGAAACGATTGCTCTTAAGAAGTATCAGGTCTGCAACTCCGGGAAGCATACCTTCATCTTTCATATAAGCTCCGTTCCTTGCAGAACGTCTTGCCGCATTAGGAACAGCAAACAGCATATTTCTGAGATGGGGATATTTTAAACGGAAATACCTAACACAAGAACATTGTATTTTATGTTCCTCATTTTTGGGCTTGCTACGGCTGCTTGCCACACAAGCCTTGGATTTCATCTCTTCGTAAGTCATAATTATTATTTATGTAGTACGGCATATCATTCGTCTTTTAGTTCAACTCCCAAGCATAATACTTTGTCAGACACACCTACATCATCAAATTCAAGCTCTGAATAACTTGTTTCGTATGGATAAGGATATATCTTACCGTACTTTTTATATAACTTGATTATGTCTTCATCCGTCAATTTACGTCTAATACGCATTTCTATCTCGTAATCGTCAGAAAGATTTTCAATGACCTTTCTAAGCTGACCTACTGTCTTAATTTTGTCTATTCTCATAATTTTCGCCAATTAAAAGCCCCGAAGCGTATTCTCCGGGGCACAACCATTATTTATTAACCCATGCCATTGATGTGTGGCTCACATTTATGAGGTGGTAGCAGGACTTGCACCTGCATGATTGTTATGCTGCTCATTTACATCTTTTATCGCCTACTATGAATAAGGCTCGCTGTTGTAGGTTTTGGTATCCGTCACCGATTGATTAATAACCATCGAATGCTTCGTTTACCTGATATGCTGGTCTCCTTTTCGCCAACCTTTCCCGATTATCATTTCCTATAATCCTCAGCTTAGAGCATCAATCTACTGCTTAATAGCGTCTTCTAATTCCGCCATACCACCATGTTTGCCCGCCCTATCTTCACAGACCGGGAAGGCATGTAAACAAATGCACTTAATCTATATCAAATCAGTCAACCCAAATTTAATTTTAATAACATTGATGATGGCTTTATACTGTTTCTCGTAGATTGTTCCCGAATGTGTTCCCTCCACCTTCTTTTCAAACTCTTCAATGCTGCCACGAAAACACCCACAAGTTATTTCGACTTTATTATCTTTTGTCAAATATGCGTGAGTGTGACGGTTGCATGAACCGAAACAATCAAATCCGCAATGATTGTTATCATTTTCTATATCAGCATTGCCGGACACCCGAGCATTGCCGTACACCCAAGCATCGCCGGACACCCGAGCATCGCCGGACACCTGAGCATCGCCGGACACCCAAGCATTGCCGGACACCCGAGCATTGCCGTACACCCGAGCATTGCCGTACACCCAAGCATCGCCGGACACCCGAGCATTGCCGGACACCCGAGCATTGCCGTACACCCAAGCATTGCCGGACACCTGAGCATTGCCGTACACCCAAGCATTGCCGGACACCCAAGCATCGCTTTCTTGGTCTAAGTTCTCATCTTTCTCAACATATCCTCCCAAATCACCTTCCTTGGCATATTTGAAAGACTTTGTACACTTAATTTGGAATAATTTAATTCCAAAAGTATTGAATACAAACTTGTCTGTAAGTTCAAATTTCTTTTCCATGTCAATCAAAATTAAAATTATCCTCACCGTCCGACTCTTCCTCCGGCATATCATTACCGAAATCCATCGGTATGAACCAATCTGAAATAAACTCTTCCATATTATTCCTCCGTATCTTCACTATAACATGGCATAAGCAACCCAACACTACTTACACCCTCCATCATACTATCAAAAACAATAGGTTTATTAGTACCCTTAAATGTAGCGACACACTTGTCGCTTTCAAAAAGAGCTTTATTCAACCGTTGCATAATCTTCATGTCAAACTTCACTTGTGGAAGCGGAGTAGTCTGCGTATTCAAAGCACCCTGCAAGACTTTTTCCGCATCAGGATATTTATCAAATGTGGAAAAGTAAAAGAATACTTTATCATTATCCTTGCTGCATTCTATGCCATCTTCGACAATCATAATATTATCGTATTTCAGCATATCTTTGTAGAAGTCAGCGTGAAGAAATTTTCCGTCAAGTGCGGTTATCTCAGGTTCCTTCAACCCCGATATTTCTGAAATTCTGTTTTTTGCCAAAATATACCCGTCACTTGCGTATGCAAATCCGTTTTTGAAATAGATACAACACATTTCAGGTTTGATAGGATAATCTCCAGAACAAGCAAGATGCATCTGAACTTTCTTGTTAAAGTTGTTCCCTTTTTCTGACATAAATCATTCCTCCTTTGTCTTATTACGTTCCTTAATCATTGCATCAGCTATCTGATAAGCTGCTTTAGCCTGTTTTTCAGAGTTGTAGTTTATAATACTAACTTCTTTGGATGGGGAAAACAATGTTACAACTCTATTCCATAAAGTTCTTCTGCGTTTTGCTGTCATCATTATGCACTTCATTGCTTCAAGCGCATAATGATCGCGCGAAATATTAGATTCCATAATTTTATTGCTTTAATTGATTAATAACTTGTCTTTTGATTTTCTTGCAGAGCTTCCCGACAAAATGTCCATGCTTCTCTGTTCCGTCATCGGGCAACTCGTTTTTGTAAGTGTTGAGCAACTTCTGGATAAGAAGCACTTCTTGTTTTGTCAAAGTAAGTTTCATTTGTCTATAAGTTTAAGTATATCCATAACCGAATTAACATCGGTAAGAATTTCATTGAAAGTTGGTGCCTTCTGCCCCAAAAATCCGCATTGCAAATACTTGTGCTTACCCTCTCCGAAGATGCGGCATATCTTCGGTCTGCGGTCGTATATGTTACATTTGTAATCGTAACGCTGGAACGGGCATCTGTTTTCTGCAATGTCCTCATTTGTGATAGCTACCACATTGTTTCCCCCCAATTCGGGATTGTTACCTGCATCCTCAAACCTGATTATAGGTCTGACGATTCGATTCTTTAAAGCTGTGAAGTAACCTTTAGGAATTGGGACATTGCAACAACAATTTGCAGAACACTTACTTATATCACATTTTAATCTCATATCTATCTGTTTCTATATTCTCTCATCATTTCCTCATAACCTACATCGCCGTAGTATGGTAGGTAACATCCGAAATCTGCCTGTGCCCACATTTTGAATTTATCCATAAATGAGGATAGTTCGGTAACAGACATTTCGCTTGTCTTGTAGTCCTCCCAATCCGTTTCACCAGTAACAACATTGATTACAGGCTTACGTCCAAGAAGTTTCCTTTTCACATCACGCTTGCACTCGTCAAACGTACAGCCTATCTCTTTCGCAAAAACAGAGAACCACAAGTGAACTGTGTTGTTTTGCCTTATGGTTCTCATTTGCTCTTCGGACAGGTTTCTTTCCTTGATCTCTGTAAGTTCAAAAGGTCTCTGCCCATTTATCAGCTTGTTGAAACGGACGGTTGCCTTTTGAACGTCAAGAGGTAATTTAGGATCGTAACGCATAAGTTAAAATGGCAAGTCGTCTGATTCTTTAGCCGCTTGCTGCGTTGTTGAAGGGGCTGATTTAGTATCTTGACCGTTTCCGTCCTTCTTTGGTGTAAGCAACTCAATCTCCGTTGCCGTGACTTCCCAAGCCGTATATTTAACCCCGTCTTTCTCATACTCACGGGAAAGCATCTTTCCTTCCACAAAGAGTTTATCGCCCTTGTTGACGTACTTTTCTACAATCTCCGCAAGACCTCTCCAAAGACCGATACGAAACCAAGTTGTTCTGTCTTCTATCTTCTTACCGTCTTTCGTTGTGTATCCCTTCTCGGTCACTCCCAAAGATATTGAGGCGACTTTTGTGTCGCCTACAGTCCGTATGTCAGGCTGGCTGCCGACATTGCCGATTAATGATATTTTATTGTGCATGGGTATTATGTTTTAAGTAAATTTTCAATTATATCATTCGCGGTATTAATCCTTTCCTCAAACTCCTTAATGACCTCATCGTCTCTCGTTATCCTCACTATGTGCATATTATGCTTCAAAAAAGGGCAGAATACTATGAAATCGGCTTCATCCAAATTCGTGCAGGACATTTCAGCTTGTACTTGATAAAAATATGTGGGGTTGACCAACTTTAGCGTTTCATTGCTATTTACTTCTGCCTTGTATAACATAAATGTTTTAGGCAAAGGGCTTTTTATTTCTACGACCTTTCTGATCCCGTCTTTTGTCGAGATGCGGTCCGGTGAAGCGGAGAAGTAATGTATCGTGGGATGGTTCACGCTCTCGCATTCTTCAAGCTCGCACCCTGTTAGGACTTGGTATCTTTCAGCCGCAAAACCTTCATTCTCGCTTCCCCATTCGGTGTATTTGTTCGATACACTCACTTGGCTTGTGTATATTCCAAACAAATAATCATCTTCCAGATACGCAGGGATCAAATTGCGTTCCGCGGCAACCTCGTATATATAGGACAAAGCTGTCTTCCCGAATAATACCCCTTTCTTTCCGCTGGTCATCAGGTCTCCTATGCGGCTGCCCGTAAAATTTCCCAACCGCGACTTGAACCATTCCGGGCTTCCCTGTTTTATCATTTTGTTTCCTGATTAAAAAGTCCGTCTGTGCTTTCATCTATGACTTCAGCTTCTTGTAATGCTTCTTTCATTGCATTACGCTTTGCTTCTGCATTGCCCGTATTGTCGTCATAAGAAACTTCCGCGCCATCAATGTCTGTTTCTGCCAATAAGTTTGACTTCACTACGGCTTGGTCGAATACTTGCGCCCTTTGCATATCTATCGAAAGGATGCCATATTTTGACAAAAGCGTTTTAAGGCACGTCTTTTTGCTCATGCTGTCAAATTCGGTCATCCAAAGCCCTATGCCTTTCTTGTATGTCTGTGAATATTTTTTTCCATGTAGTTCACATTCATCCTTTGTCATATACAGGTATTTCTCAAAACCGTTTGTCAACTTGAAATATGACATGTACCCTACAATCTTGTCAGAAGTCCTTTCCCCAAACTTATATTCACCTGTAAAACGGTTCACATTCTTTATCTCGCCTTCATATACTTCGTTTACATTGATGGTCTTGTACTGCCCGCTTCTCATTGCCAACTGTATAATTCCTTTATACCCCATCTGGAATGCGGCTTCTCTTTTGTACGGGACAATGTAAGCAAATCCCAAATTGGGATTAATAGGGAGGTCTAATGTTGCAGCTATTACAGCAGCATTCATTATAGATTGTGGATCTGCTGTTTGCAGAAGGGAGTTGCTTTTAGCTACAGAAAGGATTGAACTTACAAATCCCGGTGCTTTTGCACCAAGTATATCCTTAAATCGTTCCTTTACGCTGTCATTGTTAAGCATTGATTTCAATGCCGGAATTGTCGTACTCATAATAAAAAGTTTTTGTTGTTATAAAATTGTCTATATGTTGGAATAGGACATCTGCTATGGCTTTACCAACACAAAAAAGGCAGGTCGGCCGTCCTTGCGAAGTTCCGCTTCCTGCCATGATATATCTCCACTTCTTCAAGCTCATTTTCAAGAGAATCAATTTCTTCATTGATAAGTGCAATATATTCAGCCTTACTGTCAGCATTGAATGTGAGCATTACCGCTTCTTCACTCATTTGCTGAACCGTGTCAAGCTCTGAATAAAGCTTATCAAGTTCTGAATTAATAGATGATTTACACCTCATACTTTCTCCAAAAATTGCAAAGGAAGTGAATAAACAGCTTTTAACTTAGAGAATTTGACATCTGCACGCCCATCTTTAATCTTAATAATCGTGCCTATCAGCGTATCGCCAATTTCACGGACTTTATCACCTTTTTTCATAATAACTACGTTTAAATATTTGTCCGAAAGACAGGAATCGAACCTGCTTCTTGTGGGGTAATGAGACCTACATAAAGAATATGATTATTATTAAATTACCACATACATTCCATAATGCTACTTTCGGAGGATGTTCATACCTATATTCACATACCGGCATGAACGGATAATATTACTAACTAAAAAATAGATAGAGAAAATATTAGTCACACTCTTTCAGTTCATTGTATGTCAGGACTACCAGTCTTATGCACAACAGGAAGATAATGGAAAATATAATCACTAGAGAAA
>OQVI01002749.1_pt1 | contig 10990 bp, 3 predicted proteins | sample 1691651 | NCBI WGS metagenome assembly OQVI01 (sample SAMN03418287, study PRJEB22391) | human gut metagenome | biome: human-gut; feature: organic feature; material: feces | host: Homo sapiens | place: Italy | collected 2013-04
AAGAGCCACCAGGTCGGTGCAGCCTTGCCGCAGGGCGGTGCCCTGGCAGTCGTTGCCGGTGTCGCCGCCGCCGATGACCAGCACGTTCTTGCCCTTGGCGTCGATGGCCTTGCCGTCGGCAAATTTGCTGTCCAGCAGGCTCCTGGTCACGCTGGTGAGGTAGTCCACCGCAAAGTGGACGCCGTTGGCGTCCCGGCCGGGCACGTTCAGGTCGCGGGCCTGCTTGGCACCGCAGCACAGCACCACGGCGTCGTAGCTGCTCAGCAGCTCTTCGGCGGCAAGGATGCCGCCCACATCCATGTTGGTGCGGAACTCCACGCCCTCGGCCTGCATGAGCTTGATGCGGCGCTCGATGACCGATTTGTCCAGCTTCATGTTGGGGATGCCGTACATCAGCAGGCCGCCCACCCGGTCGGCGCGCTCGAATACGGTCACGGCGTGGCCGCGCTTGTTCAGGTACTCGGCCACCGACAGGCCGGACGGGCCGCTGCCCACCACGGCCACGCTCTTGCCGGTGCGGGCCGGGGGCGGGGCGGCGTGGAGCCAGCCCTTGGCGTAGCCCGTCTCGATGATGGCGTGCTCGTTCTCACGCACGGTCACGCTGCTGCCGGTCACGTCCCCGCAGGTGCAGGCGGCCTCACACAGGGCGGGGCACACCCGGCTGGTGAACTCCGGGAAGCGGTTGGTGGCCAGCAGCCGATGCAGCGCCAGCTCCCACTTGCCGTGATACACCAGATCGTTCCACTCCGGGATCAGGTTGTTCAGCGGGCAGCCGGAGGCCATGCCGCCGATCATCATGCCCGCCTGGCAGAAGGGGACGCCGCAGTCCATGCAGCGTGCCGCCTGGGTCTGCTGCTCCTCGCGGGAGAGCCAGATGTGAAATTCGTCAAAGTTTTCCATGCGCTCCAGCGGCGGTACGTCCGTGCTGGTCTTGCGCGTATAATCCATAAATCCTGTGGTCTTGCCCATGATGTTCCCCTCCTTACTTGTTCTTCTGCACCGTGTAGAATGCTTCGATCTGCGCCTGCTCGCCGTCCAGACCGCGCTCTTCCACCGAGGCGATCACCCGCAGCATGCGGTCGTAGTCGTAAGGCAGAACTTTCTTGAACTTGGGCAAGAACTCGCTGAAGTTGTCCAGGATCTCCTTGCCGCGGGGGGAGCCGGTAAGCTCCACATGCTCGCGGATCAGCTCCTTCAGGGTGGCCACGTCGTACTTGTGCTCCACCGGTTCCAGGCTGACCGTTTCCTTGTTGACCCGCTGGTAGAAGTCCCAGTTCTCATCCAGCACATAGGCGATGCCGCCGGTCATACCGGCCGCAAAGTTCTTGCCGGTGGAACCCAGCACCACCACGGTGCCGCCGGTCATGTACTCACAGCCGTGGTCGCCCACGCCCTCCACGACGGCGGTGGCACCGCTGTTGCGCACGGCAAAGCGCTCACCGGCCACGCCGGAGATGAAGGCCTTGCCGCTGGTGGCACCGTACAGGGCCACGTTGCCGGTGATGATGTTCTCTTCCGGCTTGAAGGAGATGCCCTGGGGCGGGCGCACAACGATCTTGCCGCCGGACAGGCCCTTGCCCATGTAGTCGTTGCAGTCGCCCACCAGGTCCAGCGTCAGGCCACCCGGGATGAACGCGCCGAAGCTCTGGCCGCCGGCACCCGCACAGTGGGCGGTGAACACGTCATCCGGCAGGGTGCTGCCGTACTTGCGGGTGATCTCGCTGCCAAAGATGGCACCAAAGGCGCGGTCGGTGTTGGACACGTTCAGGGTCACGCTCTGGGGTGCCTTGCTGCCCAGCTTGAACTTCTTCATGAGCACCTTCATGTCGAGGGTGTTCTCCAGATGGAAGTCGTAGGTATCAGCGGGCACAAAGTGCACGTTGCTGTTGGCGATGGCGGGGTTGTGCAGGATGCAGTCCAGATCCATCTTGGAAGCACGGCTGCCGGGGGCAGCGTCCTTCACGCGCAGCAGGTCGGTGCGGCCCACCAGCTCGTCCACGGTGCGCACGCCCAGCTTGGCCATGTACTCCCGCAGCTCCTGTGCCACGAAGGTGAGGTAGTGGATGATGTATTCCGGTTTGCCGTGGAAGTGCTTGCGCAGCTCCGGGTTCTGGGTGCAGATGCCCATGGGGCAGGTGTCCAGATTGCACACGCGCATCATCACGCAGCCCTCGCACATCAGCAGGCTGGTGCCAAAGCCGAATTCCTCCGCGCCCAGCATGCAGCTGATGGCCACGTCACGGCCGGAGAGCAGCTTGGAGTCGCTCTCAATGCGCACCCGGGTGCGCAGGCCGTTCAGGATCAGGGTCTGGTGGGTCTCGGCGATGCCCAGCTCCCAGGGCAGGCCCGCGTTCTGGATGGAGGTGCGGGGCGCGGCTCCGGTGCCGCCGTCGTAGCCGGACACCAGGATCACCTGGGCGCCGCCCTTGGCCACACCGGCCGCAATGGTGCCCACACCGGCCTCACTGACCAGCTTGACGTTGATGTTGGCGCTGCGGTTGGCGTTCTTCAGGTCGTAGATCAGCTCGGCCAGGTCCTCGATGGAGTAGATGTCGTGGTGGGGCGGGGGCGAGATGAGGCCCACGCCGGTGGTGCTGTGGCGGGTCTTGGCGATCCACGGGTACACCTTGGCACCGGGCAGGTTGCCGCCCTCGCCGGGCTTTGCGCCCTGTGCCAGCTTGATCTGGATCTCCTCGGCGGACACCAGATACTTGCTGGTGACGCCGAAGCGGGCGGAAGCCACCTGCTTGATCTTGGAATTGCTCTCGCTGTGGTAGCGGTCCTCCGGCTCGCCGCCCTCGCCGGTGTTGCTGCGGCCGCCCAGACGGTTCAGGGCCAGTGCAATGGTCTCGTGGGCTTCGCTGCTCAGGGCACCGTAGCTCATGGCGGCCCCCTTGAAGCGCTTGACGATGGAGGACACCGGCTCCACCTCGTCCAGCGGGATGCCGCCGTCCGGGTCAAAGTTGAAGTCCAGCAGGCTGCGCAGGTGCACACCGTCCTTGCCCATGTTGTCCACGGTGTTGGTGAACTGCTTGAAGGCACCGTAGTCGTTGGTCCAGCAGGCTTTCTGGAACAGGTGGATGGTCTGGGGGTTGAACAGGTGCTCTTCCTTGCCGCTGCGGAACTTGTGGGCACCGCCGTCGGCCAGCTCCATGTTGATGTCCAGACCCAGCGGGTCAAAGGCGGCGTTGTGGGTGGCCTCCACGTCGGCCTGGATGTCGGCCAGGGTGATGCCGCCCACCCGGCTCACGGTGCCGGTAAAGTATTTGTCGATGACCTCCTGCGAGATGCCCACGGCCTCAAAGATCTGGCTGCTCTGGTAGCTCTGGATGGTGGAGATGCCCATCTTGGAGGCGATCTTCACGATGCCGTTGAGGATGGCGTTGTTGTAGTCCTCCACGGCGGCATAGTAATCCTTGTCCAGCAGGCCCTCGTCGATGAGCTGGCCGATGGTCTCGTGGGCCAGATAGGGGTTGACGGCGCAGGCACCGTAGCCCAGCAGGGTGGCAAAGTGATGCACCTCGCGGGGCTCGGCGCTCTCCAGAATGAGGGCCAGCGCGGTGCTCTTCTTGGTGCGGATGAGGTACTGGGACACCGCCGACACGGCCAGCAGGCTGGGGATGGTGACATGGTACTCGTCCACGTCGCGGTCGGACAGGATGATGATGTTGGCACCGTCCTTATATGCGCGGTCCACTTCCAGGAACACCCGGTCGATGGCCTTTTCCAGGCTGGTGTTCTTGTAGTAGTTGATGGACACCGTGGCCACCTTGAAGCCCGGCACGTTCATGTACTTGATCTTGAGCAGGTCGGTGCTGGTCAGGATGGGGTTGTGCACCTTGAGCACCTTGCAGTTCTCGGGCTTGTCCTCCAGCAGGTTGCCGTGGGCACCGATGTACACGCTGGTGGAGGTGACCACCTTTTCGCGGATGGCGTCGATGGGCGGGTTGGTGACCTGGGCGAACCGCTGCTTGAAGTAGCTGAACAGCGGCGGGTGCTGGCTGCTGAGCACGGCCAGCGGGGTATCGGTGCCCATGGCACCGGAAGGCTCGGCTCCGGTGCGGGCCATGGGCAGGATGAGGGTGTTCACGTCCTCGTACTTGTAGCCGAACACCTTCTGCAGGCGGGTGAGCTGCTCGCCGGTGTAGCCATCCACCTTCACATTGGGGATGCGCAGCTTGGCCAGCTCCACCAGATTGCGGTCGATCCACTCGCCGTAGGGTTCGCGGCTGGCGTAGAACTCTTTCAGCTTCTCGTCATCCACCACTTCGCCCTTGACGGTGTCCACCAGCAGCATTTTGCCGGGGCGCAGGCGGTCCTTGACGAGGATGTTCTCCGGGGCGCATTCCAGCACGCCCACCTCGGAGGACAGGATCATGCGGCCGTCCTTGGTGATGTAGTAGCGGCTGGGGCGCAGGCCGTTGCGGTCCAGCACCGCGCCCATGACGTCGCCGTCCGAGAAGAGGATGGCGGCGGGGCCGTCCCACGGCTCCAGCATGGTGGCGTAATACTGGTAGAAGTCCCGCTTTTTGGGGCTGATGTTCTTGTTGTTCTCCCACGGCTCCGGGATGGTGATCATCACGGCCAGGGGCAGGTCCATGCCGTTCATCACCATAAATTCCAGCGCGTTGTCCAGCATGGCGGAGTCCGAGCCGGAGGTGTTGATGATGGGCAGGATCTTGTTCATGTCGTCCTGCAGGATGGGGCTGGAGATGCTCTCCTCGCGGGCCAGCATGGCGTCCGTGTTGCCCTTGATGGTGTTGATCTCGCCGTTGTGCAGGATGAACCGGTTGGGGTGTGCACGCATCCAGCTGGGGTTGGTGTTGGTGGAGAAGCGGCTGTGCACCATGCCGATGGCGGACTCGTAGTCGGGGTCCTGCAGGTCGGCGTAGAACAGGCGCAGGTCGTGCACCAGGAACATGCCCTTGTAGACGATGGTGCGGCTGGACAGGCTGGGCACATAGGTGCCGTTGCTGGCCTGCTCGAACACGCGGCGCACAATGTACAGCTTGCGGTCAAAATCGATGCCCTTGCTCACCTTGGCGGGCTTTTTGATGAAGCACTGCCAGATGGAGGGCATACAGTCGCGGGCTTTCTGGCCCACGGCGTCCGGGTCCACGGGCACCTTGCGCCAGGCCAGGAACTCCAGCCCCTCCTTGCGGGTGACCACCTCGAACAGCTTCATGGCCTGGGCGCGCATGTGCTCGTTCTGGGGGAAGAAGAACATGCCCACGCCGTATTCCCGCTCGTTGCCAAGGCGGATGTTGAGTTCATCGGCCACCTTGGAGAAAAATTTATGGCTGATCTGCAGCAGAATGCCCACGCCGTCACCGGTCTTGCCCTCGGCGTCCTTACCGGCGCGGTGCTCCAGCCGCTCCACGATGCGCAAAGCGTCGTCCACGGTCTGGTGGCTCTTGCGGCCCTTGATGTCCACCACAGCGCCGATGCCGCAGGCATCGTGCTCAAACTGTGGATCGTACAGGCCAAGGGTGTGCGTTTGCTCTGTAAAGTTTTGCATAGTCTTTCCCATCCTTTTGACACTCCAGATTGTGCTCTGCCGGGCGCGGCACCCTCCGCACCCCGGAAAACGAAAAAAGCGCCCCGCAAGGGCAGACGATGCCCCTGCGGAACGCCTTTGTTCCGATAGCTTTATTATACCCTGCACTGAAAAATGTTCAAGTGACAGCTGCGCCAAATATAACAGCCGCTTTGCACCGCTTCTTGTGCGAAACGCCGCGAACCCCCCGCAGCTGTGCGCGGCACAAAACCAAAACCGCCGCACCCGGCGGCCTTTTGCAAGGCACAGGATGCGGCGGTTCTTATGCGTCAGTGCGGAGATTCCTGCGGTTCAGGGGTGCTCAGTGCTTGGGGGAAACCTGTTTGCGGGTGAAGAACCATCCGCAGGCCAGCAGCAGGGGAGCCCAGGCTTGCCAGCACACCGGCCATCCAGCTGGTGGTGCCGGTCTGGGGCAGGGCGGCGGCGTCCGGGGTGGTGTCCTGCACGGCGGGGTTCTGGGGGTTCTCCGGGGTCACAGGGGTCTCATCCGGGTCAGCGTCCTTCACCGGGGGATTGTCCGGGTTGGCGGGGTCCACGGGGATATCCGGATCAACGGGCGGCACGGGGTCCGGGTCCGGCGTGGGTTCCGGATCGGGGTCAGGTACCACGGTGGCCGTGTTGACGAAGTTGATGGACAGGGTCTTGCCGCCGAGGATGGAGCCGAGCCAGCTGTCTGCGGTCACCTTGCTCGTAGCGCCGGTGGCGGGGTTGGTCACCTCGGTGCCCTCCAGCTCCTTGTAGGACTCCTCATCGCAGATGACGTAGATCTCCGGGTCGGTGTCGTAGCCGTCAGGGGCGATGGCTTCCTGCAGGTAGTACACCACGTTTTCCAGCAGGGCATAGTCGATGTTCAGCTTGCCGTTGGTGGTGGTGACGGTGTAGGTCAGCTTGTCCTTGGAGGGGTCGTACTTGACCCAGCAGTAGAAGCCGTCCTTCTCCAGCACCTGTTCGCCTGCCTTGTTGGTGGTGTAGGTGGGCTCCACATAGGTGCAGTACATGGTGTCCTTTTTACCGGTTTCCTTGTCGGTCTCGTACTTCCACAGGTAGAAGCTGGTCTGGCCCTCGCCCTCGTCGTCACCGATGATCTCGCCGGTTTTCTTGTCGGTCTTGGTCAGGTCCAGCGTGCCGTCTGTCTGATGCAGCACCATGGAGGCGTACCAGCTCCATGCGGTGTTCTGGTAGTCGTTGCCTGCGTTCTGGAAGTCGATGTTGGTGGCCATGGCAAATGCTGCCCAGGTGGCTTCGTCCTCGGTCAGGCCGCTGGCCAGCAGGGTGTTGAAGTAGGCGTTGGCTTTGTCCCATGCACCGGGGGTCTCGTTCAGTTTGTCGGCCATGTAATCGCCGATGGTTTCCTGAGTGCCGTCGGCAGCCCACTGGCCGTGGCTGTGGTTGTGGTCAACATTGCCGCCTGCCTCAGAATCCACAGTATCCTGATTGCCGACCTTGAAGCTGAGAACGTTTTTGTAGAAGTTGTCGTAAAGGGTGGAGGGGTCCATCTTAACGGTGTTGTTTCCGGTATTGGGGTTGTCTGGCATATTCATTCCAGAACGGCTCAGCTCCTTCAGAGCCTTGGGATCATTTTTCAGCAGTTCACTTACGCTGTCATACTTGGAGCCATCGGCTTTCCGGTAGTAGTCCAGAATGTAGTCGTCGTAAGTAGTGTAACCCTTTTCTTCCATGTACGGTTTCAGTGCCTTCCGGACATCCGAGGTCATCAGAGCATCGCTGGAGTGGTTCTGGCGACCAAGGATATCATCAGTTGCAACCTTCTTGCCGTTGGAGACTTTTTTATAGGCACGGGTGGAGGTGTTCTTGTCTTTGTTCAGAACGATCTTTCCATCGTCGGTGGTCTGAACATCATTCTTGCTGAAGCCGCCGTAGTAATGATCGCCGGATCTTACATAATACTTACCGTTGATCAGTTCCACCTCGGTACCGGCAGGCACATCGGTTCTAGAAGATTGAGTGGTCAGGTTGCCCTCCGAATCAAGGTACTGAGGCAGCCAACAATCTTCGCCGTACTCCTTCAGTGCAGCGTCCACCAGGTCCTCCATGCAGCCGGACGCAGCATTTTTGTCGTACTTCAGCTCAAGTTTGGTGTTGCCAGCGTATTCCTTGGGCAGCTCCTGTCCGTCAAAGCCAGTGACGCCGGTCTTGTCGTCATTCTTCATGTCCGGGGTGGCAACAGTCAGGCTGTTGTCCTTGTACACATAAGTATGCTTGGAGCCGTTGGACAGGGAAATATCAAACATGGTCGTGCAACCGGGCTCTTCGTAATGGCGTGCTTCGCCGGTGCTGGGATCGTAAATGAACTGCGCGCCGTTCGGGAGGGTGCAGGTGAACGTCATCCCGTAGTAAAGATAGTTATCGTACTTCTCTTTGGCTTCATCGGTCTGCAGGTACTCTTCCACGGCCTGCTTGCCGTAGGCGTTGACGACTTCCTGCACCTTGCTCAGCTCAATGGTCTGGTCGCCGTCCTTGGCATCTTCCTTGATGTTGAAGGTGACCTTGAAATGACCGCTCTTCGGGTCATAGGCACAGCTGTAATCGGTGTCATCCTCTTTGGGGGTCTCTTCGGGCTTTTCCTCCGGGGTCCCCTCAGAGCCGGAACCTTCCTCGCCCTTTTCCTCCGTGTCGCCGGTGTCAGTATCGCCGGTGCCGGGGGTCTCCTCGCCGGAATCGCCCTTATCTTCGGTGTCGTCCTTGTCCTCGCCCTTGATGTGGTCCTTGTTGTCCTCGGCGGTGCCGGGCAGGGTCTCGACGGTCTCGGACTGCTCCGGGCGCTCAATGGTGGGTTTATCGTCAGAAGAGGTATTGTCACCGTCACCCTCGCCGTCGGTGGGCTGGTCGGTGTTGTCACCGGTGGAAGCGACAGGCTGTTTTTCGGTCTTAGTGTCATCCGCAGGGGTGTCGGTGTCCGCATTGCTGTCAGCCAGCGGGACAACGGTCACCCGCAGGCCGGAGTCATCCGTGTCGGGCAGGGCTTCGGCTGCGGAGGCACCGCACATGCCAACCGAGCTGCTGAGCACCGAAAGGGCCAGCGTCATCGCAACGATCTGCTTTTTCTTGGACTTTTTTCTCATAATCGTCATCCTCACTTTACTAGAGACTGTGTTCCTCGCACAACTTTTCAGAAATCTCCAGCACAAAATAGACGCCCGCTGGGCAGTCCTTATAAACCTATATTATATACGTTTTCCAAAAATTTCAAGGGGGCAAATTGCACGAAAAAAAGCCTGCACGGAAATTTCGGCTGATTGACGGACAGACCGGCCCCAAAATGGCAAAATTGCACGAAAAAATGAACGATTTTCGCAGTTTTTGAATTGCACATTTGTTGCGGACGGGAACGTTTTTGTTGCACTGCAAACACAAAAAAGCGGACAAATGGCCCGCCGCAGTTTCCCACCCCGGAACTATGGGGAGCACTGGGGCCGCCGCCCGTTCTGCCCGCAGAAGCCGTTTTGCCTGCCGCAGCAACGGCGCTCCCCTCCGGCAAAAAACAAATCCGGCAAGGCCGCAGCCCTGCCGGATTTGCAGATTTAAAACGATCCTTCCGTGCTCACTTGGTCCCCTGCTCCGGGTCGGCGGCAGGGTCCCCGCCGTCTGCGGGGGTCTCCGGGTCAGCCGGGGGCGTGGTGGGTTCGGTGGCTGCCGGTTCCTCGGGCGGGGTGGTGATCTCCACGCTGGGGTCCGCCGCGATATACACGGTGATCACCGTGCCCACGTCCACCTGTGCGCCCGCCGGTTCACTGGCCGACACCACGCATCCGGCGGCATAGGAGCCGTCGTTCACCACCATAAAGCAGCTGGCCAGCAGGCCGCGGCTCTGCAGCGTCTGCACGGCGGCGTCCTGGCTGAAACCGATGATGCTGGGCATCTCCACCTTCTGCGGGCCCTTGCTGACCACCAGACGAATGGTCTCCCCTGCCTTGAGCACCGTGTCCGCCGCCGGTTCCTGGGTCATGATCTGCCCGGCCGGGACGGTGTCGCTGTACTCCTCGGTGACGTAGAACAGGTACATGCCGGTGTACTCCCGGTTGTTCTGCACCTGGGCGTAATCCATGCCGATGAAGCTGGGCACCAGATTCTGGGGCTCCAGCACCTCGCTGCTGGCCGGTTCCGGCTCCACCGATTCCGATGACGCCGAGGGCAGGTTGTGGCTCACCATGGTCCACACCATGAGCACCAGCAGAATGGCCAGCAGGATCAGGATGCCCGCCAGCAGGCCCTTGATGCTGAGCAGATGGGCCTTTTCTTCCGGTTGGCCCACCGGGGTCTCGGGCTTCATGGTGCGGCCCAGCTCCTCAGTGTACTCTTTGGAGGAGAGCGCCTGCACCAGCTGCGGCACGGTCTGGATGCGCTCCATAGGCTTGAGCCGCAGGCCCATCTGCAGCACGTCCGACACATAGCCCGGCACGGCGCTGTTCACGGTGCGGGCGCGGGGGTTGGAGTCCGACACCATACGCTGGGCGGCCGGCACCGGGGCCTGCCCGCACACCATGCGGTAGAACACCGCTGCAAGGCCGTATTCGTCGGTATAGCGGCCCTCAAACTCGGCGGTGGAATACTGCTCCGGGGCCGAATACCCCTCGTACAGCTGCTCGCGCAGGCCGCTTCCGGCGGTGCGCAGGCCCACCGTGGCGTAACCCGCCAGACGGCACCGGCCGTCGGCCATCACCCGGAGGTTCTCCGGGCAGATGCCCCGGTGCACCAGCCCGATCTTGTGCATAGCGGCCACGCCCTCAAACACCGGCTGCAGCATGGCACAGGCGTCGTCCGGGCGCAGCGGCGCGCCCTGCGCTTCCAGCCACTGGTCCAGCGGGGTGCCGCCCAGATTCTCCATCACCGCATACACGGTGTTGTTGGCCTCCACCACGTCCAGCACGGCTTCCAGCCCGGTGGCCGGGGTGATGCGCTCCAGCGCCCGGTACAGGTCGGCAAAGTCCATGCGGGTGGTCTTGAACAGCACCTCGCTGCCGGTCTTGGGCTGCAGGATGCAGTCCGCGCCCCGCTCGGCAGACAGGGTCACCGGCAGATATTCCTTAATGGTCACCCGGAAGCAGCCCAGGTTCTCCACGCCCCGGTACAGGATGCCCTCCCCGTCCAGGCTCCGCATCTCGCCCACGGTGTAGCGCCCGGCCAGCACCGTGCCCACGGGCAGACAGCCGGCGGGGTTGCGCCCCGCAAACACCTTGCCGCAGTGCACACAGCTGTCGGCGGCGTGGGGCAGCTCCCCCATGCAGTACGGACACAGGCGTTTTTGCTTCATTCTTCTCTCCCCTTTGTGCTTTGATCATCTTTTATTGTATCATAGCCCGTTTGGCCGCGCAAGATATCCGTTTTTCGGTCCTGCACGCAAAAAGGCACCCCGCCTGCCGTTTCCGGTAAGCGGGGTGCCTGTGATTTACGGTTCAGCTCACGCTGTACGCC
>OQVI01002752.1_pt1 | contig 10969 bp, 9 predicted proteins | sample 1691651 | NCBI WGS metagenome assembly OQVI01 (sample SAMN03418287, study PRJEB22391) | human gut metagenome | biome: human-gut; feature: organic feature; material: feces | host: Homo sapiens | place: Italy | collected 2013-04
TATATTTTTTTGATATATTTTATTCCAACAGTATGCAGAGAGTCCCTCTTTATAAACCAAAAAATATTCCCGTTTAGAAAGAAGTCTTGTTTTATCTGTACCTGAATAACCCAATACTCCCCCCCGCAATTTATTAATACCACAAACAATCCAATTATCTGGATATCCTATCACTGTATCTACAAGTCTTTCAATCCAATTTTGTTCTACCCAATCATCTGCATCGCAGAACATAATATATTGACCTGTAGATGCGTCTAGCCCAGCATTCCTAGCCGAAGAAACTCCGCCATTTTTTTTGTGTATGACCTGAATGCGCCTATCTTTTTGCTTATATTCATCACAGATTGCTGGGCACCTATCAGGGCTCCCATCATCTATCAGAATCAGTTCAAAATCCGTAAAAGTCTGCGCTAAGATGCTGTCAATGCATCGATGTAAATACGATTCCGCTTTATAAACCGGAACAATAATGCTTATTTGAGAATTCATAATACTCATTTCCTTATATATAGTTTACGAAGAAGAGCCTGAAAATACCAATAAAATTTCATTGCCATTGGAAAGGCTGTTTCATAAATATGTGCGTTACTCTTAAGCTCAAACAACCCCATCCTACAATTTTTAACAAGCACCTTACGCAGCTTCTTAGAAAGCTGCCTTTTATACTTTATATACTCGTCTACACAATTGAGCGCCTGAACTTGATTGTATAGCGCATACAGATATGCTTTAACTTCACGTTTATAGGCATTCGGAAAATTTTTATCTTTAAAAAAAAGCAGACGCTGCTCATGCGCTTCTATTTCAGTCAATCGCTTTGGCGACCACTTTGATCGCGTGATGCTATTTGGATTATGATAATAATAATAAAGAAATTCATCGCTTACTGCAATCTTACTGGCAGAAAACGTAAGCAAATGAGTGATGAATGCATCCTCATGAATTTTACCTACTGGAAAGCGCAGATTGGCAAAAAGATTTTTCCGATAGATTTTACTCCAAGGAGACATACAAATTCCATAAAAGTCCACATAAGCTTCTTCTGGACTGAGCATTTGAGATGAATCCCCAGATAGCAGATGATCCATGCAGTAACAATCTTTTTTTAGAAAACCACACATAGATATATCGGCTAAATATCTCTTTGCCTGCGTTATCAGTACTTCTAAATAACAATGATGCACCCAATCATCGCCGTCTATAAAACAAATCCATTCACTATCAGAATTAGCAAACGCCCAGTCAATCCCAGCATTACGAGCAACAGAAGGTCCTCCATTATCTAAGTGGATAACATGAACCCGATTGTCCTTTTCGGTATATTCATCACAGATTTCTGGGCAATTGTCCGGGCTTCCATCGTCCACCAGAATTAGTTCAAAGGCGGTAAAAGTCTGATTTAGGATGCTATCTACGCAACGGTGGAGATAGGAATCTACCTTGTATATCGGAACAATAACGCTTACTACTGGTTGTTGCATAAATCAATCCCCCTTATCATATTATTTACGAGACCAGTTAGTCTCGTAAATAATATGTCTATTTTCTCTTTTTCTTAATTATATTAAAAATTTCTGCAATCATCTGTTTTTCATTTGGTTCCATAGAAAAATTCCAAATCAATATTACGTATAAAATAACATAAACAACTACCCCCATTAAAAATACGTAAATATTATAAAAATCCACAAATTGTCCTAATATAAGGAATAAAATGCACAATGCAAGTGGCATCTCTTCAATATTAAGAATATTTTTCCAAAAACGGGGAATATTTAATCCGACTCTTTTCCAATAATACCAGTTCATTAAAAAACCTTGTCCTACGATATTGGCTAATCCGGTCATCACCGCTGCTCCTATAATTCCCGATGTATGTACGAGAACATAGGTCCCCGCAATATTCAAAACAGCTATAAATAAGTAAGTCAACGACCTAAAGCGATGCATATTTTTAGCTTGAGTTATACTATTCGCAACACTTTGTACTAATGGTATACAAGATGGAATCATCATAACAATTGCAACCCAATAAGCATCCGCATACTCATTACCAACATAAAAATCAATAAACGGTCGGCCAAACGCAACAAATCCAGAACAAACAAGTGTAATAACAAAACATTGATATCGTCCCACCGATATTACATAATCCGTAAGTTTTTCATTACTTGCTCCTGCAAATACCATTTTATTTGCTTTGGGGATAAACAAGCCAGAGACCGCCTGAGCCAAGCTAAATACGATATTATTAAAAGTCGCCCCTACATTATATATTGCTACACCAACTGTTGCCAAACTCGGGATAGCACCAATTATCATAGTATCTGTGGCATTGTATAATTGGCTTACAATATTCGCAATAAATATCCAGAAGGAAAAGGTTAATAATTCCTTCAATATATTAAACGGTAAATTGTTATATTTAGGACGGATCTTTAATGAGGACCTTACATATATTACGTATATAATACGAATCAGGACATTCAGTGCCAATGATACTAAAACCATGCTTAAAGACGATCCCCTAAAATATAAGGCAATCAGATTTGCTATCGGTGTTACAATCGTCGTAATAACATTAATGCCCTGCAGAAACAAAAAACGCTCATGACTCGAAACGACTGCATTATACGCCGACGCCGAAAAACCAACAGCTGTATTAACAACAAGAATTGCCACTAAGACTTTCATCTCACTTAATTCATTCGTTGTCAATGATTGAGAATATATTTTATCTAAATTATAGGTTACAACTCCTCCAACCAAAAGAGTGATGCCTGCTATAATTTGGAAGATAATATGAAACATTCCCATCATATTTTCTTCTGCATCTTTACCGCCCTCGGAGTTTGCTTTTATCAAATATCGAGTTACGGCTCCACCCATTCCAAAAGCAAGCAACGACATATAGCTAGATATACTGCTTGCCAGCTTATACAATCCATATTCTTCTTGCCCCAACATGGATAACATAAGAGGAGTATAAAAAAGCGGAATAAGATTGCCGATTACAACATTTATGTAACTTAATACAATTCCCATCTTGAGCTGACTTTTTTCTTGCGCCATTATCTGCTTCCTCATTTCACAATATCATCAAAAGACACTCTATCAAACACTTCCAGCTTTCCACCTCTCGTTGCATTATAAATTGCTGTCTTTCCAGTAGTATCACAATACCCTTTTGCACCTAAATATGCCCTTGTGTTTTGACCCATATTATGAACCGCGACATGCTTTATGTCATCATCATATCCTTCACAAAAATAATCTTTTGCATTTGGATCTGTAACTACATTTCCATCTATGTCAATTGTTACCTGATAATTATGGTCAACCCCCAGAAGATAAATTTTTGAAAAGCCCATGTAAGCCGCAATTTCCATGCAGGCAAAGGTTACGGTTCCGCGATTCACAATCTCTTTTGCTATGTCAGGAGAAAATCCATATTCGTTTACAGTCATTGGAAAGTCGTTTTCGTGATAAAATAGAGCACCCGGTAGTATAACATCGTGATACCATTTTAACTCAACTGGAATAAACTTCTCTTTTGCAGGTATCGACCTTATCTCGGCCTGTTTTTCGCGAATAATATGCGGATCTTCACAAACATAGTATGTTGGTCTCCAGTGTGTATGGGGGAAAATGTTATAAATTCTGTTGGTTGCAAAAGTAACAATATGCTTGTCAGCAAGCTTGTCCAAATCTACAGGAGACAAACTCGGACCATTGCCAAGAATAAAACATATTTCTCCTTGATGTGCATTTCGATACTTACGAATTTTATGCGCCATCCAAGTATACTTATAGCGCGGAGCAATAAAGCTTTGATAATGTGCCTGAATTGATATTATCGGATGTATCATTATTATTTTCTCCTTTTCCAATCTACAGGATACCATGAAGCACTACCACACAATAAACTAGGTAAATATGAGCGCCAATGTATTCTGCTATTTATTTAAAACGTTATCACCTGAGAGCTATTTTAAGGCTCTTCCCCTGTAATAATATTTATCATTTTTTCTTCCTTAGCCTGCGGGATATTCCATGAATTACCGCAGCTGCACAAATCATAACCAATGGAGCGCCAATATACTCCGCACATTGTTTTTTCGTCAGACGGTACTGCTCATCGCAAAATGTGTGATCACAATAAAATGTGTACCACAATTTCATTTTCTCAATAAGCGGATAGTTCAAAAACTCTGCTTTCTCTCGTAAGCACAACCCTTCGCCCGCAGGATTTTTGATAAAACGCATTCCTCCCTGCATTGTTAAACCGTCTTCAAGATATTCGCAAATCCAGATAATATCATCAAAAATCCTGATCTTGTAGCCATCATGCGCCATACGATTCCAAGTGATGCAAGGCGTCAGAAAATTTTCGCCCTCAAATTCAGGGTATTTATATTTCCGGTGAATTTCAGTATACCAAACGCCTGCCCGTTCCCCATCAATCACCTTATCCGTATATTCTGGGTAACGGCAATAAGCATATTCGTCAATGTACTGGCAACCTTCTCCATACATCTGCCACAAGCGGGTATTTGGTGTTTCTGTCGGACTTGAGCCACGATTGCCAGCAACGCCGCAATATCCAGACTTCCCTGCTATCGTGGCTTCCCATTTTACAACAGTTTCCATTGCATTATCTGTCAAATAATCGTCTGAATCCATGATGAAGAACAATTCCCCTTCAGCAAGATCCAGACCTCTATTGATGGCACGGCATTTTCCACCATTGGATACTTTATAGAAGCGAATAGGAAAGTCATTCTTATCTTCTATCCAACTCTTGACAAGTTCCTCTGTATTGTCAGTAGATCCATCGTCCATAATGATCCACTCAAAATCGAGGAAAGTCTGTCGCTGCACGGAACGATATAATGTATCTAAAATATACGCACGATTGTACGTTGGCGTAAATAGTGTGATTTTATATTTAAAATCCATATTGTCTCGTATAATCCAATTATCTTAGATGATAATTGGATTTTTCCTTTCTCCCAGATATTACTGGGTATTTCAATCCATCTCTGATATATTTTGAAAAGGCACTGTGGATCTGTACCTATTATGTTACAGCTTTGACTGGTATGAGGTGACTCAGACCACAGCTTTTCGTCTATTACTGTTAATCAGTTTGTTAACGCATCGACGTTTCTATTTACGTGATTACACAGCCGAATTCTCTGTGGAAGACAACAGTGCTCAAAATATTTTTCAGGAGGTATAAACCTATGTCAATGTACTTCATTGGAATTGATATTTCCAAGTACAAACATGATTGCTGCATCATATCTGCTGCTACTCAAAAAGTAGTTTCTAAAGTCACTATTAAAAACAATAAAGCTGGCTTTGATGAACTACTTTCCATCATTAACTCTTTATCTAATCCTGAGGACATAAGAATAGGGTTTGAATCAACTGCCCATTATGCCCTCAATCTTGAACTCTTCCTTGAAAATGCCAACCACAGCTTCATGGAAATTAATCCAGTTTTAATCAAGGATTTCAAGAAGTCTCAGACTCTCCGACGCACCAAAACCGATTCTATCGACTGCGAGTTAATAGCCCGTTGGTTAATGACTGTTGAATACAAACCCCATTCAAAAGGATTTTACCACGCTTACTCTTTAAAGTCATTAACTCGTTTACGGGATAAACTCATTCGTCAGCGTTCTTTTTATCTTGTTAAGATAACAAATGTGCTAGATCATACATTTCCAGAGTTTAAGCCTTTCTTTCATGAGCACTTCTCTAAAACAGCCTTATATCTGCTTGAGAACTATGGTGCCGCAGAAAAAATGGCTCGTATGAACTCAGCCTCTTATGAAAAGCTACGTTCCTTATCTCGGGGTAAATTTTCACCACAGCAATTCCTACAACTAAAAGAACTTGCTGCCAATACTGTTGGCGTAAGCAACTCTATTTTTGATATAGAGCTGAACAGTCTTTTATCTTTATACAAATCCCTTGTAAAAGAGATTGATACCATTGAAAAAGAAATCAACAAGCTGATCGAAGAAGTACATCCCCATTATATGTCAATTTCTGGAATTGGACCATTATCAGCTACTGTAATCTATTCAGAATATGGTGATATATCTAACTTCGCTAATCCAGGACAAATGCTTGCATTTGCCGGAATAGAACCCGGAATCAATAAATCTGGCACTGAATCTCACGGAGGTAGGATGGTAAAGCGTGGATCATCTCAGCTCCGCTATACACTGATCAATTGTTGTCTTCCGTTAATCCGCTTTGACATGACATTTGCAACTTACTATGCCAAGAAGCGCGGAGAAGGCAAACCACATCGAGTAGCCATTACTCATGTCGCAAAGAAGCTTATTAGAGTCATCTATGCATTGGAGAGGCAAGATATAGACTTTAATACTCAAAAGCTTCATTAAATCCAACTCTTCAGAGTTGACTACATCCATCTGAAATACAGTGTATTCAGATGGCTTATTAAGGTTATTCATTTTTACAATTCAAAAAATTTTCAAAAACCCCTTGACTGTTTATAGTTTGTCACCTTATCTTATTCCGAATTCATTTTTTAGTCTCGTTGTAACCCTCTTATGCGTCAATGGATTTATTTTCCGTAAAAGGACAACTGGATGGAAACTCTTATCTTCATTCTGGTTACTTGGATCACCATCAGAAATATTGATGCCAGTTCCAAGCACATAAACTGTACTTCTAAACGGAAGCCTTTCTAAAGGTTTTCCTAACTCTTTAAATTTACTCTCCACTTCTATGTCATACCAGCGAATTGGATATCTTTCGGTCAGTTTCATAGCTGTTGTCTTATCAAAACAAAGTGACTGGTCTGGTAATTCTTCCGGCAAATCGTTCTTGTACATTTTCATAATATTCATGGAACCGCCAAAATAAGGCGTGATTTCCATCCACGAACTACCTTTGACCCATCTGTAGCCATTTGCAGATTTAAAACCATTTGCATCTGGATGGTTTGCTACATACTCTGCTAGGTGACAGCTCACAAAATCATCTGCATCTACCGGGAAAATAAAAATTCCCTTACCAGCATCTAGCCATTCCTGATAGTCATTCCTAATCTGCTTTGCGCATAAACATAATTTCCAACTACGATCACGACATTTTTCCTCCCATGTATTTGGAGTAGGTAAGTCTGCCGTAACAAAATGCAGCCTTTTATCATATTCTATTTCCAATTCCGGCACTTCATTGCATCCAATATATACCTGAAAATCAGAATGTGTCTGATTAAAAATAGATTGAAGCGTATTATTGAAATCCTCCAACGCCTTTGACCACTGATTGGTACTCTTCTTGCTACGTAAAGCCGTTACAAAACATATCATTTTTCTACTTCTCCTGTTCGTTTGCTATTACCAGCACCCAAACAAAGAGAAATAAAATCCCTACATCATTTAAAGGTATCCAAATGTATCCTTGAGTTTTTCTCTCATTTGTGTTCGTTCCTGTTCACTAGCATCAGGCCATTCCTGCCATGTATGCTGGTGGAATATCGGATGGTTTTTTTGATTTTCCTGATGCTTGTTCCGATAGTCATCAAAGGAACAAATAAACTTCGCAGGATTTCCTGCGTAGACACTATTGGCAGGGACATCGTCAGTAACAACGGAACCTGCTCCGATTACGACGTTATTCCCAATCCGTACATTTGGCAACACAATGGCATTTGCCCCAATAAAAACATTGCTGCCAATCTGAACGATACCTATTTTTGTATGGACTCCTGTTTTTGCGGTGCTGGCATCATGCGCTAATAGTTTTACCCCTGATGCCAGCGTCACATTATCACCAACAGAAATTAACCATGGCCAGTTTCCGTCAATGGGATAACCGCTATTATACTGAAAATTCGCTCCATGAATAAAACCATGCGCTTTCGCATATTCCATTACAAGAAGGTCCGGATTACCCCCCCTCGTTATTTTTTTAACAACTTTGTTAATTATACTCTTCATCAATCTCTCCTATAAATATCTCTAGTGTAAACTTTATCCCAACAATTTTCTAATTCCTCAGAATACCGATTAGCCACAATTACATCGCTAATTTTTTTAAATTCCTCCAACGAAGAAATTACCCTGCTTCCAAAAAAAAGTTCTTCTTTCAATGTTGGCTCATAAATTATAACATTTGCTCCTTTTGCCTTTAACCTTTTCATCACGCCTTGAATTGAAGATTGACGAAAATTATCCGAGCCCGATTTCATCGTCAAACGATATACTCCAATAGTTACATTTTTTCCTGGAATACCACCACGTCCTCTCGTACCATTATCATAATAACCGGCTTTCTCTAAAATTCGCTCTGCAATAAAATCTTTCCGGGTACGATTTGCATCCACAATTGCACCAATAATATTTTCCGGCACATCCTGATAATTAGCTAAAAGCTGCTTCGTGTCTTTCGGCAAACAATATCCACCATAACCAAATGAAGGATTATTATAATGTGAACCAATTCTGGGATCAAGTCCAACCCCTTCAATAATTTGACGTGTGTTTAGTCCTCTTACCTCAGCATAAGTATCTAATTCATTAAAAAAACTGACCCGAAGTGCCAAGTATGTATTCGCAAACAATTTAACTGCCTCAGCTTCTGTTGTGTCTGTAAAAAGAGTCGGTATATCTTCTTTAATTGCACCCTCCTGAAGAAGATTCGCAAAAATATGGGCTGCCTCAACCATCTCAGGCACATTCTGAGGTGCTCCTACGATAATCCTTGATGGGTAAAGATTATCATATAACGCTTGCCCTTCTCTCAAAAATTCCGGACTGAACAAAATCCGATCCGTATGGTACTTTTCACGCAAACTTTTTGTATATCCAACCGGAATTGTCGATTTAACAACAATTATCGCTTTAGGATTCACTTGCAATGCTAATTCAATCGTCTCTTCAACAGAAGAAGTATTGAAATAATTTTTAACAGGATCATAATCTGTTGGAGTAGACACAATCACAAACTCTGCATCACTATAAGCCATTTTGTCATCCAGTGTAGCACTTAAATTCAATTCCTTATGAACAAGGTAATCTTCAATTTCCGTATCCTTGATAGGTGAGACCTTGTCGTTCAACATCCTAATCTTTTCAGGAACGATATCAACCGCTATTACTTCATTATGCTGTGCTAATAGAATTGCCAATGATAGGCCAACGTATCCAATTCCTGCTATTGCTATTTTCATATCCTTCCTCCTACAAACAAGCTGACTTTTTTACAATCCAATTTTAAATTTATTTCGTAACAAACAACAAATTTGCAAATTCCATCCTGCTATCCGATACCACATTTTTTGCTTTTTATTTTCCTGTACAGTTTGTTCTGTATATACCTCATCAAAAAGAACCTCTATACATCGTATTGCTTCTTGTGCTACGACAATATCCGATTCTCTAAGTGCTTTTTGCCCTAAATACAAGCAATTCCTCAGCACCTGCGATTGGGCCTTTCCAGACAATTCAGAAAACTTCTCTTTTATATAAAAATACTGTCGCTTTCTTGCTTCCAGAGAATCCAAATTACGAAGAGAAAATGTATTACTCATAATGCTATTACTTCTCTGCCGATAATAATATAAGGTATTCTCAATCTTTACAATCTGTCTACAAAGTCCAAATGCCTGATATGTAAAAAATACATCCTCATGCAGTTTCCCAACTTCAAATCGTAGGGAACGAAAAATTTTTCTTCGGTAGAGTTTATTCCAAACTGTATATTTAAACTTACGTTCATCCATCAGGAAAGATAATGCTTCTTTTGTTGCGTAACTAGTTACTTCATTGGAAAAGATATTCTTCTCTAAAACCTGTCCATCTATAAAACTAAAATAATTACATTCAACAATATCTGCATTTTTCTGTATTAAAGCAGCCATAAGTTCTTCCATCATAGTTGGTGCAATAAAGTCATCACTGTCAACAAAAGCAATGAATTCTCCATCAGCCACATCTATACCTGCATTGCGTGCATCAGACAACCCCCCATTTTTTTTATGTACCACTTTAATTCTTGAATCTTTTTCCGCCCATTCATCACATATCATTCCACACTGATCAGGCGAACCATCATCTACCAATATTATTTCAAGCCGTTTATATGTCTGATTCAATATAGATGTAATACATTGATTCAAGTACTGCTCTACTTTGTATACAGGAATAATGACACTGATAGTTTTTAACTTCATATCTTCTCCTCTACACCATTTAATATTCCTTCTATTACTTTTTCTGGTGTAAAACAATCTAACGGTCTATTGATAACTCCTCCTATACAGCCACCTTCAATCTCATTAATTGCACGAGTAATATCCGCAACTGTATTCTCACAAAAAATATATCGATTAAATTTACTAAAATAATCCTTCAAAACTCTTTTCTCCTCTTCTGTTCCATCAAGAATAAAGAGAATTGTTTTTGTAGTAGCAGAATACTGATATATTTTTCCTGGAATCTGACCACCTTTACGATTGCAAAGGAAAACAAGTATATTTGTGTCATCCTCAATCGGTTTCAATTCGCTTAATGAAAGCCTTGGATGAATATAAATCCTATCTGTTGAATCAAACAAATTACTCGGATTTCCACAAATATTAACTATAATTTTCTCTTGTTTTGCAGCAACATAAAAAGGTTTTAAATCTCTGGCTTCAGGAACATAATCTCCAAAATATCCATACTTGTTTTTATATGATTTGTACAATTGTTCACCGCCATCATAATATGCTGGTAATGGCTGCCAATACATTTTATCTGCTGATTCAGGATATATCTTTTTCTGATTTTTTAAAGTCAATGGACTAACATAGCATATTTTCTCTCCATATGACAATATTTTTCTTTCTTCCTTGAAAATTCTTTTACTACCATTGAATCCATAAACATCGCAATACCAAGGATCCTCCCATATCTGAATCCAATGTGTTGCT
>OQVI01002759.1_pt1 | contig 10948 bp, 9 predicted proteins | sample 1691651 | NCBI WGS metagenome assembly OQVI01 (sample SAMN03418287, study PRJEB22391) | human gut metagenome | biome: human-gut; feature: organic feature; material: feces | host: Homo sapiens | place: Italy | collected 2013-04
CGATGTAACCACCAAGAAGGCACTGGATCTGATCGTGGACAGCGCCAAGTTGGTAGAGAAGAAAGCGGAGAAGAAGGCCGCCAAGAAGTCCACTGCCAAGAAGGCAGACGACAAAACGGCAGAGAAGAAGCCCGCTGCCAAAAAGACTGCCGCTAAGAAGCCCGCTGCCAAGAAAACCGCCAAGAAAGAGGAGGACGCCGAGTAATTCGGTGCATGCCTTTGAATGAATAAGCAAAACACGGTCTATATTATAACAGACCGTGTTTCCGCATAGACTGAGTTTAAGGAAAGTGATTTTATGGCTTTAGTCCCTTATGTTGTAGAGCAGACCGGCGCCGGCGAGCGCTCCATGGATATTTATTCCCGGCTGCTCAGTGACCGCATTATCGTGCTCTCTGACCAGGTGAACGACACCACCTCTTCTTTGGTGGTGGCCCAGTTGCTGTTTTTGGAGAGTCAGGACAGTGAGAAAGACATCAGCCTGTATATCAACAGCCCCGGCGGCTCCGTAACTGCCGGCCTGGCGATTTACGACACGATGAATTATATCAAGTGCGATGTGTCCACCATCTGTGTGGGTATGGCCGCCAGCATGGGTGCGTTCTTGCTTTCCAGCGGCGCCAAGGGCAAGCGTATTGCACTGCCCAACAGTGAAATACTCATTCACCAGCCCTTGATCGGCGGCAATGGCCTGACCGGTCAGGCGACAGATATTGAATTGGCTGCCAAGAACTTGGTGCGCACCAAGGAACGGCTCAATGAAATTCTTGCCAAGAATACCGGCAAGAGCTATGAGCAGATTGTGCAGGACACAGACCGAGACAACAGCATGACCGCACAGGAAGCGCTGGCGTACGGTCTGGTGGACAAGGTGATCGACAAGAGATAACACGGTTAGACGGACGGATGGCAGCATCCGTCCTGTCTTTCTATTTTGGATTTGGAGTGTGCATACATGGCACGAGATGACAATTACAATCGTATGACCCGGTGCTCCTTCTGCGGTAAGTCAGAGGCAATGGTTCACAAGCTGATTGAGGGTCCGGGCGTATTTATCTGTGACGAGTGTATTCGCCTTTGCAACGACTTGATCCAGAGCACCGAATTGGCGGACGCCCCCGGTAAGCAGGGGGAGGACGGCGATATGGTGCTGCCCAAGCCGGCAGAGATCAAGGCCCAGCTGGACGCCTATGTGATCGGCCAGGACGAGGCAAAAAAAGCGCTGTCCGTTGCAGTATATAACCACTATAAGCGTATTTTCAGTACCCAAAAGGACGATGTGGAGCTGCAAAAGAGCAATATCTTGCTGATGGGTCCCACTGGCGTGGGCAAAACCATGCTGGCCCAGACCCTGGCAAAGATCCTGAATGTTCCCTTTGCCATTGCAGACGCCACCACCCTGACCGAGGCCGGGTATGTAGGCGAGGACGTGGAAAATATTTTGCTGCGCCTGATCCAGGCGGCGGACTTTGATGTGGAACGCGCCGAACGGGGCATTATCTATGTGGACGAGATTGACAAAATCAGCCGCAAGAGTGAGAACCGCTCCATTACCCGTGATGTAAGCGGCGAAGGTGTGCAGCAGGCGCTGCTGAAGATTTTGGAGGGTACGGTGTCCAATGTACCCCCCGGCGGCGGGCGCAAGCACCCCCAGCAGGAGTTTATTCAGATTGATACGACCAACATTCTCTTTATCTGCGGCGGTGCCTTTGATGGCATCGAAAAAATCATTGAGAAGCGGATCGGTGGCAAGTCCATGGGCTTTGGCGCGGATATTCAAGCGGAAGATGTGGACGAAAACCGCGTGATGGAGCGGGTAGAGCAGCACGATCTGGTGAAGTATGGGCTGATTCCGGAACTGATTGGGCGTATTCCCGTGATCGCCGTGCTGGAGAATTTGGATAAACCGGCATTGATCCGCATTATGACGGAGCCGAAGAATTCCATCGTGAAGCAGTATACCCGTATGTTCCAAATGGACGGGGTGCAGCTGGAGTTCCAGCCGGAGGCGCTGGCGGCTATGGCGGATGTGACCCTGGAGCGCAAAACCGGCGCCCGCGGTCTGCGCAGCGTGTTTGAGGCGACCTTAAAGGAACTGATGTTCCAGATTCCCAGCGACAGCACGGTGGAGAAGGTGACCATCACCCCGGAGACGGTGCGCAGCGGTGCAGAACCGATCATTTTGCGCAACCCCAAGAAGGAGAGCCACGACCTGACGGCCGGTGCTCTGAAGAACGCATAAGCAAAGGAGTGCAGTGCGCAGTAGCGTATTGCGCTCTTTTTTTCTTTACAGGTTGCCTTTTTATATATTTTATTAAACTGGAATATGTATTCATCATTAATGTTATGCAATACTGAAGTTCCATATTTAAACATTCTCTGCAAACAATGATAAATTACTGAGGCCTTATTATCTGCGATTGACTGTGCAACAGTAAATATCATCTCATATATATCATTAGACAGCTTTAGCTTTATTGTATTGGCAACTTTATCTGATAAGGTTAAATCTGTCCTGATATTTATATAGTTCTCAAATAATGAATAGTTAGAAACAACATCTGCACATCTTACATCAGTATGGCTTGTTCCTGCCTCCCAGGCTTTATATATTGCTGAAAATATCCCCTCTATAGAATTATCACATAAATAAACATCCATAATACTATGCACTTAACTAATCAGCTGGTAGTAATACTGGCTGATCATATCCTTTCTTCTTACTAATCTTTATTCTATCTCTATGTTCCATATAAATATTTCAAATTACAAATTCTTCTATAATTATCCTGATAAATATATTATATTATTCTAATATGTATCTTTATATTGTTCTAATATTTATTATTCACAATTATAATAAAAACATTCGTATCATTCTGATATTACATTGCAGTCAAATAAAGAAAGCTGTTTATAGCAGTCTTTATGTTCTATGTCATATATTTTCTTCTTGTCATTATCAATAAGAGCATTAGTAATATAATCCTGATCTATTCGTATGTTATACATCATTCTGCCATTACAGGTTATAAAATAAACAGCCCTTTTTAATACAACTCCGGCTTTCTTTAAAGAAGTAAAATCTAATATAGACATTCGTCTTGCATTAATAATACGTCTTGCTGATTTCACACCTATTCCGGGAACTTTTAATAACAGGGCATAAGGTGCTGTATTAATCTCTACCGGGAATATATCAAGGTGACGTATTGCCCAGTCACATTTAGGGTCTAAAAATGCGTTAAAATTAGGATTGTCTTCACTAAGAAGATCATATGACTTAAATCCATAAAATCTCATAAGCCAGTCCGCCTGATATAACCTATGTTCCCTAAGCAAAGGCACACCCTTGCCATCTTCCTGAAGTGGAAGCGACTCATCCATATTGACATTAACAAACGCTGAATAAAACACTCTCTTTAAATCGTATTTGTCATATAAATTCTGTGCTATCGTAACAAGCTGGTAATCCGTCTCTTTGGTAGCACCAATAATCATCTGTGAACTCTGTCCTGCTGGAACATATCTTTTATATCTATGTCCCGCCGATAGCTCAGTATTACCAGTATTCAATCTATTATTAATGTTTAATCTGTTATTGGCAGCCAATCCATCATTAAACATAGTGTCTAACATCTCATTACTTGTATCATCAGAAAATGTATTATACATATTATAAACATCTGACAAATAATTGTTCGTATGCTTCATACCAACCTCATATCTATTCATATGTATGTTATTCTTAATCATATTCATAGGATGCAAAATACTTTCTCTTGATTTAGATGGAGCAAGTTCTTTAAGTGCTGCATTAGTTGGAAGCTCAAGATTAATGCTCATACGGTCAACAAACCAACCAGCGAACTTAATGATATCATCCGATGCTCCAGGAATTGCCTTCATATGAATATATCCGCCAAAATTATATTTCTTTCTTAGAAGAATAACCGTTTCTAACATTCTCTTCATTGTTTCATCAGGACTGATAATTATACCTGAACTTAAAAACAATCCTTCTATATAATTACGTCTGTAGAACTGCATAGTAAGCCCACATATCTCCTCAGGCGAAAATGTAGCCCTCACAACATCATTAGACGAACGGTTAATGCAGTAGCGGCAGTTATATATACATTCATTCGTAAGAAGTATTTTTAAAAGAGAAATACACCTGCCATCTGCACTAAAGCTGTGGCATATTCCACACGCTTTAGAATTGCCTATGCCTTTACCATTGTTACCACGTTCAACGCCACTTGACGAACACGATACATCATACTTTGCAGCATCAGATAAAATCGTCAGCTTATCCATAATACTTAGGTCTTCTTTAATAACCACAACTCCCACCTTCTTTCGATAATAATAAAAAAGATACATGCAGAACATATTTTCCAAACATTCGTTCTGCATGTATCTTATCATATTATAATATATTTCGCAATTGAAATTTTAATATATTTTATTCAATCTGACTATAAAAGTCCTGCCTTTAAAACTTGTATATTATCTGCTATTTTATCAGCTCCTGCCTTAATTAACACTCCTTTATCCCTAAAGCCCCACGATACAGCTATGCAGTCAACCCCTGCATTTCGTGCTGTTAGCACATCTACATCTGAATCTCCAATATAAGCTATATCTTCTAATGCAATGTCTGCTATTGCAGCACATTCTAACAAGGCATCCGGAGCGGGCTTTTTTGCTATGCCCTCTCTTGCACCAAATGTAATATCAAGAAGATTATCAAAATATATATCACATAATTTAGTCACAGCATTTTGTGCTTTATTAGACAACACTGCAAGCTTAATCCCTGACTGCTTTAATTCTTTAAGCATATCAATAATTCCATCATATGCCTTTGTCTTGTCATTACAATGTTCCTGATAATACTTCTTAAAACATTCAAACACATTATCTATAACCGGCAAATCGGTTCCATTAGGAACACTTCTTTCTATTAAAAGACGAATTCCATTACCAACATAATTTCTTACTTCTTCTATAGTTCTTTGAGGCATACCAAACTGTGCAAGAGAGTAGTTCACCGCATCTGCCAGATCCTCCAATGTATTAAGCAATGTTCCGTCTAAATCAAATACAGCCATTTTATATTTCATATACTTCACACTTTCCTTATATTAATAATAACTGACTGGATAACAGATAATAAAAAATTCTTAAAGCAGATATATTATTTATAAGAATTAATTCAACATTAACATATTGTATACAGATTAATTACAATCAGCTGTTTACATATCAGATATTTAATAATATAATCAAGACTAAAAAAATGCAATATGAAAATAAAATTTTAAATTTCCACATTTATCTATATTTTCCTTCAAATATTTTCAAAAAATTTAAAAATATTAAAATAAAAGGGTTGACATATTACATATTAACGTGTATTATATCACTTGTGTTCACGAGAAATAAATCGAAACACACAATACAATATGCGCGAGTGGCTCAGTGGTGGAGCACCTCCTTGCCAAGGAGGGGGTCGCGGGTTCGATCCCCGTCTCGCGCTCTGTAAGACAACAAAAAGGACTTCCGAATGGGAAGTCCTTTTTTGTCATCCGGGAAGTGCGGGGCACTTCTCGAAACCCAACTGCTTCACAGTTTGGCTTCGATTTCTCGGAACGCTAAAGCGCCCCTCGGTCGTGTCAGAACAGAGGTCCACCGGACCTCTTGACACCCATCTCGCACAACACACGGGGGTGACTATTATTTATTTCTGTATTAGCAACATTTTTGACTGGTTTATGAATTTTGTTCGTGACTATTTTTTATTTATATTATATAATGAATTCTATATGGGTTGTGTATTATTAGTTAATAGCAGATAACCTGATTTCATTGATTTATTATAATAGAAAAGGAACTTATTAATTTATGAAAGAAAGAGAACAATTTGGTTCAAGAATAGGATTTATTCTTGTATCAGCAGGCTGTGCTATCGGCCTTGGTAATGTATGGAAGTTTCCATACATATGTGGAATGTACGGAGGGGCAGCTTTTATAGTTATGTACCTTATATTTTTAGCACTTCTTGGACTCCCTATCCTTATATGCGAATTCTCAGTTGGTCGAGCAAGCCGCAAAGGTATGGGAAAAGCATTTGATGTACTTGAACAGAAAGGCACGAAATGGCATCGTCTTAAATGGATGAGCATAATTGGATCGTATCTTCTTATGATGTTCTATACTATGGTTGGAGGCTGGATGATTTATTATGCATTTCTTGAATTATCTGGTAAGCTTTCTGGTCTTAATAGTTCAGAAATCACAGCTACATTTAATGGTCTGTTATCACAGCCTGAAATAATGTTTATATTTACATTTATCGCCATTATTTTATCATTTGGCGTATGTGCACTTGGACTTGAAAATGGTGTTGAACGAATTACAAAAGTTATGATGTCGCTTCTTTTGGGACTTATAGTAATCCTTGCAGTTCATTCATTTGTTCTTCCTAATGCTTCTGTTGGTATTAAGTTCTATCTTGTACCTAATTTAAGCTTAGTTAAGCAGACAGGTATTGGGGAAGCCATATTTGCTGCTATGACACACGCATTTTTCACTTTAAGTATAGGTATCGGTGCTATGGAGATTTTCGGTAGTTACCTTGATAAGAAGCGTTCACTTACAGGTGAGGCGGTAAGCATTGTAATTCTAGATACATTTGTTGCTTTAATGGCTGGATTTATAATTATCCCTGCCTGCTTTGCATATGGAGTAAACCCTGACAGTGGTCCTTCATTATTATTTATAACTCTTCCTAATGTATTTAATAATATGACTGGTGGAAGAATATGGGGCTTTATGTTCTTTTTATTTATGTCATTTGCAGCTTTATCTACAATTATTGCTGTATTTGAAGAAATCGTAGCTATGTGGATGGATATAACAGAATGTAAGCGAACCAAAGCCGTAGGTATTAATATTATAGCTATTACTGTATTATCAATTCCTGCAATTCTTGGATATAACCTGCTTTCAGGTATACAGCCTATAGGTGCAGGTACAACAATTATGGATCTGGAAGATTTCCTTGTATCCTACAACCTTCTTCCTTTAGGAAGCCTTGTTATAGTTCTTTTCTGTACAAGAAAAAACGGATGGGGATTTGATAGCTTTGTTAAAGAGGCTAATACTGGAGAAGGAATAAAGCTTCCATTATGGGTCAGAAAATATATGGCATATATCTTACCTTTGATAATTACAATTGTTTATATTAAAGGCTACTATGATACTTTTTGCAAACAGCCTTTAAGCATATTCATCGGCTGGATGTGTTTTTCTGTGTTACTTGTTGTTATAATATATCTTATAGCACTACTTACAGGACGCAAATCAAAACAACAGTAGAACATACAACAACTTAATTTCAATTTGATATTGGATATTACTTATAAAAAAAACGGAGGTCTATTATGAAATTATTAGAAGATCGTATAAGAAAAGATGGAATTATAAGAGAAGGAAATGTACTTAAGGTTGACAGCTTCATTAACCACCAGATGGATATTAAACTTTTCGAGGAAATGGCTAAGGAATGGAAAAGACTATTTGCTGATAAGAAGATTAATAAAATCCTTACAATTGAGGCAAGTGGTATCGGTATTGCCGCTATCGTTGCAAGAGAATTTGATGTACCTGTTGTATTTGCCAAGAAGTCTAAAAGTATTAACCTTGATGATAATAACTTCAGCACTAAAATCCAGTCATTTACACATAGTAAAATATACGATGTGATTGTTTCAAAAAAGTTCTTATCTCCAGAGGATCATATTCTTATTATTGATGATTTCCTTGCAAATGGATGTGCATTACTTGGTCTTACTAACCTTGTTGAAAGTGCAGGTGCAACCGTTGAAGGTATCGGTATTGCGATTGAAAAGGGTTTCCAGCAGGGTGGAAAGATTATAAGGGAAAAAGGTTATCAGCTTGAATCACTTGCAATCGTTGAAAGTATGAATGCCGCTGATAACACAATTACATTCAGATAGGAGATACATTAATGAACGAACTTACAGAATACATTCCGGTATTATATGCTACTTTCTGGTCATTAGTACCACCTCTGGTAGCCATTATACTTGCTCTTATTACTAAGGAAGTATATAGTTCACTTTTTATAGGTATTGTAATTGGCGGACTATTCTATGGCGGATTGTTTACTGCACATTTTAGCTTTGAAACTTCTGTTACACATATATTTAATGATGGACTTGTAGGTGTGTTATCTGATCCTGCTAACATTGGAATACTTATATTTCTTGTAATTCTTGGAATAATGGTATGTATGATGAACAGAGCAGGAGGTTCAAGTGCATTTGGCGAATGGGCTTCCAAAAGAATAAAGACAAGAACGGGTGCTCAGTTAGTATCTATTCTTCTTGGTGCACTTATATTTATTGACGACTATTTTAACTGTCTTACAGTTGGAAGTGTTATGCGCCCTGTAACTGACAGCCACCAGATTTCAAGAGCAAAGCTTGCTTATATTATAGATGCAACAGCAGCACCTATATGTATAATAGCACCTATTTCATCATGGGCTGCCGCTGTAACAGGCTTTGTTGAAAGTGAGGACGGATTTTCTGTATTTATGAAATCTATTCCTTATAATTATTATGCATTGCTTACAATATTCGCATTACTTATGTTTGTAATATTAAAAGTGGATTTTGGTCCTATGAAGCTTCACGAAGATAATGCTGCTAAGGGTGACTTGTATACAACACCTGACAGGCCATATGCTAATGCTAATCCTGATGTAATAAAAGGCAACGGCAAGGTTATTGACCTTGTATTTCCTATTGTTTCATTAATTATATGCTGTGTTATAGGTATGATATATACAGGCGGTTTCTTTAGCGGAACGCCATTTATAGAAGCATTTTCTGATTGCGATGCTCCTGTAGGACTTATGCTTGGAAGCTTCTTTGCAATGGTAATTACTGTATTCTTCTATGCTGTAAGAAAAGTTCTTCCATTTAAAGAATCATTTGCCTGCATACCAGAAGGCTTTAAAGCTATGGTTCCAGCAATCCTTATCCTTACTTTTGCATGGACACTCAAGAGTATGACAGACAGCTTAGGTGCTAAAGAATATGTAGCAGGTCTTGTAAATGGTGCTTCTGGAAGCCTGCTTAATTTCCTTCCAGCCATTATATTCCTTGTAGCGATATTCCTTGCATTTGCAACCGGAACAAGCTGGGGTACATTCGGTATTCTTATACCTATTGTTGTTAATACGTTTTCTGGAACTGATAATACTATGATGATTATATCTATATCTGCTTGTATGGCAGGTGCTGTATGCGGCGACCACTGTTCACCTATATCAGATACAACTATTATGGCATCGGCTGGTGCACAGTGTAACCATATGAACCATGTATCGACACAACTTCCTTATGTAGTTGTTGTTGCCGCAGTATCATTTATAACATATATAATTGCTGGTTTCATACACAATCCTGTAGTTCCTTTAATTATAGGTATTGTGCTTATGACTCTTACAATTATTCTTATCAAATATATTGTAAATCAAAAACAATCTAATTCATAACAATATACGTTAGTGCCGGATTTACTTTTGGCACTAACTTTACTTTATAATTGATCAAATTAAAGCTATTAATACATTAGGAGTGCATATGAGTGAAACTAAAGTAATAATAATAATAGTGCTTTTATTTATAATTGCAGTACTTCCATTTCCAACCGGACTGCTCATTTATAAATTTAAATCAGAAAAACTTAAAAAACAGTATTCAGATGAAGCTAAAAAAGCAGACGAATCAGAAAAATCAGAAGACAGCAATAAATCTGTCAAATAAACGTAATGATAATAATCATTTAACAAATAATTAGCTCCCTTCTAAAAAGGTAAGTTAAATACTTAAAACTTGCTATTTAGGAGAGAGCATCTCAATAATTTTATTCTATGACCTGTTGTTTACTATCGTCAACGTTATGAGCAAATTGTGGTATCTGTGCAATAATGACCGCTGTGAATACTAATATACAGCCGGTAAGTTCCCTTGTGCTTAAATGTTCACCTAATAAAATCCAGCCTGCAAGTGCAGCAAATACCGACTCAAGGCTCAATACAATGGCAGTCACTGATGGCTTGGCATATTTCTGCCCAATAATCTGAAGAGTGTAAGCAATTCCACTTGACATAACACCTGCATATAATATTGGTATTATTGCTTTCATAATGCTGTTAATATCTGCTTTATCAAATATAAGCATTAATATTCCTGACAATATTCCACTTGTTAAGAATTGTATACAGGATAATTTAACACCATCTGCTTTATCACATTTATCTACCGTAAACATATGTATTGTAAATGCAACAGCACACATTAACTCTAATATATCCGCAACATATATTTCGTCAATTCCACCCGCAATACATAAAAGATACATTCCTACAATACATACAAATGCAGCTATTATGGTAAGCTTATGAAGCTTTTGTCCCATAAATACTGAAACAATCGCAATCATAACAACATAAGTCGCTGTAAGAAATCCAGCTCTCCCTGATACAGCAACTCCATCAGGATATGTATTAATCCCTATCTGCTGCAAATTCATCGCTATGCAAAGTAGAATTCCGCATATAACACCTTCTTTTATAGGCCATTTATTCGCATCAGTTAAATAATCTTTCTTATTAATAATGTAGTTCTTCTTATATATATTGTAATTATTCTCACTTGGATTATCATATCTATCAGAATATTTTCTCATATCTAATATTGCAATAACAATAAATAAAAATAATGCCCCGATAATATTCCTACAGGCATTAAATGTAAACGCTCCAATATTATCACCAGCACTTGTCTGTGCAACAGCCACACTATAATAGTAACTGCTGCGATTCCTATTACTACAGGCACAAATA
>OQVI01002762.1_pt1 | contig 10942 bp, 8 predicted proteins | sample 1691651 | NCBI WGS metagenome assembly OQVI01 (sample SAMN03418287, study PRJEB22391) | human gut metagenome | biome: human-gut; feature: organic feature; material: feces | host: Homo sapiens | place: Italy | collected 2013-04
TGAGTACCCGCATCGGACACAATTACAATCGTAAGAAAAAGATTGCCGCGCAGTCCTGCCGTACCAAACTCCAAATCCATATAGAAACGCTCTTTAATCTCATTTTCATCGCCCTCAATGGCGCGCAATTCCTCTTTCGTTGCCTCGTCAAAGTATGGATTTTCCAGCCATTCTTTGTAAATCGTCATGTAATCCTTCATGATTCACTTACCCCCTGCTTTCTTCTAGGATGACTTTCTTTTTCTCCATTATAGTATAATTATTCTGAAAAATAAAGAGAATTTCGGTTACTATTCTTTGTCTTTATTTTTTCTCTTTTCAAAGTTTCTCCATGATGTATCGAATACGCTTAACCAAAGAATTTATATGCATATGTAAATCAACATTTCTTATCGGATTGCCTCAAGAAAGAGGTTCCGCGCCGTCTGCTGTTCTTCCAGCTTCTGCAGTTTTTCGATGCTGCGGACTGGAATCCACGCCTTGCCTGCATTATAATAAAAATTTAACTGTTTCCAGTATTTTTCCGGATATAAAAACAGGTAATAGAGGTATGTCCGCTCCTGTGCATTCAACGGCAGAATACAATCATACGTCTCCAGCAGCCGCATCCCCAGACGCAAATCCCAGCCATGCTTTTCCAATATTTTGCGCGTAAAATGATACAGGTCTTCGACCTGGACGCCCCGGTGCATCCGGTTAAATTCAATCACCGCCATCTCATTTTCTTCTGCCAATAAAATATGATGCTGGTTCAGATCCCCGTGACACAAATAGTTTTCCGGCTCGCCGTCCTGCTCGATCTGCGCTTTCAGCCCGCCTGCTGCTTCCTGCGCCTGCTCATAAAAGATGGCAAAGCTTCCGCTGACTGCCCTCTCAAAATCCGATTTACGCCGTTTTTTCCGGATATAATTCCGCGTACGGACAAGTTCCCGGTTGTGGCGCTCCATCTCCGCCACCGCCGGACGCGTAAGAATTGACCCCAGATTCCACGACTCATCGATTGCAATGCCGCGCAGTGTCCGATGCAGCTTCGCGATCTGCCCGACCGCCCGGACTACCTCCGCCTCGCTCTGCACACTGCACTCGCGCCCGGAAAACCATTCCTTCACAACACACCGCGTTCCATCCTCCGCCACCGACAAAAGCTCGCCCTCCCGGTTCCGCATATACTGATCGGTCCGGCATGTTTTCTGATTTTGCAGAACATTCATGATTTGTTCTTCAAATTCAAGACGTTTGACGGTCCCCTTATATTCCCGGAGGAGTTTTAACCCCTGACTCGTCTCGCAGATCCACGCGCCTCTTCCACGGCGCTTCGACTGCACTTCCAGTTCATACTGTTCCAGTACCTCGGTTGTTCTCTCGTTCACAACTTCCCCCTCCTGCCTCTATCCGGCTGCCCGCCTTTCCATTTCCCAAAAGAATGTGGACAGCACATTTTCACGCCGGGCCACAGCCGCTGACAGCTATGTTAATTGCAACATTCACACGATTATGCAAATATGCACATCAGACACCCAGCCTGCTACTCCTAACCTATGAGAGGGGGCTTACAAATATGCTTATGCATAAATATCGCAGATTTGAAACACAGTGCACAAACTATAACACACAATCGCCAATGTGGAGTGATTACGAAATTCTGTTCATTGCCATCATTTTGACGGTATGTTACAATGATTCACGTTGAGATAAAAAAGCGGTCTGGCTATTTGTCCCAACAATCAGGCAAAAAATCAAATAATATATTTTACTGTAAATGAAAAGGAGGTTTCTCTTTGTCCATACAATCCGCTCATCGTTCCAGCGATGAAAATACGCGCCCGCATTCAGGCGCAGCATCATCCCGTGAAGCTGATCTCGGCAGTGCGCCGATCGGGTCGCTTCTTTTTAAACTGGCGCTCCCGGCAATTGCCGCACAGATCATCAACGTTCTCTATAACATGGTTGACCGCATGTACATCGGCCATATCCCGGACATCGGTCCCAGCGCCCTGACCGGTGTCGGCGTCACAATGCCGATTATCATGTGCATTTCCGCTTTTGCCGCGCTCGCCGCCATGGGCGGTGCCCCGCAGGCGTCGATCCTGATGGGAAAAGGCGACAAGGCTTCCGCTGAAAAGGTACTCGGCAACTGTACCTTCATGCTGACCGTCATTTCGCTCGTCCTGACCGCCCTGTTTCTTGGCTTTGGGCGCCCGATCCTCCTGATGTTCGGCGCCAGTGAGAAGACGATTCTCTACGCCTGGAACTACATGAAAATCTACGTCTGCGGCACTTTCTTCGTCCAGATGGCGCTCGGACTCAATGCCTTTATCAACGCACAGGGTTATGCCAAAACCGGCATGATTACCGTTGCCATCGGCGCTCTCTGCAACATCATCCTCGATCCGATCTTTATCTTCGGACTGCATCTGGATGTGCGCGGCGCAGCACTTGCAACCATCCTTTCACAGGGTATTTCCTGTATCTGGATTCTGCGTTTTCTGACCGGAACGCATAGTACCCTGCGGATACGGCTCCGCAACCTGCGCCCGCAGAAGAAATTTATCCTGCCATGCCTGGCGCTCGGACTGGCGCCATTTATCATGCAGTTTACAGAAAGTGCACTGTCCATCAGCTTTAACACCAGCCTGTTGAAATATGGCGGCGATACCGCGGTCGGCGCGATGACGATTCTTTCCAGCGTCATGCAGTTTTCCATGCTGCCACTGCAGGGGCTCTCACAGGGCGCGCAGCCGATCATCAGCTTTAACTATGGAGCAAAAAATATCGACCGTGTGAAAAAAGCGTTTCACCTGCTTCTGCGCTCGGCAGCCTGCTATTCCACCTTGCTCTGGCTCTTATGTATGCTGGTTCCACAGATTTTTATTTCCATCTTTACCAGCGACGCAGATCTTGCCAGCTATACCATCTGGGCGCTCCGGATCTATATGGCAGCTTCCCTGCTCTTTGCCGTCCAGCTCGCCTGCCAGCAGACTTTTATTGCCCTTGGAAATGCGAAAACATCCGTCTTTCTGGCATTGCTCCGGAAAGTGCTGCTTTTGATTCCGCTGATCTTTATCCTGCCGCATTTCGTTTTAAATCCGGTATTCGGCGTGTTCGTGGCAGAACCGGTGGCAGATACGATTGCGGTGGCGACGACGGCGGCGCTGTTTTTCAGGGAGTATAAGAAATTGGGATAACTCTTTTAATCATCCTCTGATTGAAAATATTGTTGTTAAAAAAGCAAAAGGAAAAGAGACAAAATCGTTTGTCCGGCTTGTCCTGGCGGTTCCAAACGATTTTGCCTCTTTTCTCTTTTTATTTATTAATCTTCTTATGCTTTACTGGTTTTGGCATTCTGCGATTGTTTCAACACTTCCACCTCAGCCAGAAGCCGCTCTTTCTCATTCCAAGCCGGATTCTCCAGCACCTTTTCAAAGAGAAGATGCAGCGTTTTTCCAAGCGCCGGTCCCGGCTGGATGCCTGCCTGAATCAGGTCTTTTCCGGTTACCGCCAGAGTTTTAAGACGGATACAGTCACCGCGCTCCCGGATCTGACTTGCAAGTGAGCGAACCATTTCCACCGCATCCATGCGCTCCGGCATCAGAACTTCCTGAAGGAGAAGCAGCCAGTCAAAGACCGTATCTTCCATCGCACTCATCGCATGGCGGACAGCGCTTTCCTCCGGTTCCATCTGCATGAATGCAAAACGGCTCAGAATCTTCGCCTTATCGATCGTGTCGTTATCCATCTTGAGTTCTCTCAGAACCCGGACACAAGTTCCCTCGCCCGCCGGGGCAAGAAAATACGACCAGCGCAAGGCTTTTTCTGCTGGCAGATGTGCCGCAGCAGCAGAAATTTCCCCCGCCATGTCTGTCTCACATTCATGTTTCACGAACATGTGCCCCTGCTGCGCTACCGTTTCCGTTTTGATCGCATCCTTGTCAGCAGCTGGCACATCCTTCGAACATATTTTCTCTTTCAAGCTCTGCTTTGCACAGCTTTTCTGCTTTTTCCACGCCGCAAATACCTCCGGAAATGTCTTTGAAATGTACGGTGCCAGTCCTGCCGCCTCCGTTTTCCAGATAAATTCCGGGCGGTCGGACAGGAGTGTTTTTGTCAACTCCACCTGCACCCGTTCCTTGCTCACATGGACAAGGGAGGGCGCCAGCTCACAGAGCGCCTGCCAGGTCTTTTTCTCTATCGAAAATCCCAGCTGGGCCGAAAAGCGGACGGCACGCAGGATCCGGAGCGCATCTTCCGTAAACCGTTCTCCCGCATCCCCGACGCAGCGGATCCGGCGCGCTGCCAGATCCTCCGCCCCGCCGAAAATATCGACAATTCCCGTTTCGTGGCTGTATGCCATCGCATTGATCGTGAAATCACGCCGTCTCAAGTCCTCACGCAGTTCGGCAGTAAATACGACTTCCTTCGGGTGGCGTCCATCCTCATATTCACCGTCAATCCGGTAGGTGGTTATTTCATATCCGATATGATCACGCATGACTGTGACCGTACCGTGCTGAAGCCCGGTGTCGATCGTGTGACCGAACACCTGCTTCACCTCCTCCGGGTGCGCCGAGGTCGTGATATCCCAGTCACCGGGAATCCGCCCCAGGATCGCATCGCGGACACAGCCGCCGACTGCAAATGCCTCGTAACCATGTTCTCGCAGCTTTCCCAGGATTTCCTCGACCTGGACCGGCATTTCTATCCGTTTTGGAATCATATTAATATGCCTTACCCCAGTAAACCATCTTCGTTGCCGGCTTGCCGCAGCATACGCAGGTGTCAGCCAGATGTTCCTGATTGAACGGGATGCAGCGGGAGGTTACGCCGACTACTTCTTTCAGTTTATCCTCGCACTCCTGATTGCCGCACCACATTGCCTTGATGAAGCCTGGCTTATTTTCTGCAATCTCCTTCATCTCATCCAGTGTTGTCGCTACATAAGTATGGGAATCTCTGTGTGCTTTTGCACGCTCAAACATATCGTGGTGAATCGTCTCCAGAAGCTCGCCAACCTTTGCTGCGATCTCATCCAGAGATACCGTAATCTTCTCATGCGTATCACGGCGAACCAGAACTGCCTGATTTTCAGCAATATCTCTCGGTCCGATCTCGACACGTACCGGAATACCGCGCATATCGGACTCGCTGAACTTCCATCCCGGAGATTTGTCGGAATCATCCACTTTGACACGGAAGTTGGACAGAACCTCTTTTACCTCAAATGCCTTGTCCAGAACACCCTCTTTTGCCTGCTGAATCGGAACGATCATAACCTGGGTCGGAGCTACCTTCGGCGGCAGAACCAGACCATTATTGTCACCATGAACCATGATGATCGCGCCTACCATACGGGTTGTCATACCCCAGGAAGTCTGATGAACGTATTTTAATTTATTATCCTTATCCAGATACTGGATGTTAAATGCCTTTGCAAATCCATCGCCGAAGTTGTGGCTGGTGCCGGACTGCAGTGCCTTGCCATCGTGCATCAGGGACTCGATCGTGTAGGTTGCCTCTGCACCGGCAAATTTCTCCTTGTCGGTCTTGCGTCCGCGGATAACCGGAATTGCCAGGAAGTCCTCGCACAGATCCGCGTATACATTTAACATCATCTCGGTACGCTCCTGTGCTTCCTCAGCGGTTGCATGAGCGGTATGACCTTCCTGCCATAAGAACTCTCTGGAACGCAGGAACGGACGGGTGGTCTTTTCCCAACGTACAACCGAAGCCCACTGGTTGTAGTTTCTCGGCAGATCGCGGTAAGAATGTACGTCATGTGCATAAAAATCGCAGAACAGAGTCTCGGAAGTCGGACGTACACACATTCTCTCCTGTAACGGCTCTAAACCGCCCTGTGTCACCCACGCTACTTCCGGTGCGAAACCTTCTACGTGATCTTTCTCTTTTTCCAGAAGACTTTCCGGAATAAACATCGGCAGATATACGTTCTCTACGCCGGTTGCCTTAAAGCGCTTGTCCAGTTCATTGCGGATATTCTCCCAGATCGCATATCCGGCCGGTTTGATAATCATGCAGCCCTTTACACTGGAGTAATCAGAAAGCTCTGCTTTCTTTACGATGTCCGTATACCACTGGGCGAAATCTTCATCCATCGATGTGATGGCTTCTACCATTTTCTTTTCCTTTGCCATGTCATTTCTCCTTGTTAAAAACATTTTATTGAAATCCGGCTTGCCGGATTTTGGCGCCGAGGCACGGCTGCCATCACAGCCATATTCCTCTGCGCTGAATGTAACAAAAGCCATCCGATCCCTGCTGATCGCTGCGATCAAAGGGACCGAATGGCTTAACTTCGGCGGTACCACCCTGCTTAACCAGAATCTCATTTACTCTGGTTCACTTACCTTCCGTTAACGCCGGAAATACGTTGCATTTTCATGCACAGCTCCAGGGTCGGTTCAACTTTCAGGGACACAAAAGCCTCGCACCATACAGCTTTCTCTCTGAACGTGTGTCAAAGTTTACTATTTCCTCTCTTCGCCTGTTTTGCTTCTTATTGTTTGATGTTCTAAAATCAAACGCCGGATTTCTTTTACGGCATCCATCCACGGAATTAGCCGTGCAAATCCTGACAGTATTATGATTTTACGCCAATCGGGCGGGTTTGTCAAGGCTGGAACGTGCCCTTATATTGCTTGCGAACCAGAACACAAATCACCCATCATGCACACCTGAATCGACTTTCCCAATACTCTTTCTTTTTACTCGGTCGTCACTGACTCGGTTGCATCCGAGTAAAAAATCAACGTATATACCCCAAATCGCATCTTCCCTATTTTGACAAAATATCCTCCCGATACATCTCCGCCAGCGACCGCAGGATCTTCGCCGTCATCCCCCAGATGATTCCTTCCTCACGCCGGTAAAAGTAAACGTCGTAATGCCCGCGCCGCCAGTGATAATCGCGACCGCCTGGTACATCTTCAAATGGGAATGTCTCTTCCGGCACAGTCACAAGCTCCGTCTCGTAGCGCTCTGGTTCATGTTCCGCGAACCAGCGGAGCGGAACGGAAAAGGTGTGATCGACCTCCGCCTCGGAATATGACCAGCGGTAGCCCTGTAGCGCCCCTAAAAATGGAGAAATCTCCATCGCTCCAGGCGCTTCCAGCACATCTAGCGGCGCGATGACGCGGATCTGGCAGCGGTTTATCAAGAGTTCCTCCATCGTCTCACGGACCGCCGCCTGCTTCGGCGTCTCCCCCCGCTCAACGGCACCACCCGGAAAACAGATCTCGCCCGGCTGCGTTTTTAAGCTGCCCGCGCGCACCTCAAACACCACGTGGTACTCCCCGCCTTTCTGAATCAGCGGCACCAGCACCGCCGCCCGGCGGATTTTCTCTTTCTCCAGCCGCCCAGCTCTCCGGCTGCCCCAGATGCGACTCATCTGCGCCAGCTCGCCGCCCTGAGTCCCTTCTAAGAATGCCTCGACACACTGGTTAAATGCGTCGGGCTTTTCTGCCGCAATAAAATGAGTTCCCTCTAAAATCCGAAGTCTCGCATTTGGCAACGAACGCGCAATCCGGCGTGTGTGGCGTTCGCGGATCATGTCATCACTGCCCGCTATCACAAGGACGGGCATTTTCAGACGGCGGAGAAGTTCAGGGCGGATCCAGGGTTCATACAGCATTAAAGATAGAAGCTCTTTTTTGTGTATATTGGCATCCCAATCGTTTTCCCTTTTTCCATGAATTTTTTCTTTCTGACAGCTTCTTCTCTGTTGTTTATTCCGTCCTTCCTGTCCATTCTTTTTTTCGTTTTCTTTTGAAAACTGCTTTTCTGTCCGCATTTTCCCTGCTGCCATCTGCATTTTTTCTCTTACCTGCCCGATGCCGCTCTTCTGCAGCCAGAGTTTCCCCTCAACGCCCAGGTACTCCTGCGCCACATCCGCCAGCACGGACAGCCTCATGCCAAACGGATTCAGATTCGCTCCATTTAAAATCAGCCGATCCACATATCCCGGATATTTCAAGGCAAAAATCAGCGCAATGTTGCCGCCATCACTGAATCCCAGCAAAATGATGCGCCTGAGTCCCCGGCGGTCGAGAAATTCTTTCAGATCTTCGGCAAAACGTTCCAGTGTAAATGCCCCCTGGCCGCGCGGCGATCTGCCATGTCCGCGTGTGTCCACTGCAATCACATGGTATTTTGACTCGAAAAAGGACATCTGGTTTACAAAATAGGAGCTGTCCTCTCCATTTCCATGAAGCAGCACCATCGGCTGTCCGGTTCCTGACTCTTTTGTATATAAATTCACGTTTGTTCCTCCATATTAAATGATATACAAACTTATTTCAGCTTAACATCCAACTACCCTCCAGCAACTCTTTCTCTGCTGTTTTTCTGGAACTTTTTTTGCATTTTTAATTCCGTATCTATTATTATATACGATCCTCTTGTCTCCCGACAATTCTAAAAAATCCTTTCATCTCCTTAAATTCCCACATTTAAAAACAATTTCAGGTTGTCCATCCACCAATACTCCACTTTTTTCCTCTTCCCCCCTCTAAAAATACCTACCTATAAACAACCGTCCCTTCGTCCTCATCCCCATATTCCTCCACAAAATCCTTAATAATCAACAGCCCAATCGGCCCCAGCAAAAAACCGAACAGACCAAACAGCTGTAAGCCCACATAGATGGCCGCCAGCGTCTCCAGCGGCGACAGTCCCATTTTCTTTCCCATCAGATGCGCCTCCGTGAACTCTCGCAGGAAATAGCAAAGCAGATACAGTCCGAAGAGAATCAGTGCGTGTCCCCACTCCCGCTTAAATAATAGAAGGATACTCCACGGCACCAGCGCCGTCCCCGTGCCGAAGATCGGCAGGGCATCCAGAACACCGATTCCGATTCCGCCCAGAATATAATATGGATTTCCAATCAGCAGCAGTCCTAGCATCGAGAGCGAAGATGTCATCAGGAAAATAACTGACTGTGTTTTCAGCCACGCGCTTCCCGTCACCGCAAGCCGCCTGCCGAGCAGAAAAAATTCGCGGTGAAACATCGAGTCAAACCGCCTCCGGCGCAGCTCATCCATTTCCTGTAAGCTCAAAATCGAGGCAATGAAAAATAAAACAACCACAACAACCGCGCGCACGATCCTCGCCGCAGCCGGAACCGATTTTTGAAGGAGCTGCGGCAGCAGGATTTCCTTGACCTGTCCGCCGCCCTGCAAGCCTGTCCCGCGAAAGAGCTGTCCCAGTCTTCCCGCCGGTAAATGAAGAAACCGTTCTGCCGACTGTTCAAATTGCCCTCCCAGCAGTGACAGTTCCTCCATCCGTCCGGGAAGCTCTTCTAAAAAGCGTTCCAGCTCCTCCATGAAACGCCGTCCCCCTGCTGCCAGCAAAACAAACAGCAGTATACACAGCAAAATCAACTCCACGCCCCCGATCACACCAATAGGAATGCCGATGGTGCGCCCGCGGAAGGAGATTCGCAGCCTTTTTTCAAGAAATGCCGCAGACGGGCGGAGAAAGAGTGCCATCAGGTAAGCCGCCAGAAACGGGAACACAAGTGGCAGCAGATACCGGAAACTTAAGTACACGCCCGCCGTGACTGCTGCTGTGAGAAATGCTTTTTTCTGTTTTCTGCTGAATGCCATCTTCGTAATTCCCACCTTCCCAATTTTTCTTTCTTCCATACACGGTTATGTTTCCATTTTGCCGCATCCATTCAAACCATCTTATCCGTCCAAATAAACATCATTTCACTAAACGAAAAACCACAGGAAACCGGCGTCAGCTCTCGCTTCTTCCGGCTCCTGCGGTCTCTTTTGTAAGCCCTCTTTAGTCGCTCCGGGGCTTACCCATGGACTCCGCCCATTTATGATTCGTACTTCCTTTGTACACGCTTTAGTATGAGCGGGTTGGAGGAAAATATACATAATTTTGTGCGTATGAAAATCAAACAAATCTGCCAAGCCAGAGCACTCATGTTTTTCCGTCCTCTCCCACCAATGACAACTTGAAATTTGCGCATTACCCACACGCCTCCACTCTATTTTTAGATTATTTCTTTAAATTCTTACAGTTTTTTTACTTTTCATTCTTTGTTCTTGCATATCCTTATACAATATGTTAGTATTTGCGTACAAAACACATCATTATTTTTTATAGTAATTGTTCCAATTTCGACCATATAGACAGTAACTCAAAAAATAAATATTTCCATCATAGGCAGACGCATCATCGACAATCCCCAGTTTATAAGAATCTTCTACAATCTGAAAAGACTGGCTCTGCTTAAGCTCCTGCTGTGTCTGTAGCAGCTTAGCCTTCTTTCCGCCTTTTCGCCTGATCTGCAGATCCACTCGCCCTGTCTGCGTCTTCTCACAATACACATTCTTCTTCACAACAATATCATAATTCTTATAAGTGGCATGGGAATTCTCCCAGCGAATCCACAAAACTAGCAGACTGACTACAATTACAGCCAGAAAAATAATAAGTTCTGCTCGAAACACATTTTTTCTTTTTGTCCGTTCCATAGGCACCTCTCTTTTCCCCTGATCAACAGCTTCACCGGTTCATCCTGATAAATCCAAAATCCCCATTTATCATAACATTTTTTCTATATATATGGAATCCATTGGCATAACTGGTAACAATCCGGCATTATCTCGCACATTTTCCTGATTGTATGAAAATACCGCTGGCAATTACTATCAGCAACTCCAGCGGTATCCTAGTGTCTTATTCTATAAATTTTTAATCAATGTGAAACTCCCCTAACAATTTTTCTCTATATTTAGCATCTTTAACCGCCCTCTTAACATCTTCACTTCTTCCAAGTTCGAATAGCTTATCATACAAATCATTGACTTGTTCAATACCTTCCTGCCTGCTTTCTTCTCGTTCCTGCCTCATATGTTCTTCTTCATCATACTCAAATATGCTCACTCTTAACACCTCTGCTCTATTCTTCCTT
>OQVI01002763.1_pt1 | contig 10937 bp, 7 predicted proteins | sample 1691651 | NCBI WGS metagenome assembly OQVI01 (sample SAMN03418287, study PRJEB22391) | human gut metagenome | biome: human-gut; feature: organic feature; material: feces | host: Homo sapiens | place: Italy | collected 2013-04
TTTTCATCAGATCGTAGACACTGCCGAAGTTTATTATACATTAAAAGGCGAAGGGTATATGATGCTTGAAAGCCTTGACGGTGATTGGCGGGTTGAACGGATGGAGAAAGGAAAACAAAAGTAATTATGATTTATATATAGCGGGATATCGCATTGCCTTTTCTGAAATGACGGGGTATCAGTGGGCTAAAAAGGAATGTACTGATGTGCGTAGTTTGGGGGCGACTCTCAATAAACCTTCTTTCTGGCCGTTACCGGACAGGGGATATTAATATCGGAGTATTATGAAAAGAATTATATCGATCATTATTGGTTTGATTTCGGTGCTGGGCTTACAGGCGCAGGTCACTGAATGTATGCGAATATATACGGATAAGAATTATATAACTAATAGTTACCATGTTCATGTAACAGAGAATATCAACGCATTTGACAAGCTGAAGTTCGAGGCTCAGTTCCAGGAGCTTTCACCAGGTGGTGCAATAAGCTATGTAGAAGTTCCAGATATGAATGATAATATACCAGCAGTTCTTTCTGTTATGCAGTTCATATATGACAATATTATGTATGCAGAGCTTAATACAAAAAGCGATTATTGTCAGGTATGCGGTTATACAGGACAGATACAGATTATAAACGATGATGATGGAAAGCTTATATGGGAATGCCCTAATTGTGGCAACCGTAATCAGGATAAGATGAATGTTGCAAGAAGAACATGCGGTTATATTGGAACACAGTTCTGGAATCAGGGACGTACACAGGAGATTAAGGAAAGAGTGCTTCATCTTTAATATTTAACAGTATATTAAAAGCCAGCCGGAATAATATCCGGCTGGCTTTTTGGTGTATTATTCATCAAATATACTAACGATTTCACCGTCCATAATTTTATTCATATTCTTAACGGCACAGAAATTACCGCACATAGAGCAGGTATCTTCTTTTTCGGGCTTGGCTTCCTGTCTGTAGCGTCTTGCTTTTTCTGGGTCTATGGCAGCATCAAATTGTGCATCCCAGTCAAGTACACGTCTTGCTTTATCCATCTTTAAATCCCAGTCGATTGCACCGGGAACACCTTTTGCAATATCAGCAGCGTGAGCTGCAATTCTTGCTGCAATAATTCCTTCTTTAACATCATTTAAGTCAGGAAGACGAAGATGTTCAGCAGGAGTTACATAGCAGAGGAAAGAAGCACCATATGTAGCAGCGATAGCACCACCGATAGCAGAAGTTATATGGTCATAGCCAGGTGCAATATCTGTAACAAGAGGTCCAAGTACATAGAAAGGAGCACCTTTGCATATGGTTTTTTGGATTTCCATATTAGCCTGAATCTGGTTGATTGGCATATGTCCAGGTCCTTCAATCATAACCTGAACGTCCTTTTCCCACGCACGTCTTGTAAGTTCACCTAGAGTAACAAGCTCCTCAATCTGTGATATATCAGAGGCATCCATAATACAGCCAGGCCTGCAGGCATCACCAAGACTCATAGTAACGTCATATTCACGGCATATATCAAGTACTTCGTCATAGTATTCAAAAAATGGATTTTCATTGCCTGTCATTTCCATCCACGCATAGATGATTGAACCGCCTCTTGATACAATGTTCATAAGACGTTTGTCGGCTCTGAATTTCTTAGCTGTAGCTTTGTTAATTCCACAATGGATAGTCATAAAGTCGACACCATCTTTAGCGTGCATTCTTACAATATCAAGCCATTCCTTAGCGGTAATTTCCTTAAGAGCTTTGTGATAATATACAACGGCATCATATATTGGAACAGTACCGATGATTGCTGGACATTCAGTAGTAAGCTTTCTTCTGAACTTCTGTGTGTCACCAAATGAACTTAAATCCATTATGGCCTCAGCCCCCATTTTTACTGCGTTATTTACCTTATCAAGTTCCATATCAAGGTCAACGCAGTCTCTTGAAGTTCCAAGATTGACATTAATTTTAGTACGAAGCATAGAGCCTATTCCGTTAGGGTCAAGGCATTTGTGATTTTTGTTAGCTGGTATAATAACTTGTCCACAGGCTACGAGTTTTACAAGTTCATTAATATCCATGTGTTCTTTAGCTGCAACACATTCCATTTCTTTAGTGATAATGCCTTTTCTGGCGGCATCCATCTGTGTTGTGTATTCCATAAGTATCCTCCATTTCCACACATAATACAAAATAAAAATTCATAATAAGTATTGGTGCTTTCGTGTAATGTATTAATTAGGGAACTGACTGGAAGAATTAGGAAGATGAATATTTATACAGATTAAAAAATAGAACGTAACATAAAATTATAATATCTGCATTTAATTTAACATCATATATTTGATTAAAATGACTAGAGAATAATAATCTTCCTACGGTGGCATTATCCACATCAGGTATATGGGTCGGAACCGGATTCCCTCTCAGCCAGGCAAAAGCCTTCTGCTCCCCAGTTAATATCTTATGATTGATAGTATAACATCTGCCCGATAAAAGTCAATCTTATGTAAAGACTTTTATCGGGCAGGTTATAATAATATTATTGTTAATCTGTTATAGACTGCTGCTGGCTTTCAGCTTCGCACTTTGCTTCTGTATTTCTTTCTGGCAGAATGTAAAGCATAAAATACATAAATGCCATAAGAACGATACCTCCGATAACATCATATACAGAGTGTTGTTTTAAGAATATTGTTGACAGGCATATAAGTATACATAATATAAGTGAAGCATTGACAATATATTTGTGCTCTTTAAGTGCCTTACACTTTGAAAGGGCAGTGTGGACGGCAATTGAATTATATACATGTATGCTTGGAAATACGTTGGTTGTCGTATCGGTAGCATAGAGTACAGCAACAAGCTTTCCAAATATATTATCAGGGATGTTATCAGGTCTTAATGTTAGACCATTAGGGTATATCATACATATAAACATAGATACCGACATACCGATAATAAGTGAAAGAGCAAATCTTATAAATTCTTTATTGTCTGCTTTCAGAACCATATATATGCATGAAGCAGCTATATAGACAAACCATAAAAGATAAGGGATTATAAATATCTCAAGGAAAGGTATATAGCTGTCGATTGTTCCGTTTAATATGTGAATTCCGGGATAATCCATAGTTATTTTATGCTCAAGATAAAAGAACCAGGGAAGATATATAAAAGCGTAAAGTGCAAAAAGCAGACGCCACCATATTTTTTTAAATGTTTTCATCATAACCTTCATTTCCAGCAGATAACCGCTATAATAAATAATATTAAAATGTTAGCATTGTTTCTAATCAAAAGCAATAGCAATTTGATTATGTGTTTACAAAGTTATAGATTTTTAATATAATATTTTGTTGTGATTTAATATTTAATAAAAAATTATTATAATAGTTAGAAAATGTTTGTAAAGTAAGTGATGGATTGGTATACAATTATGTTGTAGATGTCCGGATATATTAACGGCTGTCACTTAATTATATGATATGAATTGGAGAAAAATATGCTTAAATTAAGCCATATAAAAAAGAGCTATAAGAAGAATGAAGTTCTTACAGATATATCCTTTACATTTGAGGAAGGACAGATATATCCTATACTTGGTGGACCGGGAGCTGGAAGAACAACATTATTTGAGTGTATATGTGGAGATATATCTGTTGATGACGGAAGCATAGTTACAATTGATAAGTGTAAATATTTTTATGCGGCAAAGCAGAGTGTTCTTCCTGTATACATAACAGGTTATGAGTTTATAAGTATGCTTTGTGATATGGAGAGAGACGACCCTGAGCCAGAGGATATATTTGATAGAATTGGGTTCAGTGTTGCCAAGAGAGATGAGCTTATAGCGGATTATACATTTGAGGAGAAGAAGCTTTTACAGCTTGCCTGTATTCTTGTAATAAGACCTTATGTTGTGCTTTTTGATGAGCCACTTGATTATTGCAGTGAAGAATACATTAATAAGTTTATCGAAGTTATTAATACAATAAAAGAAGGCAGGATAATACTTATCTCAACAGGACTTCTAGAGATTTCCAAGAGGATAAGTGAGGATACGCTAGTCTTAAATAACGGAGAATTTAATCACATAGATAAAAAGACTATGGAAATTCCAGAGATAAGGAAGGCAGTTTTAGATATATTAGGGGAGACAGACAATGAGATTATTTAGGAAGCTGTTTGCTGAGAAGATTTTAAGGTTTTATGAGGGTACTAATGCAGGTATAAGATATATAAGTAATGCACCACTTATAGGCAGATGTGTTAAAGAGAATACATTTGCAGAGAATTCCAAGGCGAGATTATTTGTTGGAATTATGGCACAGTTATTTATGGTTTTATGGGAATTTATAAAGAAGTTTGCATATGTATTTATTCTTATATATATACCATATGTGCTTATAGGTCTTGAGTGTCCATTGATTAAGGCCAATCAGGAGCTTACAATTATATATATGTTTGTTATGCTTTCGGTTATATGCGGAAGTCTTTCTAACAACATATTATTTACTATAGGTGACAGGGATTACCTTATGATAAGAGTTATGTCAATAAGTCCATATATGAATTTTTTAGGAAAGCTTCTTTATAAGATGGTTACTGAATTCATATTTTATTTTATTATTCTTAATATATTCGGCGTTTCGTGGTTTCATTCGCTTATGCTCTGTATGCTTACGATATGCGTAAGACCTATAGGTGAGATGTTTGCGATTATGTCTTTTGATCATTTTATATGGGTATATGAGAATAGAAGTGTGTTTAATGGAACTGTTATGGCGGTATGTGTTTTACTTGCGTATGGTGTGCCATTTTTTGTAAGACGACTTTCCCATAACTGGCTCTATGCAGTACATCCTTTTGTGGTGCTGGTATTTTTCCTTGCAGGAGCTGGTGCAATGTATTTCTTATGGTGGTATAAGTATTACAGAAAGATTGTCAGAGAGGCTATGCATTTAAAACACGAGAGCTGATTAGGATGATGGAGAACGAATATGAAGAAAAAGAACAGAGAAAAGTTAAGATTGATTACATTAAGGGTATGTATAGGGATTCTTTGTGCTTTTGTTATAGCTGTATTCATACGTTCGTATTATTACAGAAGCAAGGAAAGTAATCTTGATATTAAGTCAAGGTATACTTTCACGGTGGATATAGATGCTTACGGGGATGTTATTGATGAGCAGTATCAGACAAGGGCAGCTACATATGATGATTCTAATGTCATAAATACGATGCCTGATGTATCACAGGTTAAGACAGAAACAGTGGCCAGGACGTGGCTTAATGAGTATGTTAATCAGTATATGAATGAGTATCTTCCGTATAATAAGTCAGTTAAGAGGATGACAATAGATGATATTAATGTATTGAATGAAGATGAACATACAGCGTTAATAAGTTTTTCGGTAATTCTTAAAAATGCTGCTTCTGATTATTTTCTTTCGTGGGACGGAGTTACTGATGATGACAGATTGAAATGTGAGTGGGTTGTATCTTACTATATTGATGCACATACTGACAACACTGCTACGGTGTATGTTACATCAGCATTAAGTCCGGAAGAATACGGAATAGCACAGTACAATGAGAAGGCAGCCCTGGCAGCAGATAGCGAGAACAAGACCAATGCTTCTACAGACCTGCTTGCAAGATATGTTATAAGAGATGATATATTGAGTGTAACTTATGATGATGGTGAGCATTATGCAACTGTTCCAGTAGATGTTGAAAATCTTATGTATGAAAGCGGAAGTACAAGCACGTTGAAGGATGGAAGTTATCTTATAACTACATCAAAGACTGCATTTTTATTTGGCGGCAGGATGGGAAGTTCTAAGAAAGTACCGGTAACTCTTATATATTCTGATGATAAAGGTGTTAACTGGACCAGCTGTGAACTTGATAATATATATAACGCAGAAGATTACTATGTTGATTTCTTTGATGAGAATAAGGGTGTTATTGTATGTGGTTATGCCAGGACTGATAATGAAAAGGAGTCTTACAGGATATACCAGACAGCTAATGGTGGCGAGACGTGGACAACAGTTGGAAGCGGTCCTGCTAATTATATATTAAAAGGTGTTATGTATGTGGACGAAAATGTTGGATTTTTCTGCTACAATTATGCAGAAGGAATGGACGGCAATCTTTATATGACTAAAGATGGCGGCAAGACATTTTCTAAAGTGACACTTCCAGAACAGGAGCTTGACAGTACAGCCAAGTCATCAACGGCTTCAAGCACGGTAGCTGATGATGAGTTAAGATGGAATGATGTATACAAGGAAGCGTTAGTTCCTACAGTTGATGGTAAAGGTATTATAACTGTATATCTTACACAGGGTTCTAATGGAACTTATAATGATGGCAAGACGGCGGCTAAGTATCAGTCATCTGATAAAGGTGATACATGGGTGTTCGTAAGCCAGCTTGAGATTACGCAGAATAATAATAAGCATAATTGACTTTTTGCTTGAATTATTATTCATTATATGATAATATTTATGGAGTTTAAGAAAAAAAGACATTTTTGTGTCTTTTTTTTTGCGCAAAAGTCAATTGAAACTATATAAAGACTATTAACAGTTGTGGTTTGCGCACTATAATCAATTTAATATACGAAAGGGAATAGGTGGCATTCATGAAAGCATTTTTAATACTTGAAGATGGAACAGTATTTAAGGGAACAAGTATTGGTTCCACTCGCGAAGTCATTAGCGAAATAGTTTTTAATACTTCGATGACAGGATATCTGGAGGTGTTAACTGATCCTTCATATGCAGGACAGGCAGTTACAATGACATATCCTCTGATTGGCAACTATGGCGTCTGCTATAAAGATATGGAGTCTGAAAAAGCATGGCCAGATGGATTTATTGTGAGAGAATTATCAAGGATGCCAAGTAACTTCAGAAATGAAGCTCCTATACAGAAGTTCCTTTTAGATAATGATATACCAGGTATCTGTGGAATAGATACAAGAGCCCTTACTAAGATATTAAGAGAGAAGGGTACTATGAACGGAATGATTACAACTAACGAAAATTATAATCTTGATGAAGTACTTCCTAAGATTAAGGAATACAAGGTTGCAGGGGTTGTAAGAAAGGTTACATGCAAGGAAAAGTATGTACTTAACGGAGATGGACCAAGAGTTGCGCTTATGGATTTCGGTGCAAAGAAGAACATTGCTAAGTCTCTTAATGACAGAGGCTGCGAGGTTACAGTATATCCAGCATATACAAAGGCAGAGGAAATCTTAGCTTCCAATCCAGATGGTATTATGTTATCAAATGGTCCTGGAGATCCTAAGGAATGTGTAGAGATAATCGAAGAGATAAAGAAGCTTTATGCAAGCAATGTGCCTATATTTGCCATATGTCTTGGACATCAGCTTATGTCTCTTGCGACAGGTGCTGATACACACAGATTAAAGTATGGACACAGAGGTGCTAACCACCCTGTTAAGGATCTTGCTACTGGAAAGGTATATATATCAACACAGAATCATGGTTATGTTGTAGATGAAGCAACACTTAATCCAGAGGTTGCAGAACCAGCATTTGAAAATGTTAATGATAAGACTAATGAAGGTCTATCTTATAAGGGTAAGAATATATTTACTGTACAGTTCCATCCGGAAGCTTGTGCAGGACCACAGGATACAGCGTATCTTTTTGACAGATTTATGGATATGATGAAGAAGGAGGACTAAGACAATGCCAAAGAATCCTAATATAAAGAAGGTTTTAGTAATCGGTTCAGGTCCAATCGTAATCGGACAGGCAGCAGAATTTGACTATGCAGGTACACAGGCTTGCCGTTCTCTTAAGGAAGAGGGAATAGAAGTATGCCTCGTTAACTCTAACCCAGCGACTATCATGACAGATAAGGATATTGCTGATGAAGTATATATTGAACCTCTTACTGTAGAAGCATTAAAGCAGATTATATTAAAGGAAAAGCCAGACAGCATCTTACCTACACTTGGTGGACAGGCTGGTCTTAACCTTGCTATGGAGATAGCAGAGACAGGTTTCCTTGAAGAGAATAATGTACAGCTTATAGGTACAACTGCACTTACAATTAAGAAGGCAGAAGACAGACTTATGTTCAAGGAAACTATGGAAAAGATAGGTGAACCTTGTGCACCTTCATTAGTTGTTAATGATGTTCCATCTGGTGAAGCATTTGCAGCTAAGATTGGTTATCCGGTTGTTCTTCGTCCTGCTTACACACTTGGTGGAAGCGGCGGTGGTATCGCCCATAACGTAGAAGAATTAAGAGAGATTCTTGAGAATGGTTTAAGACTTTCAAGAGTTGGTGAAGTTCTTGTTGAAAGATGTATATCTGGCTGGAAGGAAATCGAATATGAGGTAATGCGTGACAGCAACGGAACATGCATAACTATATGTAATATGGAAAATATTGACCCAGTTGGTGTACATACAGGTGATAGTATTGTAGTTGCTCCTTCACAGACACTTTCAGATAAAGAATATCAGATGCTTAGAACATCTGCACTTAACATTATAGATGAGCTTGGTATCACAGGTGGATGTAATGTACAGTATGCACTTCATCCAGACAGCTTTGAATACTGCGTTATTGAGGTTAACCCTCGTGTAAGCCGTTCTTCAGCACTTGCTTCTAAGGCTACAGGTTATCCTATTGCCAAGGTTGCAGCTAAGATTGCACTTGGTTATACACTTGATGAGATTAAGAACGCAGTTACAGGAAAGACATATGCAAGTTTCGAGCCAGCACTTGACTACTGTGTAGTTAAGATACCTAGACTTCCATTTGATAAGTTTATCTCTGCAAAAAGAACACTTACAACACAGATGAAGGCTACTGGTGAGGTTATGAGTATATCTGATAACTTCGAGGGTGGTCTTATGAAGGCTATACGTTCACTTGAACAGCATGTTGACAGCCTTATGTCATACGATTTTACAGGACTTACAGATGAGGAACTTTTAGAAGATCTTGCTGTAGTTGATGACAGAAGAATCTGGAAGATAGCAGAAGGCTTAAGAAGAGGCATAGAGCCAGCAGTTATGCATGACATAACAAAGATTGACAGATGGTTTATAGATAAGCTTCAGATTATCGTTGAGATGGAGAATTCATTAAAGAAAGGTCCTCTTACAGAAGAATTATTAAGAGAGGCTAAGAGAATTGAGTTCCCTGATAATGTTATTGGAGAACTTACAGGACATACAGAAAGAGAAATAAAAGAACTTCGTGATAAGTATGATATTCACGCAGCATTTAAGATGGTTGATACTTGTGCCGCTGAGTTCGCAGCCACAACTCCGTATTACTATTCAGTATATGGCAGTGAGAATGAAGCTGCAGAGACTAAGGATAAGAAGAAAGTTCTTGTACTTGGTTCAGGTCCAATAAGAATTGGACAGGGTATTGAATTCGATTTCTGTTCAGTACATTGTACATGGGCATTTAAGAAAGAGGGTTACGAGACAATTATTATCAATAATAACCCAGAAACAGTATCAACAGACTTTGATATTGCTGATAAGCTTTACTTTGAGCCACTTACAGAAGAAGATGTTGAAAGTATTGTAGAATTCGAGAAGCCGGATGGAGCTGTAGTTCAGTTTGGTGGACAGACAGCTATCAAGCTTACAGAAGCTCTTATGAAGATGGGTGTGCCAATTCTTGGAACTAAGGCAGAAGATGTAGATGCTGCTGAGGATAGAGAGTTATTTGATGAGATTCTTGAAAAGACACAGATTCCTAGAGCAAAAGGACAGACAGTATTCACTGTTGAGGAAGCCCTTAAAGCTGCTAATGAACTTGGTTATCCTGTTCTTGTACGTCCTTCATATGTACTTGGTGGACAAGGTATGCAGATTGCTGTATCTGATGAAGATGTAGTGGAATTTATGGGAATTATCAACAGAATTAAGCAGGATCACCCAATCCTTGTAGATAAGTACCTTATGGGTAAGGAAATTGAAGTGGATGCCGTATGCGATGGCGAAGATATTCTTATTCCTGGTATTATGGAACACATTGAAAGAGCTGGTATTCATTCTGGAGATAGTATTTCAGTATATCCAGCTAAGTCAATCTCTCCAAAGATAACTGAAATGATTGCTGATTACACAGGAAGACTTGCGAGAGCACTTCATGTAAAGGGTATGATTAATATCCAGTTTATTGTATACAACGATCAGGTATATGTAATTGAAGTAAATCCACGTTCAAGCCGTACAGTACCATATATCAGCAAGGTTACTGGTATTCCTATTGTTAAGCTTGCAACTAAGGTTATTACAGGAGCTAAGATAAGAGATTTAGGTTATGAGCCAGGTCTTCAGAAGGCTGCTGATTACTATGCAATCAAGATGCCAGTATTCTCGTTCGAGAAGATCAGAGGTGCTGATATAAGCCTTGGACCAGAAATGAAGTCTACAGGTGAGTGCCTTGGTATATCTAAGAGCTTTGATGAAGCACTTTACAAGGCATTTGAGGGAGCTGGAATAAGACTTCCAAAGCATAAGCAGATTATTATGACTCTTGCAGATAAGGATAAGCAGGACGGTATTGATATAGCACAGAGATTTGAAGCACTTGGATACAAGATATATGCTTCAAGAGGTACAGCTAAGGTTCTTAAAGAAAATGGCGTACACGCTATTCAGGTTAATAAGATTGGACAGGAAGCTCCAACACTCCTTGACCTTATATTAGAGCATAAGATTGATCTTGTTATTGATACACCAGAAAATGGTATTGAGAGAGCAAAGGATGGTTTCCTTATAAGAAGATATGCTATCGAGACAGGCGTTCACTGCCTTACAAGTCTTGATACAGCTCACGCACTTATCTCAAGTCTTGAGCATGCATTTAATAATCAGGAACTTTCAATAGTAGATATTGCTACAATTGATAAGAGA
>OQVI01002765.1_pt1 | contig 10930 bp, 7 predicted proteins | sample 1691651 | NCBI WGS metagenome assembly OQVI01 (sample SAMN03418287, study PRJEB22391) | human gut metagenome | biome: human-gut; feature: organic feature; material: feces | host: Homo sapiens | place: Italy | collected 2013-04
TACAATGTCTCCTCGCTGTGGATTTGCATACTTTGTGAAGAGATTTCCAAGAGTAGGACAGTATACATAAGGCCAATGTTTAAGGAGTTTTTTAGCTACATCAAGACCGAATGTTTTCATCATGCACCAACTCACAAACGCTGCACACCAAGCCTGTGCCTGATACTGAGGATATACGTCTCTCCAGTATTTAGTGTAGTTATTGTAACCTGCATTTGCAGTTTTATCATCAAGCTGAGAATTAGATTTCTTCTCTAAATATCCAACCTCATTTTCAGCGCAAGCAATAAGAGCATCAATAGCTTTATCTTTATTCATAGTATCACTTCCTTGTGTAGTTGTTGGTTTGAGAGAGTTTGTAGAAGTAGTAGAAGATTTAGAATAGTCTTTATAGAATACACTTCGATCGGTTTTTGTTGGAATACCAGGAATGGTTGCCTTACTAGAATATTGCCATCCAATAACACCAGTAGAAGCAGGAACTCTTAATCTTTCCTGTAATTCACCGGTATCATTATTAGGATATCGGGCAACCCAACAATCATACTTTTTAGCACCTTCTGGTAGTTGATACTGATACCAAGAATAACCACAGTAAATACCAAATTTATATCCAGCTTTGACAATAATAGCTCTAAATGCTTCAATCATTTTCATCATTAAACTGTCAGATAAATTCTCCTGACATTTATCCTCTATATCAAGAAACACAGGATAATCCAGTTTTCTTTTATTCAATGTTTTAATAACTACATTTGCTTCATTTTTAATTTGAGCAATAGTAGTAGCATAGCTGTATTTATAGACTCCAACAGGAATTTTATTCTCAATACAGCCTTTATAATTAGGTTCGAATGTGCTATCAACAATATTTCCTTTTTCTGTAATTCTTAGGATAGCGAAGCCCATTCCATAACTAGCAACAGTTTTCCAGTCGATGTTTCCATTCCATCTGGAAACATCAATTCCTTTAATTTCTGCCATAATATCAAGCCTCCTTTTAGTCAATAAAAAAGAGAGGCTTTTAATCCTCTCTTTCAAGTTCTTTCAACATATTAAGTTCTGATTCAGAAATAATCTCAAGCGCCCATTCATCTGGCACATAGTTTTTCATTCGCTTACTCATATTATTTTTTCTATAATATTTATTCCAGAAATACAGATTCCCAAGAGCACGAGCTTTATGCATAACACATATATAAGTAGCTTTTGAGTCAGGAGTACCATTCACTTGATAATCATAACCAGAACAATTAGAACATCCTGCAGCTATAGGACAATAGAAACATTCATCTGTACTCTGTGTCCTTCTATCTATTTTTGCCATACAATTAATTCTGCATTTATAACATTCTGTGCATCCTATACCATTATCTACATCACCAATAGAGTACGGTTCTTGCTCTCCATTAAGAGAAGATTCCATATATCTGATACATGGAAATATGCGACCTTGAGGATCGCAAGCAATCATTGAATTACCAACGCCTCCACACCAACTTTGTAAATCATCAGGATCTTTAGGCTGAAAGAAGTCTTCATTATAAAGGGAACAGAAGAAATCACGTTCAAAATCAAAATTCTGTTCCAAGAAATAATCAGATATACGTTTCATTTGATCATAAAGAACAGTTGCATGTACAGGTGTCCAACCCTTTTCATATACACAATTGGCATTGATTTCATCATATCCAAGATCGACCATATGCTTAATAGCATCGTATAGAAAGCTGATATTGCCCGGAGCAATTGTGATCTTGCTTCCCATCTGATTTCCACGTTTCATCCAATCTGACGCAGCATCGACAGCTATGTCATAACTTGGACCACCATCTGGAAAAACTCGACAGGAATCATGTAATTCTTTATTCCCATCAATAGTAACTGAGAAAGATAATCTATTGGCCCACTTACGAAGAAATGCTTGTACTTTTTCGTCTCTGTATAAAACACCATTTGAACAAATAGAGAACATAGTTTTCATGGCCCAAGGATGATCCAACTCTATGAGTTTATCCATAATATAAGTACAGATTTGATCTATAAGCTCTATCTCAAGAAAGGGTTCTCCTCCAATGAAATCTACAACCAATCCAGGAGATTTCTCTGGATTGATATAAGATTTAAAACCTTTTTCACCTGATACAACTAAATCAAAGAATTTCTTAGCTGTTTCAAACGACATTCGATTTTTTCCTTTGTGTCCTTGGTAACAATATAGACACGCAAGGTTGCAATCATCAGTTACTTGAAAAGTGATACTCTGTGTTAATATTCTTTGTCCGTCATCGGTTTTTACCTTCTTAGATGGATAAAGTCTAGCTATCTGATCCGAATATTGTTCTGTTCTTTTCATGCTATTCCCTCTAATTCTGGAATCTCACAATTACATTTAATAGTAATAGTCATTTCATCAGAATTATTTGGAATAATCCAACTATACTGATGACCTTCGAGGTATTCTGGGATGTATTCCTTTGCCATCTCATTTGCAAGAGCAGCATACTTTCTCTGTAATTCTGCACCACGTTTATTGTAAGACATAAGAGTATCTCCATTGATGAGTTCTAAATCGCTTGGATGTGATTCAATAACTCTCTGTACAATGTCTTTTACGAAGTTTAATTCAAAATTAACTCTTTCAAGCTCTGTAGCTTTTTCTTTATCAACCTTTACGATTATTTTTCTCATATCCTTATATTCCTTTCATTCTTAATTATTTATCAGAAGCTGTTTCCGTTTTTTCTTTAGTTTCTTCTTTAGTTTTTTCTGTTGTTGTTTCAGTGGTCTCAGTAGGAGCTATGGTTTTATCTGTAGCTAATGAGATATTAATAACACTTCTTTCATTGGAGATTTCTTCTGAAATACTCTCAATTTTCATTCCAGTATAATCTTTCTGGGTATTCCCATAAATAAGTTTAAAACCTGTTCTATTTTCATCAGTAATCATATCCTTAATAGTGTTTAAAGATTTATCAGAATTGAAGATAGAAATAGTAGCTACAATATTTTTGTTCATATCATTTCCCAACCCATCTTTATATCCTTCATATGAATATGTATCGTTAGCACGAGTAATAACTAATTCTTGTCCGTCTTTAAAAATAAGTTTCATAACAATTCCTCCTCGTAATTTAAATATGGACCAAAGTGTTATACTTTGATCCATGAACCGTTTTGTTTTACAAATATTTTTCCTGATTTACGGGTGATTCGACAGAAACCATTTCCGGTATGCCCTGTTTCATTTGTTCCATCAGGTGATTTAAATGATTGATTTCCTGCTATAGTTTGCGCATTGGTAAGGTAGTAAGAAGAATTTACATAATTACCACTTGGATAATTAGCAGCAGTAGCTGAAGTGTAAACATATCCTGAACCTCCGCCATTATAGCCTTGGTAGTTAGTGCTGTCGCTATAATCAGAACATGCACCACCGCCATACCATCCACCACCGCCACCGCCGGAACCATAATTATAATTAGTTCCAGAAGTTGTTGCAGAACCACCTTGACCAAACGAACCATTTGTACCTGCAGCAGTTTGTGTAGCTCCGTATCCAGAAGCAGAAGAACCACCAGTAGTTCCACCGCCATATTTTGTTGCAAGCGAATTTTCTGATGATGAACCTCCGCCGCCACCAGCGACAATAACTCTAGCATAAAGATCATTTTTTCCTATACGAACATCGGTTGCACCGCCGCCACCTTGTCCATAACTACTATAATTATAAGTTCTTGAACAACCTTTTCCTCCTCCGTTAAATCCACCAGGTGTTTCACCTGTTGAAGTTGTAGCTTCTGGTTGTCCACCAACATAAATATATAAATCCGTAGAATTTTTAGTTAGAGTTATGGTTCCGACAGAATATCCTCCAGCACCACCATAATAACTACTATATGAACCGCCTTGAGCGCCCCAGCATTCTATAATATATTTTCCTCTTGGAAGTGATATAGCTTGAGCTGTTCCTGTATAAGCAAAATCCATTACAGCATTAGCGCCAGCATCATAAATTTTATTGTTCATCTTCATAAATACTGGAGCTGCTTTTTTAATTTCATTATTCATTTTACAATGTAGAGTTTTCTTTTTGATATAACAGGTAATCCTACAATAGCCATTATCAGAATGACCTGTTTCTGTAGATCCGGAAGGAGATTTAAAAGATTCATTGCCAGATAAATTAGAAGCATCAGAAAGATAGTAAGATGAATTTAGAAGACAGCCTTGAGGATAGTTAGAAGCAGAAGAGGAAGTATAAACGTAACCTGATCCACCTCCGCCACCACCATCATCATCTCCAGAACCATCAGGATAAGTACCTTGTCCACCGTACCATCCTCCGCCACCAGCTCCGCCGTAACCTGAAGCGTAATAACATCCAAAACCACCGAAACCAAAACCAGCAGCACAGTTAGAAGAAGAATTTGTGGTGCCTTGTGAATTAATAGCACTTAAAGATGAATATGAAGCAGTTTGAGATCCACCATATCCATATGAACCACATCCAAAATTACCCCTAGCACCAGATACGCCGCCAGCATATCCGCCACTATATCCAGAACTACCATCAGAACCACCACCACCAGCAACAATTACTCTTGCATATAAAGAAGCACTTCCAATACGAATATCAGTAGCGCCACCACCACCTTTATAATTGTATCTATATCCACCACCATTGAAACCTCCGGGATAGATTGAATTTGATGCTGATGTAACAGAATTTCCAGATCCACCAACATATATGTATATAGTAGTTTTTTGAGTCAATGTTAAAGTTCCTGTAGAATAGCCACCTTTTCCACCATAACTAGAATTAGAATGATAACCTCCCTGTGCTCCCCAGCATTCAAGAACATATTTTCCGGGTTCGAGGGTTACAGATTGAGCTTTACCTGTATAAGCAAAATTCAATACACTCTTTTCCGAGTTTCCACCGTACACAGAAGATACAGAACAAATAGCAGTACAATTGTTATCACATGAAGCTTCACAAGAAAAGCCGCATGAGTTATCACAAGAACCACCACATCCACCTGTACAGGTTCCTTTGCATCCGCCAGTGCAGTCATTGGCGCAAGTGGTAGTGCAAGTAGTATTACAAGTGCCAGAACAACCACCAGAACAGGTAGAATCACAACCATAACAACCAGTATAACAACCGGAATCACAATTTCCTGAGCAATTACTTGAGCAAGATCCACCACAACTGGTGCAATCGTTGGCACAAGAAGCAGTGCAAGTATGCTCGCAATCATAAGCACAAGTAGCAGTACATGCAGCATTGCAATCATTAGAGCACCTTTGAGCACAGGCGCTTGTACAGTCTCCATCACAGTTGTTCCCACAGCCAGTGCATCCGGTTACACAAGTATTTGTACAAGCTCCAGTACAGTCATTAGCACATTTGGCAGTACAGTCAGAACAAGTACTTCCTGAACCTCCCTTACAAGTTCCATCACAATATCCAGAACATCCACCAGTACAGTTAGTAGAGCAAGAACCACCACAAGAACCACCACATCCACCAGATGATGAATGAGTGCAGTTGGTAGCACAAGAAGTTCCACATCCACCAGAGCAAGCCATAAGCCTCACCTTCCTTTCAGTCTTTTATTCATAAGTAATCCAAATATCTCCATTCTTTCCGTCACTAGCTGCAGGTTCCGTTGTTGAAAGATGAATACCTATTTCAGCTAACGACCAGCTTACGTTTCCAGATCCATTTACAGATTTACTTGTATTTCCTACAGTAACGGTTCTTGTTGTTCCCCAATTAGCAGTAGTAATATTAGCTGTACCATCAAAATTCGTACCATTAATAGTTCGTGCGGTTTTTAGTTTTTTAGCAGAGCCGCCACTACCTGTTCCGTGAAATATAATCGGCATAGTTAAGCCCTCCTTTTATAAATCTATGTGTTTCCAACCAGAGTTCGTTTTTACGTATAATCCATATTGTGTTGGAGTTAAATTTGTGATTCGACAAAAGCCATTACCTGTGTGTCCAGTTTCATTTTTTCCTGTTGGTGATTTAAATGATTTATTTCCTGCGATAGTTTTAGCATTTGTGAGATAATGAGTAGAATTTAGTAGACATCCGTTAGGGTAATTTTTAGCTGTAGAAGAGGTATAAACATATCCTGAGCCGCCTCCACCCCAACGTCCATCAGAATCAGAATCATTGTCGTAGGCTCCGCCGCCACCGTACCAGCCGCCTCCTCCGCCACCACAAGAGTAGCCGGAAGCATTTCCGCCTTGACCAAAAGTAGCCTGAGTGCCTGTACTCCAAGTTATACCACCTGCAGTTTGTGAGGCACTACCGCCAGATCTATTTTGACCTATAGTATAAGAACCAGTGGTATCATTGTAATATCCATCTCCACCATATTTTCCACCACCACAACCACAAGGATTAGCATTGGCACTTGTTACACCAGCTCCGCCGCCACCTCCGGCTACGATAACTCTTGAATATAGAGAATTTTGACCTATACGAACATCTGTAGCTCCTCCACCACCTCTACCAGAAGAAATACCAGTTCCTCCACCATTGAATCCTGCAGCAGTAGAAGAGGAAGATCCAGCTCCGCCAACAGATACATAAACAGTAGTCGTTTTAGTAAGAGTAATTGTGCCTTTGGAGTAACCACCGTATCCGCCTATGTAACCACTGTAAGTTCCTCCTTGACCACCCCAGCATTCTATTGTATATGTACCTGGTTTTAGAGTCTTAGATTGTGTAGAACCTGTGTAATTAAAATCCATTATGTCATTATTAGCATGAGTAAGGTATATTACATCTGTTAATTTAGTGATTCTTACGTAGCCATTACCTGAATGGCCTGTTTCTGTACCACCTGTTGGTGAAGAGAATGATTGGTTGCCAGCAATGGTCTGAGCATTAGAAAGATAATAAGCAGAATTTAATAAACATCCAGAAGGATAATTTGAAGCAGTGGTAGGAGTATAGACATAACCTGATCCACCACCAGCAGAATCACAATGTAATCCACCTCCGTACCAGCCACCGCCTCCACCAGGCGCTACATCTGTAGAATTACTGGCTGATGCTCCACATCCGAATTTAGCTTGGACGGAATACCTATTAGGTTCCTCTGATGATCCTCCTGTACCAAAAGTAGTTTGTTTTCCGCCAGTGCCATGATAAACGCGGTTTGATAATCCATCTTGTCCTGTAGTACCTCCGCCAGCACCACCATTAGCTGCATTATTACTAACGTCATATCCTGCAGATCCTCCGCCGCCTGCGACAATAATTCTACTTAATAGTGAGTTTGTATCTCGAATGTTATTTATAAAATAAGATGAGTGTGAAAATACAGGACTCGTTAAAGAAATATCAGAAGCTCCACCACCTCCGCCACCTACGCCAGAGTTGTTAGTACCATAACCATCACCGCCGCCATTAAAACCACCAGCAGTTCTAGTATTAAAGACGCCATTTTGACCTTGCCCTCCTACTGTTATATATATAGTGGTATTAGTTGAAACATTTAAAATACCAGTAGAATAGCCACCTTTTCCACCATTACCATAAGTTCCGTTTGATTGATTGCTATTTCCACCTTGTGCTCCCCAACACTCAAGTTTATATCTACCAGGAGTCAATGTAGCAGTCTGGACTGATCCAGTATAATCAAAATTCATAACTGCACCATTAGAATTAGCAGAACCAATACCGTACATTTTGTTATTATTTAATTTGAAATAAAATGCAGTAGCCTTTTTCATTGAATTGTTTATTCTGGTATATAGTGCCGTATTCTTGCATTCAATAACAGTAATTCGACAATAGCCGTTACCAGAGTGCCCTGTCTCAGATGAACCTGTGGGAGAAGCAAAAGAATCATTGCCTGCGATTGTTTGTGCGTTAGAAAGATAATAAGAAGAGTTTAATAAACAACCTGATGGATAGTTTTTAGCTGTGGATGATGTGTAAACGTAACCTGAACCACCTCCGCCGCCTTCAGAATCAGATCCAGTAGAGTATGATGAAACGGAGTATCTACTCGCTCCACCGTACCATCCTCCGCCGCCAGCTCCGCCATTATAGGTATTACCACCAAGGCCAAAGCCAAATGAATTAGTTCCACCAGAAGTTTGAGAAGCTTGTGTTAATGAAGTGTTCCCCGATCCTGCGCCACCGGTTTCACCACCACCATATCCACCAGTTTCGTTATCTTCACCTGAACCGCCACCACCGCCTGCAACAATAATTCTTGCATATAATGAGTCTTGAGCAATTCTTACATCAGTAGCTCCGCCACCACCATTTCCAGGTTCACCTGTACTCTCGTGAGAAGCAAAACCACCGCCATTGAAACCTCCTTCAACTTTCACATTACCTGTAGAACTAGACATTCCACCTTGCCCACCGACATAAATATAACAAGTAGTTAATTGTGTTAAAGTTAGTGTTCCAATAGAATAACCACCAAGTCCAGAACCTGTAACTGTAGCAGAAGCACTATCTTGGCTCCGATTTCCCCCTTGAGCGCCCCAGCACTCCAATTTATATGTTCCTTTAGGCAATGTTATACTCTGAACAGCACCAGTATAATTAAAATTTAAAATATCACCAGTTTTAATATTACTCATCGCCATACACCACCCACATATCACCAGGTTTACCATCAGTTGTCTTAGGTTCTTCAGTAGAGAACGTTACATTCCTTAACTGAGATTTCATAATATCTGATTGATAAGCAGTTACAGCTCCATTAACGACCGGTTTATTCTGTAATCCATTATAATCAGTTGTACCCGGATCACCTTTATCTCCATAAACACCTATAACTGTTGGAGTAGTGTACAAATGATTATTGTTTGTCAAAACAAATTCATGATAACACCACAAATATTTGTTTGTAGATGTCATAACCTGAGCAGAAGTCGCCCATCCAGTAGTTGATCTGGTCACTCCTTGTGATTTAGGATTTGCAAGATAATGAGGGATAACGCTTGAAATTCCTACTCCCTGATCTCCTTTAGGTAATGTAAAATTCAATATAGCATCTGTATCAGTACCAGAATTAGTTACTGCAGCTGAAGAACCAGTTTCGGCAGTACCAATTTTAATAGTTGCATTCTTACCAACTCCGGCAAGACATTGTTCACCTTTATAAATTGCCATGTTATCGCCTCCTTTTATAAATCATTTCTTATAACAATAGTAATGGGAATATCTACAGTTGGTTTCTCGGTTGCTTTTATAGTAATTTGATTTGTAGTCTGTCCTCCGTCAGCTAACATTGCATTTTGGTAAGCTTCAATAGCAATAGATGAAGCATTAGAAGCATAATCTATTTCTACAATATTTGAAGAAGTTACTCCAGATACGGATAATACATAACTATATGGGGCAGAAGATCCAGTCCATTTACTTGCTGTGAGAGTAGTATTAACAAGTGTACTTTTCTTTGCATATGTTTTTTCTGATTTAGTACTTGAAAACGTACTGTTGGCTGTTACAGATGAGTCGTTAATAACATTTGCAGAATCATATTCATCAATAACATTGTAATAGGTATTTGCGTTTAAAGTTCCAGCTTTCTTTTTTGCAAGATAATCAGCCTTTGTAATTTCAACAGGAACATTAAGTCCCATCTGAGATAAAGTAATGTCGGCAGTGCCATCGAATGAAGCACTACCAATCTTTCTTGCAGTAGCTAATTTTACAGCTGCGTTCGCATTTCCACCGGCTGAAGATGATCCAGCATAATTATGTGTGTGTCCAGTAGCAGATTTTCCATTTAGGGCAGTTGTAATAGCATTTTGAGTCATGGTACCATCTGTAGCAGATCCTGTGGAAGTATAGAGTTTAGTTGTACCGGAATAGCTTGTAGTACCTACAGAATATGTCGTATTTGTAGGAATTACCCATGTACCATCTGCACGAAGAAATTTTAATTGTTCCCCTATATTAGGTGCAGGAACAAGACCAGCACTTCCGGCGGAAGAAGAAGTAGCACCCTTCATGTTTCCATAAGTATGATCGGTAAATAATGCATCTGCAGGCACTGACTTACCAAGTGTATATGAACAAGCTACTGGCTTACCACCTGAGAAATATACTGGCTGAGTTGATGATCCAGCATTAGAAGTAAGAGCAGCGGCAGATGATGCGCTACCTGCAGAAATAGCATATTTAACACTTTTTGTGGCATCAGCAGTATTGTCAACGTTGCCTAATCCGACTTCACTTTTAGTATGCGTATGTACTTTTGTAGCTTTTTCAGCTAATTTACTATTCATCTCAGTCTCGGTATAATAACGTTCATCATGATTATGAGACGCTGGTGGATAGCTGCTAGGCTTTTCAGTAACTCCAGACCATGGTACAGAAGTAGCAGTTCCGGCAGTATATACTGAATAACCAGCCTCAGAAGATAATTTGCTCTCATCAACAACATAATACATTTTTTCAGTCTTAGTTACTTTTACGGTATCACCAAGCTGAATATTAGCAGTAGTAAGTTTAAAACGTGCAGTATCATCTTCAACAATAACCAGACGTTCTAATGCTCCATGGGGAAGCCTTGCAATATCAATTGTTCCAAAGAGTTTACTTGCGTTGAGAGAAGTAATAGTTGAATCATTATGATTATGCGCAGAAGGAGTATAGGTAGAAGGTTTTCCTGTAATGTTATCCCATGCGACACTACTTGCAGTCGCAGCATTTCCTGTAACATTTACCGTCAGATTATTAGTAACAGGATTATATTTAAACTTATCGCTGTATGCTCGCTTTGTCTCTGTGGTAGAGTCAGAAAACCAAACATGTCTAGCTGCATCAGCAGTACCTTCTCCAGCGGATACATTTGTAGCTGTTCCTGCAGTAGTTGCACTATCATCAGTAGTTGCATGTTTTACACTCTTATTTGCATCGGCAGTATTATCTACA
>OQVI01002777.1_pt1 | contig 10905 bp, 15 predicted proteins | sample 1691651 | NCBI WGS metagenome assembly OQVI01 (sample SAMN03418287, study PRJEB22391) | human gut metagenome | biome: human-gut; feature: organic feature; material: feces | host: Homo sapiens | place: Italy | collected 2013-04
TCCGAATCGGCATCGTGGTTCTTTCTGTTGAAATCAATCGAATAGAGTTCATAAAATCCCCAAGATTCCCCATCGTATTGACAAGGACATACAATTTGTATAAGGTTGAAGATTTGATTTTCCGGGCAAACAATGAAGTCAATGCTTCAAGTCTTTTCGTGTCCTCAACCCATCTTATGCCCGCCTTTCCGGGCTTGGGTATCAACCTATCTTCGCCAAGCACGGCAATGGCGACAATCTTTGCGCACCGCAATGAATGTTTGTGCGCAAGTGTCCTTGCCATCTTCATGCTGTCCATACCCGCTGACTTCATCGCGTTTTCATCAATGGCGATTTCCACCGATTCAGATGTAATGCGGTCAAGGGTCGCAAGGGTCATTTCCTCAATCTTGAATGTGCGTGTCACCTCTTTGGGCTTGTACCGCCTTATCAGACCGAAAAACTTTTTTTTCACCTCAAATTCGGTGTCTTTCAGTTCAAACGACACGCCCTTGTTGATAAGGGTGTTCAACTCGTTGCGTTCTTGTTCAAGTTGCTTCTTTTCGTCATTCATTACTTTTGAAAGTAAGAAGCCCCCGTAAGTTGTCACACTCCGGGGGCTTCGGGTTTTTGTATTAAACAATCAATGCACCCCGAATTACTCCTTGGCTTTCGGCACGCCGCGAATGGCTTTTCCGGCTGTAACCGCCATCGGGGTAACGGTGAAGTCCACAAGGAAAATTCCTGCCGCCGACATATCCGCATTTATGACCGCTTCAATGTCGCCGTTGGGAATCTCAAAGTCCAACCCCTGTTCAGATTCAACGAAAATTGCCTTGTTTGCGACAACTTCATTGCCATCATAACCCCACTTGGGATTGGACGAATCGCCCACATTCGCACCACCGACATAATCAATCAAATCTTGCACGTTGGCATCCATGATTGAGAATGTCAGGGTCGGGATTTTGCGTGACTTCTTGCGTACTTCCGGGGCTGCCATGCCTTCCTCGAAATGTTCCGTCACGTCCGCCGTTGCCTGTGCAATCTTACAAGTGTTCTTGTAAGTCTTGCCGATTTTGTTTAACTCGGACGGCATTGTTCCATTGGGTGCTGCCGTTCCAACCTTGATTTGGCAAAGACCAAGGGTTATCAAAGATGTTCTTTCTGCCATAACTTTTAATCAATTTGAATGTTCCAATCAATGCGAATGTTAGCAAAGTGTTGTTTGGTGTTCGGCTCATACATGATTGACATTGTGCCGGGTCGCATCTTCAACCCTTTGATGTTCGCACTTCTCACAATCGCCAAGACTTCATCCGTCAAGGCTTTCAAACGTGTGCCGTTTTCTGAAACCTGCATTTTCCCTTTTATCTTCTTGGGGGTGTCCGGCGTATAGATGTTGATGTTTGACGTGCCAATTTGCGGCAAGCTGTCTTGCCCCAAATCAACGGTGTTCACGACAATATCTTCATCAACTGAATTTTCCGGGCGTTCATCACGCACATAGCAACCACCCTTAATGGATGTTTTGCCATTGAGCAATGAAAACAAGATTCCATCCGTGTCAAATGTAGATTTCATTATTCGGCTGCACGTTTAATGTTCGTAATCAGTTTTTCAAGCATTCGGGGCAATTCCCGCTCTGCAAGATGTTCGGCACTTGATAGGACATTGTAACCCTTTGCTTCCACGTAAGCGGCATAATTCATTCCGGCGACCACAACAAGGGCAACACCCTTTGTTTCCTTTCCGACCTTTTCGGCGATTGTCTGACCAGACTTCATGCCCCTTGCCGCTGCTTCGCTTTCCGCACCGCTCGCCGCATCAAATTGGCTATGAATGGCGATACCATCAACAAAAACTTGATACCCGGTGGATGAAGTCAATGCCCCCGTCTGCATCATATAGCCTTTGTTGTTCCTTGCTTCCGTCAAGCACATTTCGCCAAGCCTTTGAAGCCTTGCAATCTGCTTGCGCTCGATTTCGTCAAGGAAAGCATCAAACCGCCTTTTGACATCTTCTTTCGTGAAATTTGCCTTTACACCCATAGCCGTGAATGAAGTTGTGAGGGGTCGAAATTCAAGCATATTCCGGCAATCCGTATGTCCGAACAATCCTTGTCGTTTGCAATTATCACCTTTGCGCCTTTGGCTACCTTTGGGCAAGTCTTTGGGCATTGGATAACAGATGTTGCCTTTTGGTATTCACCCCCGGCAACCTGATATTCCGTGCCTTTGCCGTCCGATTCCTCACGGCACATTGAAATGAACTTGCGCGACACTTCACATTCCGTCCAATTGCCGTTGGCATCCTGCATGGATTCCCCGGCTTCTTCGATAAATAGAAAATGCGGATATTGCTTCACGAATGCCATATTACCAAATGTTTGAACGGTTGCGAATCTTGGGGCGTGACACAAGCACGTTTTCTTTGCCCAATTCATTGCACAAGGCGGCATAATAGAGTTTGACGGCATCCATATTCCAAGATATAGAATATCCGCCCTCTGACACGTTTTGGGTCATTCCTTTGAGGATTACGGACATTCGGTTATACACCGACATATCACACGCCCTTACGTCCACAACGGCATCCGCTTCAAGACCGCCTTTCAAAATGATAATGTCAATATCATCTTCCGAAAGGTTAAGTCCGTTCAATGCTTTGGTCAAATACTCCTTGTTTGTCATACTCCTTTGTCTTGCAAAGCCGTTAGGGTGCTTTTGACACACCCCAACGGCGAATGTTGTTAGTTCTTATTCCAAGTAGTCGCATTGGTCTGCATCAACACGCTTCGACCTGAAAGATTCCAAGCCGGGAACAAGTTGGCGATTCCCTCCGTGACTTCCTGAACGGGCGATTCATTAGAATACTTCTTGACCAAAGTATGACCGTGCATGACCTTTTCGGCAACGCTTCCGGGCATCTTCTTTGCGTCAATCGGCTTCTTCCAATAGGTGTTTCCAAGAACCTTGCTTTCCGAGAAAAGAATGACATCATCTTCAAACGGGTTTGAAGTGACACGCGAACCATCGGCAAGTTCGATTGTGATTTCTTGGTCAATCACAATGAACTGCAAGCCGCGATAAAGTTCTTTCTTCTTGGCAAGATATGCGTTCACGGTCGCCAAATCGGGCGAATCCTGCGTTCCCGTTGCATTCTGAATGTAGGATGAACACTTCTTCCAAACTTCTTCCTGTGAAGCGAATTTTTCAAAGGTATCAACATTCATAAATGCGAACTTGTACGTTGCGCCAAACAACTTCTTACCAAGTTTAATCGCCTTTGGAATGTCCTTGGTAAGCGGTTTTGCGCCTGTGCCGCTCGTGTATGCCGTTTCAACGCCAATCTTCTGTTCCGCCGGAATCAGATAATCAACGTCATATTCGGTAACGACCGCCGCATTGTTGGAATTGGTGAACTTGACCTTTCCAAGCGAAATTTGGCGCAATGCAATCCATTCCGCACGGGCTGCAACGCCATCCCAACAATACTTGGTATCTTCCGCCCAAAACTCGACAAGGGCACGCAAATCGGGGTTGCTGCTCGACATTGCGACCATTATGTCATATTCGGTCAATTCATCTTCGTTCTTCTCTCGTGATATGGCGATTTTTGGTATATCGCCCTGAATGCGTGAAATCGCTTCACGGGTCTTGCGTGAAATTGTCGCACCCCTTGACACAAGGTCGGCGGCAATCTTCAAGCCGGATTGCGCTTCAAGCATCTTCCACGTCAAAGTATTTGTTTCTTTGAGTGGGAAAAGGGTTGGATAATAGTAATCTTTGAGGTCGTAAGTGCGGATTACGGCTTCCATGTCCTTTTCATTCAACCCAACCATCAATGATTTTTGCATATCGGTTTGCTTTTAGGGGTTACACATAAGCGATTGTCTTTAATGCCGACTTGATAGCGGCATTTACTATGGGTGCGGTTGCTTCTCGCACAACACCGATAACCCATGCACTTACAAACAAGTTGTCGCCGTCCTTGACATCTTCATTCGACCCGGCTATTGCAACCGGGGTCACTTTCAATGTCTTGTTTGCTCCACTCGATTCAAACGCACAAGTTCCAGCCTTGACGACCGCACCAAGGGTCGTTCCAACGGTGATAACATCCTTTGCCGGGTCTGACTTGTCAATTGCCGTTATCTGCTGACCATTGCAAGCATCGGTTGCGAACCTGTCACCAACTTTGAAGTGGTGTCCTTTGGCAACCTCATACGTGGTTGCGGTTGCAATCGCTTCCGTCAATATCTGTGCGGTCTTGCAGACTTCAAACAATCCATCAGAACCAACGCCAAGGGGTGTTCCCTCGAACAACCCCGTGCCACCCAAGTTTGCGACCTTGACGGTAACGCCACCGGGTATATCTGCAACACGGTGAAGAATACACTTCACAACACGGTTGTCCTTTTTACGGTCAATTCTCAATCCCATTGTTTTGATGAATTAGGTGTTAAACATCTTTGCCCGTGAACACGTTGTTTTCGGGCTTTTGGCTGTTAATGAAATCGGCAACGCCTTTTGAAATACCGCTTTCTTCCTTTTGGGCGAATAGCGGGCTTCCGCCGGAATTGCTCAAATCAATATCAGCCTTGTTTTGATTTGCCGTGGCAATGTCCTTTTCCTTTTCCGCCAAGTATTCGTTGAAGTCATCGTCCGTGTCGAACTTCATGCGGGCAAAGTCTTTCAAGGTTTGGTTCTTGAAATTCTCATCCTTGCAATTCGCCAACTTTTCGTTCAATGATTGAAGCCTTGACTTTGCAATGTTGTCACGCTCATAGCCTGACAACTTTTCTTGAAACGGCTTGACGGCTTCCGCAACTGCTGCTTTTACCACTTCTGAAATATCGTTCGGGTCGGGCTTTGGGTCGCCGGGTTCAACCTTTTTGCCCTTATCCACGAAGTCATACTTCTTTTTCAAGTTCGTTTCAAAGGTTTTGTTGCTGTCGGACACTTCCTTATCCACATCGGCGCGATACTCCTTGACAAATTCGCCCACTTGCGCATCGGTGAGTTTATCCACAAGGGCTTTCGCTTCATCTTCGGTTGCGCATTGTAACGCAAGTGAACGTGCCAATGCTGTCAAACCGTCCTTTCGCACGCCTGAAAACTTTGCAATCAGTAATGCTAAAATTCTTTCTTTCATTCCGATAATCTTTTTATAAGTTCACAAATCATGCGTAAAAGTAATGTGTTTTACTATAATACACCTTAAAACACATATTGACTTATCCTTGATTTATCCACATTTTGCATTGCAAGTGCATTTTATTGGGGTTAAATGCTTGTTTTATTAAATATAATCATTACTTTTGCGGTGTGTTACTATAAAACACAATGCAACATTAAAAATTACGCAACAATGGAACAATCAATTTTCAATCTGTTTGATGCAATCAATCGTGAGGGCATCGACAATTCAACATGGGGGCTTTGCCAAGACATTGCCGACACACAAGCCTATTTCGGCTCAAAAGAATCTTTCGCACTTCAAGGGCAATTTGTGTATGTGTACGTTAGCCCGGATTCTTCTATGCCTTTCATGGATAGAACGGGCATCAAACCCACTTATACACTTTCTCTTGAAGATAATAACACCACTATCAACATTTACCAACTCTAAATCTTGCAACAATGTTAATCAAGGAAATAAAACAAGCACTTATCGGCAAAGTCCTTTCGTATTATGATGGATGGAACGGGTCAAATGATTATTTCAAGATAGGGTATATCAAGGGGTGTGGCTCATGTATTAGTGTCTATCCCGAAAAGGGCAAAGGCTTTGGGGTCATTATTCCCAAAGCATACATTCCTAAACTCATAGAATGTGGCGAATGCGTCAAACACAATGAAGTTGAACGGTGTTCTTTTGAAACAAGATGGGTTTTGTTTTGATTTTAAGTGTTTTACTATAATACACAACAATGAATAATCATTTGATTGAACTTGAACGAAAGGCAATAAAATTCATCCGTAATGCCGAAAAACTTGCATTGCGGATGAATGAAAATGGCTTCCATGTTGCCTTTTCCGGCGGCAAGGATTCACAAGTATTACTTGCCCTTGTCGAAATGTCAGGTGTCAAGCATCATGCGGAAATGCAAGTCACAACCGTTGATTCTCCCAATTTGATGAAGTTTGTACGCACCAATTATCCGCAAGTCCGTTTGAACTTGCCCAAACTGAATATGCGCCAACTAATCTTGAAGAAGAAAATGTTGCCGACACGACAAGCAAGGTTTTGTTGTGCGTTCCTAAAAGAACAAGCCGGGGGCGGGAACTTGCACTTGTCTGGGCATCCGCAAAGCCGAATCAAGCCGACGGGCAAAGCGGCACAATGTAGAAGTATTGGGGCAACGTATCGGTTATGAAATACATGACGGACAATTGCATACAATCAAGGGCGGCGAACAACTATTTGAAACAGACACCGAAACGAAAATCTATTGCGTAAATGGGAAAGATAAAGTGGTTATTTCACCCATATTTGAATGGTCAGATAAGGACGTTTGGGATTTCATCAAGGGGAATAATATGCCATATTGTGATTTATACGATATGGGATTTCATCGCATCGGATGTTTGTTTTGCCCAATGGCTTCCGTCAAAGAGAAAAGAAAAGAACTTGAATTGTTCCCACGCTTTGCCGAAAAGGTTTATATAAGGGCAATACGTGAACTAATGGCGCAAACCGGGAATTATTCAAACTTCGATTCACCCGAACAAGTCTTTGAATGGTGGATTTCAAATGAAAATGCCGCCGATTGGCTTTCCAACAAACGTAATCAACAAAATCTTTTTAATTATGATAACCATAAAACTTTCTGAACTCAACAAAGTAAAAATGTCTGTAAATCCGCCTGAATGTGTTGTTAAGGCGGATTATAAAGTAATTCTTAACGGAATGGTCAAACAATACATCGGGATTGGATGGATTGACATTGCACCAGCGACCCCCAAAGATTATGAAACAATACCCCAAGTAATAGATTAACATCAATATAATCAAAATGGAAAAGATAAATTTTGAAGCACTCGCAAGCAAATATGGCTTGACGGTGGATTTTGTGAAAGAACTTCACGAAAAGGTCATTGACAAAGAGAATTTCGCCCGTGCGGTACGGATGTTTGCGGTCGGATTGCTGCCTTATGACATGGCGACCGGGAAAGCCCCCATCAATGTTGCAGAATATCGGCACAAGGTCGCCCAAAATATGTGGGCGTTCCGGCGCAAGAAAGCGGAAAACATCAAAGCTGCAATGGAACAACAACGCAAGATTGTTGAGTATTACAACGGATGCAAGGCATTTACATTGAAAAATAAAGCCGTCAAAGACGTTGTTTTCGTCAAGGATGGGCATTTGGTTGCCTTTGCCCATTTTGAGCCGAAACAAGGCGGTATTTACGGCGCAAACAACGAAGTAATGCCCAACTTCCGTTGGCATCCGCACGAATACTTGGCAAGGTTGCGCAAGTTGAACAAAGCATTTTATCGGCAAGTAAAAAAGGCGGCATTTAATTCGCCGCGTGAATGGTTCGATTTTAATTTGAAGTGACATGGAAATTCAACATAACACAATGCCACCAAAGATACATTCTTGCAAGGATGTTCAAGGGAATAAAACGAAATATCCTTGGGCTTCAATGAATGTTGGTGATTCTTTTTTCGTAGATTCATATTCATACAAAAAGCAATCCTTGTTGATTCAAAATGCAAAGAGTTGGTGTGATAGAAATTTCCCCGAACGGAAATTTACGACAAGAAAAGAAAATGGCGGTATAAGAGTTTATAGAATAAAATGAATGGTAATACAATATATCACGTGTGTTTTGGCGACAACAACAACCATTATTTCGGGTCTATCACCGCCATATTCGACAAGTTTACGCCTGTTGAATTGGGCGTGTCAAAGTCACGGTTGTGGTCTTTCGGAATTTCCGAAAACAAGCCGTATCGGAATGACAAGTGCATCATCTATCGGGGCATAATACACCGAAAGAAAACCAACCGCAAACCGCCAAAATAAAAGGGATTGGGGCTTAATGCCCCTTTCCCTTTCATTCGTTGTTTTCCGCTTCAAGTTCCGCCTTATACTGACTTTGCACGGCTTGCAACAATTCATCATTGTTGGTCATTTCTGCATACTCAATCAAGACGTGGGCATTAAGTAGGGGGTATTCTTCCAAGTCACGAAAGAAATCTTCCTTTGACACGACCAAATCATTGATTATGCTTTCATCATTGCAGAAATCATAAATCGTCTTGTTTTTTAAGTTTGAATAATCCATAATGTTGTTATTTGAATGGTTCATAATGCAAAATTACTTTATAATTCCCTCATTTTTAAGGTAGTTTTCTATGGTTGTTGTGCTTGCACCTCTCCGACACATCGCAACAATCTTCTTCAATTGTGCCTTGCCTATCTTTTTGCCATTAGCACCCTTGAATGTGTCAAGTCCGCCATCCAATAATGCTTGGATTGCCGTTGTTTCTTGCTCTGAATACTTCAATGCAAACAGATTCTTTTTTGCAGACTGCAACACTTTGTCCGGGTCAAGACCACATTTTTGAATAACGAAATCATACCCAAGCACACGGCGATTGTAGCCCGTTGAATCTCGATTGTTGATAAATTGTGGTTGTGGTGTCTTGGCACAACCCAATTTAGAATAAAATTCCGGCAAAGTCTTTCTTGCCACAAATTCATTCATCATTTCCATCACATCGGTTTGAATGCTTGTTGTGTACATATTTCCCGGAACATTGCGGTTGTGGGTAATCTCATGCCATAATGTCGCCATTGCATCGGCTTCAAGGTCTGTTATGGTGTCTGACTTGCCTTGCCCGATTTTAGCCAATGCCGACTTAACACGCTGCAATCTGTCGGGGGTAAGCCTTATCCGACCATCCATGTATGTGTCACCATTAACGCCACGCCGGGTTGTAGGCGACAACTTCAAATCACCATTAGCAAACCATTTGTCGGTTGTAAATTCTGCATTGATGGATTTGAAAGTTTCATCAACATCCGCATCCGTCTTATAGTCGGTCTTAACGGCTCTATGTGGAATATCCTTGCCACTTTTGCCTTTGGCTGCATCAACTGCCTTTTGGATTTCCTGTTGGAATTTAACCAATGTGTCTTTGCATGAAGCCTTTGACATAATCCATTCCCGTTTGTCGCCTGTAATGGTGGCAATCAATTGCAGCATATCGGAAACGTCAATCTTGTACTTCCGGGCTTCTTTGACCGCTTCATTAGCATCATTGATGAATGCCTTATATTCTTGCTTGGCATTTTCAACACGTTTTTCCAATTCGTCAATCGCCCGTAAGATGTTGCTTGAATCAGGCGTTTTCATTGCATCGTCAAGAATGTATGTATTCAAGCCCCATTCGCTGCACTTGGCACGAATATCCGCATCCTTTTGTTGAATTTCTGCCGCTTTCTGTTGAATGGTCGCAATTCGGTTGGGTATTCTTACAATATCCTTTTCGGCAACATACTTGTCAAGCATTTGCAATTGAACGGTCAAGCCCCACTTGCTTGCCAACATCCTTGCTTGGGTGATTTGTGGCATAAGGGCGTTAAGCTGCTGTTGTACCGGGTCAATTTGCTTCTTGGTTTCAAAGTTCAACCCCTTGGATAACTTGCCGTCCGTGAAGTTGTCTTTGATGAAATAAGGTGTGGAACTCCAATTTGCTTGCGCTTCTTCATGTTCCTTGACCCACTCTTTGAAGCCGTCCGGCACATCGACAACGACATTCTTTGCTTCCAAACGCTTGTATTGAGTGCCACGCAAAGCCGCTTTGAGGTCGCCCAACTCGTTTTCATCAAAGGTTTCTTCATCCATCAGGATTGGCACGGCGTAACACATACATTGCGGGTGCCAGCCCTTGAACTTGAAATGCTTTGGATAACGCCCTTTCAGCTTCTCGCAAATGTCACACTTGCACAAAGGTTCATGGTTAGACCTTTTGACCTCAAACCCCACGACAAAATCAAGGCTTTGCCAACGCAAATAATCGCTTTCACGGTATGCCATATTGATTTCAGACCGTGTAAGCCGGGCGGCATTCTTTGCGCTTGACCTGTAAACACCACGTCCGGGGTGGAATGCCCTTGCAGCCTTTGACAACACAAGGTTGCCCCGCTTGTCACGCACACGGCGGAACAATCGGTTGGGGTCTTTCAGGTTCTGCCGGACATCCCGTGAAAGTTGTGCCGCACTTCGACCCTCACCCAACCCGGCATCAAGGGCGGCTTCAAGTTGTTCACGGTATTGCCCAACATACTTCCAAATACGTTGTGAAAGGTTCATTCCCTCAACCTTGCGCCCCTGAAAGGTTTTCAAGGCATCCAAATTTTGGTCTTGCATCTTTTTCAATTGCGCCTTGCTCAACTTGGATGTATCAAGTATTGAGGAAATGAAGCCATCATTCTTGCTGCAAGCAAACAACCATTGCTTCTTTGACCCCGTTTCAATGACCGTTGTAATGCGGCTTGCAAGTTGCTTGGTGACACTTTGCATAACCGCCTTGACACTTGGGTAATCATCGAAAGAAAACGGCTTGTCGGGGTCATATTTGCCCTTTGCCGCCGCCCTTGCTATTTCGGCGGTCGCCTTTTCAAACAAGGCATCAACGGCTTGCGTGTATTGCTCCGTTTGCCTGTAATGTGCGGCATCGAATGTCTGCACCGAAAATCGCTTTACTTTCTGCCTTTTAGCCATTGCCCCTTAATTTGAAGTGTTCGCATTGAGGGTCTGACAAGAACTTGCTATATTTCCCCTCTTTGTGGAAAGGGCATTTGCACATGAACAATTCACCTTTCCAATTCTTTTCGTGCCAATCACATGAATGCGCACAATCCCGGCATTGATGTTTTGGCGTTTCAATGACTTTCCTTTTCAT
>OQVI01002780.1_pt1 | contig 10897 bp, 7 predicted proteins | sample 1691651 | NCBI WGS metagenome assembly OQVI01 (sample SAMN03418287, study PRJEB22391) | human gut metagenome | biome: human-gut; feature: organic feature; material: feces | host: Homo sapiens | place: Italy | collected 2013-04
TGGATATGGGTGATCTTGGAAGCGCTACTGTAGAGGAAGCTACGCTGGCGGTTGCCGTTCAGGGACTGAAGTATGCAGTTGAGAATGGAACTGAGATGAACTAAGCAATTCTTTTTCAGGAACAAAAATATGTGATTTTGAGGATACTCCTCTTCGGATAGATTTATTCGGAGGGGAGTGTTTTTTCTGTGCCGGGGGTTTTAGAATGGCTGGGAAGATGGTATAATGAGGAGCGAATTCTATAGTTTTTGTGGAAGTGTTACAGATGAGCAGAAACAGACAGGAAGCGAAAATTACGAGAGAGGTTTGAATTTATGAATATTTTGAATATAGAGCATGTTTCCAAGGTGTTTGGTGAGAAGGTGGTGCTGGATGATGTTTCCTACGGGGTGCATCAGGGAGATAAGATTGGGATCATCGGGATTAATGGGACCGGGAAGTCTACGATTCTGAAGATCATCGGCGGTCTGGAGGAGCCGGATGAGGGACAGGTGATCACTCAAAATGGCCTGAGAATCACGTATCTTCCGCAGATGCCGGAGTTTCCGCAGGGAGCTTCTGTCTTGGATTATGTGGCAGAAGGAAAGTGGCAGAAGGACTGGAGTACTGAGAGCGAGGCAAGGAATGTTCTAAATAAGCTGGGAATTACAAACCATGAGGAGAAGATCGATCATTTATCCGGGGGACAGAAGAAAAGGGTGGCACTGGCAAGGACTCTGGTGAATCCCTGTGATGTGCTGCTTCTGGACGAGCCTACCAACCATCTGGATAATGAGATGGTGACCTGGCTGGAGGACTTTCTGAGAAGTTTTAAGGGCGTTGTGATTATGGTTACTCATGACAGATATTTCCTCGACAGGGTTACTAATAAGATTCTGGAGATTTCCCATGGCGGCCTTTATGCTTATGAGGCTAATTACTCGAAGTTTCTGGAACTGAAGGCAGAGCGTGAGGAGATGGAGCTTGCCAGTGAGAGGAAGAGACAGAGCGTACTCCGCATGGAACTGGAGTGGGCAAAGCGTGGATGCAGAGCCAGAAGTACCAAGCAGCGGGCACGTCTGGAACGCCTGGAGGCACTGAAGAACGGAAAGGCTCCGGTGCGTGATGCGAATGTGGAGCTGGATTCTGTTGAGACACGTATGGGAAAGAAGACAATCGAACTTCACCATATCAGCAAGAGTTTTGGTGAGAAGAAGATCCTGGATGATTTTAATTATATTGTGCTGCGCAATCAGCGTCTTGGGATTATTGGTCCTAATGGGTGCGGAAAGTCAACACTCATCAAGATTATTGATGGGATGATACAGCCGGATGCAGGAGAAGTGGAAATTGGAGAAACCATTCGCATAGGGTATTTTGCACAGGAAGTGCCGGATATGGATACCAATCAGCGTGTGATCGATTATATCCGCGACGTGGCAGAGTATATTCCGACCAGAGACGGGAAGATTTCCGCAACAATGATGCTGGAGAGGTTTCTCTTTGATTCTGCCATGCAGTATGCACCCATTGCCAAATTGTCAGGTGGTGAGAAGAGGCGTCTGTATCTGCTGAAGGTTCTGATGGAGGCGCCGAATGTGCTTCTTCTGGATGAGCCAAGTAATGATCTGGATATTCCTACACTGACCATTCTGGAGGATTATCTGGATTCTTTTGCAGGGATTGTGATCGCAGTGTCTCATGACAGGTATTTTCTGGATAATATTGTGGACAGGATTTTTGCTTTTGAGGGGAATGGACATCTGACCCAGTATGAGGGCGGATATACGGATTATACAGAGGCGCTGGCGAGAAAAGGCGGGGCAGTATCTGAAGGACAGAGCAATGCAGTTGGTGCGGAAAAGAAGAAGTCGGCTCAGGCAGACTGGAAGCAGAATCGTCCCCAGAAGCTGAAATTTACCTATAAAGAGCAGAGGGAATTTGAAACTATCGATGATGATATTGCAGCGCTGGAGGAACTGCTGGAGAAGCTGGATAAGGATATGGAGGCCAATGCCACCAATTCTGTGAAGCTTCGTGAGATCATGGAGCAGAAGGAGAAGGCACAGGCAGATCTGGATGAGAAGATGGACAGGTGGGTTTATATGAATGATCTGGCGGAGCGAATCGAGGCACAAAAAAGTGAAAAGTGATTTTTTTCAGATGCTATTGACTTTGCAGAGGGTTCTTTAGTATGATACAGATTATGGAAGATTGCAGGAGCTGCTTTGCAGCGGGGCAATTTGCGGATGCCGGGTCAGTAACAGAAAATATCTTTTGATTCTGACATCTGTAAGTGAACAGTAAGTGAACAGGAGATATAAAAATATGGCAGAACAGGTCAGAGTTGTAGTGGACGCAATGGGCGGGGATAATGCCCCGGCAGAACCTGTCAGAGCTGCAGTGGAAGCTGTAACAGAGAGACAGGACATAAAAGTAATTCTTACAGGAAAACAGGAAGTGATAGATAAGGAACTGGCGAAATATTCCGGATATCCGAAGAACCAGATCCAGGTTGTCAATGCATCCCAGGTGATCGAGACAGCAGAACCCCCTGTTTTTGCAATCCGTAAGAAAAAAGATTCATCAATCGTAGTAGGTTTGAATATGGTTAAGAAACAGGAGGCAGATGCCTTTGTTTCATCAGGAAGTACAGGAGCTGTTCTTGTTGGCGGACAGGTACTGGTAGGCAGAAGTAAAGGTGTGGAGAGGCCGCCTCTTGCACCGTTGATCCCTACCACGAAGGGTGTTTCCCTTCTGATCGACTGTGGTGCCAATGTGGATGCACGTCCATCGCATCTGGTGCAGTTTGCGAAGATGGGCTCTATTTATATGGAGAACGTAGTTGGTATTAAAAATCCAAAAGTTGCCATTGTAAATAACGGGGCGGAAGAGGAGAAGGGAAATGCACTTGTAAAAGAAACTTTCCCCCTTCTGAAAGAATGCAAAAGCATTAATTTCATCGGAAGTATAGAAGCCAGAGATATCCCGGCAGGATATGCGGATGTGGTCGTATGCGAAGCATTTGTGGGAAATGTGATCCTTAAATTATATGAGGGAGTTGGTTCTGCCCTGGTCCAGAAGATCAAAGAAGGAATGATGACCAGCACAAGAAGTAAGATCGGTGCACTTCTGGTAAAGCCTGCACTGAAAGAAACTCTGAAATCCTTTGATGCAACGGAATATGGCGGAGCACCGCTTCTGGGGCTTAAAGGACTTGTGGTAAAGACGCATGGAAGTGCCAAAGCCATTGAGATCAAACATGGTATTTTCCAGTGTGTACAGTTTAAACAGGAGAAGATCAACGAGAAGATCGCAGAGCGTATCCTGGAGGATCAGGAAGTACTGAAGTCCGGAGCAGAATAGAGCAGGACAGGAACAGAAACAGGAAGGAGGGTTGAAGATGGAACTGGAGAAAATAAAAGCTATCATAGCAGAGGTTCTGAATATTGATGCAGATTCGATCACAGAAGACACTACATTTGTAGATGATCTTGGTGCAGACTCTCTTGATATTTTTCAGATTATTATGGGGATTGAAGAGGAGTATGACATTGAGCTGGATAATGAATCTGTCGAACAGATTCAGACAGTCGGTGATGCTGTTGAAGCAATTCGGACAATTAAATAAAAATGTAACTGTCCGGCAGTCTGAAATTTGACAGGAGCATAATACAGGCGCACTGAGCAGTTGCAAAAAATGATGCCGCAGGGTTGTCAGATGACAGCCCTGTGCATGTGGAGAGGGTTAGAGGAATGAATAGAAAGACAGAAGAATTAGAAGAAATCATAGGATATCATTTTAAAAATAAACATTATCTTACACAGGCACTGACTCACAGTTCCTATGCAAATGAGAAGAAGCTGGGGAAGCTGGGCAGCAATGAGAGACTGGAGTTTCTGGGAGATGCTGTGCTGGAGCTGATCAGCAGTGATTATCTGTATGCAAGATTTACCCAGATACCGGAGGGAGAGCTGACAAAGAAGAGAGCCAGCCTGGTGTGTGAGCCAAGCCTTGCCTATTGTGCAAGAGAATTCGGACTGCCACAGTTTCTGTTGCTTGGAAAGGGCGAGGATATGACAGGCGGAAGAAACAGGGATTCTATCGTCTCTGATGCAACAGAGGCTTTACTGGGAGCTATCTATCTGGATGGTGGTTTTGCTAATGCAAAGGAGTTTGTGCTGAATTTTATCCTGAATGATATTGAACATAAACAGCTCTTTTATGATAGCAAGACCATCCTGCAGGAAATCGTGCAGGAAAACGGAACACAGCCGGTGGAATATATTCTGACAAAAGAAGAAGGCCCGGATCATAACAAAAACTTTACTGTGGAGGCAAGAGTAAACGGAAAAGTGATGGGACAGGGAAGCGGTCATACAAAGAAAGCAGCAGAACAGGCCGCAGCATACCAGGCGATTCGTGTACTCAGAAAATAAACAGGAGAATTATGTATTTAAAGAATATAGAGGTACAGGGATTTAAGTCTTTCGCCCAGAAAATCAATTTTGAATTTCATAACGGGATCACCGGTATTGTAGGTCCGAACGGAAGTGGAAAGAGCAATGTCGGTGATGCGGTGAGATGGGTGCTGGGTGAACAGAGTGCCAGATCTCTGCGAGGAGGAAATATGCAGGATGTTATTTTCTCCGGTACAGAGACAAGAAAACCCCTGGGTTATGCATCGGTGGCGATCACACTGGATAATTCAGACCATAAGCTTCCGGTTGATTTTAACGAGGTTACGGTTACCAGAAGGCTTTACCGTTCAGGAGAGAGTGAATATAAGATCAACGGAAGTGCCTGCAGACTGAAAGATATCAATGAGATGTTTTATGATACAGGTATCGGTAAAGAAGGATATTCCATTATCGGACAGGGACAGATCGACAGGATCCTAAGCGGTAAACCGGAAGAGAGAAGAGAGCTTTTTGATGAGGCAGCAGGTATTGTTAAATTTAAGAGAAGAAAGAATACCACTATCAAAAAACTGGAGGAAGAACGCCAGAACCTGGTCAGAGTGACAGATATCCTCTCGGAGCTTACCAGACAGCTGGAACCACTGGAGAAACAGTCAGAGACAGCAAGAGTTTATCTTTCCAAAAGAGAGACTCTTAAGGAACTGGATGTGAATATGTTCCTGATGGAGTATGCTGCTGCAGCCAAAGAACTCAAGGAACTGGAAGAGAAGAACATAATTGCGCAGAATCAGCTGAAGGATACCCAGAGTTCCTATGACCGGACCAAGATGGAATATGAACGTCTGGAACAGGAGCTGGAAGATTTAAATTCCAAAATGGATGCACTTCGCATTTCCGGTCAGGAGCAGGCAATCCGTAAACAACAGCTGGAAGGCCAGATCAATGTATTAAATGAGCAGATACTGGCAGGGGCACAGAATGAAGAGCATTATAAGGGACGTATCCAGACTATTGAGGCTGAACTTTCAGTAAGAACAGATTCAAAGAAGAAACTTGAAGAAGAAAAAACGGATATTTATGCACAGTTAAAGGCTGTCCGTAAGAAACTTTCTGAGGAAGAAGAGAAATTAAGAACAGCGCAGGAGAATATGGAAGCCTGTACTCTCGAAGTGGAGAATGGCAAAAATGAGATCATTGAAATTCTGAACAGCCGCGCCAATGTCAAGGGTAAAGCCCAGAGATTTGATGCAATGATGGAACAGGCAGAAATCCGTAAGGCAGAGATCAGCCAGCGTATTCTCAGACTGAAGAGTGAAGAGGAAGAGCAGCAGACTATTCTGACTACAGCCCGGAAACAGTATGATGAGATTACATCCCAGATTGAAAATGCCAATGAGGAATGTGAACATCTGAATCTGAGTGTGATGAAGATTCAGGAAAAGCTGAAGGAACAGAACACAAAGCTGGAAGCAGAACAGACAGCCTATCACAGAGAGGCATCCCGGCTGGATTCTCTCAGAAATATCGCGGAGCGCTATGATGGATACGGAAACAGTATTCGGAGAGTTATGGAACAAAAAGAACGTGTTCCGGGAATCCAGGGTGTTGTCGCAGATCTGATCCAGGTAAACAAAGATTATGAGATCGCTATCGAGACAGCTCTTGGTGGGAGCATTCAGAATATTGTTACAGATAATGAGCAGACTGCCAAAACCATGATCGAATTTCTGAAAAAGAATCGTTATGGACGTGCGACCTTTCTTCCCATGAGCAGCATAAGTCCCAGAGGTGAGTTTACACCGAAAGAAGCACTGAAAGAGCCGGGCGTTGTGGGGATTGCCAGCGAACTGGTGTCCGTAGCTTCTCAGTATCAGCAGATCACGAAATTCCTTCTTGGAAGAGTGCTGGTAATTGATAACATTGATCATGCCATTGCAATAGGAAAAAAATACAGACACAGTCTGAGAATGGTCACAACAGAGGGTGAATCCTTAAACCCGGGAGGTTCCATGACCGGCGGTGCCTTCAGAAACAACAGCAATCTGCTTGGAAGACGGCGTGAAATAGAGGAACTGGAAACAAAAGTAAATCAGCTGAAGCAGAATCTGACCGAAATGCAGAATGCTGTTGAGGAAAATAAAAATCAGAGAAACAGGCTTCGTGATGCCATTGCAGGATTTCAGGAAAAACTCCGTCAGAAATATATAGAACAGAATACTGCCAGAATGAATATCAAACAGCAGGAAAAGAAAGCTGAGGAGATCCGAAGCGGATATGCTCAGATCAACAGAGATCAGGCAGAGATCAAACGCCAGGTCATGGAAATCCGGCAGGATCATGACCGGATTGCCAGGGAACTGGAGAATTCAAAGCAGGATGAGAAAGAACTGGAGAGTTTTATTGAGGCAAAGCAGTCAGAACTGGATGAATGGAAAGAAGAAGAGAAGAAAATCACCCGGGAGTTAGAAGAAATCCGTCTTCAGTCATCCGCTCTTGAACAGAAAGAGAAATTTGACCAGGAAAACCTGAGCCGTCTGAAAGCAGAAATCACAGCTTTTATGACTGAGAAAGAGGATATTTATCAGTCTCTTGCTCACAGCAGTGAAGAGATGGAAAAGAAGCAGGAGATGATCACCCAGCTGAAAAAAGAGTCGGAAGAGTCTGTCCTTTATGAAGAACAGGCACAGATGCAGCTGAAAAATCTGCAGAAGGAGAAAGAGAGCAGAACTTCTCAGCATAAAGATTTTTTTGAGAAAAGAGATTATCTGTCCGGTCAGATCGGACTTCTGGATAAGGAATGTTACCGTCTGCAGGGACAGATGGACAAGCTGGAGGAGAACAGGGAAGAGCGGATTGCCTATATGTGGTCCGAGTATGAGATCACTCCCAATAATGCCGTTTCCTACAGAAAAGAGGAACTTACTGATCTTTCGCAGATGAAGCGACAGGCAGCTCAGATTAAAGATGATATCAGAAAGCTGGGACCTGTAAATGTAAATGCTATTGAGGATTATAAGGAACTTCTGGAAAGACACACCTTTCTGTCCGGCCAGTATGAGGATCTGGTCACAGCGGAGAAAACTCTGGAACAGATCATTCAGGAGCTGGATGAGGGAATGCGGAAACAGTTTTCTGAGAAATTCGGCGAGATCCAGAAGGAATTTGACAAGGCATTTAAGGAATTGTTCGGAGGCGGAAAAGGAACTCTGGAGCTGGATGAAGAGGCAGATATCCTGGAGGCAGGAATTAAGATCATTTCCCAGCCGCCGGGAAAGAAACTGCAGAATATGATGCAGCTTTCCGGCGGGGAAAAAGCTCTGACAGCTATCGCACTTCTTTTCGCGATCCAGAATCTGAAGCCGTCACCGTTCTGTCTGCTGGATGAGATCGAGGCAGCGCTGGACGATTCCAATGTTGGGCGATTTGCCGGATATTTACAGAAGTTGACGAAAAACACACAATTTATTATAATAACCCATAGACGTGGAACTATGAACGCCGCAGACCGGCTTTATGGTATTACCATGCAGGAAAAAGGGGTATCCACACTGGTTTCCGTCGATCTGGTGGAGAATCAGCTTACCCAGTAACAGGAGGAGTTTCACATGGCAGAAGAAAAGAAAGGTTTTTTTAAACGATTAGTCAGTGGACTGGCAAAGACCAGAGACAATATCGTAGCCGGATTTGACAGTATTTTCAGTGGTTTTTCCAGTATTGATGAAGATTTTTATGAAGAGCTGGAAGAGATTCTGATCATGGGTGATATCGGGATCAATGCGACCACTTCTATTATTGAGAATTTAAAGAAAGAGGTTTCCGAACGTCATATTAAGGAACCGATGGAATGTAAACAGCTTCTGATCAATGAGATCAAGGATCAGATGCGTGTGGACAGCACAGAGTATGAATTTGAGAACCGCAGATCCGTAGTTTTGGTGATCGGTGTCAATGGTGTCGGAAAAACCACTTCAGTAGGAAAGCTTGCAGGAAAATTAAAAGACCAGGGCAAGAAGGTTATCCTTGCAGCAGCCGATACTTTCCGCGCAGCAGCAGGAGAGCAGCTTACTGAGTGGGCGAACCGTGCAGGTGTGGAGATCATCGGCGGACAGGCGGGAGCAGATCCTGCATCTGTTATCTATGATGCGGTGGCTGCAGCCAAAGCAAGAAATGCAGACGTACTTCTCTGTGATACAGCAGGACGTCTTCATAATAAAAAGAACCTTATGGAAGAACTCCGCAAGATTTACAGGATCCTGGAGAGAGAGTATCCGGATGCATATCTGGAGACACTGGTAGTGCTGGATGGTACCACCGGACAGAATGCCCTTGCACAGGCGAGACAATTTGCGGAGGTCGCAAATGTCAGCGGTATTATCCTTACCAAGCTGGACGGAACTGCCAAGGGAGGTATTGCAGTTGCCATCCAGTCTGAACTGGATATTCCGGTGAAGTACATTGGCGTAGGAGAAAGTATTGACGATCTTCAGAAATTCGATGCAGATGCATTTGTAAATGCGTTGTTTGATGTAGACCATAAAGAAAACCCGGACGCTCAAGATTAGGATGCACTCTCGGAGTCAAATCAAGTACAAAAAGATTCCGGGAGTACATTTAGGACAAAATGGAGGAAAAAACAATGCTTACTTTAGAGAGTTTTGAACAGGCATCAGAGATCGTAAAACAGGTCACACAGGAAACAAAGCTGATCAAGAGCAGCTATTTCAGTGAACTTACAGGAAACAAGGTTTATTTAAAACCGGAGAATATGCAGCGCACAGGTGCATATAAGGTTCGTGGTGCTTATTATAAGATCAGCACTCTTTCCGATGAAGAGAGAAATAAAGGTCTGATCACAGCATCTGCCGGAAATCATGCACAGGGCGTTGCCTATGCTGCACATAAATATGGAGTGAAGGCAGTGATCGTTATGCCTACCACAACTCCGCTGATCAAGGTTGAGAGAACAAAGAGTTACGGTGCAGAGGTTATCCTGCATGGTGATGTATATGATGAGGCATGTGCACATGCACTGGAACTTGCTGAGAAAGAGGGATATACCTTTATCCATCCTTTCGATGATCCGGCAGTTGCCACAGGACAGGGTACCATTGCAATGGAGATCGTTCAGGAGCTTCCGCTTGTTGATTATATTCTGGTTCCGATCGGTGGAGGCGGACTTGCAACAGGTGTTTCCACACTTGCGAAGCTGTTAAATCCACATATCAAAGTCATTGGTGTGGAACCGGCAGGGGCTGCCTGCATGAAGGCTTCTCTGAAGAAGGGTGAGGTTGTGACTCTTCCGCACGTAAATACGATTGCTGACGGTACTGCAGTACAGACACCCGGAAAGAAAATCTTTCCGTATATCCAGAAGAATCTGGACGATATCATCACTATCGAGGATGATGAACTGATCGTTGCTTTCCTTGACATGGTTGAGAACCATAAGATGATCGTAGAGAATTCCGGTCTTCTGACAGTGGCAGCGCTTCGTCATCTGGATGTGAAGGGAAAGAAGATTGTTTCTATCTTAAGCGGTGGAAACATGGATGTTATTACCATGTCTTCTGTTGTTCAGCATGGTCTGATCCAGAGAGACAGAATCTTCACAGTATCTGTGCTCATTCCAGATAAGCCGGGTGAACTGGTACGTGTGGCAAGCGTGATCGCCAGGGCGCAGGGCAATGTTATCAAGCTGGATCATAACCAGTTTGTAAGCACGAACAGAAATGCGGCTGTGGAACTTAAGATCACACTGGAGGCTTTTGGCACAGATCATAAGAATGAGATTGTTAAAGCTCTTGAAGATGCAGGATGCAGACCAAAGGTGATCCGCCCAAGTTTGTGATTGTCTCAGAGTAGCATCTGCCATGTAAATAAATGAAATGGGAGCCCTGGTGTTCAGTATATGGATGCCGGGGCTTTTTTGCCGAGATTTTTAAGAAGTGTATCGGAAAAAATAAATTTGTGCTGTCAAGAGAAAATGCTTGATGTCGTTTTTGAAAGAACGCAGTAAATATAAGGGTTTGCAGACACGGAAAGCGGTTTTTGTGACAATCCTGTGACAAAAATTGTTAAATTGTTGTGAATGTGCAAAAATCCCCAGTCCGGTTCTGATCAGAATACGGTTGGGGATTTTCCAAAATACGTTTGACAAATATTTTGACAGTTTATATAATATACTTAACAAGACAACTGGAACGATAGCTGAAACCTATCCGTTTCTGGTGCAATAAGACTAAAGAAATAGCATCCTACTTTACCAGAGCGGGGATGCTATTTCTTATTTTTCAGATTCAGAATAGCTACGATCAGAAGCCCTGCATTCAGGATAATCATAAATTCTTCATATGTACTCATAAGCCCCACTCCTTTCTGCAAGACTCAGAAACGGAGTGGTACCACATCCTCCCAGTTGCCTGGGTAAGTATATTATATTGTCAACGAATCATGAAAGCTTATCTCAGCCTATAATGAAAATAGGATACTGACTCCA
>OQVI01002781.1_pt1 | contig 10894 bp, 8 predicted proteins | sample 1691651 | NCBI WGS metagenome assembly OQVI01 (sample SAMN03418287, study PRJEB22391) | human gut metagenome | biome: human-gut; feature: organic feature; material: feces | host: Homo sapiens | place: Italy | collected 2013-04
ACCTACTACCGGTGGGAGGATGAGGACGGCACCCGCCACTATTTTATGAAAAAGTCTGCCGGGCTGTATGTGGATGAACTGGAGCCTACACGTCAACTGACGGATACCGGCAGCGGAACGAAAAAATTCTGTATCACAGAAAAGAGCGGCAGCAAACGCTATTTCGATGCCAGTGGACGGCTGGCTGGACTCTCCAATAACCAGGCCACAGCCAGCAGTGTCTCCATTTACTACGCATCGCAGGATCACATCTCGGTCATCTCGGACGGCGTTAGCCGCAAATACCGATTCAGCTATGACAGCAGCGGCAACCTGACCAAGATCAGCTTTACAGGCACCGGCACAACAGAGTTGTCCGCTATGACCTACCAGGTCAGCGGCGATAATCTGAGGACCATCGGATATCCAGACGGGAAAAATGCGACATTTACCTATGGTGCAGAACATCTGCTGACCGGTGCGCAGGATGCTGACGGCTATAAGCTGGCGTATACCTATAACACGACCACGAACGGACAGCCTAACCGGATCGCGACCATCAAGGAATACGATGGCAGCACCGCAGGCGGAACACTGTCTCTGGAATATGCACATAACCAGACCACATTTACCGATCACAACGGCAACAAGGAGATCATGCAGTTCAACCGCTACGGCAGTACCCTGTCGGTGCAGGATGGACTGGGCCGTGCGCAGTTCTCCCAATATGCCAACAGCACGGACCTGGCCAAGGCCAGTCAGCTGACGCTGTCGTCCAAGCTGCAGAATACCGTCATCAATCTGCTGGAAAGCGGCAGCCTCGAGAGCAAGACCGGATGGACGGTATCCGGCACCGGTAGCGGCAGCTGGAGCTACAGCCAGGCCCAGGCCTATTATGGCCGCACCTCCCTGTCCATTCAGAACAACACCCTCAAGCCGGTCAGCAGCGCTGTGCGGGCCCTTGAGCCCGGGAAGACATATACCTTCTCCGCCTATGTCAGAGCCGGAGCCAGCGGAGCCCGCATTGGATTGCTGAAGCCCGGCAGCACGGAGCCCCTGGTCGTCAGCACCGCCGCACCGGCCAATAACACCTGGACCCGGCTGCAGGTGACGTATACGCTGCCATCCGGAAGCGCCTATGCCTCGGTTCTTCCCTTCCTGCAGAACACCTCCGGTACGGCCGCCTATTTTGACGCCTTGCAGCTGGAACAGACCGCCTCGCCCAGCCGGTATAACCTGGTGGAAAACAGCGACTTTTCCTTTAATTCCGCCTGGACTCCCAACTCCAGCTGCGCCAGTACGGACCAGATCATCACCTATACCAGCTCTCCCACGGAGAACTCGGACAAGCGGGTTATGCGCTTTACCGGTGACCCCAACAAGCACAAGTATGGCAATCAAATTCTGAGCGGCCTTGGCGGGGCCGCAGGCGATGTATATACGGTGGCCGGCTGGGCCAAGGGCGACTGCGTATATACGGACGACAGCAATCGCCGGATGTATGCCCTGATGGTGCGATTCTATTACACAGATGGCACCACAAGCGACAACTTTATCAAGTTCAATCCGGATACAGACAGCCAGAGCAGTTGGCAGTTTGTTTCCGGCGTGGTCAAAGCAGCCAAGCCCTACTCCCAAATGGGCATCTACACGGCCTATGTCAAAACACTGAACACCGTCTATTTCGACAATGTGCAGCTGTTCAAAGAGGAGTTTGGACATAGCTATGACTACGACTCCAACGGCAATCTCATCAGCGTGGTAGACCTGCAAAAGAACAAAACCAAATATGATTACGATTCCAACAACAATTTGGTAAAAATGACCTTGCCAAGTGGGGCCAGTCAGTCGTATACTTATGATAGTTACCACAACGTGACCAAAGCGGTAAGCCCGGAGGGCGTTACCTCCCGGTTCACCTACGACGCCTATGGCAACATCAAGACCGTAAAGCTGGGCAGCGGCAGCCAGACCATTTCCGCCAGCGCGGTGTACACGGCTAACGGGGACCAGGTCTCCAGCGTTACGGACGCCCTAGGCCAGACCACCACCTATGGCTACGACACCCAGACAGGCGTTCTGAACTGGACCCAGGCTCCCGGCGAGACGGCCAGCACCCGCACCAACTACACCCACGACCAGCTGTACCGCACCACCAAGGTCCAGCAGAGCACTGCCGCGGTGGACTATACCTACAGCAAGGATCTGCTGTCCGCCATTTCCACCGCCTCCGGCACGGATTACAGCTTCACCTACGGGGTGTTCGACCTGACCACGGCGGTGAAGGCCGGAAGCCGCACCCTGATCTCCCACAGCTATACCAACGATCAGAACCGGCGGCTGAGCCGGTCCGTCTACGGCAACGGCGACGCCGTGTCCTACAGCTACGACAGCTTTGGCCGCACCACCGCAGTGACCTACGGCGACACCGGCAGCACCGTGTCCTACGCCTACGATGCCAACAGCAACCTGGGCCAGCTGACCGACGGCATTTCCGGCCGGGTCAACCGCTACAGCTACGATTTCCTGGACCGGCTCATGCGGTATGAGGAGTCCGGCGACGGCTACAGCAACATTGTCCAGTGGGGCTACGATGACGAGAACAATTTGTCCTCCCAGACCCAGACGCTGAACGGGAGCACCTATGCCAGCACCTACGCCTATGACAAGGATAACCGGCTGACCAAGGCGACGGAGGGCGCCATCTCCGCCAACTACACATATGACAGCTTCAGCCGTATGTCCGGACTGACTGTTAAAAATGGCAGCAGCCCCGTGGTCAACACCGCCGTCACCTATGTGGACCCCAGCTCGTCGGCCACCTCTACCCAGGTGAAAACCTGGAACAACGGCAAGGCTACATACACATACTCCTATAATAGCAAGGGAAATATCTCCTACATAAGCGATGGAAGCTTGGAACTTGATTACCGCTACGACGGGTATGGTCGTCTGACCAGCGTGGAGTGCCTATCAAGCGGATACACCCTACTCTATCACTATGATGTAGGTGGCAATTTGACTCGCCGCGAAAAGATAGACCCAAATCAAGACCGGCCCCGTTCTACCATTGCCACCTACACCTACGGCAACACCGACTGGCCGGACCTGCTGACGGCGTTCAACGGGAAGTCCATCACCTACGACGCCATAGGCAATCCCCTGTCCGACGGCACATGGACCTACGGCTGGCAGCATGGCCGCCAGCTGGCGTCCATGAGCAAGAGCGGCAGCAGCATCACCTACGGCTACAATGCCGACGGCAAGCGCATTTCCAAGGCCGTCAACGGCACGACGTACAACTATGCCTATCTGGGCGACACCTTGACGGACCTGTCCTGGGGCAGCAACCGGATGCACTTCACCTACGACAGCCTGGGGCCTGCGTCCGTGACGTATAACGGCGTCAAGTATTTCTATCTGAAGAACGCCCAGGGCGACGTTACCGGTCTTGTGAACGCCAGCGGCACCCAGGTGGTGTCCTACACCTACGATCCCTGGGGTGCGCCCATGTCCACCGACGGCACCATGGCTTCCACCCTCGGCACCGCGAACCCCCTGCGCTACCGCGGGTATGTCTACGACACCGAGACGGGCCTGTACTACCTCACCAGCCGGTACTATAACCCGGTTTGGGGAAGGTTTATCAATGCGGATACCGCCGCCGTGGTAGCTGCGTCCCCCGACAAAGCCAACTGGGATAAGAATCTCTTTGCCTACTGCGACAATGACCCGGTCAGCAGAAAAGATGATGGCGGGGACTTGTGGGAAGAAATCACCACTTTGGGAGATTCTATTTTTCGTAGCGCACTCATTTTTGGCGGCCTTGCAATCGGTGCTGCAGTGTTATCAGCTTTTGTAGTTGGGACCGGTGGTGCTGGTGCGATTGCTATTCCTATGCTGATATGAAGTACATCGGTATAGACTACAGCCTCATAGAGGGCCGTCCGGAGTTTTGGATCTATTTCAGTACAAACCCGGTTCCAGTGGAGTATACCCATAAAATAGCGGCATATCGTATCAACAAAGGATTCTTGCGTATCCTGTATACCCCCAAAAACTATGAGTTGCTGATTCGAAACACGCCGCCAGAAATCAGCCGGCAGCTCAGAAAATGCTACTCCACCGTGCTGGCCTATAAAGCGGACCGGTAGTGGCAAGCAGGGCGAGTGTTTATACAAACTCTTGCAAAAGCGGGAATCCGGCAAACGCCGGACTCCCGCTTCGCATTGGTTCACAAAGTCAACCCCCGGCTCTGCCGGGGGGCAAAAGAAATCCTATGGAGAGGGGAAGAGTAGACAAGAAAAAGTCTCCGAGTTAAAGTAAGGCAAAGGTTTGCCGACCAAGACTTACAAAAACAAGGAGACTAATTCATGAAAGAAGTAGATGTGAGTAGTTTAGAACATACAAGCTGGCGTTGTCAATACCATGTGGTGTTTGCACCTAAGTATCGGCAGATGGAAATTTACGGAAAGATAAAAGAGGACATAGGAGTAATACTGCGCAAATTGTGCCAGCAAAAGGGCGTAGAAATAATAGAAGCACAAGCGTGCCCAGACCACATCCACATGTTGATAAGCATCCCGCCGAAGTACAGCGTATCCCAGATTATGGGCTACCTGAAAGGAAAGAGCAGCCCGATGATATTTGACCGGCATGCCAACCTGAAATACAAATATGGGAATCGGCATTTTGGGGCAAGAGGATATTTTGTGGATACGGTAGGGAGAAATAAGAAAGCAATAAAGGCGTATATACAAAACCAGCTTGAGGAGGACAAAATGAGTGACCAAATCAGCATTAAGGAGTATATAGACCCGTTTACGGGTACCAAGAATCCCAAGGCATAAGTAAAACCCCTTAAGGGGTAGCCCGAGAAAGGAATGCGATCGGCAGACCTTTCGGGCCCCTTAAGGGGCTTCGTCCGTAATAGGCCCTTATAGGGCCAGATCAAACCTCCGGCTTAGCCGGAGGTTTTGATTTTTGGGATAGTCCCAAGCCCTTGTTGTTCATGTTATTCTTTGTTAATCTTCTTTGGACAAAATATGCTTAATCTGTTCAAGGCTCTCCGCAAAATAGATTCCTTCCTGCCGTTCCTTTGAAGACAAGCCCATTTCTATCATGTGATTTAAGAGTGCTTTCAGATCCTTGTAGAAGCCGTTCAAATTGTAAAGAATACAGGGAGCATCCAATTGCCTCAGTGATACCTTGGACATGATTTCCGCAATCTCCTCCAATGTGCCAGTGCCACCGGGGAAGGCGATAAAGGCATCGCCCAGCTCGATCATTTTATTCTTGCGCTCCGACATATCCTTTGTGACGATCAGCTCTGTCAGCCCGTCATACTGGAAACCTTCGTCCATAAAGAACTGCGGTTCTACACCGGTCACATTCCCACCGGCGTCCAGAACGCTTTTGGCGATCTCGCCCATTAAGCCAGTCTTCGATCCGCCATAGACCAGCGCATTTCCGCTTGCACCAATCCATGTACCAAGTTCCTGAACCGCTTTGCGCAAAGATGGGTCATTGCCTTCGTTTGCACCGAGATAAACTGTAATATTCATATCAGAATGCTCCTTTCATTTATTGCTCTACTTGCTTTTCTTTATTTATCACAGTCAGAAATACAATGATGATCTCTGTCAGCACAGCCATAGATATTCCCATAAAGGTTGACAGCCCACTCAACGCAATATGGTCAATGCCGCCGATAAATACAGTCGTGATTCCTGCAAACACCATAGGTATTTTATTCAGCCAGGTGTTGCGGAGAAATTTGAGATGCACAAACAGCAGCAGGAAAGTTAGGATCAGTTCACTGACGGTCATTGCGGCGAAGGAAGGAATATGAATTGTCTTTTCCATAAAAGAGGGAAAGAATACATAGGCGAGCGACCACACATATCCTGCCAAAAGGCTGCAAACGTAATTTTTATATTCGCATTTTTTTGCGCCAAAAGCCATTGTTAATGAGAAGCCGATGTAAATGCACCATAGGAAACCCTTGAAGAAAGCGACCGTTGTAAACAAAAGCGTAATCAGGGCAAAAGCAATTCCACGCACCAAAGAGGCAACAAGAGCCCTATCCTTAAACCTGTGTGCAACTGATATTCTTTTCATTTTCGCACCTCCGTAAAAGCAAAAACGGCACGTAGACTTTTCAGCCTAAGTGCCAGTAGGTACCCACCCATACACACTATACAGAAAAGAGTCGGAAATGTCAACCTATAAACGGCGGAAGAAGGATATATTTTGCCACGTGGATAGTTGCAGTAACAACATATAAACCCATCCGCCTCCTAAGTTTACGCTTCTTATAAGACACAAAATCCTCGTTTTTCCACCCTAAATTACACACAATTTTGGGCTTTGATTGTAGATTTCTGATTGCATCCGCACCGCTGTTTTTCTTGTCATGCTTTATGCAAGATTGTCGTTGAATACGTTGCGGATGGCGGTAAACTCGCTGTCCCCGCGCACACTGTCCACACCGTCATTGACGGCAATAAAGTGGACGCCGTACTCTGGAAACAGCATTTCCGTATACATTCCGACTTGCAAATAGTTACGCCCGAACCGGCTCATATCCTTAACGACAACGCGCTTGATCTTGCCCGCCTTGATGTCGGCAAGCATCCGCTGGAATCCGGGCCGGTTGAAGTTGGTTCCCGAATATCCGTCGTCCTCGTCGTAGTGGCGGATGGCTGTATAGCCGTGATCCAGGCAATACTTTTCTAAAATCCGCTTCTGAGACTAAATTTGTCAAGGGCATTTTCACCGTGGTGTTCGCTTATCTTGAACGCCCTTACTTATTGGGATTGTAATTCGTTTTTTAATGTAAAGCTGCAAGAGGACCACAACGGCGCGGATTGCCATTGTGATCCTCTTTGTTTTACCTTTGACCTTATTTCAGAAATTCCTTGCGGTAATCCACCTTGAATGCCTCTGCCAACAGCTTGAGCTGGTTGTCCGTAATGGTATTGATGCGGGGCAGATGGGCAGTGAGCATATAGATTTGAGCCGCTTTCTCTGCGGTTTCAATCAGGCCGAACGCTTCGTTCATAGTCTTGCCCGCACCATAAATGCCGTGCATAGACCAGACAACCAGCCGATAATCCTGCATTTTCTTCGCGGTAGCTTCACCAATCTCATTGGTGCCGCAGAGCATCCACGGCAGCACGCCTACGCCCTCAGGGAACACCACGATGCACTCGGTGCTCATCTGCCAGAGGGTATGGCTGAATGCCTGATTGGAAAGCTCATGCACATAGGTCATTGCCAGCAGGTTCGTGGGATGGCAGTGCATGATTACCCGGTTTTCCGGGTCAATTTTCAATCTGGCCATATGGCTCATTAGATGCGCAGGAAATTCCGAGGTAAACCGGCCTCCGTCTTTATAGCCCCAGAGCAGCTCTGCGTTCTGCCCGTCATTAGAAATACGGACAAGGCCCAGATTTGTCTCCGGGTCGCCGTCCACATTCTTAAAATACTTGCCGGTGCCGGTGACCAGAAAATATTTTCCGACCAGAGCCGCCGCATCAAACCCCAGAGGCAGCGTGCGCAGGATGTGCGTTGTATCCAGATATTTCTGCACCTCAGCTTCATCCAGCAGCAGGCTGATATTGCCGCCGTTACGCTCATCCCAGCCCAATCGGTACATATTGGCGGCGGTCTGCCGCATCTCCGTCAGAAACGGAGCCGTAAAAATATCATTCATTTCCTTATCCCCTCTTACTCAGAATTTCATTTTCATATTTGCGGACCTCCGGCAGCCACTGACCATCCTCCGGCACACCGCAGCGGCGGCAGTATTCATCCCAGATTTCGCCGAAGGGCATGGTTTTCAGCTCCTCCTGACGGACGAGCAGATCGGTGAAATTGCCCGCGTTCTGCTCTGCGGTCATGTCCGGCATCAAGAGGGCGTTCAGCAGTGCCTTCTGCACATTGCGCAGACCCGTTGCCCACGCGGCAATGCGGTTGACGGAAGCGTCAAAATAGTCCAGCGCCATATGCACCCGCCCGTCCAGACCGCCGCAGCGGACGATTTCCTTGCAAAGCTCCTTCGTCTCATCATCGAACAGCACCACGTGGTCGCTGTCCCAGCGGACAGGGCGGGTAATGTGCAGCGCGATTTCCGGGAAGAAGGTCAGAAGCGCCGGAATTTTGTCGCTCACGACCTCGGTGGGATGATAGTGGCCGTTGTCCATCAGGGGGATGCATTTTCCCCGATGCATGGCGGCGTAGCTCAGGGCGAACTCCGCAGAGCCGACGGTGTAGCTCTCCACACCGATGCCGAACACCTTGCTCTCGATGCAGGGCTTGACCTTGTTGAAATCATACGGCTCGGACAGGATCTCGTCGATGGACTCCTTATAGCGTATTCTCGGCCCGAGGCGGTCGGCAGGAATGTCCTTGAAGCCGTCGCCCGTCCAGATATTCATCGTGCAGGGCTGACCCAGCTCGTCTGCCAGATATTGCGAAATGCGCACGCACGCCTTGCCGTGGTCAATCCAGAAGCGCCGCGTGGCCTCATTGGGAGAGCTCAGCGTCAGCGGGTCGCATTTGGGATGGGAGAAAAACGTCGGATTGAAGTCCGCACCGAGGCCGTGCTTTTTGCAAAATTCCGCCCACGGCGCAAAGTGCTTCGGCTCCAGCCTGTCCCGGTCGGCCCACTCGCCGTCCTCAAAAATGGCATAGTTGGCGTGAAGATTCAGCTTCTTTGTGCCGGGGCAGAGCTTCAGGACTTCCTCGATGTCTGCCATCAGCTCCTGCGGCGTTCTCGCGCGGCCGGGATAATTGCCGGTGGTCTGGATGCCGCCCGTGAGCGGCTTGGCAGGGTCGGTGTCAAAGCCGCGCACGTCGTCGCCCTGCCAGCAGTGCAGGGAAACCGGCACGGTTTTCAGCTTTTCCAGCACTGCTTCGACATTGATTTCCAAGGCTTCATATGCTTTCTTTGCCTCTGTGTAGCTCATTGGTCTGCCTCCATTTGAATTTTCAGATTGCCCAGTGCTGTTGCCTCGATGGGCAGGGCGATGATCTGCTTGCCCGTGGCCCGTGCGGTCAATTGATTGAGAAAGTCATTTTTTGCCCCACCGCCGACGATATATAGTCGGTCGTATCGGCTCCCGGTGTTGGCTTCCAGTTCTGCAAGTGCCTCCCCATAGCTAAACGCCAATGAGCGATAGGCACAGCGGAAATAATCTCCTACGCTCTGCGGTTTCCTGTCCAGTGCCGCGTCAAACGCCGCCTTCATGCTGACCGGCGAGAGAAATTCCGGGGCGTTGGCATCCACCGTCTCGTCAAAACCGCTATCTTCCGCCAGCCTGACGATTTCCGGGAACGGCATCTGCGGGCAAAGTTCATCTTTCAGACGATTCACCAGCCACATTCCCATGATGTTTTTTTGATAGCGGTTGTAGTCCACGCCGCCCTCGTTGGAATAGTTGGCGGCCTGACTTGCTGCATCCGTCAACGGTTTCGGTGTCTTGACGCCCAAAAGCGACCATGTACCAGAGGAAATGTAGGGCGCATTTTCCTCCATGGGAATGCCCTCCACCGCCGAAGCCGTGTCGTGCGTTGCACACAGGACGCATTGGATTCCCTCATATTCTCCAAGCAGCGCTCCCGGCTTTTGCAGCTTTGGGAACATCGGCGGCAGACCCAATCGGGAAATAATCTCAGCGTCAAATTCTCCGGATTTGGCGCTGACCAGTCCTGTGGTGGTGGCGTTGGTGTACTCCTTCGCCTTTATGCCGCAGAGCCGCCACAAAAGATACTCCGGCAGCATGAGAAAGTCTGTCACGCCCTCCAGCCGCCCGGCCAACTTGTCGGCGTAAAGCTGATAGATGGTGTTGAAAGGCTGAAATTGAATCCCTGTTCTGCGGTACAGCTCCGAAAAGGGCAGAATCGAGTACACCTGCGGAATCACCGCTTCCGTCCGGCTGTCCCGGTAGGCATAGACGGGCAGCACATGCACTTCGCCCCGCAGCAGCACATAATCCACGCCCCAAGTGTCAATGGACAGGCTGATGATGCTCGAAAATTCCGTCTTTGCCGCCGCGATGCCCGCTTTCACATGGGAAAGCAGTGCGTCTATGTCCCATATCAAATGGCCGTCCTGCTCCTGTACGCCATTCGGGAAACGGTAGACTTCCTTTGCCTTGATTTCTCCGTCCTCGCGCCAGCCGACGATGTGCCGCCCGGAGGATGCGCCAATGTCAATGGCAAGGTAATATTTTCTCATGCTTTCTTCCATTCGTATTGATGTGTTCCTGCTTCTGCCGTGCGGCGGCTTCCATCCGGAAGAATAACCTCCGCCGTGGTATTGGCAGGAATCGTGACCGCCAGTCGATAGCCGGTTTCCGTTTCTGCCCAGTCCGTTTTCACGCTGCCGTAAACGCTCTGATAGGACGCTCTGGCAAAGGTGATGCTGCCGCCCGGTCGGGGCGCAAGCACAAAGTGGTTTTCACCGTCCAACCGAATACCGCACATGGTGTTCGTCAACCACTCGCAGGCTGCGCCCTTGGAGTAATGGTTCAGGGAGGCAATACCCTTGTCTTTCGTAGTGTTGCCCTCCCATGCTTCCCAGATGGTGGTAGCGCCGGATTTGGGCATGAACAACCACCCGGGCATTTCCTCATTTTCCAACAGCCGATAGGCATAGGAAATATCCAGCTCCGCCAGCACGTCCAGAATCAGCGGTGTAGAAAGAAAGCCCGTGCCCAGCCGCCAGCCGTAGTGTTCCATGGCTTGGATAAGCCGCTTTTCGGCGAATTTGGTCTGTTCCTCCGTCAGAAGGCCCATGTACAGAGGCCGCACCAGCTTGGCCTGACGGTCGGTGTCCAGCGTGAATTTCTCCTTGGTAACCAGCTCCTGATAGGCTCGGATTTTATGATTCGCCGGGCGGGAAAATGGG
>OQVI01002798.1_pt1 | contig 10849 bp, 9 predicted proteins | sample 1691651 | NCBI WGS metagenome assembly OQVI01 (sample SAMN03418287, study PRJEB22391) | human gut metagenome | biome: human-gut; feature: organic feature; material: feces | host: Homo sapiens | place: Italy | collected 2013-04
GCGCCTGCACCCCCGGTGAGACCATTGGTATGCGCATCGGCCCCAACGAGATCCATATCATGGCACGTTCGGAGGGCTGAATGGGAAATGATGAAAATTTACGATAAGAAGCTGGCCTATCCTTATTTTATCTGGATGGTGCTGTTCACGGTGGTTCCGCTGATCATCGTGGTCTATTATGCCCTGACCGATGGCAGCGGCAATTTCACCATTGCCAATCTGACCAGCGTCAGCGGCTACGGCTCGGTGTTTGCCCGCAGCCTGCTGCTGGCCCTTGTGGCTACCGTGATCTGTCTGGTCATTGCATTTCCGGTGGGCTATTTCCTGTCCCGCCTGCGGGTGAACAAGCAGCATATCATGCTGATGCTGGTCATGCTGCCCATGTGGATGAACTTCCTGCTCCGCACCTATGCCTGGATGGGCCTGCTGAGCATCAACGGCCCTGTGAACGCGGTGCTGGGCTTTTTTGGCCTGGGCCCCTATACCATGCTGAATACCTCCGGCGCGGTAGTGCTGGGCATGGTGTATAACTATGTGCCCTATATGATCCTGCCCCTCTACACCAGTATGACCAAGATCGATCAGAGCCTGGTGGAAGCGGCACAGGATCTGGGAGCCTCCACCACCCAGACCCTTTTCCGGGTGCTCATCCCCATGAGCTTGCCCGGCATCAGCACCGGCATCACCATGGTGTTCGTTCCGGCGGTGTCTACCTTTGTCATCAGCCGTATGCTGGGCGGCGGCTCCAACCTGATGATCGGCGACCTGATCGAGATGCAGTTCCTGGGCAACAGCTACAACCTGAACGTCGGTTCGGCCATGAGCCTTGTGCTGATGATCATCGTCCTGCTCTGCATGAGCTTCACATCCAGCTTTGATGAAGATGAAATGGAGGGCGTGTCCTGATGAAAACGAAACATCTGCGCCTGATGCAGCGGGCCTACGTCATCCTCTTCTTCTGCTTCATGTACCTGCCCATTGCCTATATGATCGTGTTCAGCTTCAACCAGAGCAAGGGCTACGCACTGTTCACAGGCTTTACCCTCAAGTGGTACACCAGCCTGCTCCATAACTCTGCCATCCTGAGCGCTTTGCGCGTCTCACTGGAGGTGGCCCTCATCTCTGCGGTCATTGCAACGGTTCTGGGCACGGCGGCCTCGCTGGGCATTGCGTCCATGAGCCGCAAGAGCCGCCTGGTGGTCACCAACATCACCTATATCCCGGTGGTCAACCCGGAGATCATCACCGGCATCTCCCTGATGCTGCTGTTTGTGGCTTACCAGCGCTTTGCCGAGGGAGTCTCCTGGCTGCCCGATACCATCATGGGAATGCCCACGCTGCTGATCGCGCATATCGCCTTCAATGTGCCCTATGTCATCTTCAACGTGACCCCCAAGCTCAAGCAGCTGGACATCAAGCTGTATGAGGCAGCTCTGGATCTGGGCTGTGACCCCAAGCAGGCGTTCTTCAAAGTCATCCTGCCTGAGATCAGCCCGGCCATCCTGTCGGCCTTCCTCATCTGCCTGACCTACTCTATCGATGATTTTATGATCTCCTATTTCAACTGCGGCACGGTGGAGACCCTGCCCATTGCCATCTATTCCATGACCCGGAAAAAGGTCAGCCCGGAGATCTATGCCCTGTCCACCATCATGTTTGTGGTGATCCTGACCATCATCCTCATCTCCAATGCCATGGAGAGCCGGGAGTACCGCCGGGATCAGAAGGCACTGAGAGGGGAGGACGTAAAATGAAACGTTTTGCTGTTCTGCTGCTGACGCTGGCCATGGCATTCTGCTGTGCTGCGCCCGCCTTTGCCGCCGGAACCATTGAGGTGACCGAGGACGTTTCGGTCTCGGACGATTACGACTGGACCCGCTTTCAGGGCCAGAATCTCACCCTCAACGTTTACAACTGGGGCGAATACATCTCCAACGGCTCCGATGACAGCGTGGATGTGGTGGCCGCCTTCGAGAAGCTTACCGGCATCAAGGTCAACTACACCACCTTTGATTCCAACGAATCCATGTACGCCAAACTGAAATCCGGTGCGGCCAACTACGATGTGGTCATCCCTTCGGATTACATGGTGGCAAAGATGATCGCCGAGGGAATGCTTGCACCGCTGGATTACAGCAACATCCCCAACTCCCAGAACATCGATGCGGTCTACCGTGATCCGGATTATGACCCCACCAACGCCTATACCGTGCCCTATATGCTCTGTACCACCGGCATCATCTACAACACCACCATGGTGGAGAATGCCCCCACCAAATGGGCTGACCTGTGGGACGAGCAGTACGCGGGCAACATCCTGATGTTCAATAACAGCCGTGATGCCTACGCCATTGCAGCGTTCAAGAATGGCACCAGCATCAACCCCGAGACCCCGGAAGAGGTGGACGAGGTGGTGGAGACCCTGAAAGCGCAAAAACCGTTGGTGCAGGCCTACGTTATGGATGAGATCTTTGATAAGATGATCGGCGGCGAGGCAGCCATCGGCGTGTATTACTCCGGCGATGCCATCACCATGATCGATGATAACCCGGATCTGGCCTGGGTGTTCCCGGAGGAGGGCAGTGTGCTGTCGGTGGACTGCATGGCGGTGCCTGCCACCAGTGAGCACAAGGAAGCTGCGGAGATGTTCATCAACTTCATGTGCGAGCCGGACATCGGAAAGGCCAATGCGGAGTATATCGGCTACACCACCCCCATGCAGAAGGTGTGGGATATCCTGGACGAGGACCTGAAGTACAGCGAGATCGCATACCCCTCTGAGGAAGTGGAAGCCAAGGAAAAAGTGTTCACCGCCCTGAGCGATGAGGTCAACAACGAGCTCGATGTAAAGTGGAGCGAGATGAAGAGCTACAATGAGGGCGGCAGCGGTGTTGTGTTCCTGATGCTGCTGCTTGCCATGGTGGCGCTGGCCTGCTTCAATATCTGGCGCAAGCTGCGCAAAAAGACCCGGAATCAGTATTGAGAAGAAAGGGCCCTCTCCGTCAAAGCCTCTGGCAATGCGAAGCAATGACGGAGAGGGTCCTCTTTTGGAAAGGAAACGTATGAATCAATATACCTATCATACAACTGTCCTGAACGCAGACGGCGATTTTCGCCGGATGATCAAGCCCAGCGCCCTGTTCCGCTATGTGGAGCAGGCTGCGGCAGACCACGCCCGTGCCTACGGCATGGATGATGCTTTTTTCAAAGCACACCACACGGCGTTTCTGGTGGGCAAGCAGGCGGCGCAGATCACCCGGATGCCCCTGCGTGCCGAAAAGCTGACATTTGTTACCGCCTGTGAGCCGTGCAAGAAGGGTTCGATGAAGCGGCTGACCCGCATTCTGGACGAAGCAGGGAAGGAGTGTGCTCTGATCGACAGCCGGTGGATCATGGTGGATACCGATCGTGAGTGCATCCTGCGCCAGCCCTCCTGGCATACGCCCGGTTACTGGAACGAGGATCTGGAAGGGGAGCTGCCCCAGCTGGTGCACAAAGCAAAGGAACTGACCTGTACGGGCAGCCGGACAGCCAGCTACTCCCTGTGCGACCTGAACGGCCATGTGAACAACGCCTGCTATCTGGACATTGCCTGCGATGCCCTGCCGCTGGAGGTAGTCAAGGGCGGGCCGTTGAAATTCGCCTCCATCAAGTACCACCGGGAGATCCCGCTGGGCAGTCAGGTCGAGGTGTTTTATGCGCCCTCGACCGATGGCTGGTATGTGGTGGGCCGCCGCGAAGAGCACGCCGCGTTTGAATGCTACCTGGAATTTACAAAATAAATCCAGGAAAATTACAAAAATGTTACAAAATCTGCAAAAAAGGTCTTGCAAAACGGGAACAAAAGAGTTACAATATGGTTACAGAAAGCGATGAGCGCTTTTTGAGACTGAAATCTTTTTCTTCTTGTTGAATAAGAGATATCGGGTGCAGGGCCTTCTCCTCCTCCGGCTGTTCTCCTTCACAGCTGTCGGCCTCTGTACCGCACAGGCGGTATCTCGCTTCGTGTGCAAAAAAGTCCGTCCGGTTTTCCGGTACGGACTTTTTTGCATTCCACTTTGTGCCAGAAAACCGGCCTGTCAGGCGGAAAAGTATGACCTTGCACGTTTTTGGTGGTCAATTTTACTGTTTTTCCGCAAAGGACAGTTCTAAAGTTTGTTGCCGCTGGGGTTTGTATTCTGACGGGGTTTGTGGTAAAGTATAGTCAATCAATTTATAAGCAGCAAACATGAATTATTTTGATGCTGGTCCGTTGTTGATGCGTTAAGAAAAAAGGAGTTTAGAGTATGGCTTATTTCTATGAAGAACCTTCCCGCACCTTTGGCGAGTACCTGCTGGTTCCGGGTTATTCCTCTGCAGAGAATGTCCCCACGGCAGTCAGCCTGAAGACCCCGCTGGTCAAGTACCGCAAGGGGGAAGAGCCCTGCCCGCTGGAAATGAACATCCCCATGATCAGTGCCATCATGCAGTCGGTCTCCGGCGATAAGCTGGCCATTGCACTGGCACGGGAGGGCGGCGTGTCCTTCATTTACGGCTCCCAGAGCATTGAGAACGAGGCTGCCATGGTGCGCCGCGTCAAGAGCTATAAGGCCGGTTATGTGGTTTCCGATTCCAACCTGGCTCCCACCGCCACTCTGCACGATGTTCTGGAGCTCAAGGCCCGCACCGGCCACTCCACCATCGCTATTACTGCCGACGGCACTCCTCACGGCAAGCTTATGGGCATTGTGGCCTCCCGTGATTACCGTGTCAACCACACCCCCGATGATGCTTCCGTTACCACCTTTATGACTCCCATCGAGAAGCTGGTCACCGCACCGGAGAATACCTCCCTGCACGACTGCAACAATATCATCTGGGACAACAAGATCAACACGCTGCCGTTGGTGGATGCTGAGGGCAACCTGAAATACTTCGTGTTCCGCAAGGACTACGATTCCCACAAGAAGAATGTCAACGAGCTGCTGGATGCCAACAAGAGCTATGTGGTCGGTGCCGGCATCAACACCCGCGACTATGCCCAGCGCGTGCCCGCACTGGTCGAGGCTGGCGTGGATGTGCTCTGCATCGACTCCTCCGAGGGCTACTCCGAGTGGCAGAGCCGTACCATCGCCTGGATCCGTGAGCACTACGGCGACACCGTGAAGGTGGGCGCAGGCAACGTTGTGGATGCCGAGGGCTTCCGTTTCCTGGCTAAGGCCGGTGCAGACTTCGTCAAGATCGGCATTGGCGGCGGTTCCATCTGCATTACCCGTGAGACCAAGGGCATCGGCCGTGGTCAGGCCACCGCAGTCATCGAGGTCGCAAAGGCCCGTGACGAGTACTACAAGGAGACCGGCATCTATGTGCCCATCTGCTCCGATGGCGGCATCGTCCACGATTATCACATCACTCTGGCTCTGGCCATGGGCGCTGATTTTGTCATGCTGGGCCGCTACTTCGCCCGCTTTGACGAGAGCCCCACGAACAAGGTGCGCATCAATGGCCAGTATATGAAGGAGTACTGGGGCGAGGGCTCCAACCGTGCCCGCAACTGGCAGCGTTACGACCTGGGCGGTTCCACCAAGCTGAGCTTTGAGGAAGGCGTGGACAGCTATGTTCCTTACGCAGGTCCTCTGGCCGATGGTGTCCAGACCACCCTGTACAAGGTCAAGAGCACCATGTGCAACTGCGGCGCACTCTCCATCCCCGAGCTGCAGCAGAAGGCCAAGCTGACTGTGGTTTCCTCCACCTCTATCGTGGAGGGCGGCAGCCATGACGTTGTGCTGAAAAATGCAACCCCCAATATTATAAACGGCTGAGCCTGAACAGGCTTGCAGGGCCGCTCCCGGAGCTTTCGGGGGCGGCCCTTTTGGCAGTACCGAAAAAAGATTTTTCTTTCTGCACGCAGGAAATTTACAAAAGCCCTTGCACCCGGGCGGCAAAGATGCTATCATGGTACAAACGTCCTGTCAAGACAGGGTGCAGGCCCACGCACTGCCGGAACAAAGGCAGGGGGAGAAGGGGCTGTTTTTTCAGCAGCGGCAAGGCTTTTTCGCTGCTGCGAAGTACAAGGAGAGGAAACTTTTCATGGACGAGATCAAAGTTGTTCCGTACATTCCGGACGAAGATTATGATAACCCTGCCATGGTGGTGGATTTCTACGAATTCACGATGGCAAACTGCCTGTTCCTGCACGGCTTTAAGAACACCACCCTTGTGTTCGATATGTTCTTCCGTAAGAACCCGGACAACATGGGTTACTGCATCAGCGCAGGCCAACGCAAGCTGACCCGGTTCCTGCTGAATTATCACTTCAACGAGCAGGATATCCGCTGGCTGCGCACCAAGGGTATGAGCGAGGAATTCTGCGAGTATCTGCGCACCTATAAGTGGAAGGGCGATATGTACGCTCTGCCCGAGGGCACGGTTTGCTACCCCCATGTGCAGATGGTCCGCATTGAGTGCGACCTGGTGGGTGCGATCCTGATCGAGACCTACCTGCTGCAGACGATGAACTTCCACAGCCTGATCACCACCAAGGCGACCCGTGTGACCGGCCTGAACACCCATACGCCTCGCAGTGTCATGGAGTTTGGCACCCGCCGCGCACAGGGCGAGAGCGCAGGCAATGATGGCGCGTATGCCGCTGTTCTGGGCGGCTGCATCGGCACTGCCAACTGCCTGGCTGAGATGAAGTATGGCTCTGAGGTCAAGGCGGTTGGCACCGTGGCACACAGCTTCATCGAGTTCTTCCCGACGGAGTTTGATGCCTTCAAGGCCTTTGCGGATACCTACCCGGATTCCGTCAGCCTGCTGCTGGATACCTACAACATCATGGAGAGCGGCCTGCCCAACCTCATCAAGCTGGACGACTACCTGATCGAGAAGTACCCCAATGACCCCAACCGCCGCGTCAAGAGTGCCCGTATCGATTCCGGCGATCTGGCCCGTGGCTCCAAGCGCCTGCGCAAGGCACTGGATGCCGCAGGCAAGCCCTATATCAAGCTGGTGGCTTCCAATGGCCTTGACGAGCGGAAGATCGCCAACATGGAGCTCTATGAGCACGCTCATTTTGATTCCTACGGCGTGGGCGAGAATCTCATCACCTCCGCTTCTGACCCTGTGTTCGGCGGCGTGTATAAACTGGTGGCGGTCAAGCTGCCGGATGGCACCTATCAGCCCAAGATGAAGTGCTCGGATTCTGCCAGCAAGGCCATCATCCCGGGCAAGAAAATGCCTTGGCGGCTCTACGATGAAAATGGTCAGGCCCAGTGCGATCTGATCGCCATGGATGGCGAGGTCATCGAAGCGGGCAAACCGGTAAAGATGGTCAACCTTGACCCGGATGCCATCGAGCGCACCATTACCATCACCCCCACCAAGGTCAAGCGGCTGCTGGTGCCCCATATCCTGAACGGTGAGCTGGCCATCGAACTGCCCGGGATTGCCGAGAAAAAGGCCTATATCGCAAAGCAGCTGACCGAAGAGACTTGGGAGACCGAGTTGCGCATCGAGATGCCGCATAAGCACTATGTCAATATGACCCCCGCTGTGGCCGAGTGCCGTGCCAAGATGTATTCGGAACTGCATGGCGGAAAGGTGTAACTTGACAAAGCAGAGTTTCTATTGTATTATAATAGCCGTTGTGTGAATCTTACATGTTTTGATACATGTTTGTAACTCCGTAACGACGGACTTGTGATAAATGTTTGACTCATCACCTGTTATTCCCGGCTCTCTGTGAATGTCCAGAGCAGCAGGGCTTTGTAAGCCGGGTTTCTATGCGCCACTGTGGTGAAATTGGCAGACACGAGGGACTTAAAATCCCTTTCTGGAGACAGAGTGCGGGTTCAAGCCCCGCCGGTGGCATAAAAAATCCCCTTCAGCGTAAGCTGAGGGGGATTTTTTACTGTTGTATCGCGTACAAAGTGTAATTCTGCGCAGGCAGAAATGCGGATGCAGCTCAGTGGTTTTCTATAGCATGGAATCGTTCCAGGAAGCTGTGATCCACACCCTCAGATCGATAACCGGGCATGGTATCAATGGCAACATTGTGGATGCTGCGGAAGATGCTGTTTTCGATATTGGGATTGTCGCGCTTCAGGCGGCGAAGCAGGATCTTGATCTCCTGCCGCTTGGAACCGCCGCCGCCGTTGTCACACATGGTACAGTTCTCGGTAAAGCGGCAGGCGCACTGGATGAATTCCAGATCATTGTAGCGCTTCCAGGCCAGGATATCTTCTTCCCGGATGCAGTACATGGGGCGGATCAGGGTCATGCCGGGGAAGCTGGTGCTGTGGAGCTTGGGCGGCATGGCCTGCATCTGGGAGCCGTAGAACATGCTCATCACGGTCGTCTCAATGACATCGTTGAAGTGGTGGCCCAGCGCGATCTTATTGCATCCCAGCTCCTTGGCCTTGCTGTACAGGTGGCCGCGCCGCATCCGGGCACAGAGGTAGCAGGGGTTCTTTTCGGTGTTGTTGGCAACGGAAAAGATGTTGCTCTCGAAGATGGTCACCGGGATGTGCAGCAGCTCGGCATTGGACTCGATCTTCTGGCGGTTGATCTCATTGTAGCCGGGGTCCATCACCAGAAAGACCAGCTCAAAGGGAACATCGCTGTGCTTCTGCAGTTCCTGCATCAGCTTTGCCATCAGCATGGAGTCTTTGCCGCCCGAGATGCAGACGGCGATCTTGTCTCCCTCCTGTACCAGCTCGTAGCGCTTTACCGCCACGATAAAGGGGGTCCACAGCTCCTTGCGGTATTTCTTGATGATACTGCGTTCGATCATCTGATAAGGTTCAAGCTCACGTTTCATGTTGGTTCCTCTTTTTATTTAATGTAGGGCGGTCAGCTCACGGCAGCAGACATCGAACGCCTGCAAAAAGGCTTTGATCTCGTCCTCGGTGGTCAGATGGCTCAGGCTGATGCGCCAGGAGGACAGTGCGTTGCGGCGGTCGCGGCTGACCGCAAACACCGCACGCGAAGGCAGACCATCCGAAGAGCAGGCTGACTTGACCGAGACGCAGACCCCTTTGGCATCCAGCTCCCGCTGGAACACAGTGCCCTTGACGTTCTGAACGCTCAGATTCAATACATGGGGGATGGCGTGTTCCGGACTGTTGATGCGCACCAGCGGATATGTGCTGAGGGCGGCGCGGAGCTCTGCATTCAGTTTTGCCACATGGCCAACGCGTCCGGGCAGGTCAGTGACGGCGAGATCAAGCGCACAGGCCAGCGAGGAGGCCAGCGCCACAGTGGGGGTGCCGCTGCGGTAGATGGTGGTGCTCTCGCCGCCATGGATGAGAGGCTCCAGCGCCAGATTCCGCCGCTTGATCAGCAGGCCGATGCCGTTCAGTCCGTAGAATTTGTGGGCCGTCAGGCTCATGGTGTCCACGCCCTCAAAAGAAACGGGGATCTTTCCCACAGCCTGGGTCGCATCCACATGCAGGTGACAGTGAGGGTATGCTTTCAGGATGGCGGCGATCTCCTGTACAGGCTGCACCACGCCCAATTCACTGTCCACCAGCGTAACGGCAACGCAGATGGTATCCGGGCGAAGCAGATCCTTCAGGTGCTCAAGATCCACGGTGCCGTCCTGCTTCACGTCCAGCAGGTCGATCTCATACCCCTGTTCCTGTAATGCCGTCAGGGTGCCGCTGACCGAAGAATGCTCCAGTGGAGTGGAGATGATGTGCCTGCCCGCATGGCGGGAGAGACGGGCCAGCCCCTTTAAAGCAAAGTTGTTGGCCTCGCTGGCACCAGAGGTATAGATGATCTCTGCCGGCTGAACGCCCAGCAGAGAGGCGATTTTGATGGTGGCGGCATCGATCTCTGCCTTGGCGGCAGAGCCTGCCTGGTGGTGAGAGTTGGCGTTGCCGATGCAGCGGCGCTCCACGGCACAGAACTGCTCCAACACCCGCGCATCCACCGGGGTGTTTGCAGAATAATCCAGATAGATCATAACATTCCTCTTGAAATACAAATCAATTCAATAGGTTATATTATAGTGCGGACAGGGGCATATTTCAAGATGTCCGGCCAAAAAGCTGAGGAAACTGCGGCAAACGGATTGCATCCGGGCATGGTTTCTGGTATACTTTATAAAGTCAGACAGGGAAGGGGAGAGCAAAATGTTTCGTTCGACTTTGCGGAGCGCGTGTTTTGCCTTCCGGTCCCGTTTTTTGAATCTGCTCCAGAAGATTGAGGCACTGCCGTTGCTGCGGCAATGCCTCTTTTTTTGGGCAGCGATGAAAGGAGAACTTCTCTATGAGTGAAAAGATCGATTACTCCAAGGGCATTTACGATGCCCGGCAGCTCGGCACCGGGCGGATGCTGGTCCTGGGCTTGCAGCACATGTTTGCCATGTTCGGCGCAACTGTGCTGGTGCCCCTGCTCACCGGCCTGAGCGTTTCCACCACTCTGCTCTGTGCCGGTCTGGGCACCCTGCTGTTCCACCTTGTCACCAAGGGCAAGGTCCCGGCCTTCCTTGGCTCCTCGTTTGCTTACCTGGGCGGTTTTTCCATTGTAGCCCCCATGCTGGCTGACGCAGACGGCAACCTGACCGTTGTCAATACCAAAATGCTGCCCTACGCCTGCGCGGGCGTGGCACTGTCCGGCATTCTGTACCTGCTGGTCAGCCTGCTCATCTCCACCTTTGGCATCCGCCGCATTATGAAATTCTTCCCGCCGGTGGTCACAGGCCCCATCATCATCTCTATTGGTTTGATCCTGGCCCCCTCCGCCATCACCAACTGCGAGTCCAACTGGCTGCTGGCTTTTGTGGCCCTGGGCACCGTTATTGTCTGCAACATCTGGGGCAAGGGTATGGTCAAGATCCTGCCCATCCTGATCGGTGTGCTGGTCT
>OQVI01002806.1_pt1 | contig 10838 bp, 8 predicted proteins | sample 1691651 | NCBI WGS metagenome assembly OQVI01 (sample SAMN03418287, study PRJEB22391) | human gut metagenome | biome: human-gut; feature: organic feature; material: feces | host: Homo sapiens | place: Italy | collected 2013-04
TATGGGCAGTGCAATCGGCAAGCATTGCAGCTCTTCGAGCTGCTCGCTTGCAATGAAAGCCTTTCTCTTGGGGTTCCAAAGGGGGTATTCTCTTTTGCGAAAGAGAATACCCCCTTTGACCCTGCCGCCCGCAGGCGGCATTTCTTTCGCACCTGTGCGAAAAAGGGGGGAGCTTTCTTTGAAAAGAAAATCTCCCTCTTGACAATATCGATATTCGATAATATACTCTCCTCAAGAATATCGAATATCGATAAAAGGAGGCTGACAATGGCGCGGGAGAAATTCAGCACGCTGACCGAGCAGATGTTTTACATCCTGCTGTGTCTGCGCGAGGAGTGCTGCGGCATGGACGTGATGGCGCGCGTGAACGAGTTGACGGGCGGGCGCGTGGCCGTCGGCCCCGGGACGCTCTACAACCTGCTCGAGCAGTTTTTGGCGGCGGGGTATATCGTCGAAACGCGCGCGGAGGGGCGGCGGCGCAGCTATCAGCTCACAGCGGAGGGAAAAACGCTGCTGCAAAACGAGGTGGAGCGCCTGCAGGCGCAGGTGCGGGACTACGAGAGATTATTTGAGAGATAACGCCCCTTGCGGGCGGCGAGAAATGAGAGAAAGCGAGGTTTTTCTGATGCGCAACACCAAACGGGAGCTGAATCCCTATTCTTTTTACGACACCGAGGGCCTTGCGCGCCACTTTGAGCGCATGGCGGCGGAGGGCTGGGCGCCCGACCGCGTGGGCCTGTTCATCCGCTACCGCCGCATTAAGCCGCAGAAGCTGCGCTTCGCCATCACCTACTATCCCGATGACGGTGGTGCAGACGGCGAAGATGTTTTCCTCGAGTACTGTGCACAGGCAGGCTGGCTGCAGTCAGCGGGCGTTGGTGATCTGACCTTCTGGGGAGACGGAGCCGAGGGCGAGGGCGGCGGCCTTGGAGGAAGGACCCGCCATGTGGTCTGCACAGCGGATGAAAACGCTGTGGATGTTGAGACTGACCCTGTTTTGCAGGTGGACGCGATGCACCGCGCACTCAAATATTACCACAGTATGATGATTTTTTGGTTCGGCTATATGCTCCTCAGGATCTGGGATATCCTGACCGGCCTGAAAACAGACCCTCTGAATACGCTTATCTATGGAATGGGGGATTTTTTGTCATGTATTTCGCCTGTTGTCACGCTGATCTGCGGGACTGACCTTATCTGCTATAACAGCTGGTATCGGAAGGCGGCGCGCACGGCGAGAGAGGAACATCGCTTTTTGCCTGCAAAGTCGCGCCCGTGGCTCCAGATACTGGAGCGTGCGGCGCTGCTGCTGACACTTTTCGGCATTTTGGTGAGAGCTCTGCTGGGAACCGGCAGCAGCAGTGCGGGGAGGCTTTACCTTGCCGCGATCCTGTGCGGGATCACGCCGTTTGCTGCGATGTTTCTCACCTATTCGGCGGTGAAAACCGGTGCGGGCAGGGCGAAGCGCTGCATCGTCACGGCCTGCGTGACGGCGGCGGTCGCGCTGGCTTCGGTGGGGGTGCTGCTTACCATGGAGCAGAACGGACTTTTTGACAGCGATGAAGTTCCGCCTGAGCTGTATGATGAAGAATTTCGGGCGACCGTCTACCACGACGCGCTGCCGCTCTACCTCTCTGATCTTGGCATAGAGGATGAGAATGCGCGCTGGTCGTGCTTGAGCTGGGAAATGTCCTCGCCTTTTGCTTCTCAGCGCGGTGGATGGCAGGACGATGTGCTTGCCGCCTTTGATGATCCGGAGCGTCCGGAGACAGCGCGCGGCAATCCCACGTGGATTCATTACAGCGTCAGCGATGTGTACCTTACATCGTGGTTTGGCCGCTGTCTTGCCGCTGAGCTGAACTATCGCCAGCGAGCATACGTTGATGGCGACCCGAATCCATCACCTTGGGCTTACCGTGAGGTCGACGCTGCGCCGTGGGGCGCAGAGCAGGCGTGGCGGCTCTACGACGAGGAAGAGAAGCAGTGGCTTGACCACTGGCTCATCACAGGCGGCACGCGCATTGTAGAGTTTATCTCAGATGGCATGGAAATGACCGACGCGCGCATGGCCATCGTGGGAGAAAAGCTGCTGAATGCAGACATAAAATAACGTAAAAAAGGAGCATCCTTTCGGATGCTCCTTTTTCAATACGGTAGAAGCAGCGATTACTGCTTGTCGTACAGGTCGATGAGCTTGGTGAGGTGCTCGTAACGCTCCTTGGCCGCGTCCTCGTTGCGGGTGAAGAGACCCTCCGCACGCTCGGGGAACTCGCGGGTCAGGCGGCTGTAGCGCGCCTCGTTCATCAGGAATTCACGGTAACCGCCGGCAGGAGCCTTGGAGTCGAGCGTGAACTTCTTGTCAGCCGCAGGATTGAAGCGGAACAGGTTCCAGTAGCCGCACTCGACAGCCTTCTTCATTTCCTTCTGGCAGTTGATCATGCCGCCCTTGATGGAGTGCATCTCGCAGGGGCTATAGCCGATGATCAGGGACGGGCCGTTGTAAGCCTCAGCCTCGGTGATGGCCTTGATGGTCTGGGCCGGGTTTGCACCCATGGCGACCTGAGCGACGTAGATGTAGCCGTAGCTCATTGCAATCTCGGAGAGGCTCTTCTTCTTGGTCTCCTTACCGGCAGCCGCGAACTGAGCGACCTGACCGATGTTGGAAGCCTTGGAGGCCTGACCGCCGGTGTTGGAGTAGACCTCGGTATCGAAGACGAAGACGTTGACGTTCTTGTTCTGAGCAAGCACGTGGTCCACGCCGCCGAAGCCGATATCGTAAGCCCAACCGTCGCCGCCGAAGATCCAAACGGACTTCTTGGAGAGGTAATCCTTCTTGTCGAGGATCTCAGCAACGAGCTTGCAGGCATCGCAGTCGCAGAACTTCTCGCCCTTGGCTTTGAGTTCGGCGGCGTGCTCAGCGAACTTGGGCACAGCGGCCAGCTCGTCGACGGTGGCGATGTTCGCCTGCAGGGCCGCGACGTATTCCTTCGTGGCCTCGGCGTTGGCGTTGCCGTCGTCCTTGGTATCGAGCCACTTCTGAGCGGCTTCCTTCAGTGCGGGCTGTGCCCACTCGATGGCAAGGAGCTGCTCGGTCTTGGCCATCAGATCCTCGCGGATCTTCTCCTGGCCGACATACATACCGAAGCCGTGCTCGGCGTTGTCCTCGAACAGGGAGTTGCACCAAGCCGGGCCGTGGCCGTTCTTATCCGTGCAGTACGGAGAGGTAGCGCCGGGGCCGCCCCAAATGGACGAGCAGCCGGTGGCGTTGGAGATGTACATACGGTCGCCGAAGAGCTGAGTGACGAGACGGGCATAGCTGGTCTCGGCGCAGCCTGCGCAGGAGCCGGAGAACTCGAGCATGGGCTGCTTGAACTGGCTGCCCTTGACGGTGAGATCCTGCATATCCTTCTTGTCGGAGACCTTGGAGACGCAGTAGTTGAACACATCCTGCTCAGGCAGCTCGGACTCCTGGCCAACCATCGTCAGAGCACCGACCGGGCACTGGCCGACGCAAACGCCGCAGCCCATACAGTCGAGCGGGGAGATGGCCATCGTGTACTTGTAAACACCCTTGCCCTTGCCGGCCTTGATGTCGACGATCTTGGCATTGGCAGGAGCATTCTTGGCCTCTTCCTCGGTGAGAGCGAAGGGACGGATGGTGGCGTGCGGGCAGACGTAAGCGCAGTTGTTGCACTGAATGCACTTCGTCTCGTCCCACGTGGGAACGGAAACGGCAACGCCGCGCTTTTCGTAAGCGGCAGCGCCGAGCTCCCACTGGCCGTCCACGTGAGGCATGAAGGCGGAAACGGGCAGGCTGTCGCCGTCCATCTTGTCCACGGGATCGAGGATGTTCTTGACCTGCTCGACGAGCTCGGGCTTGCCCTCGTAGGAGACGGCCTCGTCAGCGTCGACAGCGTTCGCCCAATCGGCGGGAACGTCGATCTTGGTGTAGGCGGTGGCGCCGAGGTCGATGGCCTTGTGGTTCATATCGACGACGTCCTGGCCCTTCTTCAGGTAGGAGTGCGTTGCGGCGTCCTTCATGTACTGGATGGCCTGCTCTTCGGGCATGACCTTCGCCAGGGAGAAGAACGCGGACTGGAGGATGGTGTTGTTGCGCTTGCCCATGCCGATCTTGATGGCAAGGTCGATGGCGTTGATGGTGTAGAGCTGGATGTTGTTCTTGGCAATGTAGCGCTTGGCGTCCGCCTTGAGGTGGTGGTTCAGCTCATCGAAGTCCCACTGGCAGTTGATCATGAACACGCCGCCGGGCTTGACGTCGTTGACCATCTTGAAGCCCTTGGTGATGTAGCTGGGGTTGTGGCAGGCGACGAAGTCGGCCTTGTTGATGTAGTAGGGGCTGCGGATGGGCTTGTCGCCGAAACGCAGGTGGGAGATCGTCACGCCGCCGGTCTTCTTGGAGTCATACTGGAAGTAGGCCTGGACGTACTTGTCGGTGTGGTCGCCGATGATCTTGATGGAGTTCTTGTTCGCGCCGACGGTACCGTCGCCGCCGAGACCCCAGAACTTGCACTCGATGGTGCCCTCGGCTGCGGTGTTCGGGCAGTTCTTGTCTTCGGGAAGGGAGAGGTTCGTCACGTCATCGACGATGCCGATGGTGAACTGACGCTTGGGCTCCGCCTTGGCAAGCTCGGTGTAAACAGCGAACACGGAAGCGGGCGGGGTGTCCTTGGAGCCGAGACCGTAACGGCCGCCGATGACGGTCTTGTCGGTGATGCCGGCGTTGGCCAGCGCGGTGACGACGTCGAGATAGAGGGGCTCGCCCTGTGCGCCGGGCTCCTTGGTGCGGTCGAGGACCGCGATCTTCTTGGCGGTGGCGGGGATGGCCTCGATCAGGCGCTCAGCCTTGAACGGGCGGTACAGACGGACCTTGATGAGACCGACCTTCTCGCCGTGGGCGTTGAGGTAGTCGATGACTTCCTCGGCCACATCGCAGATGGAGCCCATCGCGATGATGACGCGGTCAGCGTCGGGCGCGCCGTAGTAGTTGAAGAGCTTGTAGTCGGTGCCGAGCTTCTCGTTGATCTTGCCCATGTACTTTTCCACGACTTCGGGGAGAGCGTCGTAGTACTGGTTGCAGGCCTCGCGGTGCTGGAAGAACGTATCACCGTTCTCATGGGAGCCGCGCATGGCGGGATGCTCGGGGTTGAGGGCGTGCTCGCGGAACGCCTTGACAGCGTCCATGTCGCACATGTCGGCGAGATCCTTGTAATCCCACACGGCGATCTTCTGGATCTCGTGGGAGGTGCGGAAACCGTCGAAGAAGTTGATGAACGGGACCTTGCCGGAAAGCGCGGCCAGGTGTGCCACGGGGGAGAGATCCATCACTTCCTGCACGTTGCCCTCGCACAGCATGGCGAAACCGGTCTGGCGGCAGGCCATGACGTCGGAGTGATCGCCGAAGATGTTCAGCGCGTGGGTCGAAACAGTACGGGCGGAGACGTGGAACACGCAGGGGAGCTGCTCAGCTGCGATTTTGTACATGTTCGGGATCATCAGCAGCAGGCCCTGAGAGGCCGTGTAGGTGGTGGTCAGAGCACCGGCACCGAGGGAGCCGTGCACTGCGCCGGCAGCACCGGCTTCGGACTGCATCTCGACGACCTTGACCTGGCTGCCGAAGATGTTTTTCAGGCCATTTGCAGACCACTGGTCGACCAGGTCGGCCATCGGGGAGGACGGCGTAATGGGATAAATTGCCGCAACTTCACTGAAAGCATAGCTTACGTGAGCCGCAGCATTATTGCCGTCCATGGATTTCATTTTTCTTGCCATAAATGAACCTCCTATTTATTTCACCGTCAAAAAACGGTTCTTCTGCGTGTGAACGCAAAATTCAACGATGACACTATAGCACACTTTTTTCGCTATGTAAACGCCTTGTTCCCGCAAAAACATTCACTATTTTGCAACAATAGGTTCAATTCCTTTTATTTTTCGAGAACTTTTGCGAGGATTTATTGATTTTGTGCAAAATGTGCAAAAATGCGCGGAGGGGGATTTGCCTGATGCAAAAAATGTGCTATACTAATTGCAAACTGTACGATTCGATGCGAAAGAGGGAGGAAAACAGTATGGTCACAGCGGTGCGCTCGCTCGGCCTTCAGGGCATCTCGGGCTACGAGGTCACGGTGGAATGCTTTTTATCCGGGGGCCTGCCTGCGTTTGACATCGTCGGCCTTGGCGACACGGCCGTCAAGGAATCGCGCGAGCGCGTGCGCGCGGCAGTGAAAAACTGCGGTGTGAAGTTCCCTGTCTCGCGCATCACGGTGAACCTCGCCCCCGCGGGTCGGAAAAAGGAGGGCACGCTCTATGACCTGCCCATCCTGCTCGGCATCCTTGCCAGTGCAGAGGAGATCAAGCCCCCCGCGAAGGACGCGGCCTTTGTCGGCGAGCTCTCGCTGACCGGCACGCTTCGCGCGGTGAACGGCGTTTTGCCGATGGCGATGGCCGCGGTGCGTGCGGGCATCAGGACGCTCTACGTCCCCGCGGCGAACGCAGCGGAGGCGACGCTTGCCGACGGCGTGACCGTTTACGGCGTGCCGGACGTCGTGTCGCTCGTGCAGCATTTGAAGGGTGAAAAGAAGCTCTCGCCCCAGCCGAAGTGGCAGGCGGAGCAGACGAGCGAGACCGGCCCCGACTTTTCCGACGTCATGGGGCAGGAAAATGTCAAGCGCGCGCTGGAGATCGCCGCTGCGGGCGGACACAATATCCTGCTCATCGGCTCGCCCGGCGCGGGCAAATCCATGCTGGCGCGGCGGCTTCCGTCGATCCTGCCCGACATGACGCGAAAGGAAGCACTTGAAGCGACCGAGATCTGGTCAGTCGCGGGATTGACCGACAGCTCGCACCCGATGCTGCTGCACCGCCCGTTCCGCGCGCCGCACCACACGCTCTCCGCCTCCGCGATGACCGGTGGCGGGCAGACGCCCAAGCCCGGCGAAATTTCGCTCGCGCACCACGGCGTGCTTTTTTTAGATGAACTCCCCGAATTCCACCGCGACGTGCTCGAGGTGCTGCGCGCGCCCATCGAGGACGGCGAGGTCACCATCACCCGCGCCGCGGGCAGTATCACGCTGCCGAGCCGCTTCATGCTCGTCGGCGCGATGAACCCCTGCCGCTGCGGCTGGTACGGCCACCCCTCGGGGCGCTGCCACTGCACCAAGCAGCAGGTGGAAAAATACGTCGAAAAGATCTCCGGCCCGATGCTCGACCGCATGGACCTACACGTGAACGTCCCGAGCGTCGAGTTCGAAGCCATGCGCCGGCGCGAAAAGGCGGAGTCCTCCGCCGACGTCAAAGCGCGCGTGAACGCCGCGCGCGACATCCAGAAGCAGCGCTTTTCCGGCACGAACATCACCTGCAACGCGCAAATGATACCCGCGATGGTGGGCGAGTTCTGCACGCTGGACGCCGCGGGCGAAAAGCTCTTAAAAGGCGCGTTCGAGCGCCTCGGCCTCACGGCGCGAAGCCACGATAGATTACTGCGCGTTGCGCGCACGATCGCCGACCTCGACGGCAGCGAGAAGATCGAGGCGCATCATCTGGCCGAGGCCATCCAGTACCGCAACACGGATATTTTACAGGGGTGAATGAGATGAAAAGGTATGACTACATCCAGTTTGGCGCGCTTTCCATTTTGAGCCATATCGCCCAAGGGGCGGCTTTTATCCTGTTGTTCGCGGCGTTCGGCGGCACGGGGTCGACCTCGTCCTTTACGTTTGCCACGCCCGTCGGGCTCGCGCTCGGCGTCGTCTATGTGTCGGCGCTTTCGTTCCTGTTCGGCTGGGGCCTGCGGCCGGAGCGGGGCATCGACAAAAATTGCTGCTGGAACGCGGCGATCGTGCTCTATGTGCTGAATCTTGCCTCGCTTCTTGTGATGCCTGTCCCGTTCGGCTCGGGGAGCATCCTTGCGATGATCTGGGAGCTGCCGATGGCGCCCGCCATGGTCGGGATCAACGGGGTGAGCGGAGAGGGCACGATGTTCAGCTATGCGCTCTTTGCCCTGCTGGCCGCCGTTGAGCCGCTGTGCTTTACACTGGGACTTACCCGCAAAGGGAAAAAGCCTGCCAAATCCGAAGACAACGAAAATTCAGCCGCATTTTCCGCCGATGCGGAAGCGGCCATAACAAATGAGGAGAACAATACCAATGCATGAAATGATCCTGTGCAAGCTCGGCGAGGTCGTGCTCAAGGGCCTGAACCGCCGCAGCTTCGAAGATAAGCTGATGTCGAACGTCAACCGCCGCGTGTCGAAATGCGGCAATTTCCGCGTCTACTCCAAGCAGAGCACCATCTATGTCGAGCCGAAGGACGACGAGTGCGACATCGAGGCCGCGTTTGAGAGCTGCAAGAAGGTCTTCGGCATCATCGCCGTTTCGAAGGCGCTGCCGTGCGAAAAGGACATCCAGAAGATCATCTCCGCGGCGAAAAATTACCTTGAGTGCGAGATGCGCACGGCCAGGAGTTTCAAGGTCGAGAGCAAGCGCGCCGACAAGACGTTCCCCTTGACGTCGATCCAGATCTCCCAGCAGGTCGGCGGCGCGCTGCATCAGGCGTTCCCGACGTGCGAGGTCAACGTCCACGACCCCGAGCTCGTCGTGCATATCGAAATTCGCGACGATGCGGCCTATGTCCACGGCCCTGCTGAAGAGGGCGCGGGCGGCCTGCCCATCGGCATGGGCGGCGTGGCGGTCAGCCTGCTCTCCGGCGGCATCGACTCGCCCGTCTCGTCCTACATGATCGCCAAGCGCGGCGTCAAGCTCGAAATGGTGCACTTCTTCTCCCCGCCCTACACGTCCGATGAGGCGAAGGAGAAGGTGCTTTCCCTTGCCAAGCTCTTAGTCCCCTGGTGCGGGCGGCTGACGGTGCAGATCGTGCCGTTTACCGAGATCCAGGAGGAGATCAGAAGAAACTGCCCCGAGGAATTCTTCACGCTCATCATGCGCCGCTTTATGATGCGCATCTCCCAGCGCGTGGCCGATCAGGTCAAGGCCAAGGCGCTCGTCACGGGTGAGAACCTCGGTCAGGTCGCGTCTCAGACGATGGAGGCCCTGCGCGTGACCGAGGATGTCGTCGATCTTCCCGTCCTGCGCCCGCTCATCGGCATGGATAAGGAAGAGATCGTGCGTTTGTCCCGTAAGATCGGCACGTTCGATACGTCGATCTTACCCTATGAGGATTGCTGTACGGTCTTCACCCCGCGTCATCCGCGCACGAAGCCGAACCTCGACGAGGTCCGTGAGGCCGAGGCTGTCCTTGATATCGAGGGCCTTATCGACCGCGCGATGACAAATCGCGAGTTCGTGCGGATCAAGCTCTGAAAGGAAGTCTTATCATGGCAGAAAAAACAGTCGAACAGCGCTGCTATGAAGCGCTCAAGGCGCGCGGCGTGACCTTCGCCGCGGCGGAGAGCTGCACCGGCGGCCTCATTGCCAAGCGCATCACGGATGTGCCGGGGGCGTCGGGCGTGTTCATGGGCGGCGTCGTGAGTTATACGAATATCGTTAAGCACCGCGTGCTCGGCGTTCCGGCGGACATGCTGGAAGAGTACGGCGCGGTGTCCGCGCCCGTCGCCCGCGCAATGGCCGAGGGTGCGCGCGAGGCGACGACGGCGGACTGCGCCGTCAGCGTCACGGGCGTCGCTGGACCCGACCGCGACGAGCGGGGAAATCCCGTCGGCACGGTATTCATCGGATTTTCGTCGCCCAAGGAGACAATCGCCGAGCGCTTTGACTTCGGCGCGGCTTCCCGCGAGGAAATTCGCGGGGAAGCGGCGGATGAAGCCTTCAAGCTGCTCGAGGAAAAGTTGAAGGAAGCGTAAAAAAACAAAATCAAGGAGGAGACCGATATGAGACGGAAAAATACAGCGCAGCTGCTTGCGGCGCTCTTGGCGGCGCTGACGCTTTTGGTGTCAGGCTGCGGAGCCGCGATGCAGTAAAGCGCCTCCGGACGGCGCACCGGACGAGCCCCTGATGCGGGAGGAAGATCTGACGGTCGAGCCGCAGCCGGACGCGAACTTTACGCTGGAGCTGCCGGGCGGATTTTTGAGCCTTGGAGCGGACTACGAGCCGAACGGGAAAACGGAGAATACGACCTACGACAGCGACGGGATGCTGCCCTACGACTTTGCGCGCCATTACGACGCGGACGCGCAGCTCGTCGTCGGGACGGACTACTACCCTGAAACGGGGCGCGAGGTCATCAGCTATCTGCGCACCAGTGCTGTGGGCGTGGGAACGCCGCGCGGCGTCAAGGTCGGCGACAGCGAGAAAGCGCTGCTGACGGAATACCCGGAGGCGCTTTACTGCATCGCGGCAGACGAGTCCGAGCTTTATGACGGCTACAGCGACGAAGGCGGCTACAGCGAGCCCGCCTATGACTTCGACCGCGCCTACGTCTGGCAGCCGCAGACGCCGCAGGACGACGGGAACTACGACGTCCGCGACATTGCGTTTTACCTGAAGGACGGCACGGTGAGCGCGATCACGATGACAAAGCCGTATGCGTTCCGTTTTGCCTACGGTGTGGACCGAGACGCGGCGCTGCGCCTTGCGGAAGAAAACCGCAGCGCGCTGTGCGGGCAGTAAAAAAGCAAAACAAAAAGCGAGGGATGCCTACGCGTCCCTCGCTTTTTACTGTGTTTAATAGTTGCCGGGATCAAAGCTCGAGCGCGAGCTGCGCGTCGTCCGGCGCGGAAACATCCAGCCCGAATTCGCTCGGCAGGTAGCGCGGGCAGACGTTTTCGCCCGTTGTGATGACGGACGCGGCAAGGCGCGTGCCGATCTCGCAGGATTCCATCATCGTTTTGCCGTAGGTCTGGC
>OQVI01002831.1_pt1 | contig 10772 bp, 8 predicted proteins | sample 1691651 | NCBI WGS metagenome assembly OQVI01 (sample SAMN03418287, study PRJEB22391) | human gut metagenome | biome: human-gut; feature: organic feature; material: feces | host: Homo sapiens | place: Italy | collected 2013-04
TCTTTAAGTACGCATAGTGGGCAGGCGTGCCGATGACACGCTTGCCGCCCAGCGGAAAGTCCTTTTTGGCACCGTAGCTTTCCAGATGGTCCTCACCATGGAACAGGCGGGCCACGATGGTGTCGATGGCCTTGTTGGAGGCACAGCCCACCACCGCGTCCACCTCGGGGATCTCTTCCTCGATCTGGCTGCGGTAGCGCTCGGCAAGACAGCCGGTGACGATGACCTTCAGCTCCGGGTTCTGCTGCTTGTAGGAGCAGGCTTCCAGAATGTTTTCAATGGCTTCGGTCTTGGCGCTCTCGATGAAGCCGCAGGTGTTCACAAGGATCACATCTGCTTCGGCCAGATCGGCCACGGTCTCGTGGCCGGCAGACAGCAGGATGTGCACCATCACATCCAGATCGACCTGATTCTTGGGGCAGCCAAGGGAAATACACGCAATTTTCATAGGGGATGATACTCTCTTTCTCTTTTGAGGGGTGCTTTTTATTCTTCTTCCGCTCTTTTTATCGCTTCTTTTATGACCGAATACGCAAAGCCGCGGCGCTGCAGGGCGGCCACCACAAGGTCGCGGCGGCCATCGGCCAGCTTTTTCATGTAGCGGCTGCGCACCAGAGCGGCGGCAGCTTCCAGCTCCGGGCTTTCGCCGTCTGCGTCCGGGGCATAGACGCTTTCCAGCGCCTGCTCGATCTGTGCGCCGGAAAGGCCCTTCTGCCGCAGGTTCTGGGCCGCCGCACGGCGGCTCTTGCGGGCGGCAAGCAGGCTGTGTGCCCGGGCTTCGGCATAGCGGTCATCGTTTACGTAATCCAGCTCCACCATCTCAGCCACAGCAGCCGCTGCAGCCTGCTCGGTAAAGCCATAGCACAGCCGTTCATACAGCTGTGCCGAGGACATCTCGCGCGAGGCCAGCGCATCCAGTGCGCGTGCGCGGGCCTTGGCCGGGTCGGCGCACTTTTCTTCTTCCTGCTTCGGGCGGCGGCGTTTATAAAAGGACATTTAGTCCTCCACCATGATATCCAGTTCGCTCTCGCTGCTGCGGGCAGGAGCCTTGACCACCGGCTCCTTGGCGTCCTTTGCCGCTTCTGCAGGCTCTTCGGCCTTGGCCGCAGCGCCCTTGCCTGCCGGGCGGCGGGATGCATACAGCTTATCGGCATTGGCGCGGATCTGGCCCTCGATGTCGTTTGCGATCTCGGGATTGTCCTTCAGGAACTGCTTTGCGTTGTCGCGGCCCTGACCCAGACGGATATCGCCATAGTTGAACCATGCGCCGCTCTTCTGCACGATGCCCAGCTTCACGCCCACATCAATGAGTTCGCTCATCTTGGAAATGCCCTCGCCGAACATGATATCGAACTCTGCCTCACGGAACGGAGGTGCCACCTTATTCTTGACGATCTTGGCGCGGGTGTGGTTGCCGATGAACTGGCCGGAAGAGTCCTTCAGGCCCTCCACGCGGCGGATGTCGATGCGCACCGAGGCGTAATATTTCAGGGCGCGGCCGCCGGTGGTGACCTCCGGGTTGCCGTACATCACGCCCACTTTTTCACGCAGCTGGTTGATGAAGACGCAGACCGTGTTGGTCTTGCCGATGACCGAAGTCAGCTTGCGCATGGCCTGACTCATCAGACGAGCCTGCAGGCCCACATGGCTGTCGCCCATTTCGCCCTCGATCTCAGCCCTCGGCACCATGGCGGCAACCGAATCCACCACGATGGCATCGATGGCACCGGAGCGCACCAGTGCTTCGCAGATCTCCATGGCCTGCTCGCCGGTGTCCGGCTGGCTGACCAGCAGATTGTTGATGTCCACGCCCAGCGCTTCGGCATAGGTGGGGTCCAGTGCGTGCTCCACGTCAATGAAGGCCACTTCGCCGCCCTGCTTCTGGGCTTCGGCCAGAATGTGCAGAGCCAGCGTGGTCTTACCGCTGGATTCCGGGCCGTACACCTCAATGATGCGGCCGCGGGGCACACCGCCCACGCCCAGAGCCAGATCCAGACCCAGACTGCCGGTGGAAATGGCATCCACCTGCATGGAGGCGTTATCACCCAGCTTCATCACGGCACCCTTGCCGAACTGCTTTTCGATCTGGGCCAGCGCAGTGGCCAGCGCATCCTTTTTGGCCTCCGGCTCGGTCTTTTTGGTCGCCGGGGCAACGGTGTTGTTGTTCTGATTTTTTGCCATAGCGTGCTGCTCCTTTTCTTCCTGCTGCCCGCCGTGCGCGGGCTGTCCGTATACTTTCCAGTATAGTATACCACAAAATCAAAATATTACAACAAGAAGTTGTTTCTATTTTCACTTTTATTTTTCGGGTCTGTGGGCGATCATGCACCGGTCGTTGCCGCCAAAATCCTTGCGGCACTCAATGTCTGCCCAGCCGTTTGCAGCCAGCAGTGCCGCCACAGCCTGCCGCTGCTGCCAGCCGATCTCCAGCACCAGCGCTCCGCCGGGCCGCAGTGCATTCTGGTAATGCTCTGCAAGGGCACGGTAGAACACAAGGCCGTCCTTTCCTGCTTCCAGCGCCATGGCCGGTTCCTGTGCCACCTCCGGCTGCAGGTGCCGCATCTCCTCGGCGGTGAGGTAGGGCGGGTTGGATACGATCAGATCAAGCTGCCCTTCCGGCAGGCCCTGCCAGTATGTGAACAGGTCGCCCTCCACAGGCTGCACCGCATAGGCTGGCTTTGCCTTTGCGCGCAGAGCGTTCAGCGCCGGCCCCCAGTCAAAGGCCGGGGCATCTGCCTGCTCAAACGCGGTAGGCTCCAGCAAGTCCTCCGTCTGCCCGCCCTGCCCTTTCAGGGCGCAGCGGCAGTTCTTTTCCAGATAAACAAAGGCTTCCGGGCTTTTTTCCACGCAGGTCACCTGCGCCGCCGGGCAGAAGCGCTTGACGCCCAGCCCCAGACAGCCGGTCCCCGCGCAGAGATCCAGCACCCGGGGCGCTGCAATGCCCGTCAGGGTATTGGCAGCCGCTTCCGCTACCACCTCAGTGTCTGCCCGGGGGCAGAGCACACCGGGGCCAACGGCAAGGTCAAAATCCAGAAAGCTCCAGATCCCGCACAGGTATTGCAGCGGTTCCCGCTGCTCACGGCGCGTGCAGAGGGCTTCCAGCTTTTCCGCTTCCTCCGTGGTCAGCACCCGGTCGGAAAGGCGGGCATCCCGCCCGGCTGCCACGCGGAACAGCTCCCGTGCATCGTAATCGGCATCCGGACACCCTGCAGCGGAAAGCCGGGCTTCCACGGCCCGCACCGCTTCGCGCGGGGTCAAACCAGCAATTACCATCTGCCATCCTCCGGGTCCTCGGGCAGCACAGGGGTCACGGCGGCAATGGCCACCTCGATCATGCTGTCGTCCGGTTCAAACACGGTCAGATGCTGCACCCAGATGCCGGGCTGGCGGATGATGCGGGTGGCAATGTTATCGGACCGGCCGCACCACTTGAGCAGCTCATAGCTGATGCCCATGACCAGCGGCAGAAGCAGCAGCTTGAACAGCACCCGCAGGCCGATGCTGCCCCACGGCAGCACGCTGTAGAGGAACACGCTGACGATGACCACCAGAATGAGGAAGCTGGTGCCGCAGCGCGGATGGAACCGAGTGTACTTGCGCACATTCTCCACGGTCAGCTCATCACCGGCCTCATAGCAGGCAATGGTCTTGTGCTCGGCACCGTGGTACTCAAACACGCGGTGGATCTCCTTCATCTTGGAGATGGCCACCATATAGGTGAGGAAGATGCCAACTTTCAGCACCGCTTCCAGCACCACCTTGGCCCAGCGGCCCAATGTTACAAAGTGGTTCACGCCGCCCACGATGAGGGTGGGCAGCACGGTGAACAGCAAAATCGCCAGCAGGCCGCCCAGTACGGCGGCACAGGCCAGCAGTGCGTCCTCTGCCTTTTTGCCCAAGTGGTCGCCCACCCATTTTTCAAAGGCAGTCTCTTCCTCTTCAGGGTCGTAGTCGTCACCCATGCTCACCTGAGCCGAGTACATCATGTAGCGGTAGCCCACGATCAGGCTTTCGATCATGGAGATGGCACCGCGCACCAGCGGGATCTTTGTCCAGATGCCGTGGTTCTTCACAGGGTCGATCTTGGTCTCAATGGTGCCGTCCGGCTTGCGCACGGCGCAGCAGATGAGCTTCGGGCCGCGCATCATGATGCCTTCCATCAGCGCCTGCCCGCCGACGCTGGTCTTGAAACGTTCCTTTTTGGGTTGATTCATTGGGTTCTCCTATCGGATCATATTTTTCCCGGTTATTTTACCACAGAATTGTGACAAAATCTTCACGCCTTATGGTACAGCGGCAAGCCCAGTGTGACCACTGTGCCGCGGCCCAGCGTGCTCTTGATGTCCATGGTGCCGTCCAGTGCAGTCATGATGGAATCCACCAGCGCAAGGCCGATGCCGCTGCCCCGCACCGAATTGCTGCCCTTGTAGAACTTGGTCTTGACATTCTCAAGGTCTTCCGGCGGGATGCCGCGGCCCTGATCGATGATCTCCGCAAAAGCCTTGTATTCGCCCGCCCACAGCTTGACCGTGATGCGCCCGCCGGGGGCCGAGTACTTGATGGCGTTGTCCATGATGTTGATGAACACCTGCCGCAGACGGTCCGGGTCGGCATAGACCGGGATCATCTCCTCCGGCTCGGTGTAGCTGAGCACAAGGCCCTCGCGCTGGATGCGTGCTTCACAGAACAGCACCGCATCGGTCAGCTCTGCCACAAGGTCCAGCGGGCGGCAGTCCATACGGATGCGGCCGTTCTGCAGACGGCTGAAATCCAGCAGCTCTTCCACCATGTTGTACAGGCGGCCCGTCTCATTGTTGATGATCTCAAGGCCCTTGCGGTAGTTCTCGTCTGCCGGGTCGTCCAGTGTGCGCAGGGTCTCCACCCAGCCCCGGATGGAGGTGAGCGGCGTGCGCAGCTCGTGAGAGACGGAACTGATGAACTCGTTCTTCATCTTCTCGGTCTCTTCCAGCCCTTCGGCCATCTGGTTGATGGTGCCGCGCAGGCGGTCCACCTCGTCGTGCTCGTTGCCGGTGACCGGCAGGCGCACATCCAGCTCACCACGGGCGATGCTGGCTGCGGTGCGCTCCACCTGTCCCAGCGGCACCACGATGCTGCGGATGAAGTACAGGCCGGACATCACGGTGAAAGCAAGGATCACCGCCGCGATCACAACACTTACCGCGAGGGCGTTCTTGATCTGCGCTCCCACAAGGGTCAGGCTGGTGACAAGACGCATCGCCGCCACATCCTCGGCGGCGTATGGCACCAGATAACAGGCCGCCATCACCAGCTCACCGGACTGGGTGCGGTAGACCGCCACACCAAGGCCATCAGAAGCCTCCTGCGCCTGCTCAAAGTCGATGCCGGTCACAATGCCGTCCGCATTTGTGCCGCTGGAGGACGCAATGACCCCGCCATAGCTGTCCAGCAGCATGAACTCGTATTTGTCCTTATCGGCAAACTGCTCCACCATGCGGCGCAGGGCCACGCTGCGGGTAGCCGCCGTGCTCTGCACCGTATCGCCGGTGTACATTTTCAGCTGGCCGGACACCGAAGAGAACCGCCGGTACATGGTCTGCTGCACGCTGTTATAATAGCTGCGTGTGTAGTTGTACAGGAACATGGTTTCGGCCAGCAGCACCAGCAGCACGGTGATGAGCAGGTTGCCCCGCAGCCACCGGCGGGTGATCCCGCTTCTCATTCTTCCCATCTGTAGCCGTAGCCCCACACAGTAAGGATATGGGTGGGATGGCTGGGTTCATCCTCCACCTTCATGCGCAGACGGCGGATGTTCACATCCACGATCTTCACGTCACCAAAATAGTTCTCGCCCCAGACACCCTTCAAGATCTTCTCGCGCACCAGCGCAATGCCGGGGTTGCGGAAGAACAGCTCCATGATCTGGAATTCCACCTGCGTCAGCTCAATAGGCTGGCCTGCCTTGAGCAGCACGCGGCGGTTCTCGTCCAGCACAAATTCGCCGCTGGTGAGCATCCCCAGCGGGTTTTCCTTTTCTTTTTCGTCCCCGCCTGCAGTACGGCCGACGCGGCGGCACAGCGCTTTCACACGGGCCAGCAGTTCGCTTACGCTGAAAGGCTTGGTCATATAGTCATCGGCACCAATAGAAAGGCCGCGGATCTTGTCCTGCTCCTGTCCCTTGGCGCTGAGGATGATAATGCCGATCTTCTGATCGGTGCGGCGGATGGTCTCGCACAGGGAGAAGCCGTTCATGCCCGGCAGCATCACATCCAGAATGGCCGCATCGCAGCCCGGCTTCTTCTCCAGCAGCGGCAGAGCCGCCTCGGCGCTTTCGGCCTCCACAGCCTCCATGCCCGCAAGGCGCAGGTTCAGCGCGATCATCTCGCGGATGTTGGCTTCATCTTCAACGACAAGCACTCGTACCATGAACTGTTCCTCCGTTCTTTAGTTGAGCAGATACAGCGCCTTGGACAGGCGGTAATTTTTATCACGGATCTCCACATCCGGGGCAAGCTTCGCCTGCATCTGGCGGGATGCCACGATGCCAAGGCGGGTCCAGCCCTTCAGGCTGGAGGTGGTGCGCACCAGACGCAGGGTCATTATCAGCTGGTCTTCGTCCACCGTGCGCAGCTCCACTGCACCATCATATTGTTCGCTGTCGGTCAGTTTGAGGTTGCCCTCCCACTCCATGGGCAGCTCGATATAGCAGTTGGTCTCTTCGTCCAGCAGCCCGAAGCTTTTTTCCGGGTGCGGGCTGGTATAGTCCATCCACACGATAAAATCCATGCGGCGGCTCTGGCTCATATTCAGCAGGCCCGCTTCGTCCGGCTGGGTGGGGATCTCCACGATGCCGTCGCCGTCCAGATCCTGACTGACCAGACTGGGCACATTGCGCAGGGATGCGGTGTAAAGCTTTTCGGTGCTGATCTGATCGGCAGGCACCATCTGCTGCGTGTCCTCGTCAAAACGCAGCAGCACGCTGGCCAGATTGTTGCCGGAAAGGCCGGTCCAGCCATCCAGCACCAGATAATGCCTGCCGTCCGCACCCACACCCGCCGCCACCGAGGCGCAGCCGGCGAACCGATTGGCGGAAAGGCCCATAACAGCCACCTGCTGGAAGCTGCCCTCTTTATCCACGGTCAGCAGTTCGATCTGCACGCCGCCGTCCTCCAGCGTAGACATCAGGATCAGGTCCTGATTGCCGCCGCCGGTGATATCCTCCACCAGATACTGCTGGTACTGCTGCTCCAGGATCGTGGAAAGCACGCCGTCGGTGTAGGAATACACAGCCAGATAATGGTCGCCCTGTGCCGCTGTATAACCCACCACCAGTTGGGTGGCATCGCCGGGCTGCAGCTGGGCCAGCCCCACCGACTCTACCGTGTCTGCAAGGCCCTCTACGTTCTGGCGCACATGCCAGATGTCGGCATCATCCTTCTGCAGGATGGCAATGCACACGTTGGAGCTTTGGGCGGTGGTGTAAAGCACGGCGGCATCCTGCCTGCCGTCACCGTCCAGATCCTGCAGCAGGAAAGGCGAAAGCAGGTCGCCCTGCATGGGATATTTGAGCTGTGCGCTCTCCCCCAGCCAGTCGTTCAGGGCAGTCTGCACATCGCCGTAATCGCCGGAAAGCTTGGGCGCACGCAGAAGTTCTTCCACCTGCACCTGTTCACCGGGCATGCTGCAGCCTGCCAGAAGCAGGCACAGCAGCACGCAAGCCAACCACCGGCCAAAATGATTTGGATGTTTCAACCGCTGCGCCTCCTCTGTGTGGAAAACTTGTCCGGCCAAAGGCCGAAAACATGCTATTGTCAGTATACCACGGGCCGGGCGCAATTCCAACACCCGAAAACGAGAAAAGGGGCTGCTGCACCACATTTGGTGCAGCAGCCCTTTTGGGGTCCTGATTTTTATTCTTCGGTCTTGTCAAACAAGCCTTTTTCTTTTGCGGCGTTCCAGGTCAGGCAGGTGCGCAGCTTGCTGACGGGGAAGGCCGGGTGGAATTTATTGTTGTCCGCATCGTCCTTCATCAGATCCTGCTCCACTGCCCAGCGGGCGGCCTTTTGTGCGTCGGTATCGCCCTCGTCGATGTCGCTGTAGAGGGCGGTGCTTACAGGCTCAGGCTTCCCGGCGTGCTCCCACAGCAGCTCGGCCAGCTCGATGCGGTTGGAGGGCATGGGGATGCCGGGCATATTGATGACGCGGTAGATGCCGGTGCCGGCTTCGTAAGCGATGACGCCCGCGGCAGCACCCACGACCACAGCAGAGATCGCGCCCTGAATGTTGCCGGTATCGCTGGATCCAACCGGGTCGGGGCCATCCGGGCCAATGGGGTCATCCGCGAAGGTTGCCGTCACCTCTACATTAGCATCCGGCATGGTAAAGGTCACCTTGGTGGGGTCGTTCTTGTCCGGGGTCTTCAGGAAGGTGTCTGCTTCCTTTTCCTCACCGCCTACCTTCACCGTCCAGCCGATGAAGTGCTGTCCCGGTGCAGTGGCTGTCAGGTGCACAATTTTATTCTTTGGCACGGGCACAGTGCTGCCGCTCGGTACGGACGCATCGCTGCCTTCAATGTTCGCAGTCACATGATCGCCGATGTTCAGCGTGGGATTCCCCTCAAAGTTTGCCTTTATTTCCACGTTCTCAGCCGGCATGGTAAATCTCACTTTGGCGGGGTCGTTCGCGTCCTGGGTCAGGAAGTTGTCTGCTTCCTTTTCCTCACCGCCTACCAGCACCGTCCAGCCGGTAAAGCGCTCGTTGGCTTTCAGCGCCCTGCGCGTTGCTGTTACAGTATCGCCCTTAGCAGCTTCGGTCTTATCCACAGTGCAGTTTACAGCTTTGATGTTATACGGAATATTGCTATAATACGGTTCCGCCTTAACATTATAGGCGGGCATGGTCAGGGTCAGGGTCGCGGTGGTGGCGATGCCATTCTTCAACAGCTTGGCAAGTTCTGTTTCGTCCGTGATTTCAGTCTCAGTACCATTTACGACTTTATACAGTTTCCAGCCTTTGAACTCCTTGCCCTCAGGTGCTGTATCCGCTGCTTTCAGCGTTACTTCCGTATCTTTTGCAATCAGCTTTGTACTGTCCAGCTGATTCAGCTCGCCGTTTATTTCTGCGGTGGCTACAGCCTTCTCAGAATCCACATAATAGCCACGGGTCAGGTAACGATACTCTCCTCTATAATCATTTTTGTAACCGATAACATAGCCCGAGTTCTCACTGGTCAGCTTCAGGTTTTTCTGGTATGCCTTTCCATCCGTGTATGTCGTGATTCGTCTGCCTTCGTAGGGATTTTGCACCTCAATTTTTGCCTCGCTCGTAAAGGTAGGGTCAATCGTTACATACGGATTTCCAAACTCCTCACTATCTTCCCCACTAGACAAATATATATCTGTATCGTTGCCCTCAAAGGTCACATTCTTTATGACCAGTTCGTGTTTCTTATCTACCTGACAGTTAACACCGTATTTACCGTTTTTAATCGTAATATTATCCAGCGTAACATCTGCATTCAGACCTCCGCCAAAAACCACAGTCATTCCGCTCGCAAGTGCTTCATAAGTTCCTCCGTTTGTGATCCGTATCTCTTTCGCCGTATCATCATAAAGTTTTCCACATAAATCCAAAACTCTGCTGTTGTAACTTTCTTCACCCTTCGCGGATACGTTTACATTGTCAAGGGTAATCGTTCCTCCCTCAACTGAAACACAATATCCGTCATTATTTTCCAAAGTACTGTTCTTAATTTCAACACTTCCGTTTTCACTACCGACGAATCCATTTTTTATTTTTGCACCGTCTATAATAACAGTTCCCGCCTTTTGAATTCCAGCCCAAGGCCATGGTGCATTGTATACTATGTAATACCCATCTGCAGTTAATTCACCGCCATTGATATGAACTACACTGCCATTCAAAATCGGGAAAGTCGTTTTTTCCGCGGCAATATACACGTTATTCAGTTCAAGTGTTCCCGCGACAACGGTAAAAAAAGATAGACGTTGTTCACCATCCAGATAACGTCCGTTCTGAACAACCACCGTTGCATTCGAGGCATTCAAATTCATAAAAGCGGCGGCATCTGTATTTTTCACATTTGCAACGACATCATACTGCCCTGCATTGATCTTCAAATCGCGGGCATCCTTCACATTCAGCAGTGCAGACCTCATATTGACATCCACATTACCAACAATGTTCAGCGTAACATTTTTTGTCGTATCGACCGTGATACTCTCTGTATAGGGTCCGCTCAGTTCATACACATCGCCATGCTCTGTTACAAATGTATCATTAACAATCTCCCTGCCCTTCAAGGGGTAGGGTTTCGTCTCTTTCTGCGCACTCACGCCATTTTCCGGTTCTGCCGCCCCCGGCTCCGCCGCAAACGCGCCCACCGGCAGAACCGACAGCATCATGCACACCGCAAGTGCTGCACTGAGAAGTCTCGTACTCTTTTTTCTCATGTTCTCTTCCTCTTTTCGTTTGTTATTTTGCAGGCGCCCACCCCAAAAGGCACCGTCTGCATTTTAAGTTTACCCCCCCATACAACATATCAAGAGGCATTTTGGCCGAAAATAGGTTCGAGTTTTTAGTGGAATTGTTAAAATGTTTGCGGTTTTGCCCGCTATTCCCGGGAACATTCAGAAGCAATGAAAATGCCACGCAAAAAAAAAGCCCTCTCCCATTGCTGGGAAAGGGCTTTTGAACACTGTATCAAACAGTCAGAGCAGATCAGACGAGCTCCAGAACTGCCATCTCAGCTGCGTCGCCGCGGCGAGCGCCGA
>OQVI01002835.1_pt1 | contig 10761 bp, 8 predicted proteins | sample 1691651 | NCBI WGS metagenome assembly OQVI01 (sample SAMN03418287, study PRJEB22391) | human gut metagenome | biome: human-gut; feature: organic feature; material: feces | host: Homo sapiens | place: Italy | collected 2013-04
TTCTTACTCGACAGCTTTGCGTCATCCGATTCGCTGTATTCCCGGATGCGCTTGAGCTGCGGCGTTTCGGGCTTTCCTAGAATCTCCGCCGCCTCCAGCACCCGCTTCAGGGTGAAATAGGTGTAGGCGGTGGATTCCTCCGGATGGGGTGCGGCAAAGTCATACCACTGGAAGGCCATCACGTCGTTGGGCTCTGCCCACTCCCCGTAGGACTGGCCGCAGTTGACGGCATATTTCCGGTTCTTGTGGGACAGGTGCATAGGCTTGGCGTATACGCCGCCCCATTTTCCCGCCCGGCGAATCATAAAATCCGCATAGCGGAGCATTCCGTCGTAATACGCCCGCAGCAGCCGGTCATCGCCGTATTTCCGATAGAAATACAGGGGAATATACACGCCGGCACAAGCCCAGCCTACAGAGCCGTTCATAACCCACATGAACCAGTCCTCGTGTGCATAGGGCGCAATCTGGGGCAGTCGGCCGCTGTTCCATTGCCGGTCGTACATGTCCCGGACGTGCTTGCGGGCAAAGGCCGCGTAGTCCACCAGATAAGAGGCCGTGTTGAAGAAAATCTGGCTGTCGCCGGTCCAGCCCATCCTCTCCCGGGTGGGACAGTCGGAGGGAAGGTCTGTGGAATTACTTTTCAGTGACCAGCGGGTATTGCGATAGAGATGATTGATGAGCGGATGCGAGCATTCAAAATCCCCCGCTTCTTCAAAAGCGCTGTACACCGCCACGGCAGTGAAGTCTTCCGCCTCAAATGGGATGTCCGTATCCACCTGCGCATACTGAAAGCCGCCATAAAAAAACTTCGGCGTATATTCGTTCCGTCCCGCCTTGCAGGTATAGTCCAACTCCTGCAGCGGGGTACGCTTGCCGTGATGCACGCACTGGATATTCTTCAGGGTCAGTTCTCCGTCATCGCCGAGCATTTCGCCCAGTGTGATGTGAACTTTTTGCCCCTCGTGTGCCGTCAGGCGGAAGGAAAGATAGCCGGAGAGATTCTGGGGAAACTTCAGCACGGTTTTTCCGCTGGGGGTGGTGATTCGCTCCACCGGAGAAAAACGCTCCCGCTCCATGACCGGGACATTGTCGGAAGCGGTGAGATTGGCGGTGTATTTTATCCTTCGGGCTTTCCCGGAATAGGAGGGTGCAAATCTTGCATCCACTACCTCGCCGTCCTTGAGGTCGGCAAAGCGGATTGGGCCGTCGTTGCTCCACCGCCAGCTTTCATCGGTGCAGACTGTCTCCATACGCCCATCTGTATGGGTCAGCTCCAGCTGTGCCAACAGCTTGCTCTGTGTACCATAGGTGTTGGTGCGGCCTTTGGCACCGCTGGAGCCGCGATACCAGCCGTCTGCCAGCTCTACGGTTAAATCGTTCTCTCCGCTTTGGAGCAGCTCGGTCACGTCATAGGTCTGATACTGGATGCGTTTGCGGTAGTCAGTGGAGCCAGGAGCCAGCACAAAATCTCCGATGCGCCGTCCATTGAGCCGTGCCTCATACAGGCCGCAGGCGGTGATATACAGGCGGGCCTTGGCTACGCGCTCCGCCGAAAAAGTCTTGCGGAAGCATTCTACGGGATAGCGCTGCTTTTTGCGGACAGAATAGTCTCCGGCAATCCAGTTAGCCTGCCAATCTGAATGGGACAGCAGCCCCATTTCGAAGAAGGCTTCCTCCGACCAATCGCCGCAGTTCTCATTTTCATCCCAGAGCCGAACCTTCCAGCAGACCTGCTGCCGGGAGATAAGCTGTTCGGGATAGTCGGCGTGCATGGAAGCGGAAGAAACTTTTCCGCTGTCCCACACGTTTTTTCCGTCCGTCTCGGCCAGAATCTGAAATGCGGTCTGCGTCTTTCCGCCCTCACAGTTCCACAGCAACCGAGGGTGCTCCATGTCAATTCCAAGCGGGTTCTTCAGGTATTCTGTTCTCGGTCGGATTGCTTTCATTCGGCAGACCCCTTTTCCCGGCGGGCCTTGATCTCCGCCTGCTCTTTGTCGATATTCTTTTCGACATTCAGGAATACCAGCAGGACAGCAAGAATGATACCGGTAATGACCTCCAGCCCAACAAAGCCGAATGTGATTGCACTTTTTACGGCTGCCGACTGTTCTGCTGCCACCGTCACGCCGCCTACAACAGAGGGAGCGACATACCCGGATTGGGAGAGCATTCCGTTGAAAATGCCGGTACAGATTCCCACCATAGCGACTGCAATGATGTTGTACACGCTCATGGCAATGCCGTCACAGCGGATGCCGCTGCGCCACTCCACATGATCCAGTACATCCGCAAACAGCGCCATAAATACATAGGAGCATGGCAGACCGCCGATATTCTTAATAAACTGCCCGACGAGCATAATAACCATGTTGGTGGGGAACAGCCAGCACACCGCGCTGCCGATAGCGTACAAAATAAATCCCACCAAGGTTACATTCCGCTTGCCGAATTTTTTTGCCAACGGCCACACGGCAAAAATGCCGATGCCCATGGGAATGCCGCCGATCATCGAAATCAGGGTCTGGGTAATGCCGTCGTTGTAGGTACCAAGCACATAGTTGCAGAAATAGACGAGGCTCAGATTTTTGATGCTGGTGCCGAAGGTATAGATCAGGAAATAGGCATAGATGATGAGCATATAGCGATTCGTGAAAATCGCCTTGAGCTGAGCCCGGAATGGAATGGCAGCTTCTTCTGTGCCCTGATTTTCCAGCGTGACCCGCTCCTTGGTGAAGAAGTATTCCAACAAGGTCAGCGGCAGCGCCAGAATAGACAGCACGCTCATCAGGACGATCCACTTGCTCTTGTCTGCGCCGATGGCAGGCATGATGACCATGGGGAATACCAGCGCCACCAGAATACCGCTCATCATGATGGTGGCAATCTGGTTGAATACCGAGAGGCTGCCGCGCTGGGTGGTGTCCCGTGTGGAAAGCGGGACCATCAGATTGTGGCTCATGTTGAAAATCGTATAGGCGAAGGAATAGAACAGGTTATAGCTGACCATGAGCCAAATGACCTGCACAGTTTCGGAGCCGCTGGGCACCGTGAACAGCAGAATCCCTGTAACCGCCAGCAGCGGTGCAGACAGCAGCAGCCACGGCCGGGCCTTACCCTCTTTGGTGCGGGTGCGGTCAATGATGTAGCCCATGGCTACATTGGTGATGGCATCAACAATTTTGGAGATGATGGGGAAAACCACCAGAAAAGCGCCGCCCCATACGCCGGTCAGCTTGAGCACATCGGTATAGTAGACATTGAGGTAAGTAGCCAATACGGCGTTGAGCAGCAGTGCCCCGGCGGGCCCAAGCAGATACCCCAGCCATTTTTCCTTTGCGGTGACGTTCTCGGATCGAATCCGGCTAGCAGGCAGCTTGTGCGTTGTTGTTTTCATATTCTATTTCTCCTGTTCCTTCGGCAGCGCCGGTACTTTGATTTTGGTCAGGAAGCACCTTGCTCCCCGGAGAATGTGCCCGTTGGCAAGGGCGGCAAAGCCCTCCGCAAAGCTATAAGGGAAAGAATTTGCCGCTGACATGGACATGGTAATCAGCGAGTTGGAGCTGAGGATCCGCTCTAAGAACTGCGCTCCCTTAATCTGGTTGTCCCGTTTTTCTCCGGGGGGCAGCCGCAGGGCCTCCTTCATCTGCTTCCGGGCTACCCCCAGCACAGCATTGTAGAGGATTCTGCCCATAAACGTGGCTTGCAGATCGGAGAAGCGGGATTCCAGCCGGATGGGCGTTTTGGGCGGTAGCGGCGGAATTTGCAGTCCGCTCATCTGCGTAAACAGGGAATCGGTCACACCTGCTAACGCAGCTCGGCGGTACACTGCATCAACGGCTGCATCATAGGGCGAAGCTGCAGTTTCGCCGTCCAGCACAATGGTGTCATGTAATTTCACTGCCTCGCAATCAGAGCACAGTAAAAGCTCATATGTGCCTTGCTCCATGACCCAATCATTTCTGTGAATGTCAAAATACCGCAGATCATCCTTGTCAAAGGATAACTCAACCCGGCGCTGCTCGCCTGCCTTCAGGTAGACCTTGGCAAAGGTGCGCAGCTCCCGTTTGGGTTTCCAGACGGCGCTTTCGGGTGCGGCGACATAGAGCTGCACCACCTCTGCGCAGTCCCGTGTTCCGGTGTTTTTCACGGTACAGGATACCTGAATCCGCTTCCCAAGGCCTGTAATCTGCATATCCTCCCAGTCAAAGGTCGTATAGGACAGTCCATAGCCGAAAGGATACCGCACTTTTTTATTTGCGGTCAGATAGTAGCGATAGCCCACATAGACGCTTTCTTTGTAGACTTCGTTTTGCGTTTTCCCGAAAGAATCCCCGAAAGGCACGTCGGCATAGGCCATGGGCCACGTCTCCGCCAGCCGTCCACCGGGATTGGCCTCGCCAAACAACAGCCATGCCGCAGCGGTTCCGCCGTTCTGTCCCGGCAGGTACATATTAAGGATGGCGCTGACGGAATCCGCAAAGGGCAGTTCCACCGGCGCTCCGCCGAAGAGCACCACCGCCACCCGCTTCCCGGCTTTGACCAGAGCCTCCAAAAGCGCCAGCTGATTCTCCGGCAGACACATATTCTCCCGGTCGCCGCCCTCGCTTTCCACATAGTCGGTCAGACCGGCAAACACGAGGATTTTTTCATACTGGGACGCTTTCTCCACCGCTTCGGCCACCAGAGAAGCGTTCGCCTCGGTTTTGTTCTCCTCATAGCCACGGCAGAAGGCATAGGAAATGCCCATCTCGTCAAAAGCGTTCCGGGGCGTGGCCAATCTGGCGGGCGTAATCATGGAGCTGCCCGCCCCCTGATAACGCGTCCGGTCAAACAGGTCTCCGATGACCAGAACCTTTTCCGCCTTGTTCAGGGGAAGCAGACCGTCATTTTTCAGCAGCACGGCGCAATCTGCGGCGATTTCCGCTGCAAGGGCGTGGTGCTTGTCCCAATCAGCAGAAGCCACTTTCGTAATAGCAGTTCTTTCCATCAGCCGAAGCACATTCCCGGCAGCCTTGTCTAACTCTGCAGCAGACAGAGCGCCGCTCTTCACACCGTCCAAAATCCATTTGCGGCAGATAGCAGCATCTCCCGGCATTTCCAGATCACAGCCCGCCGCCAGCATTTTCAGCCGGTTATGGGTGGCACCCCAGTCGGTCATTACAAGGCCGTCAAAGCCCCACTCCGTGCGCAGCATATCCGTTAGCAGCCACTTGTTCTGACAGCAGTATTCGCCGTTGATCTTGTTGTAGGCGCACATGATGCTGACCGGGTGCGCCTCTTTGACCGCAATTTTAAACACACGCAGATACAGCTCGTGAATGACCCGCAGATCGGCGATGCTGCCGCCCATGAAGCGGTAGTTCTCGCTGTTGTTCAGGGCAAAGTGCTTCATGGATACGCCTACGCCCTGACTCTGCACACCTTGGATTTCTGCCGCTGCCAGCTTACCGGCCAGCAGGGGATCTTCGGAAAAATACTCAAAGTTTCTGCCGCAAAGGGGATTGCGCTTGATGTTTGCTCCCGGGCCAAGCAGAATGTTCACGCCGTAATATTTGCATTCCTCGGCAATGGCTTCACCCATTTTCCGCAGGTTTTCCGGATTCCAGCCGGAAGCTGTGGTGACGGCAGTGGGAAATGCGGTGGCCGGTTCGCTGCCGGTAACGCCGTTGTCGCCCGCTTCCTTCTGCACGCGAAGACCGTGAGGCCCGTCAGACATTCGTAGCGCCGGAACGTGCAGCCGGGGGATGGGGTTGGTGTACATAAAATCCGTACCGGATACCAACGCCGCCTTTTCCTCCGTCGTCATCGCTGCGAGTATGTTCTCTATTTTCACCAAAACTCGCCTCCTAATCTAATATCTCACACTTATATTATAACGATAAAGGCAGAAACTGCATTGCAAAATCGTACTGCATATTATATAATAGTATCAGCTTTAAGGAGGCGCAGGATGGAAGAACTTGACATGAATTATCTGTGCTCAGTAATGGGCAGTCTTTCCGGAGTTCCTATCCGGCTTTATGATGGAGACGAGCTTGAATTTTTCTATTCAACGGTTCATTTGCCCAAGGACCCCATCGTCGTCTACAAGGATAAGCTGTGGGCGATTGGGTCCCATGTTGGCTACTATGCCACCCGGCATTTTAATTTCTATGGAATCGTCAATCACGGCATGAAAAAGCTGATCATCGGCCCCACCCGACAGGTAGTCAACAGCGAGGCGGAGCTACGGGAACTTGCATTTCGTGCCGATGTTTCGCCGGAGGATATGGAGGATTTCGTTGCGGGGATGAAAAGCATCGTCCGAATGCCGGTAGAAAGCATCCTGCAAATGCTGTGTACCATCAACTACGTCTGGAACAACGAAAAACTGACGCTGGAGGATATTTCCATCACAGAGTCGGATCAGCAGGGGCTGAAGCAGCTTCTGAAAACGCAGCAAAGCGCACATCGTATGGATGCAGTCCTTTCCGATGTGCAGGAACATCCGAATGTTCACAACTCCTTTGATGCCGAGCAGCAGCTTCTCCATATGGTACGCAAGGGGGATTGCTCTGCCATGAAGCGGTGGCTTTCCTCTGCTCCCGCCATTCGTGGCGGTACCTTGGCAGCAGACCAGCTCCGGCAGGTCAAAAACACCTTTGTAGTATCGGTGACACTGGTCTCCCGCGCTGCCATTCAGGGCGGCATGGATGTGGAGGACGCTTTCTCGCTCAGCGACGCCTTTATTCAAAAGGCAGAGCTCCTTAATACGCCGAATCAACTGACCAATCTTCAGTATCATATGGTTTTAGAGTTCACGGAACGGGTAGACCGGATTCGGCAGGGAAAGCAGCCCACGGCTCTGGTGTTGGCGGTACGGAACTATATCCAGCACCATATTTCCGAGCCGATTAAGGCGGAGAAAATAGCGGACGCTCTGTACATGAGCCGCCCCTATCTATCGGCTAAGTTTAAGCAGGAAAGCGGACAATCCCTGACCGATTTTATTCTCCGAGAAAAAACGGAGGAGGCCAAACGTCTCCTCCGCTATTCCGGAAAATCGTCCGCTGCAATCGCTTTGTATCTCGGTTTTTCATCACCCAGCCATTTTTCACGAGTATTCCGGCAGTACGCCGGATGCAACCCCGGCGAGTACAGGGAGCGGTACAACTGACGCAAGTGAATAACATTCATTTTAGCGTTCACAGCTGTATTTGCCCTTTGACTGTAGCTCATGTGCCTGCGGCTTCTGCTCTACGCGCCGCAATCCTGTCCTTGCAGATATTTTCGGACGATTGGGCTATATGGAGCGGCAAGGCAGCGGCTTTAAGAAAATCACGGAAACCTACCATACCGCTCACAATTACCGCGATGAGCTGGAGCCTAAATTCTATTCAGATGCCAGTTCTTTTCAAGTTACGCTCTATAATTTAAATTATGGGACAGGGTCAACCGCAAGCAAGGTTACGATTGAGGGCGAAAATGTTTCGACTGAGGTTGCGATTGACCGACTGAACGCAAGCCAAGGTACGATTGCAAAGGCAAAAGCGGTATTTGCAAATATGGGTGTCGATGGTGTGTTTGGTCGCTCCGACATTGCTGCTATCACAAAGGATTCCGTTACTGCCGCAGGGAATCTCATTACAAAACTGAAAAATGCGGATTTGATCGAGCCTGTCAGTGGTTTTGGAAAGGGAAAATATAAGTTCACACCGCCCGAAGGATAACAGAAATGCCCGTTATCGGCCATGTCGCCAATAACGGGCATTTGTCATTCATATACAAGCTCGGTCAAAACGATTTCCTCCACACGATTGCGGATGCTGTTCATGCGGCGCACCCATTCCATTTGGTCAGATGCTTTGAGTGTTTCGGTCACATCTTCCCGCTTCGCCATTGCATAAACGATGATTTCCATACGCTCGTTGCAGGCTTGGTCGATCTCGGCAAGGTGCCAATGCAGTGTTCCGCTCGTAAGGTAGTTTGCGTAGAGAACAGGGCGATGTTCTTTCAGATAGCTGCGACGCATACGCCCGTACTTGCCGATCTGGTATTCCGGTTCATCTGGCAGCGCAAGGTTCGGGATGAGGTAATCACCCTCCTGATGGTAAGTGCCGCCCATTTCTTCAAATAGAGATTTTATAAGAATCAGCTCCTTTTTGTGTTGATTTGCAGCGGTTACAAGGCTTCTTGGGCTCCTTTCCTACAACTGCTGTTCCATTCACCACAAACGAGCCGCAGTCATAGGCGGAACAAGGTCGGCGTCCGCCAGATCCGAGACGGTGATGTGCTTTGTGCCGAGAGTCAAGTCCTTTGCCGCGCAGTAGAGGGTGTAGGCTCGTTCGGAACAGTTATTGAGCTTAATATTCTCAAAAAACACACAGCCGTTATTTATATGGTGCTTGCAGCAGCTCTACAGCCTTTGGTCGGCGGTCAGCAGATACAACGCCGAAAGCAGCGCGTGATTCTCTCGGTGTACATTCTTTGCGGCAAGTGTAAATCTTGTCCGGTGCTTTTCATTTATATATGTCATGGGGTTTTCCTCGCTTTCTATATATTCGTTGAATCTCTTGCGGAAGGGAGGACAGCGTATCTGCCGCATGGTGGCCGTCAGTATCTCCGTGGGTGTGGCGGCGGTTGCCGTGATGAATATTTGTGCTTCGGTAAAACGGAAGCCCACACCTCTCGGTGCAAAATTCGGAACGGTCATCATCAGCCGTTCCATGCGTCTGTCATATGGATTATCTGAAAATATAGTCATTTCTGTTCTCCTTGTGAAATAGAAAAAGCCCTCCGGTTTTTGTGTAACCGAAGGGCGATTGATAGTATTACATATTCTGTTGCGGTTCCGCTGTCTGTTCGAAGGTCGGTGGCTCGATTTCGAGGGACGGGTATCCGTCCGTGAGTTTTTCTTGGAGCTTATCGAGCTGCCGTTCCTGCTCATAGGTCAGTGTTTCGCAGTTGGCCTTGGCAAAGTCCACACAGCGACATATGTTACAAACCGTGAGAAAACGGTGGAGCGTCTCATATCCGGTGTCAACTGCATGGCTCAAACAGCTCAGGATGAATTCGAAGCGGTAAAGAAACAGTTCCGCAAAACAGATGGCCGTAGCTATTATCACATCGTCCAAGCCTTCGCCCCGGACGATCCGCTGGATTTTGATACAGCGCATGAGATCGGGTTGAAGTTTGCGAAATACTTCAAGGTCTACCAGTGCGTGGTGGTCACACATATGCCGCACCCTCCACAGCCAGCGGAAGGGCGAGTACACCACCGGTGAGACGAAGACCGGTCAAGGTATGCGTACCATCATTCTGCCGCATAGCGTGACTGAAATCCTGCGGCGGCGCAAGGCGGATGCCATCAGCCAATGGATATTCCCTGATCCGGTGAAGCCGGAAGATCCCGTCGATCCCAACGCGGCCTATCGCCACATGAAAACGCTCCTCCAGCGGGCAGGCCTGCCCAGCATCCGCTTCCACGATCTGCGTCACACCTTCGCCACCCACGCCCTCACCAGCGGCGTGGACGCCAAAACGTTGTCCGGCATTCTGGGACACACCAATGCGTCCTTCACGCTGGACACCTACACCCATGTCACATCGGATATGCAGAAGCAGGCTTGCGGCATCGTAGGCGGCTTCATGGAAGATATCTTCGGAAAGGAGTTGAAACCGTGGCAAGAAAACGAAAAGCCGGCGACGGAACCGTAAGACAGCGCAAGGACGGCCGGTGGGAGGGGCGTGTTGTCATCGGCTACGATGACAATGGCTACCCCAAAACGAAAAATGTCCTTGCCAAAACGAAGAAGGAGTGCGTTGAGAAGCTCCAAAAGCTCAAGGAGGAATGCGGCGGGCTGAAGCCCGAAAAAGTACGGTCTGAGATGCCCTTCGGGGACTGGTTGACATACTGGTACGAGAATCACTCCAAGCCTAAGATCCGCCCAACTACGCAGGAGACCTACGAGAGCCGCATCCGCCTGCATATCATTCCGGAGATTGGGGACATCCCGCTGAATAAGCTGACACAGAACGACCTGCAGCAGTTCTACGGTCGGCTCAAGAAAAGCGGCCGGAAGCGGTTCACCGACAAGTACGGCGAAGGGCTGTCCGACCGAATGGTGCGTATGTGTCACGCCACCTGCCGCTCCGCATTGGAGAAGGCGGTGCAGGATGGGCTGATCCGTGTGAACCCGGCCATCGGCTGCAAGCTGCCGCCGAAGAAGGCACGGGAGATGCAGGTACTGACGAGGGAGGAACTGCAGCGGTTTCTCATTCAGGCGAAGTTCGAGGGCTACTACGAGGTCTTCCTTCTGGACTTGGCAACCGGCCTGCGCCGAGGCGAGCTCATGGCGCTGCAATGGGACGACCTGAACTTCAACACCGGCGTGCTGAATGTGAACAAGCAGGTCTACGATGTGCGCGGCCAGCTCCAAATCAGCACGCCCAAGACGAAGAACTCCGTCCGCAAGATCGTCCTGCCGCCCGCCGTGGTGGCGGTACTGCAGGAGTATAAGAAAACAGTGGACTCCCGCTGGATGTTCCCGTCCCCGGTGAAGGAGGACTGCCCCATCACCCCCGGCGTAGTACGGCGCAGGTTGCAGTTCATTCTGGAGCACGCAGGATGCAAGCATGTGCGCTTCCATGATTTGCGTCATACGTTCGCAACGCTGGCGCTGGAAAACGGTATGGATGTGAAAACTCTCTCCGCCATGCTGGGCCATGTGTCGGCGGCCACCACGCTGGACATCTATACCCACATCACCGACGACATGC
>OQVI01002840.1_pt1 | contig 10753 bp, 8 predicted proteins | sample 1691651 | NCBI WGS metagenome assembly OQVI01 (sample SAMN03418287, study PRJEB22391) | human gut metagenome | biome: human-gut; feature: organic feature; material: feces | host: Homo sapiens | place: Italy | collected 2013-04
CTTGTAGCAGGCCGACTTGCCCTGGCGGTCGCCCGGTGTGGCCGAGCCGCAGTCCATGCCGGCCAGCACGGCCATGCCGCAAACGGCGCCGCACGTGAGCCTCATGCGCCCAATGCCTGCACCGAGGCCCGCACTGAGCCGCAACGCCTGCTCGGGGGTGTAACCATATATGTCGGCAAAGGCCGCAACGACAGCCTGCGAGCAGTTGAACCCCTGCATGAACAGCTCTTCGGCGCGGCGCATACGCTCTTTCTTGTCAATATGCATCGTAGTTGGTTTTAGGTTGGGGGCCTGTTTGCAACGCTGCCGGGCTACAGCCTCAGCGCTACATTGAGCCATCACAGCCGCCTGTGCTACCATGATGCGGCCCTGCTGCGGGCATTGCAGCTTATCTTATGCAAAGATAATGCAAGCGAGGGCAATGCAAGTTTACTTGCCGATTGCCGAGTGCAGCTTATCTTATGCAAAGATAAGGCAAAATGACTTTAACTCAAAATAAATGCAAAGTTTTTTTAACGGCAGTGACAAACAAAGGCCACGGCTGCGGCAGGAGCAATCAACGGGAACGGCGGGAACGGCAAAAAAAGATGACAAACACCTCTCTGAGAATGGCGAAACTGCAACCGAGGGGCCGGCAGACGGCAAATGCGCCAGTTTCGGGCGGCAAACGCCAACCCGCTGTACCACAACGCATTGGCATCAGAAAAGGGCAATACAGCAAGGCAAAAAACCAAGACAAACGGTAGAACAGATGGATTAAAGTGGTGAAAACGCCACAAAACAATGTGCCGGACGGCTCATATTGCAATGCAATACGTGCCGTCCGGCAGGGCAAAACAGGCCGTTCGGCCTCGCCGTCGGGGCCGTTTGGTGCGGCGGCAGGGCCACGGCGGTGCAAAGAAGCGGCCGCGGCAGCCCGGCAAAACCCAGTTGGCGGGGCGGCAAAGCGAAAAAAACAGGCACTTTTTGTTTACAAGCCCACAGCCCCGCCGTGTGCTCACGGCCCGGCCGGATGCAGCCCGCCGACAGCGGGAGGCATCATTCTCCGCCGAGCACCTCCTTGATGTTGTACAGCGGGCGGCGCTTCACCTCCTTGTAAATCTTGCCGATGTAAGCCCCCACCACGCCCACTGAGAGCAGCACCACGCCGCCCACGAACCACACGCTGAGTATGAGCGACGACCATCCGGGCACGGCCGTGCCGGCCATGATGGCGTGAACCACATATACGGCAATGCCAAGGCTCACCAGTATGAAGGCCAGCCCGAGCCACAGTATGCAGTAGATGGGCTTGACGGAAAACGACGTTATGCCGTCGAGAGCCAGCGAAAGCATCTTGGCCAGCGTATACTTCGAGTGGCCGGCGCGCCGCTCGCTGATGACGTCGGGCACGGTGGTGGAGTCGAGACCGATAAGGGGTATGAGGCCGCGCAGGTAAAGGTTGGTCTCCTTGTAGCCCGAGAGCATCTGCAGGGCGCGGCGGCTCATCAGGCGGAAGTCGGCGTGGTTGTAAACGCTCTCAACGCCCATGCGCGCCTGTAGCTTGTAGAAGGCCACGGCCGAGAGCCGTTTGAGCAGCGGGTCGGCCGTGCGCTGCACCTTCACCCCGTAGACAATGTCGTATCCCCGGGCAAACTCGTCGACCATCTTCGGTATGGCCTTCAGGTCGTCCTGCAGGTCGGCGTCGATGGTTATCACCGCGTCGGCCCAGTCTTTTGCCGTCATCATGCCGGCCATGATAGCCGCCTGGTGGCCCACGTTGCGCGCCAGGTTGAGCCCGCGCACACGCTTGTCGGCCGCGTGCAGGGCCGCAATGATGTCCCAGGTGGCGTCGCGGCTGCCGTCGTTGACAAAGAGCATGAAGCTGTCGGGGCTTATCCGGCCGTCGGCCTCCATCTGCCCGAAGAGCCCGGCAAGCCGGCGGGCCGACTCGCGCAGCACCTCCTCCTCGTTGTAACAAGGCAATACAATGGCTAACTTTATCATATACCGCGTCGTTTATTGTTGTGTTTCAGACAGCTTTATGTCCACAAACTCATTGAAAGTGATGAAGTGGTGGCCCCTGCCCTTGAGCATCTTGATGAGCCTGTCGAGCCGGGCCACCATGGCGGCCCCGCTGTTGTTGCGTATGATGAAGGGCATGCGGAACTCCGGGTGCTCCCTGAGCTCGTAGAACTCCCACGGGTGGAAGTAGGTGACGAAGTAGCCGTCGTGGCGCAGCACGCGGCGCACAAGGGCATGGTATAGCCCCTCGGGCAGGTTGTGCAGGGCGAGCCAGAACAGCGGGAAGCGCACCCACGGCGTCACCGACGCCGGTATCTGCATCACGCTTCCTCGCATGAACCACGTGCGCGGGGCCGACAGGTGCATGTAGCGGCCGGGAATGAAGGCCGGGTTAAGCGAAGAGTTGTAGCGGTAGCCCATGCGTTCTATCTCCTCGTCGCTCACGGGGAACATCCTCGGCTGGCGGTAGCCGCTGACGGTGCGGCCCGTGACGCGCTCCACAATCTGCTTAGAGCGCTCCACGTCGGTGGCCTGGGGGCGCCAGTGGTCAACCCCGTGGCAGGCCACCTCGTGCCCCTCGGCCATGATGCGGCACATCACCTCGGGGGCGCGCTCGGCAAAGTTGCCTGTGCAGAAGAACGTGGCCCTGACCCCGTTCATGGCCAGGCAGTCGAGAATGCGGTTGGTGCCGGCCACCGACACGTCCATCCCGCGCTCCAGAGAGAAGTCGACGCCGTGCTCGCGCGGCACGTCAAACTCCTCGGTATCAAAACTTAGTAGTATCATATTGCTACGAACATTATTCCTTTAACGATATAGTGACAGTCAGAACTCGTCTTCGCCACGGCGCAGGCGGCGCATCACCTCGGTGTAGTCGCGCCCGGTGTCGAAGTGCACATCGCCGTGCACGGTGGGCTCCCGGAGCGGTGTCATGTAGTCGCCGTAAAGCGCCGTGAGCAACTCGTGGTAGCCGGCAGGCGCCGGAACCATAGTGTCTTCAAACCGGAGCATCACGGTCTCGTCGTACCAATGGGCCATGATGGCCCCCCGGGTCTCCATCTTGTCGAGGCAACATCCCCAGTTGTATATCCTGGGATGCGTGGCCAGGTCGAACTGCCTGTAGCTCTGCTCATACCAGTCGAAGCACTTCTCGAACGACTTGAGCCTGTAGAAGCACTTCCGTATAAACGGCCCCACCTGGCGTACGGGGCGGTATTCGGTAAACACGCGCAGCTTCTTCATGCGCCGCTGCGTCTCGGCCACGGCGGCCAGGCGCTCCTCGCGTGTGGCCGGCACGCCGTCGAAGACGAAGATGTCGATGAAAATGCCCTGGTGGTAAGCCGCGTGCGAGTTGACGTCGGTGCGCAATATGGCCGCCGTGCCGTCCATCCTAAGCTGCGCATGGCCCCTGGCGTAACCCTTGTCGGTGTGGGCGCACTGCAGGAAATAGGGCCGCCTGAACTCGCCAGCCAGCGCCACGAGGCGGTCGTAGTCGGGGCGCATCATTATCATGTCGATGTCGTCGTCCCACGGTATGTAGCCTTTCTCGCGCACAGCGCCCAGCAGGCTGCCGCCGTCAATCCACACCTTGAGGCCGTGGCGGGCGCACACCTCGAGCAACTTGCGCATGAGCTGCATCTGCACCTCCCACACTTTCTTCATCCCAACAGTAACCACGTAACCTCCGCGTGACTCTTCATGCAAATCCATAGGGCAAATTCTTTATCTCAGACTTGTTGCTTAAACTGAATGCAAAGATACGCCTTTTTTCCCATTATCTATTTATCGGAGGCAAAAAATGCCACCGGCCGCCGCTTGGGTATGCACATATTTTAGTATATTTGCAAGTGAAATATATCACTACACAACACAACTTATCTGATGAATAATATGGAAAAATACGATTACCTCGTGGTGGGCGCAGGGCTCTTCGGGGCTGTTTTCGCTTACAGGGCACGCATGGCAGGCAGGCGTTGCCTCATCATCGACAAGCGCCCGCACACCGGCGGCAACCTGTACTGCGAGCAAGTGGAGGGCATCAACGTGCATAAGTACGGCGCGCACATATTCCACACGTCCGACAAAGGGGTGTGGCAGTTTGTCAACTCCATCGTGGAGTTCAACCGATACACCAACTCTCCCGTGGCCAACTACAAGGGAACGCTCTACAACCTGCCGTTCAACATGAACACGTTCAACCGCATGTGGGGCGTAAACACGCCGGCCGAGGCCGCCGCCATGATTGAAAGCCAGCGCAGCGAGGCCCTCGAGGCCATGCGCCGGGCAGGCGTCAGCGAGCCGCGCAACGTCGAGGAGCAGGCCCTGGCGCTCGTGGGGCGCGACATATACGAGCGGCTTGTCAAGGGATACACGGAGAAACAGTGGGGCCGGAAGTGCACCGAGCTGCCGGCGTTCATCATAAAGCGGCTGCCCGTGAGGATGGTTTTCGACAACAATTACTTCAACGACAAGTACCAGGGCATACCCATCGGGGGCTACAACAGACTCATCGACGGGCTGATAGGCCCCACGCCGGTGCTCACCTCGACCGACTTCTTTGCCGACAGGGCCCGATGGGAGGCCGCGGCGGAGCGGATTGTGTTCACGGGAAAGATAGACGAGTACTACGGCTACCGCTTCGGCAGGCTGGAATACCGCACGGTGAGCTTCGAGCAAGAGGTGGTTGACACGCCCAACTACCAGGGCAACGCCGTGGTGAACTACACGGAGCGCAGCGTGCCCTACACCAGGGTGATAGAGCACAAGCACTTCGAGATGTTCGGCGACGAGGTGTACCGCTGCCCCAAGACGGTAATCTCGCGGGAGTACTCCACCGAATGGAACGACGGGATGGAGCCATACTACCCCATCAACGACGAGCGCAACAACGCCCTCTACCGCCAATACAAGGCGCTGGCCGACGCGGAGCAGCGCGTGATATTCGGCGGACGGCTGGCCGAATACAGGTATTACGACATGGCGCCGATAGTGGAGCGCGTGCTGAAGATGGATGTATGAGGATGCATTGACCGGGGAACAGGGCTGCAACAAGCCCTTCCACCGGCTGCCGGATGGCTTACGGTGCTCGCCATCACAGGCCATTGCGCCGGCCACTGCGGCGGAGCGACGCAACCGGCATCAAGCCACCGATGCATCAAATTATATTACACATGCTACAGCAGGGGCCGTTTCATGCAGCCATACAGGCCGGATGGCAGCATGAAACGGGCCATTCGGGCCTGCGATACGGCCGGTTTTGCAAGGCGAAACGGCCCAAACGCGCAAAGCATTGACACACAGCAAAATAGCAGACAAGACCATATCTCGCCCCAACGGTAAATATTTACTACAAAAACCACCACAAAACCAACCGCCAAAAACATTTGTCCTCTAACTCCATCTAACTCCCAATACCTCCCTATAACTCCAAATCTCAAAAACAAAATCCATCGTCTTAACTCCTTGACTATATAACTCCTTAACTCCTTACCACCAAAAACACACATAAAAAACATTTGTCCTCTAACTCCATCTACCTCCTTATAACTCCCTATAACTCCAAACCTCAAAAACAAAATCCATCGTCTTAACTCCTTGACTACATAACTCATTAACTCATTACCACCAAAAACACACATCAAAAACATTTGTCCTCTAACTCCCCCTACCTCCTTATAACTCCCTATAACTCCAAATTTCCAAAACAAAATCCATCGTCTTAACTCCTTGACTACATAACTCATTAACTCCTTACCACCGCCCCCGTTTAACTTCTTTTACTTCTCCACTTTCCCAGATATAGCATTTTATTCATAATTTTGCATCGTTTTTTAAAGAGACGATACCGTTATGAAACAACGTTTTGCATGGCTCATTAAACTATATCTTGCGCTGCTGGCCATATTCGTCACCCAAAAGGCGGCGTTCATGTGGATAGACAAGCCCGCCGGGGCCCACTATTCCGTGACCGACTGCATCAGCGTGATGGCCCACGGACTGCTGCTCGACATCCCCGTGACGGGCTACCTCATTGCCCTGCCGCTGCTCGCGGCCATCGCGTCGGTGTGGATTGCGCGCCGCATAAGGCTGCGCTCGGTGGCCACGGCCTACTATGTGGTGGTGGCCCTGTGCGCCTCTGTCATGTTCGTGGCCGACCTTTCGCTCTACCCTTTCTGGAAGTTTAAGCTCGACGCCACCATATTCTATTACACCGACTCGCCGAAAGACGCCCTGGCCAGCGTCTCGGCAGGCTACGTGGCCCTGCGCCTGGCGGTGATAGCAGCCTACGGCGCGCTACTGCTATGGGTGCTGCGGGCCGTCACCCCGCGGCAGCTCGAACCCATGGCGGGACTGAAAGGCAAGGCGGCTGCCACACTGCTGATGATAGGCGCGGCGGCTCCGCTGGCCGTTTCGATAAGGGGCGGACTGGGAGAGTCGACGGCCAACATAGGCAAGGTGTACTTCTCGGAAGACGAATACCTGAACCACGCCGCCATAAACCCATGCTTCAGCATGCTGGCCTCGATAGGCAAGGCCGAAGACTACGCCGCCGAGTTCGACTACTTCGGCGAGAGCGAGCGCGCAAGGCTGTTCGACGGACTGTATGCACCCACCGAGACCGACACCGTGAGGCTGCTCAACACCGAGCGGCCCAACGTGGTGGTGATACTCATGGAGAGCTTCGGGGGGCAGTTTGTCGAGGCCGTCAGCGGGCGGAAAGACATTGCCCCCAACTACAACAGGCTGGCCCGCGAGGGCGTGATATTCACCAATTGCTACTCAAACAGCTTCCGTACCGACCGCGGCACGGTGTCGGCGCTGAGCGGCTACCCCAGCTTCCCCACGCAGTCGGTGATGAAACTGCCCATGAAGAGCCGCACGCTGCCGTGCCTGGCGGCGTCGCTCAACGCACGGGGCTACCGCAGCAGCTTCATCTACGGGGGCGACATCAACTTCACCAACATGCAGAGCTACCTGCGAACGGGCGGCTACGGCTCGATAACGAGCGACGTAGACTTCAGCGCCGACGAGCGCAAGGACAACCCGTGGGGCGCCAACGACGACGTGACCTTTGCCCGGCTGGAGCGGATGATAGCCTCGCAGGGCCGCGGCCCGTGGCACATCTGCTTCCTGACGCTGAGCAGCCACGAGCCGTTTGAGGTGCCATACAAGCGGCTGGACGACAAGATACCAAACGCATTCGCCTACACCGACCACTGCCTGGGGCAGTTTGTGGAGCGCCTCAGGAAGTCGCCCGCATGGCGCAACCTGCTCATAGTGTGCCTGCCCGACCACGGATTCCAGTACCCTTCGGACATCACCCACGAGCAGCACCACCACAACTCGATGCTCTGGATAGGCGGGGCGGTGAGGCAGCACCGCGTGGTGAGCACGCTGATGAACCAGAGCGACATGCCCGCCACGCTGCTCGGGCAGCTGCGCATACCGCACGAGGAGTATACGTTCAGCCGCGATGTGTTCAGCACCGACTACAAATACCCCTTCGCCTTCTTCACGTTCAAAGAGGGATTCGGCTTTGCCGACAGCACCGGCCACACCGTCTACGGCATCATAAGCGACAAGATAAACGAAGACTCGGCACGCAACGGCAAGCCGTCGGAGGCCGAAACGGCCGTCAGGGTGAACCGCGGCAAGGCCATACTGCAGTCTATCTACGACGACCTGGGGCGCCGCTGACCCCGTCAGACGCCCATAAGCAAACACCCGCAAGCAGCCTGCAGTAAGCCGCTTGCGGGTGTTTCATTTGCATCATTACCAAGCGCCGCACTCCAGCATGGCGCGCGCAACAGGCCGTTTGCCGCTGCGCCATGGCACAAACCCACGGCCGGGGCAACACCGTGGCACAGAAAACGCATACCGACCGCGCCGGAGCGAAGCACCCACTACAGCACACCGGCCCACCAAACGCGGCCGCCCTGCGGCGCAAGGCACAAAGAAGCCCGCCCGGCACAAGGCCGGACGGGCTTGAAATATGGTTGGTGTGTAGAATCCTTACAGATGCCTACGCCACAATACTAAGCTGCATTAGAGCTTCGGTCCGGCAGCCACGAGAGCCTTGCCGGCCTCGTTGCCTTCGTACTTGGCGAAGTTCTTGATGAAGCGTCCGGCCAGATCCTTGGCCTTCTCTTCCCACTGTGCAGCGTCGGCATAGGTGTCGCGCGGGTCGAGGATGTTGGGGTCAACGCCCTCAAGCTGTGTGGGAACCACGAAGTCGAAGTAAGGAATGGTCTTCGTGGGAGCCTTGTCGATAGAGTGGTCGAGTATGGCGTCGATGATGCCACGGGTGTCGCGGATGGATATACGCTTGCCTGTTCCGTTCCAACCTGTGTTCACCAGGTAAGCCTTGGCACCGTTCTTCTCCATCTTCTTTACCAGCTCCTCAGCATACTTTGTAGGATGCAGCTCGAGGAAAGCCTGGCCGAAGCAAGCCGAGAAGGTAGGAGTGGGCTCGGTGATGCCGCGCTCTGTACCGGCCAACTTGGCTGTGAAGCCAGAGAGGAAGTAGTACTTCGTCTGCTCGGGAGTAAGTATCGACACTGGAGGAAGCACTCCGAAGGCGTCGGCCGACAGGAAGATTACCTGCTTGGCAGCCGGTGCGTGAGATATCGGGCGAACGATGTTCTTGATGTGATAGATAGGATATGACACGCGGGTGTTCTCGGTTACGCTCTTGTCGGCGAAGTCAATCTTGCCGTTTTCGTCCACTGTGACGTTCTCAAGCAGGGCGTCGCGCGTGATGGCATTGTAGATGTCGGGCTCGCTTTCCTTGTCGAGGTTGATCACCTTTGCGTAGCATCCGCCCTCAAAGTTGAACACTCCGTTGTCGTCCCAGCCGTGCTCGTCGTCGCCGATGAGCAGACGCTTCGGATCGGTAGACAGAGTTGTCTTGCCCGTACCGGACAGACCGAAGAATATAGCGGTGTTCTCGCCGTTCTTGTCGCAGTTTGCCGAGCAGTGCATAGAGGCGATGCCCTTCAGCGGGAGGAAGTAGTTCATCATAGAGAACATGCCCTTCTTCATCTCGCCACCATACCAGGTGTTGAGTATAACCTGCTCCTTTGATGTCACGTTGAACACCACTGCAGTCTCTGAATGCAGGCCAAGCTCCTTCCAGTTCTCCACCTTTGCCTTAGAGGCATTGTAAACGATGAAGTCCGGCTCCTGCTCGAAGTCAGCCTCGCTCTGCGGGCGGATGAACATGTTGGTCACGAAGTGAGCCTGCCATGCCACCTCTACGATGAAGCGAACCTTCATGCGTGTGTCCTTGTTGGCGCCGCAGAAACCGTCTACAACGTACAGTTTCTTGTTTGAGAGCTCCTTCAATGCGAGGTCCTTGACGGTGGCCCAAGCCTCCTTGGTGGCACGGTGGTTGTCGTTGTGATACTCATCGCTGTCCCACCAAACGGTGTCGTGAGATGTCTCATCATCTACAATGAACTTATCTTTAGGTGAACGTCCGGTATAGACGCCGGTCATAACGTTTACAGCACCCAGCTCGGTCTCCTGGCCTTTGTCGAAACCTGTGAGCCCGTCTTTTGTCTCTTCGTTGAACAACACTTCGTAGGAAGGATTGTAAAGAACCTCAGTTGTACCTGTGATTCCATACTTTGTCAAAACTGACTTGTCAAACTTTGCCATTTTATAACTGTATTTTAGTTTGTTAGTTACACTTTCGTTGCCTTGTTCCTGAATCGACCGCAAAGTTAGTAAAAAAACGTATGAGAGCAAAGTTTGGGCGCGCAAAAAAGGCGACATATAAATCTTTTTAGGTTAAAGTATTAAAAAATAAGATGCCTTGTTGTGCATTTGCCATTCGCATGTTACAAAAAAAGCCGGATATTCCTTACCTTTGCATGATGGCTTCCGGGCAAGGGGGCTTTGCGGGCTGCTCCGTGCGGCGACAACATCCGGGTGAAACTTAAAATCAAGACAAGATATGAAGATCATAAACCTTAGCGAAACAGACTCAATTGTAAACCAATACGTGGCCGAGCTGCGCGACGTTGGCTACCAAGGCAACCGCCTTTTGTTCCGCAACAACATCTCGCGCGTTGGCGAGATGGAGGCCTACGAGATCAGCAAGACGCTGTGTTACGAGGAGCGTGAGGTGACCACCCCGCTGGGCACGTCGCGCGTGAGGGTGCCTGCCGACGGCATTGTGCTGGCCACAATCTTCCGCGCCGGCCTGCCGTTCCACAACGGATTCCTCAATGTGTTCGACCATGCGGCCTGCGCGTTCGTCAGCGCTTACCGCGAGTACACCAACAAAGAGCACACCGAGGTGGGCATCCACGTGGAGTACCTGGCCACGCCCAGCATCGAGGGGAAGACGCTCGTGATAGCCGACCCCATGCTGGCCACGGGCTGTTCGATGGAAATGGCCTACAAGGCCTTCCTAACCCGCGGCGAGCCTCGCCACATCCACGTGGCCTGTGTGCTTGCCACGCCCGACGGCATTGAGCACGTCAGGCGCACGCTGCCGGCCGAGAAGACCACCGTTTGGTGTGCCGCCATCGACCCGGTGCTCAACGAGCACAAGTACATAGTGCCCGGACTGGGCGACGCCGGCGACCTTTGCTACGGCGACAAGGTGTGAGCTGGCGTCGCGGCGGCGGCCGCTGCAGGGGGCTTTATTCATTAAAAAGTTTCGCAACGCGCGCGCAACGGCGTAACCGCCTGTGCGACAACTGTTTGCAAGACGGCCTGTTTCACCGTGCCAAACGGCGTA
>OQVI01002843.1_pt1 | contig 10746 bp, 7 predicted proteins | sample 1691651 | NCBI WGS metagenome assembly OQVI01 (sample SAMN03418287, study PRJEB22391) | human gut metagenome | biome: human-gut; feature: organic feature; material: feces | host: Homo sapiens | place: Italy | collected 2013-04
GTTCGGCATGGGGCTTACGATAAGATGGACGATTTCAAAAGAGTCTTTTCCAGGAAATCCTTCAGCTCTTCTACTGCCATCTTTGCACAATTGTCTTCTGATTCAGCAGTTGACGCTCCCAGATGCGGAATGACAATCGCATGCTTCACTCCTGCGATCTCCGGTGTCGGAAAGTCAGTTACATAGCGTCCGACTTTTCCACTAACAAGTGCATCCACAATGTCTTCACTGTTCACCAGTACATCTCTTGCAAAGTTCAGGATCACAACGCCCTCTTTCATCAGACTGATGGCATTCTTATTGATCATACCCTTTGTATCTTCCAGTGCCGGTACATGGATTGTGATATAATCACACTCCTTGTAGATCTCATCTACATTCTTAGTGTGATGGATACTTCTTGAAAGTCTCCATGCAGAATCTACAGAAACATATGGATCATAACCATACACTTCCATCCCAAGATGCGTAGCCGCATTCGCAACCAGGACACCGATTGCACCAAGACCGATCACACCAAGCTTCTTTCCCTGGATCTCACAGCCTGCAAATGCTTTTTTCGCTTTTTCTGCATCTTTGGCAATATTGCCATCCTCTTCGTTCTCCTGTACCCAGTTGATACCGCCAAGGATATCTCTGGATGCAAGCAGCATACCGGCGATCACCAACTCTTTTACACCATTGGCATTTGCCCCTGGTGTATTAAATACAACGATTCCCTGCTCCGCACATTTGTCCAGTGGAATATTATTTACACCGGCTCCGGCACGGGCAATCGCTTTTAAATCTTTATCAAATTCCAGTTCATGCATTCCGGCACTTCTTACAAGTACCGCATCTGCTCCTGCCATCTCACCGGCAGGCACATAGTCATCACTGAATTTCTCCAGTCCAACAGGAGAAATCGGGTTTAAGCAAAAATATTTATACATATTACAGATTCTCCTCCTCAAACTTCTTCATAAATGCAACCAGGGCTTCCACACCTTCGTATGGCATTGCGTTATAAATACTTGCACGCATACCCCCAACAGTACGGTGCCCTTTCAGATTCTCAAGACCTGCTTCTTTTGCCTCTTTTACAAATTTGGCATCCAGCTCGTCACTGCCTGTCACAAATGGTACATTCATAAGAGAACGGTCTTTCTTTTCTACCGTACCTTTGAACAGTTTGCTCTGATCCAGGTAATCATAGAGCAGTTTGGCTTTCTTTTCGTTGCGTTCTTTCATAACTTCCAGTCCGCCCATCTTTTTGAGCCATTTAAATACCTTACCGCAGATATAGATTCCGTATGCCGGCGGTGTATTGTAAAGAGAACCTGCGTCTGCATGTGTCTTGTATGTAAGCATGGTCGGTGTTCCGGGAAGTACATCCTCTGTAATCAGATCTTCACGGATGATCGCGATAACAACACCCGCTGGTCCGACATTCTTCTGGACTCCACCATAGATGAGACCATATTTTGTTACATCTACAGGCTCAGACAGGAAGCAGGATGATACATCCGCTACCAGTGTCTTGCCTTTCGTGTTCGGAAGTTCCTTGAATTTGGTTCCGTAAATTGTATTATTTTCGCAGATATATACATAATCTGCATCTTCATCAACCGGCAGATCCGAACAGTCAGGAATGTACGAAAAGGTTTTATCCTCGGACGATGCGATCTTATTCACCTTTCCATATTTGGATGCCTCGGCAGCTGCCTTTTTAGCCCACTGCCCGGTAACAATATAATCCGCTACTTTATTCTTCATCAGATTCATTGGAATCATTGCAAACTGCTGGCTTGCGCCACCCTGAAGGAACAGTACTTTGTAATTATCCGGGATTCCCATCAAATCACGAAGATCCTGTTCAGCAGTTTCAATGATTTCAGCAAAAGCTTTCGAGCGATGACTCATCTCCATAACGGACATTCCACATCCTTTGTAATCCAGCATCTCATCTGCTGCTTCTCGTAAAACTTCTTCCGGCAGTACTGCCGGTCCTGCTGAAAAATTGTAAACTCGTTTCATATTACTCCTCCATTCCTGCTCTGCGTATCTGTCGCTGCATATGTTTTTTAGTTTGTCTGCTGTTTTTCCTGCAGATCCTTCTCGTCAAAAGCTTCACTGATCGGAGCACCCGGAGCAACCATCGGCCATACCTTGTCATCGCTGTCGATCTGGCAGTCAATCACCACCGGACCGCCTGCATTTAAAGCAAACTTAAATGCATCTGCGAATTCTTCTCTGGTCGTAGCTCTTACCGCTTTCGCCCCCATCGCTTCTGCGAGTTTCACAAAATCTACTGCATCATTCAGAACAGTTGCTGAATAGCGCTGTCCGTAAAACAGATTCTGCCACTGTCTTACCATACCAAGCACATGGTTGTTCACTACAACCTGGATAATTGGAATGTTATAACGCGCCGCTGTTGCAACTTCATTCATATTCATACGGAAGCATCCGTCTCCGGCGATATTGACTACCGTCTTCTCCGGTCTTCCCATCTTGGCTCCGATTGCAGCTCCAAGACCGTATCCCATGGTTCCAAGACCACCTGACGTAAGCAGTGTTCTCGGTTTTGTGAATTTATAATACTGCGCTGCCCACATCTGATGTTGTCCAACTTCTGTGACGATGATCGCATCACCTTCTGTCTGTTTGTAAATCTCTTCGATCACATACGGACCGGTCAGACTTTCCGGATGATAGGCAAGCGGGTATTTTGCTTTATATTCCTGGATCTTTTTGATCCATTCGGTGTGTTCCTGCTGTGGCAGTTTTTCATTAACTGCCGCAAGCACTTCTTTGATATCTCCAACCACACCTTCATCGATAATGACATTTTTGTTCATCTCTGCCACATCAATATCAAACTGGAGAATTTTTGCATTACTTGCAAATTTATTTGGATTACCTGTGACACGGTCGGAGAATCTTGCACCGACTACGATCAGAAGATCGCTTTCACTGACTCCAACGTTCGATGTCTTGGTGCCATGCATACCAAGCATTCCTGTATAAAGTTCATCAGTTCCCGGAAATGCACCTTTTCCCATCAGGGAATCACATACCGGACACTGTACCTTGTCTACGAATGCACGGAGTTCTTCACTTGCATCAGATAATATAGCTCCGCCTCCGACGAATACAAACGGACGCTTTGCTTCTTCGATCATCTCTACTGCCTTGTCAATATCTTCCATGCAGATTTCTTTTTTGTATTTTACGATTGGCTGGATTTTGACAGGCTCATACTCTGCTTTATTGCCTGTCACATCTTTCGGGATATCGATCAGCACCGGTCCCGGTCTTCCGGACTGTGCGATCTCAAACGCCTTGCGGATCGTCTTTGCAAGATCATTGACATTCTTCACAATAAAATTATACTTTGTGATCGGCATCGTAATACCGGTAATGTCAATTTCCTGGAAGCTGTCTTTTCCAAGAAGCGGTACCCCTACATTACAGGTGATCGCAACAATCGGAATAGAATCCATAAATGCGGTCGCGATTCCTGTTACGAGATTTGTTGCTCCAGGTCCACTGGTTGCAAAACACACCCCAACCTTACCAGTGGCACGCGCATATCCGTCTGCCGCATGAGAAGCTCCCTGCTCATGCGATGTAAGGATATGTCTGATTTCATTACTATGCTTATATAATTCATCATATACATTTAAAATTGCGCCGCCCGGATATCCGAATACGGTATCCACGCCCTGCTCTTTTAAACACTCTATCAGTATTTCTGCACCATTTAACTGCATTGTACATTCCCCTTGTCCAGATTTTATTTTATTTGTGTGGAACTTCCAGAACTGCTCCACGGTTTCCTGAAGTTACCATTGCTGCATATCTTGCAAGATATCCTGTTGTAACTTCCGGTTCTCTTGGCTGCCATTTTTCTTTTCTTCTTGCAAGTTCTTCATCTGAAATTCTTGCATTTAATTTCAGGTTCGGGATATCGATCTCGATGATATCGCCTTCCTCAATCAGTGCTACCGGACCGCCGACTGCCGCTTCCGGTGATACGTGTCCGATAGAAGCTCCACGGGATGCACCGCTGAAACGACCGTCTGTAATAAGTGCTACCGATGAACCAAGTCCCATACCTGCGATTGCAGAAGTCGGATTCAGCATTTCCGGCATACCAGGACCACCCTTTGGTCCGACGTAACGGATAACTACAACATCTCCTGGATGGATATCTCCGCCTTTAATTGCCTTGATCGCATCATCTTCACATTCAAATACTCTTGCAGGTCCTTCATGTACCAGCATTTCCGGTACAACTGCAGAACGTTTTACAACACTGCCATCCGGTGCGATATTACCTTTGAGGACTGCAAGTCCACCCGTCTGGCTGTATGGATTGTCGATCGGACGGATTACTTCCGGATTTTTGTTTTCGCATCCTGCGATATTTTCTCCAACTGTCTTTCCGGTTACTGTCATGCAGTCTGTGTAAAGAAGACCTTTCTTATTCAGCTCGTTCATAACAGCATATACACCACCCGCTTCATTCAAGTCTTCCATATATGTCGGACCTGCCGGTGCAAGGTGGCAGAGGTTCGGAGTCTTTTCGCTGATTCCGTTTGCAAAATCAATTTCAAAATCCATACCGATCTCATGTGCGATCGCCGGAAGGTGAAGCATACTGTTGGTAGAGCATCCAAGTGCCATATCAACAGTAAGGGCATTTAAGATGGCTTCTTTTGTCATAATGTCTCTCGGACGGATATTTCTTCTGTACATTTCCATTACCTGCATACCTGCATGTTTTGCAAGACGGATTCTTTCTGAATATACAGCCGGAATTGTTCCATTCCCCTGAAGACCCATACCAAGTACTTCTGTCAGACAGTTCATGCTGTTAGCTGTATACATTCCGGAGCATGATCCGCAGGTAGGACATACTTTATTTTCAAATTCACATACATCACATTCGTCCATTGTTCCTGCTGCGTAGGATCCAACTGCCTCGAACATGCTGGAAAGACTTCTCTTCTGTCCTTTTACATGTCCCGCAAGCATTGGTCCGCCACTGACGAACACTGTAGGTACATTAATACGGGCTGCTGCCATCAAAAGTCCAGGTACATTCTTGTCGCAGTTCGGGATCATAACAAGGGCATCAAACTGATGCGCCATTGCCATTGCTTCTGTCGAATCTGCGATCAGATCTCTCGTTACCAGAGAATACTTCATACCGATGTGTCCCATTGCAATACCGTCACAGACTGCGATCGCCGGGAACATGATCGGTGTTCCACCTGCCATGGCAACTCCCATCTTTACTGCATTTGCAATTTTATCCAGGTTCATATGTCCCGGAACGATTTCGTTATAAGAACATACGATTCCGACAAGCGGTCTCTCCAGTTCTTCTTTTGTAAGACCAAGCGCATTGAACAATGATCTGTGCGGCGCCTGCTGCATACCTGTTTTTACATTATCACTTCTCATGATTTTATAATCCTCCTGTAACTTTTGGCTCTATTCTATTACAGTTCCGTCCTGCTTCTCTTTCCCCATAGCAGTACGGAACTGTATCTTTCCCAATCCTTGACTATCGAATTCTTTCGCAGATCAGATCTCCCATCCGGGCTGTTCCAACCTTTGTACATCCGTCTGACATAATATCCCCGGTTCTGTATCCATCTTTTAACACCTGGGAAACTGCTGCTTCAATCGCATCTGCTGCTTTATCCTGATCCAGGCTGAAACGAAGCATCATTGCTGCTGAAAGAATTGTTGCTATCGGGTTTGCAATTCCCTGTCCTGCTATATCCGGTGCCGAACCGCCACTTGGTTCATACAGTCCGAACCTGGTTTCATTCAGACTTGCACTTGCCAGCATTCCGATCGAACCGGTTACCATGCTTGCTTCATCAGAAAGGATGTCTCCGAACATATTCTCTGTAAGAATGACATCAAACTGCTTCGGATCTCTTACAAGCTGCATTGCACAGTTGTCAACCAGCATATGCTCCAGTGTAACTTCCGGATAATCTTTCGCAACTTCTTCTACTACTTTTCTCCAGAGTCTTGAAGAATCCAGTACATTCGCCTTATCGACGCTTGTCACTTTCTTTCTTCTCTTCATTGCAATGTCAAACGCGCGGATCGCAATCCTGCGGATCTCATCCTCATTATAGGTAAGTGAATCGAATGCAGTTATCACACCATCCACTTCTTCTGTCTTCCTCTCTCCAAAATAAAGACCGCCTGTCAGTTCACGCATAATCATCAGATCAAATCCGCCTTCTGTAATCTCTTCTTTCAGAGGACATGCACCCTTCAGTTCATTATACAAAACCGCCGGACGCAGATTTGCGAACAGGTTCAGTTCTTTTCTGATCTTCAGAAGACCGGCCTCCGGTCTCTTTGACGGTTCCAGCTTATACCACGGGGAAGTCTTTGCATCTCCTCCAATGGATCCCATCAGTACGGCATCACATGCTTTTGCTTTTGCTACCGTCTCATCTGTAAGCGGGACTCCATGTACATCAATGGATGCGCCCCCAAGAAGCAGCTGTTCATAAGAACAGTCAAATCCGTATACCTCTCCTGCTTTATCAAGAACTTTCATCGCTTCCGTTACAATCTCCGGACCGATTCCGTCACCTTTAATTACTCCGATTTTCAGGCTCATCTTTGTCATTCCCTTCTATGTATCTGTGATTTTTGTACCATTTTTCGTTCCAAAAATCTGTTAAACACTATAATACCGTATTTTTCGTCAGGTTTCAACCCTTTAATCTGTAAAAGTATAAAAATCCAGAGTGAACTCTGTTTTATTTTCCTGTTTTCTGTGGAATCACAAAGATAAAGATCAGCGAACTGACAAACAGCATTCCCGGATAAAAAAGCTTCGGAATGATCTGAAATGCAGAAATCTCACCGCCGAGCTCATGCACTGCCGAAATTGCCACCAGCATCTGCGCACCATACGGGATCACCCCCTGTGAAATACAGGAAAAAGTATCCAGAAGGGAAGCCGTCTTTCTCGGTGTGATCTGATAATCGTCTGCCATTTCCTTTGCAATTGGATTAGCCATCACAATTGCTACGGTATTGTTCGCTGTTGCCACATCCAGAAGCGCTACCAAAATACCAACACCCAGCTGACCACTTTTCGATCCCTTAAAGACACGGTGGATCACATCCAGCAATACATCAAAGCCACCATTTTCCCGAATCAGCGCACACATTGCAGCAACCAGCACCGCCACCATACAGGTTTCAAACATCCCGGATACACCTGATCCCATGGCAGCAAGCATTTCATACGGTGTTACCTGCCCCATTGCAAGCATGATCACCGCACCGGACACAATTCCTGTCAAAAGTACCAGAAAGACGTTGAACCCTGCGATCCCGCCGACCAGCACCAGCACATACGGAATGATCTGCGTCAGATTGTATTCGTGCGTAACTGCCGTTCCGATCTCTGCCCGGAAAGAACTGATCAGGATCAGAACCAACGATACGATCGCCGCCGGAAGTGCGATCCAGAAATTTTCCCGGAATTTATCTTTCATATCACATCCCTGCCCGTTGCAGGCAGCAATTGTTGTATCTGATATGAAAGAAAGATTGTCCCCGAACATGGAGCCTCCCATCACCGATGCCACGCAAAGTGCCAGGGAAAAACCGGACGTCTGCGAAACTGCCGCCGCAATCGGAGTCAGAAGGGTGATCGTCCCAACCGAAGTTCCCATTGCTGTTGAAACAAAACATGCAACCACAAACAGAACGGCAACCGCAAACCGTGCCGGGATGATCGATAGCATAAAATACGCCACACTCTCTGCACTGCTTCTTCCAACCACTCCCACAAAAGTTCCCGCCGTCAGGAAAATCAGCAGCATTGTGATAATATTCTTATCTCCGATTCCCCGTCCCATGATCTCCAGCTTCTCATCAAAGCCAACCTTTCTGTTCTGCAGACACGCGACCAGGAGTGCCGCCAGAAACGCCACTACGATCGGTACATTATAAAACCCCATTGGAATTTTCATTATGTATTCAAATAAAATACCCAGTCCCAGATAAAATACCAGAAATACACCGACCGGCAAAAGTGCTGCACTTTTTCTTCTTTTTTCCATATATTCACCTCTCATCTGCTTCTATTGCTTCCCGGATCTTCCCAAAAACTTTTCCATATCCGGAAAACAAACAGCAATATTTCTCCTTATCATAGCATATCCTTCTCTTTTCCCGCAATAAGGGAAATACAGGAAGTTCCCGCAGAAACCGTATAAAAATACACTTTTGCACAAAAAACAGAAGTCTGTCTCTGTTTTTTCAGGACAGACTTCTGTTTTTTACATATACATTTTACAGATGCCAGATGTCTCTGTTGTATTCAGCAATGGTTCTGTCAGATGAGAAATATCCTGCTTTTGCGATATTCACAACCATCTTCTTTGCCCATGCCATGCGGTCTTCATAATCTGCGTAAGCCTGTTCTTTCTTCTGGATATAATCTTTCACATCAAGAAGTGTCATGAACCAGTCTTTACGAATCAGTTCTGCATGCAGTTCAAGAAGCAGGTATTTATCTCCGATACGGAGAAGTTCCGGGCTGATGATAAAGTCTACCAGTCTGCGGATCTCTTCATCATTGATATAGTAATCAACTGCATTATAATCCATCTTGCGGTAATGCTCGATAACCTGTTCACTGGATTCTCCGAAGATGTAGATATTTTCATCCCCTACAAACTGATGGATTTCTACGTTGGCTCCATCTTCTGTTCCCATTGTCACAGCCCCGTTCAGCATGAATTTCATGTTACCTGTTCCACTTGCTTCTTTGGATGCAAGAGAAATCTGTTCAGAAATATCACAGGACGGGATCAGCTTTTCTGCCAGTGTCACGTTGTAGTTTTCTACCATAACCACTTTCAGATACGGTGCAACTTCCGGATCGTTATCAATCAGCTCCTGCAGGCAGAGGATCAGATGAATGATATCCTTTGCAATAATATAAGCCGGTGCAGCCTTGGCTCCAAAGATTACCGTGATCGGAGTCTCCGGTTTCTTTCCGCTCTTGATCTCCAGATATTTATAGATCACATATAATGCATTCATCTGCTGACGCTTGTATTCATGCAGACGTTTTACCTGAATATCAAAAATTGAATTTGGATTGATTTCCAGTCCCTGTGTTTCTTTTAAGTAAGCTGCCAGATCCTCTTTCTTTTTCTGTTTTACTACAAGAAGGCTCTTTAAAGTTTCCTCATCATTTACATAGTCAAGCAGTTTTTCAAGCTTTGTTGCATCTTTTCGGTAATCCGGTCCGATCTTCTCATCCAGCCATGCAGTCAGTTCATGGTTGCAGTGCAGCAGCCATCTTCTGAACGTAATACCATTAGTCTTGTTGTTGAATTTCTGTGGGTAAATGTCGTAGAACGGTTTCAGCTCTTCATTTTTCAGGATCTCTGTATGAAGATAAGCAACTCCGTTGACACTGTATCCATAATGGATGTCCATATGAGCCATGTGTACACGATTCTGATCATCGATAATATGGACTCTCGGATCTTTATATCTTCCCTTAATTCTTGCATCCAGATCACGGATGATCGGAACGATCTGCGGTGCAACCTGCTCCAGATAATCAACCGGCCATTTTTCCAGTGCTTCTGCGAGGATGGTGTGATTGGTATATGCGCAGGTCTTCTGTACGATCTCAATCGCCTCATTGAAGTCGATCTGTTTCTGAACAAGAAGACGGATCAGCTCCGGAATAACCATAGAAGGATGTGTATCATTGATCTGGATCGCCACATGCTCATGAAGCTTTCTGAGATCATATCCCTTTTCTTCACACTCGCGGATGATATACTGTGCTGCATTGGAAACCATAAAATACTGCTGATAAATACGGAGCAGATTTCCTGCCTTGTCGCTGTCATCCGGATAGAGGAACAGCGTCAGGTTCTCACGGATATCGTTCTTATCAAAATTGATTCCGTTTCCAACGATTGCATCATTTACCGTCTCTACATCAAAAAGATGAAGTTTGTTGCTTCCGCCTTCGTATCCGGTTACATCAATATCATACAGATGGGAACGAAGACTGAAATCCTTGAACGGGACTTCAAATGAAATACCGGTATCATTGAGCCAGCTGTCTTTTTCAATCCACGGATTCTTCTGTTCATCCTGTTTGTGGTCGGTAAATACCTGTTTGAACAGACCCATATGATAGTTCAGCCCGATTCCGTCTCCCGGAAGTCCGAGTGTTGCAATGGAATCCAGGAAGCAGGCTGCCAATCGTCCAAGTCCACCATTTCCAAGAGACGGTTCCGGTTCAACTTCTTCGATCTCTGCAAGATTTTTCCCGTGCTTTTTCAGCACCTCTGCTGTCTCATCATAAATTCCAAGGTTGATCAGGTTGTTGGATAAAAGCTTTCCGATCAGGAACTCTGCGGAAATATAATAGAGTTTTCTCTTTCCTTCGTTCTTCGGTCCTTCTTTGATCCGTTCCTTTGTCAGTGTAAGCAGCGCATAATATACCTGTTCATTCGTTGCCTGTTCAAGTCCTGTCTGGAATTTCTCCTGTAAAATCTCTGTCAGTCTTGCTTCCATGTTCTTCTACCTCCTGTAGTTGATTCTCTTTCTTTCAGTGTTGCCGGAAGATATTTTCCTTCCTGGCTTTTCTTTGTTTCTATCATGTCAAACAGAATCCCGACAGACTGTCTCGCGATCTCTTCGACCGGCTGCGCCATCGTAGTGTTCGCC